>Ga0081539_10000273_pt1 | contig 117936 bp, 128 predicted proteins | sample TabmetS4T2R2_FD_71023 | JGI IMG/M metagenome (GOLD analysis project Ga0081539, IMG submission 71023) | Tabebuia heterophylla rhizosphere microbial communities from the University of Puerto Rico - S4T2R2 | ecosystem: Host-associated > Plants > Roots > Rhizosphere ... | reverse complement strand
CACGGACTCGGGGGGCCTTGGGTAACCGTCCGTGCCCACTACGGGGCGCTGCCTTCGGGCTGGACGGGAGCGGGTGAAGGGCGGGGAAACCTGCCTGGATCAGCGAGCTGGTCTCGCGCCTGCGCCCGGAAGTCACGGTCCCAGGGTCGAAGAAATCGCTGCGATGGAGCGTCGGAAGGCGCATTTTTTACTACCAAGGCGCGTCGTTTCGGCGCTCCATCTCCCCTCAAAAGGGGAGATCAACTAAAAGCTTAAACTCGCGCGGCGGCGCGAGGACGCGAAGCCGTGGCTGTTTGAAATGTGAATCGGAAAATTGAAGCATTGCGGGCAAGCCACCCTTACCCCTGTCATCGCCCGGCTACGACCGGGCGACCCAGTACTCCGCGCTGCCGGAGAGTCACAGCGATGGCGGAGATTACTGGTTCCCCGCGTTCGCGGGGATGACGAATCTTTGCGCGGCGCTAACTCGCACATCATGACCACGGGTCCCGGCGTTCGCCGCGCTCAATATGCCGGCTTCTTCCGCGCGCGCTGCCTCTTCGCCTTGTCGTCCCACAGCCTGAACCCGCCCTCGAACGCATCGCGGTTGTCGCCGCGCCGGCATTTTGGCGGTAGTCGGTCCAGCTTGTCGACGTTGCCGCCGCCGAGCAGGACATAATCGGGCTGCAGCGCGGCGATCAGCCGCTCCACCGCGTCGGCGACATGCAGCCGCCATTTCTTGCGGCCATGGCGCTTCAGGCCAGCGGCGCCGACATAATCCTCAAAGGTCTTTTTCTGGTACGGCAGATGGCCGAGCTCCATCGGCACCAGCGTGCCGTCGAGGATCATCGCCGCGCCCATGCCGGTCCCTAGTCCGAGGAACAGCATGCGGCCGCCCTGATAGCCGCCGAGCGCCTGCATCAGCGCATCGTTGACGACCTTTGTCGGCTTGCCGAAGGCTTTGCCGAAATCAAAACCCTTCCAGCCGCGGCCGAGATTCCAGGGGTCCCTGACCACCCGGTCGGCGGCGACCACACCGGGATAGCCGATGGAGACGCAATCGAACGACCAGTCCTTGGTGAGCTCCTTGACCTGACGCACCATTGCCCTGGCGGTGAGATCGGGCCCGGAATCGAACGCGCGTTTGGTGCGGCCCGTGCTGGTCATGGCCTTGACGTGAGAACCGCCGATATCGATCGCGAGGACGGTCCGGATCCTGCGTGCTTTCTTCTTCGCGACTTTGTTCATTTTGCTTTTCCGGCTCAAAACGGCGGTTTCTTCCTCTCCCGCTGCGCCTTCGCCGCCTCGATCCACCATTTCAGATCATCGGCAAAGCGCGGAAACGCGTGCAGCAGCGCCTTTCCTGCTTCGCCGATCGCCTCGCCATTCTCCGACAGCGTCTGCGCGATCGGCCCGACCGCGAGCGAACTGGAGATCACCACCATGCCCATCTCGGATAATGTGCCGTGCCAGGCGAGCGCGGCGCGGGCGCCGCTGAAGCGGCCGGCCGAGTAGCTCGCAATCGCCGCGGGGCGCCAGAACCATTCCTCGAGGAAGTGATCGGTGAGGTTTTTCAGGCCCGGCTGCATGCCCCAATTATATTCGCCGGTGATGAACACAAAGCCGTCGGCGTCGCGGATCTTTGCCGCCAGCGTTTCGAGCGCGGCAGGCGCCCGCCCTTTCGGATATTCCTTGTACATCCGGTCCAGCATCGGCAGATCGATCGCCCTGGCATCGATCAGCTCGACCTCGTCGCCGCGCCCGCGAAAACTCTCGATGACGAAGTGAGCGAGCCGGATGCCCAGCCGGTCGGAGCGGTAGGAGCCATAGAAGACGAGAATGGTCATGGGATGCCTGGATGAATGGGAGTAAATCCAGACTATAGCACCACCGCTCAATGCCGCTTGAAATACTGCACCGCGCGCTCGTGCTTTTCCGCGGCCGCGCGCGACTTGAAGGTGCCGAGGTTGCGGCGCTTGCCGGTTTTCGGATCGATCTTGCGGGAATAGAGCCGGTATTCGCCGCTCTGCAATTTGCGGATCATGGGTTCGCCTTCATCGACGCAAGCGCCTTTACGTTAATGGCGAAACCCCCTCGCCGTTCCCCGGGCGCGCCTAAAAACAGAGATTGGTCACAAAATTCCCGCGCTTGTCCTTGATCACGTAGGGACATTCCAGCCGCTTCAACGCCGCCTTGGCGTCTTCGTTGCCGAGCGCGGCGGCTTTTTCGTAATAGGCCCTGGCGGCGGTCGTATCCTTGTCGCCGCCGCGTCCTTCCAAAGCGAACGCGCCCATCCGCTCAAGGGCTGCGGGATGATTTTGCGCCGCCGCCTTTTCGAACAGCGCTCGCGCCGTGACATCGTCCTTCGGGCCGCCCACGCCGTCGGCGATCATCAAGCCGAGCTGGTATTGCGCTTCGGCATTGGTCTCGCCGGCCTTCGCCAGCAGGCTGCGCGCCTGCGCAGGATCCGCGGCGGCGCCGCCGCCAAGGGCTGCGAGATTGGAAATGCCGCGCGGGTTGCCGGCATGCGCGGCGCGTTCCAACAGTTTTCGCGCCTGCGCCTCATCCTTTGCAACGCCCGCGCCGGTGCCGTAGAGCACGCCGAGTTCAACCATCGCCGAGGTCGAGCCCTTGTCGGCCGCCTTGCGCCAGGCGGCGATGGCTTCCGGAGTCTGATGATTGGCGGCATAGGCGCGGCCAAGCTGGTACAGCGCGCGCCGCGATGAGGCTGAAGCGGTCTTGCAGAATTTGATCGCGGTCGCGATATCGGACGGCTCGATCTCGGTGACGCCCTTGACGCCGGCCGGCTTGTCCGGATCAGCGGGATCGGCGGCAAGCCGGTCGCAGAGCACCAGATCGGCCGATTGAGGGAAGACCGAGGACGAAAGCGCCACCATCGCGACCAGCGCCACGCCGATGCAGCACGCAGCAGCAAACCAGGGCGCGTCAGGGGATTTCGTCAGGACGGACATGCTGACGGCAGGTTAGCTTCCCGGCCGCCCTGTTCCAAGACGTTTCGTTAACCCTGCACGCTGCAGGCCGATGCCGGCCGCTTGCCGCGCTTGATGGTGGTGCGCGCCTTGCCGATGCTCAGCACGATGCCGCCGCCGCTATAGCGCGCGCCGGACAACGAAATGCGCCTGGTCAGCGCCACGGCCTTGCCGTCGATCTGCAGATGCGCGCGCTTGTCGTAGTCGAAAAATCCCGCGATGAACTGCGAGCCGTCGGCGCAGCCATAGGTCTTGAACGTCTGCGCCGCCGCCGGCAATACGCCAGCGCCCAGCATTGCCGCACTGACAAGGACCACTGCCGTTCGTTGCATCGCGCGCTCCCCGTTTCGGAGCTTATAGTCCACGGCGGGCGGCGAAAATCCAGTGGGTCGTTACGCGGCCGCTTCCATTTCCGCGTCGAGATCGGCGATGACGTCCTCGAACGCCGAGATCGCCTGCTGGACCGCGGCGATCTGCATCAGTTCCCAGCCGTTGATCGGGCCGTTGCGCTTTTGCAGCGCGACCACGAGGTCCCGTCGCTGCTCCTTGAGCTGGACCAGCGGCAAGCCGTGGTCCGCAAGAGATTTCATCATTGATCTTCCCAGCCTTCTGTTGGACGCCATGACATCTAGCGGGGTTTTTCTGAAATCCGCTTACAAAACTCCGGCAAATTTTAACGATTGCGCCCGGATGGAGCGCAGCGAAATCCGGGACGCTGATTGCGGAATCGGCAATCCCGGATTGCGCTACGCTCCATCCGGGCTACAAAGCCGACTGCCCCAGCGGGAGATACCCATGCGTGGAAAAGTCGTACTCGTAACCGGCGCCTTCGGCGCCCTCGGTGCCACGGTCGTGGACATGGCGATTGCGCAGGGAGCACAGGTCGGCGCCGTGGATTTTGCTCCGCCGTCGCAAGGCATGGATGGGCCGGGCCGGTTTCGCCAAGGCGGCGTCGACCTGTCGGACGCAGCCCAGGCTGGGAAGGCCATCGACGCGGTCGCGGCGCATTTCGGCCACCTCGACGTCCTCATCAATGTCGCCGGTGCGTTTTCGTTCGAACCCATAACCGAGGGCGATCCGAAAACCTGGCAGCGGCTGTATGCGATCAACGTACTGACCGCGCTCAATGCTTCGCGCGCGGCCATCCCGCATCTGGTCGGCTCCGGCGCCGGGCGGATCGTCAACATCGGCGCGATGGGCGCGCTGCAGGCAGGCCCCGGCATGGGTCCCTACGCGGCGTCCAAGGCCGGGGTGCATCGGCTCACCGAGGCGCTGGCGGCCGAACTCAAAGGCAAGGTCACCGTGAACGCGGTGCTGCCGTCTACCATCGATACGCCGGCCAATCGGGCCGCGATGCCGAAGGGGGATTTCGCCAAATGGGTAACCGGCGAAGAACTCGCCAATGTGATCCTGTTTCTCGCCAGCGACGAAGCCAAGGCCGTGACCGGCGCCCTGCTCCCGGTCAGCGGGCGGGTGTAGATGCCCAGGTCATCATCCGCGAAAGCGGATGACCCAGTAATCTCGATGTTCAAGCTTTTTCACTGACGCCTGCGTATACTGAATGCCCGCATGCGCCGGCATGACAGATTACCAATCCGCGAATTTCTTCAACACCGCCCTGAAGCGGATGCTGCGCTTGCCGGCGAGCGCGGTAGCCTCCGCGTCGGCGCCTTTGTCGCCGTAGGTGCCGGAAAATCCGATCCCGACTTCATGGCCGCCGAACACCGGCCGCTCGCCCTTGCTGGGCGTGTGTTCGTGATTGACGATCTCGCCCTTCCATCTGCCGTTTGCGGCGGTGTAGGAGCCGATGTAGTCGAAGAACCCGTCGCCGCCGCGAATCCGGCCGTCATGCAACACCATGACGCCGGTATTGCCGCCGTCGACGCCGTCGAGCATCCGCATGTGGAGCGAGTAAAGTCCGTTGGCGATGGCGCCCGCTCCGGGCTGGGTAAACGGCGGCGCGGCTTCTTCGCTGATCGGCGTCATCACCGATTTGAAGGGTACCCCGGGCAGCTGTCCGCTGCCCCCTTCGAAATAAAAATGATCCTCCTCCTGCCAGCCCCGCAGTTTCAGGGTGATTTTGTCCGATTTGAACAGCGGCTGGTAATTCGGATCGTCATGGTGACGGACGGTCGAGACCTCGGCCCTGATTTCCTCGCCGGACTCGTCGTAGCGTCCGATGAATGCGAACGCGGAATTGCCGCCGAGCATCCTGCCGTCATAGGCATAGATCACCCCGCGGCGCGAACCGTGCACGGTGTGGAATTCGACTTTATACAGTCCCTGCAGCACGAGAGCCCGCCCTGGCACCGATAAAATGCATCGCGACCCGTGGATCCCCGATCCACGGGTTAGTTCAAATGCCACCATTCGTCTTGTCCCGGACACATAGTAGCCGTTCCGGCCCGGTTTGATCAAATCCTTTACGGAGTTTCGGGCTAGACTTGTGGCCTTGAGTCGCGGCTGCCTGCGACGCCGGAGCCTTAGCCCTTGGAAACCGCACTTTATCTGCCCGTCAAACGCTTCCTGGAAAGGCTCGGCTTTACGGTCAAGGGCGAGGTCGGCGGCTGCGATCTGGTGGGCTTGAGCGCCGGTGATCCGCCGGTCGTGGTGATCGGGGAGTTAAAGCTTACCTTCAACCTCGAACTGCTGCTGCAGGCGGTCGACCGCGCAGGCGCCTGCGACGAGGTGTGGCTGGCGGCAAGGATGTCGGCGCGCGGCAAGGGCCGCGAGAGCGACGCACGCTACCGTAACCTATGCCGGCGGCTCGGATTCGGCATGCTCGCGGTGACTGATAATGCGGAGGTCCGGGTCATCGTCAGGCCGGTTACCACTGCTCCGCGCCGAAACCCGAAGAAGCGCTCGCGGCTGGTCGCCGAGCACAACAAGCGCAAGGGCGATCCGACCCTCGGCGGCAGCACGCGCTCGCCGATCATGACCGCCTATCGCCAGCAGGCCTTGGGCTGTGCGTCGGCCATGGCGCCGGGTCCGCGCAGGATACGCGAGCTGAAGCCCGAATTTCCGAACGCTGCGAATATCCTGCGGGATAATTTCTACGGCTGGTTCGACCGCGTCGAGCGCGGCGTCTACGGTCTGACCGAGGCCGGGCGCGCAGCGCTGAAGCGATGGCCGCAGCAGCCGGTCGAGGTCACTGATGCCGGTGAATTGGCGCCGGCTTGAGTTTGGATGGTCGCGACAGGTGGGAGGACGGCATGATTGTGGTGACCGGCAGTGTGGTGGCACGGCAGGATACCTTCGATGAGGTGCGCCGGCTCAGCCTCGAGCATGTGCACCGCTCGCGCGGCGAGCCCGGCTGCATCTCCCATGCGGTGCATGTCGATTGCGAGAATGCGCTGCGGCTGGTCTTCATCGAGCAATGGACCGATCGCGCCGCACTGTTGGCGCACTTTGCAGTGCCCGCCTCGCGCGATTTCGTTCGGACGTTGCAGCCGCTCGCCGCAGCGGCCAGCACCATTGAGCTTTATGATGCCACCCCGATTGAAAAGCTTTGATTTTTCTGATGCATAGCTGCCCTACTAATTCCTATATTGCAATGCAGCATCGCCGTGCCTAGCTAGTCTCGGACCAATTGAGAGGCCGACATGAGCGAAGACTGGAAGACCAAATACGGCACGCGGCGGGTGCGGCGCGATCCGCCGACGCTGGACGAAGCCATCTTCGCCGCGATCGGGATCACCGACGATCAGGAGGCCCAGGCTGAGATCGCCGCCTCGTTGATGGGATTGCCGATCGAGGACGTGCAGGCCGAGGTGAAAAAGGCTGCCCGCCCCACCTTGGGTCGCTCGACCACGCGCGTGATCGCCGGTGAACAGGGCGCGCAGCGCTCGGTCGTGGTCGAACGCCGCGTCGTCAGGAAATTCGGCAACGACAAGCGCACCGGGACGTAATCAACGTCCGGTGCGCCTCGTGCAATCTTTATACGCGTTTCGTTTTGTCGAAGCGACGTCTATGCCGCCCGGCTCCAGCCATACATTCCCAGCAATATCTTCCACCAGGTGCGGTTGAACTTGACGATTGCACGCGCGGCATCGATCGGCGTCGCCGCTGACGGTTTTATGACTTCGGGGTGCTCATGCTGAGTTAGATCGATGCTTCCGGTCGATTCGCCCTGGCGGAATGTCAAATGCGCGCCGAACTTGTGAGCAAGCGCCCGCATCGCTTCGTTACCGTAGCCGGTGGTGATGCGCAGGCTCGGATAGCCGCGACCTTCCGCCTCCGCGATCAGCCGCCGGAACAAAATGCTGCCGACGCCCTTGCGCCGTACCGCCCGCTCGACGCTGAACGCGATTTCCGGCATTCCATCGCTGGAGGAATCCGGTTGATGCAATTCGGCGGCGCCGAGCACCTTGTCATCCTCGACATAGGCGATCACCACCGTGCCATCGGCAAGGCAGCGCGCCGCGTAAGATTCGACGAAGCTTTCGTCGGCCGCGCCGTTGAAGCGGTCGCGCCGGCTGTCGGGATCGAGCCTTACCAGATGCTCCCGCAGCAGGGGCATTTCCCGGGCGGTGAGTGTCCTGATGCTGCCATTGGCAGGTAGTCCGTTCATGGTGTCTTTCTCCTCGGAGTAGCCCTCGAGGAAGCGTCGAATCCCTAGCTCTGCTCTATATTGTGCGCTGCACCATGAAATTCAAGGCCTCTAAGCGCCTGAATTTACGGCAGAAAGCTCGATTTCGGGCAGGGTTTCGTTAACAAACCGTGGCAGGAAAAGTTCCGCTCACAGCACCATCTGAGTCTGCGTCACGATGGCGACGAGCTTCCCCTCTTGGGTTTCCAGCCGGGTCTGCCACACCTGGGTACGGCGCCCGCGATGCACCGGCGTTGCGATTGCGATCAGAGTCGTTCCTTCCCTAGCGCCGCCGACAAAATTGGTTTTGCTCTCGATCGTCGTGGTGCCCTTGGCATCCTCGCGGAGATTGATGACCGTCGCCGCGGCACCGACTGAATCCGCAAACGCCATCAGCGCGCCGCCATGAATGGTGTGACCGAGCGTGCAGAGATCCGGCCGCACCTGCATCCGCGCCACCACGCGATCTTTTTCGGCCTCGGTGAATTGAACGCCCTTTAACTCCGCAAATGGCATTTTCATTGCGTTGATTTTTTCAAGTGGCGTCATGTTGGCGAGTCCTCCGGTATCCTCAATCGTCATACGCGTGCTTGACCCGCGTATCCATCCATCTTCGCAAGAGTCTTCGAAGACGATGGGGTGCCGGGCCTCGCCTCGCCGAAGGGACTTCGGCCCCGCGGGCGGGTCCAACCGGCAACGAAGTTGTCCTGATGGCATGGGCTGGATGTCTGGCATATCATTCGTCATGCGCCAATTCCCTCCCGGTCGAATCGTTTGCCTCACCGAAGAAACCGTCGAGACGCTGTATCTGCTCGGCGAGGAGGATCGCATTGTCGGTGTCTCCGGCTATGCGGTGCGGCCGCCACGGGTGCGCCGCGAGAAGCCGCGGGTATCCGCGTTCATATCCGCCGATATCCCGAAGATTCTCGCGCTTCAGCCCGACCTGGTGCTGGCGTTCTCGGACCTGCAAGCCGACATCGTCGCCGACCTGGTACGCGCCGGCGTTGCCATCCACGTCTTCAACCAGCGCGATGTTGCCGGTATTCTGGCGATGATCCGCACTCTCGGCGCGCTGGTCGGTGCCAGTGAGCGAGCAGATCAACTCGCAAAACAATATGAGCATCGACTCGCTCAGATCGCGGGCCTGCCCCGGCCCTCGCCGAAACCAAAAGTCTATTTCGAGGAATGGGACGACCCGCTGATATCGGGCATCGGCTGGGTCTGCGAGCTTATCGAGATCGCAGGTGGCGAGGACATTTTGCCGAAACTGCGATTGCAGCAATCCGCAAAGGACCGCATCATCTCGCCGGACTGGGTGCGCGCCGCCGCGCCCGATGTGATCCTGGCGTCGTGGTGCGGCAAGAAGGTGGTGCCGGACCGGATCAGGCAGCGTCCCGGCTGGAACGAAATTCCGGCGGTGCGCAACAACCGCATTGTCGAGATCAAGTCGCCGCTGATCCTGCAGCCCGGCCCGGCGGCGCTGACCGACGGGCTCGATGCGATCCTGAAGGCATTGTGGCCGCAGCCATAGCGTCGTAGCCCGGATGGAGCGAAGCATAATCCGGGAAAACCAGTTGCGCAGCGTCCCGGATTTCGCTTCGCTCCATCCGGGCTACGAAAGAAATTTACTTCGCTTCCACCCCGCACCATTCGGCAATAAACAGCGCGGTCGCCTTGGTGGATTTGCGCAGCGACTCGAGGTCGACATATTCGTTGAAGCCGTGCATCGCGGCGCCACTGGCCCCGAAGCACAGGCTCGGAATGTTGTAGTTCAGCCCGTAGAAGCGGGTGTCGGTCAGCGCGGTGAAAGCCAGATCGGGCGGGGCGCCGCCATAGACCGCGTCGTAGGCCTTGCCGAATGCGGCTTCGGGCGCTGCGGAATCCTTCAGCTCATATCCTTCCGACAGGAAGCCGGACCACTCCACATCCGGTGGATTGTTGGAGAGGAAACGGTGATCGCGTGCCGCTGCCGAGATACATGCAAGAATCTCGGACTGGCAATCCTTCACCGACCAGCCGGGCAGGATCGCGATGCGGCAATCGACATCGCACCACGCCGGCACGCTGGAGGCCCAGTCGCCGCCCTTGATGATGCCGGGATTGAAATTGATCGGATGCGTCACCGTCTTGAAGTGACGATCGCTTTTGGCGCGCTCGTTCCAGTCGGCTTCCAGTTTCTCCAGAGACTGAATCAAGTGGTACGCCGCGGTAATGGCGTTCGAACCGGCGCCGGCCTCGAACACATGCACGGGAAAGCCGCGTACCTTCAGGCGAAACCAGATGACACCGACCTGCGAGCGCACCATGCGGCCTGAGGTCGGCTCCGGAATAAAACAGCAATCGGCGCGATAGCCGCGCTGCAGGGTCGAGAGCGCGCCGACGCCGGTGCTCTCCTCCTCGATCACGGACTGAAAATGAATCCGCGCGGTCGGCTTCAATCCCGCCGCCTTGATGGCATCGAGCGCGTACAGCGCGCCGATCGTTCCGGACTTCATGTCGCAGGCGCCGCGGCCGTACATTTTGCCGTCCCTCACCACCGGTGAAAACGGCGGCGTTTCCCACATCTCCAGCGGGCCGGCCGGCACCACGTCGCAATGGCCCTGCAGGATCAGCGACTTTCCGGCATTGCTGGAAGGGCGATAAGTCCCGACCACCGTGCGCGCCTTTGAAAAATCGTGCTCGATCGGGCCGAAGCCGCGCAAGTCCTTCAGATCATCGAGGTCGATATGCCAGTCGTCGACCTCATAGCCGCGCTGGCGCAACAGGTCGCCGATCATGTCCTGGCATGGGCCTTCGGCGCCGCGGGTCGAAGGAATCGCGACAAAATCCCTGGTGGCGGCGAGTTGCGCGTCGAAACCGGCATCGACGGCGTCGAGGATTTTTCGCTTGATATCATCCGTGTTCATGAAACTTACCTGACCGCTATGAGAATCGCATTGGCGTCAATACAATGACCCGATGCGATTATCGACCTGGTTATTCGGTGGTCTTGTTTTCTTCATGCTTGCCGCATCTGCAGCGGCCGAGCAAGTCGCGCGCGAGCAGGACATTATCGATCTCAGATTGGGCCAGCGCGTCATGGTCGATGACGGATCGTGCCCGGCGGGCCAGATCAAGGAAGTTACCGGCGTGAAACTGACTGACGCCGGCGTTGCGCGGGCGCGAAAATGCGTACCGCGGATGGGGACGAAGAAGTAGGGGTGCTGTGTCCCGGACGCGGTGCGGCATTCTTCATGCCGCTCCGCAGAGTCGGGACCGTACCACGCACCGGCGTCCGTGGCGGCCCCGGCTCTGCAGCGCACCGCTACGCAAGAGCTACGCGCTGCGCTGCGTCCGGTGAACCCGCCTAAACCCTGTCCGGCTCGCTCGGCGGTACCGGCGAGGCCTTGGCTCCGGCGGTGGCGCCGCCGTCGATCGGCAGGGTGATGCCGGTGACCCATCGCGATTCGTCGCTGGCCAGATACAGCGCGCCATAGCCGATATCCCAACCGGTGCCTTCGGTGCCGAGCAAGGTGCGCTCGCTGCGCGCCTTGCGCAGCTCCGGCGTCATGCCGCGCGAGGCAACCATCGGCGTGTAGACGGTGCCGGGCGCGATGCAGTTGACGCGGATGCCATCGCGACCATGATGCGCCGCCATCGCGCGCGTAAGACTGACAATGGCGCCCTTGGAGGTCGGATACAAAAGGCTCGGATGTCCGCCCAGCAGTCCGGCGACCGATGAGAGATTGATGATCGAGCCGCCGCCGCTCTTGATCATTTCGGGAATGGCGTACTTCGCCATCAGCATCATCGAAGCGACATTGACGCGCATCGCGCTGTCCCATGCCGCAAGGTCGACCTCGACGGCGTTGCCGCGCGGGCCGGTGATGCCGACATTGTTGACGAGAATGTCCAGCCTGCCCCAGGTATCGACCGTGCGCGTAACGATAGCCTGACACGAAGGTGGATCGCTGACGTCGCCTTCGACGATTTGGCAAATGCCTTCTTCGGCCTCGATCAGCCGCTGGGTTTCTTCCGCCCACTGCGCGACGGTATCGACCAGCGTCACGCGCGCGCCATGGCGCGCAAGAATGACCGCGGTAGCGCGGCCATTGCCGATTCCTTCCGCGCGCGATCCCGCGCCGGTGACGATGGCGACCTTGCCCTTCAGGCGGTCGTCTCTGCGAATGTCGGTCATTCACTCATCGCCCGAGGTTCAGCGACCGAACCCGATGATAGGCGGGCAGAACTCAATCTGCCAGCAGGTTCAAGTCCGCGGCTCGCGCGGCTCGAACATGCACTGCAGCGTCGGCTTCGCGATCTTGGTAAAGGTCGCGGCGATCTGGGTTTGCTTCGAGGCTGGCACCCAGTCGTTCTCGATGGTCGGCACGCCGGTCTCGCTGATGCCGCGCAGCAGCGCTTCGCGGAGATCCGGATCGTCGACGGCGGCGAGCGCATGGTCGTGCAGACAGCTGCAAACCGCCTCGGGATGGGCCCAGCGATCGACCATATGGGGCGCGCACAGCCGCACAAATTCACCGCGCGGGTCGGGCAATTTCTTCCAGGACCAGATCTGTGCCTGTGCGGAACCGCCGAAAATCACGGCGAGAAGGATGGCGGCGAGCGAACCGATGCGGATCATTGTCACTTACTTTTCTAATTTTGTTGGGACAGGCGCGATCAGTTGCCAGCGACGACGATGAGGGGCGAGCCGTTAAAGGAGAAGGTGCCGATCCCCGGCAGGTTGCTGTCGGAAGAACCAGCTATCGAGGGACCGGCCAGGATCAAGGCAAAACCCAGGATGAAGCTGATTTTCCGCATTGGCCGTCTCCGTTTCAGATCGAGGGCGCGTATACCGCTCGTTGGTAACTGATAACCAATAGCTGTTTCCGGATGTCTGCTCGAAAGCGAAAAATGGTTTCTTCGTTTAAGAGAATTGTTTCGTCGGAACCCGCCGACGAAATATTTTTGCGAAAAAGCGTAATCATTTCAGCGAGGTGGTTTTGACACCGGGGCTGCTGCACTGCTCAAGGGTCCTGCTGCGGCAATGATCAGAGGGGGCCGAACCAGTCTGATTCGGGGGGTAGTCCTCAGCATTTTCAGACGGCCGGCGCGCGACAGAAACGTTGAACCTGGATGCGCGACGGCCGACTTAACCGCAGGCGTGCAACTTTTCTGTGCAGTCCCGCGTTACCCAAAACCTCCAGAACAAGGATTGCAGTCGTGGGCAATGGCAACACCGATGTTGGCATCAAACCCCAGACCCGCGAATCCGGTCAGCCGGGCATTGAGCGTTTGGCGAGTAGCGGCTTTCCCGACCTGCGGATCGATGGCCAAGACGGCTCGAAACGCGAGAGCGCAAGAAAATGTGGCGCGATGTCGGAGCAAAGCGCCGACAGCGGCCGCGGCAATGAACAGGTCCCGCAGAAGCTGGTGCATCTGGTTGGCTGTCGCGAACCCAGTGCCGGGCTGGACCCCTGGATTCGCCCGCGCCCGCTCCCGGTCAAGCGCTGACGCGCCCCTCTGATTACTGGATGAAATCGCCGCATTTCTGGATGGCGGAATCGGCTGCGCCCCACGGCATGATCGGCACCGAGGAGGTCGAATTCTTCGGCGAGCCTTCGATCAGCCTGTCCGAATAGACCATGTAGACGAGCACGTTGCGCTTGGCATCGCAGCCGCGCACGATCTGCATTTTCTTGAAGAACAGCGAGCGACGCTTGCGGAACATGTCGTCGCCCTGCTCCAGCTTGCCCTTGAAACGGATCGGACCGATCTGACGGCAGGCCAGCGAGATATCGGAGACTTCCTCCGCCAGGCCCAGCCAACCCTTGTATCCCCCCTTTTCCGGCACGGTGAAATGGCAGGCCACCCCGTCGACCTCCGGGTCGTCGAGCCCATAGGTGGCGAGCTTGTCGTTGGGACTGAGCAGCTTGAACACCGTGGAACGCCGGAAGATCAGGTCGGGCTCATCGGCCGCAAGCGCCGATGAGGCCGCAAACGCGACCAGCGCCAAGGCCGCAAAAATCAAGGCTCGAAACTGCGTGGCACGATGATGGCTGCGATGGCTTGTCATGAAGGTCTCCGTGAGGGGAAGCCTCTCATTTAGTGCGGCGAAACCACACTGGAAGAAGCCGCGCCCGCCCCAAGGCTTGGTTAATGAATTGTGAGGCTTTTTTGCTACGCTGGGAGCGAAAACCGCAGGGATGACCGCGCTAACGCTAGTGAACGCGTTTCCCGTCTGCGACACTGAATAGTGAAACTGAATTCGGAGTGTTGGGAAGTGGGCGGGCATCGGGGTCCTGCAACAGGTCGGTGGTCGCTGACCGGCAAACGTCAGTTTGCAGGCAATATGGCTTGTTCGAGCGCCTTCCGGCGGATTGTTGTTGTGGCGACAGCCGCAATTGTCGGCGCCGCATCGCCCGGCGAAGCCGCACCTTCGGTGTTCTGGCCCGACTATTATGAACCTTATCCCCCGCCGCGGATCGCGCCGCCGCGCCTGCGCAAATCCATCAAGAAGCGCCTGCCGGCCAAGGACGATGTCGCGAAGGACGCCCGCAAACCGCAGGCGCCTTTGGTCATCGCTGTTTCGATCGAGAAACAGATCCTCAAGATCTATGACGCCAACGGTTTTTTCGCGGAGACGCCCGTCTCCACCGGCGTACGCGGACATCCGACGCCGATGGGCGTGTTCAGCATCATTCAGAAGCACAAATACCACCACTCCAACATCTACAGCGGCGCGCCGATGCCGTATATGCAGCGCATCACATGGTCCGGGGTCGCAATGCACGCCGGCGTGCTGCCAGGCTATCCGGCCTCGCACGGCTGCATCCGCATGCCCATGAACTTCGCGGTGAAAATGTGGGGCTGGACCCGGATGGGCGCCCGCGTCGTGATCACGCCGGGCGAGCTCGCGCCGGAGAGTTTTTCTCACCCGCTGCTCGCGACGCAAAAAACGGCACCGGTTGCGGCCGCTGACCCGAAGCAGAAGGTCGAGGTTGCTGTAGCCGCGAAGTCCGACAGGGCGGCAGACCGGTCAGCCGCGCCCACGTTTTCAGAGGCGAGCCTCGAACTGAAATCGACGCTGGGCCACGACCTCACAAGGCCCGCGCCGGGCACCCACACCGCCGACGCCAGCAATACGCTGTCGCAGATGCGGTCCCGGCCGACCGCCATCGATGCGCCGGTCGCAAGCAGCCCGGCGAAAAAAGCCGCGGACGATGCCGGGGGGCCGGCCGACAAGGCGGGCGATGCGCCCGTCAAGACCGAGTCCGCCGCCAAAGAGCCTGCGACGGGCGATACGGCGGCGGGCGAACCGCTACCGAGTGAAAGCGTGTTGCCCGAAGCCGCTAAGGTGGCTGCCACAAAGGCCGCCGGCAAGCCCGAGCAGGCGACAATGGCGGATGTCGAGGCCGACGCAGCCGATGTCAAGAAGGACCAGGCGCGCCCGTCGGATCAGGAAACCGCCGTACCTCCCCGGTCGGAGCCCGTAACCGCCCAACCGAGGCGCAGCGGGCAGATCGCGGTATTTGTCAGCAAGAAGGACGCAAGGCTCTATGTGCGGCAGAATTTCGCGCCGCTATTCGATGTGCCGGTGACGGTCGCGGCGAGCGACCGCCCGCTCGGCACCCATGTGTTCACCGCGCAGACTGACAAGGACGACGCCAATCTCCTGCACTGGTCGGTCATGTCGATGCCGGTGATGACGAAGTATGCGGCACGGCAGGACGACGACGAGCGCGCCTCGCGCCGCAGAAAGACCACCGGCGCCATCGAGGTCAAGCCAGTGCCGCATCCCGACAGCGCCGCAGAGGCGCTGGACCGGCTTACCATCCCCGCGGATACGATGGCGCGCATCAACGAGGCGTTGTCGAGCGGCGGCTCGATCATCGTCTCCGACCAGGGCATCAATAGCGGGGAAACCGGCGAAGGCACCGATTTCATCATTCCCCTGCGCTGAAACAGCCTCGGACCGGTCGCCTTGAAGCCGCTGCTGGTCTAAACACGCGCGCATGGAGCGACTGATCCCAAATTCTGCGCGTGAGCAAACCAAGGCGAGAGATGCCCTGGACCGGGTGACTTTTCTCGGCTGGCAAATGGGCCTCGCAGCGATTGTCGTGGGCCTCACCGCATCGTTTTTCCTGTTCGGCTACGCGCTGGTTTACTGGCGCAACGCCGACATGGACTTCATGGTGGTCTATAACGCCTTGGTCCTCAACGACGGCAAGCCGCAGCAATTTTTCGACCATCCCGCTTACATCACGATTCTCTCTCTGCAGCTGTGGTTCAAGCTGCTGCACGGGTTCGGGTTGCTCGACGCCTGGACGCTGTCCACGATGCCTTCTGCGTCCAACCCGGCCGCCTTCGACGCCGCGATGACATCTGCGGTCCGCGCCGGACGCCTGCTGGCGTGGCTGACGGCAACCGGGTGCGTGCTGATTTTCGCCGGTCTGATGCGTCGCGTCGTACGCGACTGGCGCATCGCGCTGATCGCGACGTTTGCGTTCGCGTTCTCCGGTGGCGTCGCGATCCATTCGCGCATCCTGCGCAGCGAACTCCTTGCCGCCTGCCCGGTGTTTTTTGCGCTGCTGATGCTGATCACGATCGGACGGCGCGCCAGCGCCGCGCGTCCGTTCGGACTGGCGCTGGCGGCTTTGCTCTGTGTGCTCGGAATGGAGAACAAGGTACAGGCGGTTTTGCTGATCGCCGCACTTCCCCTGATCATCCTGCCGTTCGGCAGCGCCTATAGTGCCAGCGTTGCGTTCTGGCGCGACCCGGCGTCGGCATGGCTTGCGACAGCGCTGGCGGCGCTGGCCGCCGTCGGTGCGGCTTGGGCGGTGCATCCGCTCATCGCCATCGGTTTCGACCGCGCCTTGCTCGAGGCAGCGCAGTTCCATCCGTTATTGCTGGGAAAGTTCGGCGTGTATCAGGGCGCGCTGCTGATCCTGATCGGCGCGTGCATGGTTGTCTACGCGAGAATCTGGCGGGTAGCCGCAGCCGAGACGCTGGCCTCGATGTTTGCGGTGGCAGCTGGCGCGCTGGTCGCGCTGCTGGCGCTCAAGCTTGAATTCAACACCGGCGATGTCATCGCCGTGTTCAATCCGCTGGAAAAGATGCTGAGCTTTACGGACGCCAGCACGGCCGATCTCGCCAATGGCGTCAGCCTCAAGGGCATCGTGCTGCCGCTGTTCGAAGGCATCGCTTCCGTGCTGGCGCGCTACACCTTCGTGCTGCATTCCTCGCCGCGACCGACGGTGTTTCTGGTCTGGCTGGTCGTGCCCGGCATCGTCATCGCATGGCGCCGTGGCGAACGGCAGGCCGCGGTGCAGGCCTTCATGCTGCTGCTCGCCGCGATCGGAATCGACGCGCTCGGCGTCCGCCGCGGCCTGAAGTCGGAATATTTCGTTTTCACCGATCCGCTGATCATCCTCGCCGGTGCGATCCTGCTCGATCGCATGCGCGACCTTCGGTTTCGCCGCTGGGCGTATCCGATCGCCACCGCGCTGTTTGGCCTGCACCTCGTCATCGGCCAGGCCGAGCCGGTGAAATACGCGCTCAAGCGCGCCGGTCCGGAGCCGGTCTGCGAGTGGAACAGGTATCACCTGCCGCTGCTGCCGCTGCCATGGTGCAAGCCGGCATAACGGCTTGTTGAGCGGCGCGCTTGCATGGGTTCGGCTATGCTGGATCGGTCGGGATGATGGAGGCACCATGATCGATCGCCGGACCATAATGACCGCGGCTCTGGGCGCAATGCTTGTGCCGGGCTCGGTGAGGACAGTTTTGGCGCAGGCACCCATGAGCCGGATCACCGCTTACGGCTTTTCCTTTCCGGCGCTCGACGGCGGCGATATCCGGCTTGCCGATTTTGCCGGCAAGCCGTTGATGGTGGTCAATACGGCGTCGCTGTGCGGCTACACGCCTCAATATGCCGGGCTGCAGGAATTGTGGAAGGAATTCCACGGCCGCGGCCTGACCATCATCGGCGTGCCCTCGAACGATTTCGGCGGACAGGAGCCGGGCGGTTCAAAAGAGATCGCGGCGACGGCGCAACACCAATATGGCGTCACCTTCCCGATCGCCGCGAAAACCGTGGTGAAGGGCGCGAATGCGCATCCGTTCTACAAATGGGCGGCGGAGGCGCGGCCGAAGGACTTGCCGCGCTGGAACTTCCACAAATACCTGATCGGCCGCGACGGCTATCTGGCCGATGTGTTTCCGGAGTCGGTCGAACCGACGGATACGCGAATAAAGACCGCGATTGCCCGCACGCTGGCGGACACCTGACCGCATTCAAAAAGACCGATAACGGACGAATCGGGCCGTTGGGGATAAAAGACGCCACAATGGCGGCGCAAGCTCGGTTCAGCTAAACTGAAACGGGGCGACGCGACGCTTGTGCGCTGGTGCAAGGCCGTGTCCAGGCTCGATAGATCCGAGGGGAATACGATGCGCATTGCGACAGGTTTGATCTTGGCGGGCGCGGTTTCGGTGTTAGCGGCGGGCTCCGCTTTCGCGCAGTTGCCGGCTGCCAAGGGACCCGCTCCTGCGGCGCCGGCCGCCAAAGGCGCCACGCCCGCGCCGCCGGCCGCCCCCGCTCCGCCGCCGGCTCCCGCGCCGCCGCCCGGCCCAAAGGTTGCCTGTAATGGCGCAACCGACGTTCTCGGCATTTCCCGCGTGGTGCAGATCGACACCACCGGCGGACCCGGTTTCGGTTTCGAGCATTTCAAGCAACTCGACTTCCTCAAGGACAAGGAAGTCGTGCTGACGTTCGACGACGGCCCATGGCTGGTCAACACGCCCTCGGTGCTGAAGACGCTGGCAGACCAGTGCACCACCGGCATCTTTTTCCCGATCGGCAAGCACGCAACCTATTATCCGGAAATCCTCAAGCAGGTGGCGGCGGCCGGTCACACGATCGGTTCGCACACCTGGTCGCACGCCAATCTTAACAACAAGAAGCTCACCGAAGAGCAGAAGAAGGCCGAGATCGAGAAAGGATTTGCGGCGGTGAAATGGGCGCTGGGCGGGCCCCCTGCGCCGTTCTTCCGCTTTCCGGCGCTGCAGCATCCGCCGGAAATGGTGACCTATCTCGGCGAGCGCAACATCGGGATTTTCTCGTGCGACCTTGACTCCTTCGACTTCAAGGCGAGCAAGCCGCAAAAGGTCATCGACACCGTCATGACCAAGGTGGACAAGCTCGGCAAGGGCATCATCCTGATGCATGATTTCCAGAAGCACACCGCCGAAGCATTGCCGGAACTGCTGCGCAGGCTGAAGGCCGGCGGCTACAAGGTAGTGCAGATGAAGCCCAAGACGCCGGTGCAGACGCTTCCGCAATATGACGAAGAGCTGGTGAAGGACGCCAGGCTGCCGACCGTGAGCTCGCGCCCGGTTTCCAGCGTGGTGCAGACGATTTCGGAATAGCGGCCGAAAAACGCAACCATGTCCGCACACCGAATCGACGGCTACGTCATCGTGTCCGCCGACGGCATGCTGGCCAACGCGGACCGGGTGATGCCGGACGCCTTGAAGTTCAGGGGCGACCAGGAATTCTTCAATGCCGCGCTGGACCGCGCCGACCTGATCGTGCATGGCCGTCATTCATACGAGGGCCAGCCCAATTCTCCGAAGCGACGGCGGATCATCCTCACGTCCAGGACCGCGGCGCTGGCGCCCGATCCCTCGAATCCCAACGCCACGCTGTGGAATCCGGCCGGCGCCACGTTCGAACAGGCCTGCGAACGCGCGGGGGTCGGTTCCGGCACCGTTGCGATCATCGGCGGTTCGCAGGTGTTCGGGATGTTTCTCGATCGCTACGATACGTTCTGGCTGTCGCAGGCGCCGCATGTGCTGCTGCCCGGCGGCTACCCCTGCTTTCCCGGCGTGCCCGAACGCTCGCCGCAGGCGATTCTGGCCGCGCACGGCCTAAAAGCCGGCGAGCCGCAAATCCTCGACGTCGCGCACGACGTCAGCGTGACGCCGTGGCGGCGTCGTAGCGCGGGTTAGGCAACCTCTCATGCGCGGGCTGCTCGGATGCAGCTCGATATGTTTCGCGATTGCGGCCTACACGTCGGTATAGGTCGGCTCGTTGGACCTCGGTCCGCGCCCGATGCCGGCGATGAGCAGCAACCCTCCGATGATCGACACGTTCTTCAGCGCATGCGAGATATTGTTTTTCTGCTCGGCGCCGGTCTGGTTCCAGAAATCATGGCCGTAAAAGGTTGCCGCGATCACGAAAAACACCAGTACGATCGCGAAGAAACGCGCGCCGAAGTTCAGCGCGATCATCAGCCCGCAGATCACCTCGAGCGCGCCAGTCGCAATCGCCAGCATTTGCGGCATCGGCATCCCGCTCATGCCTTCCAGCTGCGTCGTGTAGGGGGTGAGCAGTGCGGGAATGACGACCTTGTCGGTGATCATCTGCGTGGTGCCTGCGATGTCGAGGAGCTTGAATGCTCCCGAGACGATGAACAGCACGGCAAGAAGCACGCGCCCCAAGGTGATAAACGCTGGCATGGCCGCCCCCCACTTGTACTGCAATGCTTGGTCGTAACGGTAGAGCGAGTATGGGCGTTTCGCGTCGGCTTTTCAAACGATCCGATGAATCTTTTCCAAGGATCCTTCTGATCGGCGCAAGATCGTTTGCGCTAACATCTGACGTATACACAGGTACGCGGAACATTTTTATTCGATAAACCTAGCCGTACGGCCTGCCTCGTCATCTGGCGCGATCCCCAAACGCCCGCAGTCCGGCCGCCTTCCAGCTCTTCAACGCGCACTGTCCGGGACTTTCAATCCGACGGTGCGTCCTGGAAAGCCGGCAGCATCGAAGTAGCGTGTCTGGCCGACATGCTGCATGTTGACTATGGTGCGCAGTCCATTGTTCGCTCGCTTCGAGACGGCAGCCTGTCGCCACGGCCGGACTGGCTTTCCGTCCGGCATGGCTTCGGTAAGCGCGCGGCCGCGCAGCTTCCCGGCCGAAGGCAGCGTTACGCCCAAGATTTTCTCAAGCGTCGGTGCAATATCGGCGTTGCTGACGGGGGCCGTGTCGTTGAAACCCCTCTTGAAAGCGGGTCCGAGGGCCGCCATGAAGTTTCCGGTATCGGCGCGGCTAAAACTGCCATGGTGGCCTTGCCCCTGCAAAAGCAGCGTGTCGGATACGGTCGCGCTGCAAAACAGCGGTTGATCGCAGCCGGTGGAATGGGAGCGGAAATTCACGACGACGGCGGGTGTGGGCGTGCGCGCTCCACCTGTGAGGCCTACCCTACTCATAGGCAGCGCTCCCGGAACGGGCCCTAGGTCATCACGCACGAAGATGCCGCTGGTGTAGTCTTGCGCGACGAGCGCCTTGACCACTTGCCTCACCAAGGATTTGGCGTTGTCCTGCGGCAGATAGATAAGATCATTGCCTCCATTGGCGCCGACCACGATGTCGGGTTTGGACGGGTCCTTGCCGATCGAGGCGCTGGCGCGCCGCGGATACTTCCCGGCCTTGTAGTCGATGGCGGGCCCCTGAGCAGAGGGCTCATGCAGCGGCAGACCCAAGGCATGGGCAAGGTCAATCGAAAGAAAGCCAGGTGGCAGCTGCCCTTCCGGAACGTTGTCGTATTTAAGTTTTGCAGCCGGACTGGTCTTGCTCTGCTTCGATACTGTGCTGAAACCATGGTCCGCAGTAACGAAAATATTTGTATCGGCCTCAAGCCCGAGGTCTTTGAGCGCAGTGAGGATGGCCGCAAGGTCGTCGTCTGCTACCTTGATTGCAGCGAAGGAGGTCGGACCATTAATGCCAGGAGCCAGCTCGTTGATGCTGTCGCGCTGCGAGTGCTGGGTGCCGTCCGGGTCGGACGACCAATACAACAGCATGAATGGCTTCTTGCTCTCCTTGAAATATGGCAACAGCACCTTCGTGACGATGTCCCTGTAGTATTTCTGCTGAACGATGTTGGTGGATTTGCCGGGATTCTCACGCTGAGCACGCCCCGGAGTTTCCAGCGCCAAACCGGCCTTCTTGAGCATCTCCACCACGTCCGGGCGCAACGCGATGCCATTCTTCTTGCCGGTATCATCATCGAAAAAAATCGTGGTCTTGCCCTCGAGCTCGGTAAGATCGTGGATCCCTACCGGCCCGACTTTGCCCAAAGCAGCTGTCAAATAGCCCTTCTCGCGCGCTGCCGCCATGATCGAGCGCTCGGCAATGAAGTTACCGCCGTGATGCTGATTCAGCTCGCTCAATACTGCATTGTCCTGGATGAAAGGAGTGATGGTTTCGGCTGCGCTTGCTACCGGAAAGCCCGTGTAGAACGTGTTGCCGAAATCTCCGGTGTCACCGATCAGGTGACCGGTCGCGATGACCGAGGCGTTCGCCGTGGTAATGGTCGGATAGACCGAATGACTGTTCGAGAAGTGAACACCGGCGTCCCGGAGGCGGGCGAATGTGGGGGCTCGTTCGGGCGTGACTGCGGCCGCCCTAAGGCCATCCGCGACGAACAGGATGACATTCTGTTGAGCATAGGATTCCAGCGTGCTTGCCAAGACTGCGAACACCGCGCAAACAACTATTTTTTTCATAATGCTCCCTGAATCCACGCTTTGTTTGACCCATCGATCCAAACGAGTTGGCTCGGTGACCTCAGCCTGGACCTATCCATGGCTTGATCTGCTCCCGACGCAATTCGCATATCAACCTCCGGTGGGCGTTATCCGGAACTCAACCACTTGGGGGCGGCTACGAAGATAGGTAGACAACGCTTCGGCGTTGGTGCGGTCCCGACTCTTGATCGTGATAATGAGCGCGCCGATCGCCCTGCCGATTACCAGGTCATCGTGTCCCATGCGCCGTGCCCCATTGCAAGAAGGTAAGTCCTGTTTGTAGCACGGTCCTTGCTATATACTGTTTGTAGCGCGGTGCTGGGCAGGCATATCAAAGGTATCGTCCGAATAATTGCTCATGGGCTTGGCTCATGCACAGCTGCAATGGTTTTTTACAGTTCGAAGCTGGCCGACGCATCGCAATTCACCAGTCCAGGAGCGGGCTTGTAAAGAAGGAGGCCGAACATGACCGCCATCTCACCCACCCGGCGCAGCCTGCTCGCAGGGTCAGCCGCAATTGGTGCGATCAGCTTGCTGCCAATCCATTTCGTCGCCGCACGCGCGCAATCGAAGCAAGCACGGTCGCCGCTTGCCACGACCAAAGCCGACGCAATTCTTCCCTTCCGCGTCAAAATCCGGAGTGAAGACCTCGCTGATCTCCGCCGGCGCCTCGCCTCGGCGCGCTGGCCCAGCAAAGAACTCGTTGAGGATCGGTCGCAGGGTGTGCAGCTGGCAACGCTGCGGGCGCTCGCGCGCTACTGGTCGACCGAGTACGACTGGCGCAACTGCGAGGCACGGCTGAACGCGCTGCCACAGTTCACGACCGTGATCGACGGGGTGAAGATCCATTTCATCCACGTCAGGTCCCGGCACGAGAACGCGCTGCCGCTGATCATGACGCACGGCTGGCCTGGTTCGGTCATCGAGCTCCTCGATACCATCGGTCCGCTGACGGACCCGACCAAGTATGGCGGCGCTGCCGACGATGCATTCCATCTGGTGCTGCCGTCCTTGCCCGGCTACGGCTTCTCGGGCGAGCCGACCGAACTCGGCTGGGACACCGCCCGCATCGCGCGTGCGTGGGCGGTGCTGATGGATCGCCTCGGCTACCCGCGCTACGTCGCCCAGGGTGGCGACGTAGGAGCGGCAGTAACCGATACGATGGGACGCCAGGCACCCAAGGGACTTCTGGGCATCCACATCAACCTGCTCGCGGGTGTGGCGGCAATGTCGGACAAGCTACCCGCAGAGTCCGAGAAGGAACGGGCGGCGCAGAAGTCGGCCGCGACGTTCAGGACGAGTGGCTTTGGCTACTTCCTGGAGCAGTCGACGCGGCCACAGACGATCGGCTACTCCCTGCTGAATTCACCCCTCGGCCTCGCGAGCTGGATGCTCGACCATGACACCGACAGCTACACCAAGATTTCCCGCGCGTTCGTCGAGGGCAAACCGGCTGGCAATCTCACGAGGGGCAACATCCTCGACAACATCACGCTGTACTGGCTGACGGGCACCGGGGCCTCGGCCGCACGGTGGTATTGGGAGGCCGGACAGGCCGCAGCCCGTGCGGCCGGCAAGCCTCCTCCGGCGGTCGCGGTTCCCGTGGGGTTTACGACGTTCCCCGGCGAAATCTTTGCCGCGCCCCGAAGTTGGGTGGAGATCATGTACCCCACCCTCGCCTATTTCAGTGAAGCCGAACGCGGCGGACATTTCGCCGCCTGGGAGGAGCCGAAGCTGTTTTCAGATGAGGTGCGCGCGGCCTTCAGATCACTGCGCAAATAACGCAACCCAAGCGCCAATTAGCTAGCCTTGTTCAGCTCGCTTCGTTCAGGCTACGGCTCAGCGCTTTTGCGTCCGCGCCCTAGCCGAACAGGCTCGGCTGCTGGCGTCCCGCCCGCTCCTGCGCTTCCACTGCCGCGACGGCCGTCATGTTGAGGATGCCCCGCGCGGTCACCGACGGCGTCAGAATATGCGCAGGCCGCGCCGGCCCGAGCAGGATCGGCCCAACCGGCAACGCATCGGCCAGAATCTTGATCATCTGATAGGCCGCGTTGCCGGCATCGAGGTTGGGCATGATCAGGACGTTGGCTACACCCTTCAGGCGCGAATGCGGCAGGATCAGTTCACGGGCCGCCTCGGACAGCGCGGTATCGCCCTGCATCTCGCCGTCGGCCTCGATTTCCGGATGACGCTCGGCAAACAGATTTGCCGCCTTGCGCATCTTGCGCGAGGATTCGGTGTCGTAGCTGCCGAAATCGGAATGCGATACGAAGGCGATTCTTGGGGTGATGCCAAAGCGCTGCACGTGAACTGCCGCCCTTCCTGCGATATCCACGAGCTCTTCGGCGGACGGGTTTGGCCGCACCTGCGTATCGGCGATGAAATGCGCGCCCTTGCTGGAGATCATCAGCGATAGCGCCGCGAAATCGCTGACGCCGGATTGGTATCCGATGATTTCCCTGATATGGCGCAGATGCCGCATATAGCTGCCCTCGATGCCGCAAATCATCGCGTCAGCCTCACCGCGAACCACTGCCACTGCGGCGATAACGGTCGCGTTGGTTCTTATCGTCGTACGCGCGACATCCGGCGTGGCCCCGTAGCGTCCGGCGGCCTGGATATAGGACTGCACGTAGGAGCGATAGCGGGGATCGTCTTCCGGATTGATCAGATCAAAATCTCGCCCCGCCTTGATGGCCAGTCCAAACCGCTTGATCCGCGCGTCGACCACCGAAGGCCGTCCGACCAGAATCGGACGCGCCAGCTGTTCCTCCAGCACCACTTGCGCGGCGCGCAGCACGCGCTCGTCCTCGCCTTCGGCATAGATCACGCGGACCGGCTGGGTCTTGGCTTTTGCGAAGATCGGTTTCATGACGAGACCGGAGCGGAAAGCAAAGCGCTCCAGCCCCGCGGCATACTCGTCGAAATTCTTGATCGGCCGCGACGCAACGCCCGAGGTCATTGCCGCCTTTGCCACCGCAGGCGCTATGCGTAGGATCAGCCGCGGATCGAACGGGCTCGGGATCAGCGAACCCGGCCCAAAACCCTGGGCCTCGGTGCTGTCGAAGCCTCGCGCCACCGCATCCGACGGCGGGTCGCGCGCCAGCTGCGCGATTGCATCGACCGCGGCATGCTTCATGTCCTCGTTGATCGCGGTGGCGCCGACATCGAGCGCGCCGCGGAAGATGAAGGGAAAGCACAGGACGTTGTTGACCTGGTTCGGAAAATCGGAGCGCCCGGTGCAGATCATCGCGTCGGGGCGCGCTTTGCGCGCTTCGTCCGGCATGATTTCCGGATCCGGATTGGCCAGCGCCATCACCAGCGGCTTGTCCGCCATCTGCTTGACCATGTCCGGCTTCAGCACATTGGGCGCGGACAGGCCGAGGAAAATATCGGCGCCGGGAATCACATCGCCCAGCGTGCGCTTGTCGGTCTTTTGCGCATAGACCGCTTTCCAGCGGTCCATCAGCGTGTTGCGGCCCTCGTGCACGACGCCGTCGATATCGGTGACCCAGATGTTGTTGCGCTGCGCCCCCATCGACACCAGCAGATTGAGGCAGGCGATGGCTGCGGCGCCCGCGCCGGAGGCGACGATCTTCACGTCCTCCAGTTTCTTGCCGTTGAGCAGCAACGCGTTCTTGATCGCGGCGCCGACGATGATGGCGGTGCCATGTTGATCGTCGTGGAATACCGGGATCTTCATCCGCTCCTTGAGCCGGGCCTCGATCTCAAAACATTCCGGACCCTTGATGTCCTCGAGATTGATGCCGCCGAAGGTCGGCTCCAGCGCCGCCACCGCCTCGACCACCTTGTCGATGGTGTCGGCGGCAATCTCGATGTCGAACACGTCGATGCCGGCGAACTTCTTGAACAGCACCGCTTTGCCTTCCATCACCGGCTTGGACGCCAGCGGGCCGATATTGCCGAGGCCGAGCACGGCGGTGCCATTGGACACCACGGCGACCAGATTGGCGCGGACGGTGAGTTCGGCGGCCTTGGCCGGATCGCCGGCAATTTCCATGCAGGCCGCGGCAACGCCGGGCGAATAGGCCAGCGCGAGGTCGCGCTGGTTGGCTAGCGGCTTGATGGCCTGGATTTCGAGTTTTCCCGGGCGCGGAAGCTGGTGATAGGCAATCGCCGCGGAGTGGAGATCTTCAGAATAGGACGCCATGCATTCCCCCGCGGGCTTCCGCGACCCCGGCTTGATGCGCCGGTGGCCGGACCAAAGGCCGATCAACTGTCCGGCAGATTGAGCCGGATGTGAAGCTCGCGCAACTGCTTCGGCGTGACTTCCGACGGCGCGCCCATCAAGAGGTCCTCGGCGCGCTGGTTCATCGGAAATAGCGAGATTTCCCGCAAGTTGGTGGTGCCGCAGAGCAGCATTACAATGCGGTCGACGCCCGCGGCCATGCCGCCGTGCGGCGGCGCGCCGTATTGGAAGGCCCGATACATGCCTCCAAACCGCTCCACCACCTCTTTCTCACCATAGCCTGCGATCTCGAACGCCTTCACCATGGCGTCGGGCCGGTGATTGCGGACGCCACCGGATGCGATCTCATAGCCATTGCAGACGATGTCGTATTGGAACGCTTTGATATCAAGCGGATCCTTGGTCTGCAGCGCCTCGAGGCCGCCCTGCGGCATCGAGAAAGGGTTGTGCGAGAAATCGATCTTCTTTTCGGTCTCGTCATATTCGTACATCGGAAAATCGACGATCCAGGCGAGTTCGAACCGCTCCTTGTCGACCAGGTTCAGCTCCTCGCCGAGTTTTGCGCGCGAAAGACCCGCGAATTTCCAGAACGTCGCGGGATCTCCGGCGACGAAGAAGGCCGCGTCGCCCTCCTTCAGGGCGAGCGCAGTGCGGATCGCGGCCGTGCGCTCGGCGCCGATATTGTTGGCAAGCGGGCCGGCACCCTCGCCGCCTTCGCGCCACATGATGTAGCCGAGCCCTGGCTGGCCTTCGCCCTGCGCCCACGAGTTCATCCGGTCGCAGAACGCGCGGGAGCCGCCGCCGGGCCCGGGAATAGCCCAGACCTGGTTCTTCGGGTCCTCCAGCATCCTCGCGAAAACCTTGAAGCCGGAACCGCGGAAGTGCTCGGACACGTCCTGCATCTGCAGTGGGTTGCGCAGGTCCGGCTTGTCGCTGCCGTATTTGCGCAAGGCTTCTGCGAATGGAATCCGCGGCCAGGTGTTGGTGACCGGTTTACCTTTGGCAAAGTCCTCGAACACGCCGGTAATGACCGGCTCCATCGCCGCAAAGACATCGTCCTGGGTGACAAAGCTCATTTCGACGTCGAGCTGATAGAATTCGCCGGGTAGCCGGTCGGCGCGGGGGTCCTCATCGCGGAAGCAGGGCGCGATCTGGAAGTAGCGATCGAAGCCCGACATCATCAAGAGCTGCTTGTATTGCTGCGGCGCCTGCGGCAGCGCGTAAAACCGGCCCGGGTGGATGCGACTCGGCACCAGGAAGTCCCGCGCGCCCTCCGGCGACGACGCCGTAAGGATCGGGGTCTGGAACTCGAAGAACCCCTGGTCCTTCATGCGCTTTCGCATCGAATCAATAATTTGACCGCGAGTCATGATATTCTGATGGAGCTTCTCACGGCGGAGGTCGAGGAAACGGTACTTAAGCCTTATATCTTCAGGGTATTCCTGCTCGCCGAACACCGGCAATGGCAATTCGCCGGCCGGACCCAGCACCTCGATTTCGGTGATGAAAAGCTCGACCGCGCCGGTCGGCAATTCGGGATTGTCGGTTCCTTCAGGGCGCCGGCGCACCTTGCCGTCGACCCGCACCACCCATTCAGCGCGCAGCTTTTCGGCATCCTTGAAGGCCGGCGAATCCGGGTCCGCCACGCACTGCGTCAGGCCGTAATGGTCGCGCAGGTCGATGAACAGCAGCCCGCCATGGTCGCGGATGCGATGACACCAGCCGGACAAACGAACGCCCTGGCCAATGTCGCTGTCGCGGAGCGCGCCGCAGGTGTGGGACCGGTAACGATGCATGGAAATCCTGGAAAAGCGTCGGAGGGCTGGGTCGAGGGCCCTGTTTGCATTCATGCAAACGCAAATGCAAATGTGCAATGCAGTGCAAAACGGCGTTAGCGTTTACCCGAGGCGATCCGGCGCGGCAACCAAAGCCCGGCCGCCCCTCCGAAAGACGGCTAGACCGCAAAAAACGACAGAAAATCAACGCGGCGCGTACCGCCTGATTGCCAATTGCGGCCGCATCCTTATCTTGACCAGATGACGCTCCACTTCCCCTTCGACAACAGCTATGCCGCCCTGCCCGACGGCTTTTTTGCCCGCGTGGCGCCAACGCCGGTGACCTCGCCCAAACTAGTCAAGCTGAACCGCCCGCTGGCAACGCATCTCGGCCTCGATCCGGACTGGCTGGCCGGGCCCGAAGGCGTCGAGATCCTCGCCGGCAAGCGCGTTCCCGATGGCGCCGATCCGATTGCCATGGCCTATGCCGGCCACCAGTTCGGGCATTTCGTGCCGCAGCTCGGCGACGGCCGCGCCATCCTGCTCGGCGAGGTGATCGACGCCGACGGCGTGCGCCGCGACATCCAGCTCAAGGGCTCAGGGCCTACGCCGTTCTCGCGCCGCGGCGACGGCCGCGCCGCGCTGGGTCCGGTGCTGCGCGAATATATCGTCAGTGAGGCGATGGCGGCGCTCGGCATTTCGACCACGCGATCGCTCGCCGCCGTGGTGACCGGCGAAAATGTTGTTCGAGAGACGCTGCTGCCCGGTGCGGTGCTGACCCGGGTCGCCTCCAGTCATATCCGGGTCGGCACGTTCCAGTATTTTGCCGCGCGCAGCGATGTTGAGGGGGTGCGCCGGCTCGCCGATCATGTCATCGCCAGGCACTATCCGGACATCGCCAATGCCGGGCGTCCCTATCATGCGCTGCTGGACGCGGTGATCGCACGCCAGGCCGAGCTCGTGGCGCGCTGGCTCCTGGTCGGCTTCATCCACGGCGTCATGAACACCGACAACACCTCAATCTCCGGCGAGACCATCGACTACGGCCCCTGCGCTTTCATGGACAATTATGATCCCGCGACGGTGTTCAGTTCGATCGACGAGATGGGCCGCTATGCCTATGGCAACCAGCCACGGATTGCGCTGTGGAACCTGACGCGTTTCGCCGAATGCCTGCTGCCGCTGTTTTCCGACGACCAGCAAAAGGCCATTGCCGAGGCGCAGATGGCGCTCGGCCATTTCGCGGAGAAATTCGATACGGCCTATTACGCCGGCCTGCGCCAAAAGCTCGGCCTGTTCACTGCGCAGGATGACGATCCGGAACTGGCGAACGATCTGCTGAAGGCGATGGCCGAGAACGCGGCCGACTTCACCCTGACTTTTCGGCGCCTCAGCGACGCGGCGCGCGATTCCAGCGGCGACGCCGGGGTGCGAGAGCTATTCGCCGATCCGGCGGCCTATGACGCCTGGGCCGTGCGCTGGCGGCAGCGAACATCCGGGGAGCCGCAGGATGCTGCCACGCGGCAGGCCGCGATGCGCGCCGTCAACCCCGCCTTCATTCCCCGCAATCACCGCGTCGAAGCAATCATCGAGGCTGCGGTGACCCGCAATGATTATGCGCCGTTCGAGGAGCTTCTGGCGGTTCTGTCGAAACCGTTCGAGGACCAGCCGGCATTCGTGTCCTATGTCGAGCCGCCCAAGCCCGACGAACGCGTGCTGCAGACCTTTTGCGGCACGTAAGATCGTTAACCGCCCGGTAACCTCTCCGCCATGGCGCGCGGGCCTGCGCCACAGGTTTTAAGAAACGCTCAACGCGTTCCCGACAAATCTAGCGGTTTGCTGGGAGGAATTACCGTGTTCGACGCATTGGTGTTTGAGTTTATGGGATTGGCGATGCTTGGCCTCTGCCTCATCGTGATCGCCACGCCCTCGCGGCGGGCGCCGGTCGGCCGCGCGCGCAGGGTTTGAACCTCTGCTGTCCCGGAACGCGGTGCAGTGTTCTCGACGCTGCGCCGCAGCCGGGACCGCCAAAAAGGCCGCGGTTCGATACTGGCCGGCGCTGCGTCCAGGGAACGGGTCCAAAACGACTGGTTTAACCCCATTGCTAGCGTCAAATTTATCCCAAGACCCTTGACAGTGCAGCGCTTTCGGCAGAACGCCCTTTTAGAAGCGCTATGGACCGTTCATGGACCTGATTACCACCACCGCCGGGCTGGCGGCCGTCTGCGGCCGCCTCGCCAAACATCCGATCATCACCGTCGACACCGAATTTCTGCGTGAGACGACTTATTATCCCCTGCTCTGCGTGGTCCAGATGGCCAGCGCGGAGGAAGCGGTCGTGATCGACACGCTGGCCCCCGGCATCGACCTAAAACCGTTCTTCGACCTGATGACCAATGAGTCGGTGCTGAAGGTGTTCCACGCCGCGCGCCAGGACATCGAAATCATGGTGCATCGCGCCGGCGTCATCCCGCACCCGATCTTCGACACGCAGGTGGCCGCCATGGTGCTCGGCTATGGCGACAGCATCGCCTATGACCAACTGGTCGAGCGCATCACGGGGCACCGGCCCGACAAAACCCACCGCTTCACCGACTGGTCGCGCCGGCCGCTGACCGCGGAGCAGATGCACTATGCCGTTTCCGACGTCACCCATCTGCGCGACGTGTTCGCGGCGCTCGATGTCGATCTCAAGAAGCGCGGGCGCAGCGACTGGGTCAGCGAGGAAGTGGAAGTGCTGACCTCGCCGAAAACCTACGACTTCCACCCCGAGCGCGCCTGGGAGCGGCTGAAGACGCGGGTGCGCAAACCGAAAGAGCTGGCGGTGCTGATGGAAGTCGCGGCCTGGCGCGAACAGGAAGCGCAAAGCCGCGATGTTCCGCGCAGCCGCGTGCTGAAGGACGACGCGGTCGGCGATATCGCCACCCACGCGCCGACGAGCCTGGAACGGCTCGCCAGCCTGCGTTCGCTGCCGAAAGGGTTTGACCGCTCGAAATGGGGCGCCGACATCATCGCCGCCGTTCAGCGCGGCGTCGCGCGCGACCCGAAGACGTTGCCGAAGATCGAAAAACAGCGCAACAACTCCAACGGCGCGGCCATCGTCGAGCTGTTAAAGGTGCTGCTGCGGATGACGTCGGAGCGCCACGCCGTCGCCAGCAAGGTGATCGCCACCGTCGACGACCTCGAACAGATCGCGGCCGACGACAATGCCGACGTCGGCGCGCTGCACGGCTGGCGCCGCGAATTGTTCGGCGAGGCGGCGCTGAAACTGAAGCACGGCCAACTGGCGCTCGCGATCCAGAAGGGCCGCGTGGTTGGGGTGGAGCGCGATCAAGCGTAGCTTCGTTGGCTTCCCTTCTTCAGCAGCCTGGAAATAATTACGCCGCCATCGCAACGCGGGCGACCGATTTCGTCCGGGCAGGCTTTCCGCCGGGCGGGTCTTCCGGTCCCCGATCCAGTGCGGATAACGCCTCGAGCACTTCATCGATGGTCACGAAGCGATGCGACCCGGGGAGTTCTCTCAAGGCCGGGTTCGATGCCACGGCGGCCGCATCCGATGCCCAGGAGGCGAGGATCGCGCGCTTTTCTTGGAGCGATATCGACGCATCGGCCACGACGTCGCGGGGATGGTCGTAGACCGAACCCGGATGCAGTATCGCATTCAGGTCAATGACATTGTCAGCATGGTCGATCATCGGATGATCCTCCTTTCGTTCTCCTTGTTCGCGCTGCTGATAGCGTCAGGCCCGCCCAGCGGGCGAGGCTCCCGCCCGAAGACCCGGGCGGGAGTCAACTTGTCCTAAGATGATTACGCGGCCTTGCCTTCGAGCTGATGCACGTTGCCGGTCGAGCTGCCATTGATTGCGATTCGCCGCGGCTTCATCGCTTCGGGGACTTCCCGGACCAACTCGATTTTCAGCAGTCCGTTCTCGAATGCGGCGTTTTTCACCTGAACGTAGTCGGCAAGGTTGAACTGCCGCTTGAACGGCCGCGCCGAAATCCCGCGATAGAGATATTCGCGCTCGGTCTTGGCCGCCTTGCTGCCCTCGATGGTAACCACGTTCTGCTCGGCCGTGATGGCGATTTCGTCGGGCGAAAACCCGGCGACCGCGAGCGAAATCTCGTAGCGATCGTCGCCCAGCCGTTCAATGTTGTAAGGGGGGTAATTGTCCTCGCCGGCGCGGTTAGCGGTTTCAGCAAGGTCGAACAGGCGATCAAAGCCAATGGTCGAACGCCACAGGGGAGAGAAGTCGTAAGTGCGCATAGCCAGATCCTCCAAAGAGCAAAATGGGTACGAGCGGCACCGGACACGACCGGTGCCCGTCTCAAGCCCCTGACCCGTTACGGCGTCGGGGACACCACCTCGCGGCGGCATCGAAATAATTAGAAAAACGGTTTTTGGGTTTCAAGGGGTGGCTAAAAAATTTTTGGCCGCAAACCACATTCAGCGCCGCACGATGGTCCCGGCGCGCCCGACCAGCCGCGCCAGTTGCTTGAAGCGGCTGCCGACCCGGTCGGCGACAAGGTCGACCATGCGGTGTTCGAACACCAGCTTCAGGGCGCGGCCCTGGCTGCGAAAATGCGTCGCCGGCAGCACGCCCGGCCGCGCCGCGGAGATCAGGTGCGCCACCCGGAACGCCGCGCCCAGGACCCGGGCGCGCTCCACCATGGACGGCGGCACCAGCGCACGCATCAACGCAGGCGGTTCGTTCTGCTCGCTCAAGCCGGCGTAACGGTAGAACACCGCCAATGCCACGAACGCCCGGCCCTGATGCGTGACCGCGCCGAAATTGCCGTTTGTGATCAGGCTCAGGGTCTGTTCGCCGCGGTGGTCCGGATGAACCCGCCAGCCGATGTCGGACAACAGGCAGGCGGCATGGCGCAGCCGGCGATCCTCCTCGGTCTCGCGCAGTCTTGCCACCCTGACGAGGCGGTCGGTCCAGCCGATCAGTTCCTCGGCATGGCGCGCTGAGCGCGACAGCAGGTCGTTCAATTCCTGAGCCGCGCAGATCAATCCGTCTTTTGCGCGCTCCTTCTCCGGCAGCATCGAATACAGCAGGCCCTCGCGCACGCCATAGGTCGAAAACACCACCGTCTTCGGCTTCGCGGTACGGATGATGTATTCCAGAACCAGCGCCGCATAGGCGAGCAGCGGCCGGCGGGCCTCCGATACGGCTTCGATGTTGGCCAGCATGTTGGCGGCCACCAGCCGGCGCAGCCGGCGGGCGAAATCCAGCGCGTCCGCGGCCGGAATCGAATAGCCGTGCATCACCTGCAAGGGATATTCGCTCTGGATGATGTGAATGCGCGCCAGTGCCCGCCACGTTCCTCCCACCGCATAAAAGGTTCGGCCGCGGCCGGTCTTGAGCTGTGCGATTTCCGAGATGTCGTTCCTGACGATACGCTCGGCGCGCTTTAACGATTTGTGTGAAGTATCCTGCAGCGCGAGACTGCCGAGCGGCAGCGTCACGCCCTGTCGAATCCGGTTGCCGCGGACATCGATCAGTTCAAGCGACCCGCCGCCGAGATCGCCGACGATGCCGTCCGGCCGGTGCACGCCGGAAATGACGCCCAGCGCCGAGAGCTTGGCCTCGCGCGGCCCCGACAATATCGCGATCGCCACGCCGCAGATACGCTCCGCCCTGGCGATGAAGTCAGGTCCGTTGCTGGCGTCGCGGCATGCCGCGGTGGCGATGGCGTGGACGCGGCCGACTTTCATCACCCGGCACAACGCGCGAAACCGCCGCAGCGATGTCAGCGCCTTGATGACGGCGTCGGGCGCCAGCAGGCCGGTGGTCTGCACCTCGCGGCCGAGCCCGCACAGGGTTTTCTCGTTGAAGATCGAGACGAGACTGCGCTCCATCGCCGCATAGACAACGAGACGCACCGAATTGGAGCCGATGTCGATCACCGCGACGCTGGATGCGCGTCTGCGCGTCCGCTTCACCGGAAAATCTCCCTATGACGACTGCTGACGCTCGTTACGGCGGGTGAGGCGGCGTGGCGAAGATTCCTTGAGCGACTTTCCACGGCCTGACAAACTCGGATTCGTCATGAAGTAATTATGCAGGTTGAAGGGCTCCTCGCCCTTCGCGGCCTTCATACGCGTTGACGATCCATCCGGCAATAACTGCCAGCTCTGCTCGGTATCCTTCAGGTTTGCCACCATGATCTGTTCGAGAACCTGCTGATGCACCGTGGGATTCTGCAACGGGCAGAGGATTTCGACACGGCGGTCGAGGTTGCGCGGCATCATGTCGGCAGACGAGATATACACAGCTGCTTTGGCGCTCGGCAGCCCATGCCCCATGCCGAAGCAATAGATCCGGCCGTGCTCCAGGAAGCGGCCGATGATCGATTTGACCCGGATGTGGTCGGACAGGCCGGGGACGCCCGGCCGCAGGCAGCAGATGCCGCGCACGATCAGTTCGACCGAGACGCCCGCCTGCGAGGCTTCGTACAGCGCGTCGATGATATCGGGATCGACCAGCGAATTCATCTTCAGCCAGATCGCCCCGGGCTTGCCGTGACGGGCGTAGTTGGTTTCGCCGCGAATATGTTCCAGCATCCGCTTGCGCAAGGTGAGCGGGGAAACCGCCATCTTCTCGATATCGCTCGGCTCGGCATAGCCGGTGATGTAATTGAACACCCGCGCGGCGTCGCGACCGATGATCGGGTCGGATGTGAAGTAGGATAGGTCGGTGTAGATGCGCGCTGTCACCGGGTGATAATTGCCGGTGCCGGTGTGAACATAGGTGGTGAGCGTGCCGCCTTCACGGCGCACCACCAGTGACAGTTTTGCGTGGGTCTTCAGCTCGATGAAGCCGTAGACGACCTGCACGCCGGCACGTTCCAGATCGCGCGCCCAGCGGATATTGGCTTCCTCGTCGAACCGCGCCTTGAGTTCGACCAGCGCGGTGACCGACTTGCCGGCGTCGGCGGCCTCGGCGAGCGCGCGGACGATCGGCGAATTTTGCGAGGTGCGGTACAGCGTCTGCTTGATCGCGACGACGTCGGGATCCCGAGCCGCCTGCTGCAGGAATTGCACGACGACGTCGAAGGATTCATAGGGGTGATGGACGATCAGATCCTTCTGCCGGATCGCCGCAAAGATATCGCCGCCATGGTCGCGAACCCGTTCGGGATGGCGAGGAACGTAAGGCACGAATTCGAGATCGGGCCGTTCGAGCCGCGTCAATTGCGACAATTCGTTCATGGCGAGAACGCCGTCGACCAGCAGCACCTCGTCGTCGGAAGTGGAGAGCGCGCGCTGCACGAAGGCGCGCAATTCCTCCGGCATTGTCGCCTCGATCTCCAGCCGGATCACCGAGCCCCGGCGCCGCCGCTTCAATGCCGTCTCAAACAGGCGAACCAGATCTTCCGCCTCTTCCTCGATTTCCAGTTCTGAGTCGCGGATAATGCGGAAGGCGCCCTGCCCCTTCACGGTATAGCCGGGAAACAGCCGGCCGATGAACAGGCTGGTGGCTTGTTCCAGCGTAATCAGCCTCATCGCGCCGTCCTTGCCCGCGGGCAGGCGGATGAAACGATCGATCTTGCCGGGCATGCGGATCAGCGCATTCATCGGCTTGCCGTCGGAAACGCGCGCAAGATGCAGCGCGACCGTAAAGCCGAGGCTCGGGATGAACGGGAACGGATGCGCCGGATCGATCGCCAGCGGGGTCAGCAGCGGGAAAATATTGTGGAGGAAATGATCCTCGATCCATGCCCGGTCGGCTTTGGGCACATCGCGGCCATCGACAAGGATGATTCCGACCTCGGCGAGAATGGCGCGCAGGTCGCGCCAGATCGCCTGCTGATCAGTGGCGAGTTTGGAGACCGTTTCGTTGATGAGGACAAGTTGCTCCGAAGGGGTCAGGCCATCCGGGCTGCGCTCGGTGATGCCCTCGCGCACCTGCGCCTTGATGCCGGCCACGCGGACCATGAAGAACTCATCAAGGTTGTTGGCGGAAATCGACAGAAATCGCACCCGCTCCAGCGCCGGGTGGCCCGGATTGACCGATTCTTCCAGCACCCGGCGGTTGAAGTGCAGCCAGGACAATTCGCGGTTGATGAAACGTTCCGGACTGGTTCCGACGCTGGAACCCGCATGGGAGTCCACATCTTTTTCTTTTAAAACAACGACTTGTGCGGAATCCATAGGAGTGTCGATCCATCCAGATCAGGAGACGGCCCGTCAGAACGATGCGCTGTGAAGCATGTGTTATCGCGATGACGTTTCAATGACATTGATGTTCCTGGCGGCTGCGCCGTCAAGCCGCATCGGGTGACGGCAAGCATGCCGATCAGGCACCCCGCAACAGTTCGGCCGCGAGCGCGCGAGTCACCGGCCTGCCGAGCCGCAACGCCTCGCTGTCCAGCAACTCGACCGCCTGGCGCGCGGCGGCGAATGACCGCTCGATCCGCATAGCCAGATAGCTCACCACGGTTTCATCAACGCTGAGCTGCCGGTCCGCGCAGAATTTCACGATCAGCGCGCGAAACAGCTGATCGTCGGGCGGCAGCAGCGTCACCACCGGCACGGCGCGGAGCCGCGAGCGCAGATCACGCAGTTCGACCTGGAACGCCGCCGGCGGCACCCGCGCCGTAATCAGGACGAATGCCTGGTCTTCGCCGGCGAGATTCATTAGGTGGAATAGCGCGCGCTCGTCGAAGGCCGCCGGGCCGAGATCTTCGACCACAAGTGCGCCGGTCGCAAGCGCGCCGGGCACGGCGGTTGACGTCAGTGCATGCGCCGTGGTCGATCGCGCCCCCGCCTGCTCGGCCCATACGGCCGCGAGGTGGCTTTTACCCGACCCTTCCGGGCCCGTCAGAAGCATGATCCGGTTCGGCCACTCCGGCCAGCTGTCGATCAGCGACAGCGCCGCGGCATTGGCCGGCCCTTCGAGAAAATCGTCGCGCGAGAGGCTTTCGGCGTGTGGCAGTGCCAACGCAAGCTGACGAGGTTGCACGCTACCTGCCACGCAGTCGCTCCATGCCGGCGGTCCGGCGAATTCGTTGCGCGGTGCGCGCTAACCGGCTTCGATCGTGCTCATGTGCCGCACCCACTCCACGAGATAGAGCGATACCGAAACCAAAGTAAAGACCGTCACAAAGCCCATCAGAATGAGATCATAGGGCGTCGATTTGAAGCCGAAACCGAGCGCCGCCAGCACCAAAGCCGCGAACGCCACCTGCGCGACCGTGTTGAGCTTCGACACCATCAGCGGTTTCATCGGGATAGGCTTGCCGAACAACCACGACACGATCACGGCGCTGACGATCATGATGTCGCGCGAGACCACCAGGATGACGATCCAGCGCGGAACCGCGCCCCATATGCCGAGCGCCACATAGATCGAGACCAGCAGCGCCTTGTCAGCCAGCGGATCGAGCAGGGCGCCGAGTTCGCTGGCCATATTGAAGCGCTTGGCGAGGAAGCCGTCCACCGCGTCACTGATGCCGGCGACGATGAAGATTACGAATGCGATCTCCATCTTTTCGGATGCGATCGCCCAGACGATGAACGGCACCAGCAGGATGCGGCCCAAGGTTATTATATTTGGAATGCTCAACTTGTCGTTTCCCGGATTCCGGCCCGATTTTACTCAGATCAGAGCTTTGGCGCCCGGACCGGCTTGCTGTCTACATAGTACATGCCGGGGGTGCTTGCGAGCCATTGCACGGCGGTGAAATCCGACGTAACCACCCGGCGATCATCTGGAATCGGGCATGGCCGACGGCAAGAACGGGCTCACTTACGCGGATTCGGGCGTCGATATCGACGCCGGTAACCGTCTGGTCGATCTGATCAAGCCGATGGTTCGCGCCACCGCCCGAGCCGGCGCCGATGCCGAGATCGGCGGGTTCGGCGGCTTGTTCGATCTCAAGGCCGCCGGCTTCAAGGACCCGGTTCTGGTCGCCGCCACCGACGGCGTCGGCACCAAGGTGAAGATCGCAATCGAGACGGGCCTGCACGCCGGCATCGGCATCGATCTGGTGGCGATGTCGGTCAATGACCTAGTGGTCCAGGGAGCGGAGCCGCTGTTCTTCCTGGACTATTTTGCCTGCGGCAAGCTCGATCCCGACGCCGCCGCCAGCATCGTCGCCGGCATCGCGGAAGGCTGCCGGGAGTCCGGCTGCGCGCTGATCGGCGGCGAAACTGCCGAAATGCCCGGGCTCTACAAGGATGGCGATTACGATCTTGCGGGCTTCGCGGTCGGTGCCGCCGAGCGCGGCACGCTGCTGCCACGCTCCGATATTGCGGCGGGCGATGCGGTGATCGGGCTCGGTTCCTCCGGCGTTCACTCCAACGGATTTTCGCTGGTTCGCAGGATCGTCGAAATGTCCGGCCTCGGCTTCGACGCGCCGGCGCCGTTCTCCCCGGTCATGACACTCGGCGGCGCGCTGCTGACGCCGACACGGCTGTACGTAAGGTCATGCCTGCGCGCGATCCGCGACACCGGGGCGGTCAAGGGGCTGGCGCACATCACAGGCGGCGGTTTTACCGACAACATACCGCGCGTGCTTCCAAAGCATCTCGGCGTCGGCATCGACCTTGCCCGGCTTCCGGTGCTTCCAGTGTTCAAATGGCTTTCCCAGCAAGGCGGCATCGCCGAACTCGAATTGCTGCGCACCTTCAACTGCGGCATCGGCATGATCGCCGTCGTCGAACCCGGTGCCATCGATCAGGTGATGGATGTGTTTGCCGCAGCCGGCGAAAGCGCGGTGCTGCTGGGCGAAATCATTCCAACCGCCGCCGAACACCGCGTGATCTATAACGGCCATCTCGATCTGACATGGTGACACCATGAAGCGCCGCGTCGCCATCCTAATTTCGGGGCGCGGGTCGAACATGATGGCGCTGGTCGAGGCCGCCAGGGCACAGGATTTTCCCGCCGAGATCGTGGTCGTCATCTCCAATAGAGCCGATGCGGCCGGACTTGCCAAAGCGCGCGACGGCGGCATACCCGCTGTGACGATCGAGAGCGAACCGTTCGGCAAAGACCGTGCGGGCTTCGAAGCAAAACTGCAGTCGGCGCTCGACGACTACCGCGTCGAACTGATCTGCCTCGCTGGCTTCATGCGGCTGTTCACCGCGGGCTTCGTGCAGCGCTGGCACGGCCGCATGCTCAACATCCACCCCTCTTTGCTGCCGTCGTTTCCCGGCCTCGACCCGCACGGCCAGGCGTTGCGGGCGGGGGTAAAGATCTCCGGCGCCACGGTGCATTTCGTCATTCCGGAAACCGACGCCGGTCCCATCGTCATGCAGGGCGCGATCGCGGTCCGCGACGACGACACGGCAGAGACGCTGGCCGCGCGCGTGCTCGAACTCGAGCATCGCCTCTATCCGGACGCGCTTCGGCTGGTCGCCAGCGGCGCGGTGAACATTGAGGGTGACGGTTGCAAGACGCCGGCCAGCGCGAGCCGCGACGACAGGCTGATTTCGCCCGCCGTCGTCCGCTCCGACCCGCAAAAATAAACCCCCGGCTCGCACCGGGGGAAATCGCCATCCTGATCGCTTGCGCGAAACGCGGCGGAGTTTAAGAAACCTTGAGGTTTTCCGCGGAGGTCTTGCCGCGATTTTCCACGAGGTCGTATTCGATCACCTGATTTTCGTTGAGGGTCGAAAGTCCAGCGCGCTCGACCGCGGAGATATGGACGAACACGTCCTTGTCTCCCTGCATCGGCTTGATGAACCCATAACCCTTGGTCGGGTTGAACCACTTGACGGTGCCTTTTTGCATCGCCTGTCTCCTAGTCTAGACATAAAAAAGACGCGGCCACGCTATCTGCGTGCCACGCCACAAGCGGGCTTCCGGAGGTCTGCTGAATTTCCTAGTCGCGAAACGCACAGTCGAACGGCCTAGATCCGATTGTGCATGGATTCCAACACGAAAATTGCGCCTTAGCAAGTGTCGGTAGAACTTTAGGCGGACGGAAAGTCCCTGTAGCCATCATTGGGCCATCGGAAATTGGTGTAGGTGATGGTGACGCTGAAATCGATCGACCGGACCTGATGCCACCATGCCAGCGGCATGAAGATCATCTCGCCGGGCATCAGGGTCACCTCGGTGAAGCGGGCATGTTCCAGCCGTGGAAATTGCTGCAGCGTCAGGGCCTGGTCTTCCAGGTCGGCAATCTCGCTGAAAACGTGCAGATGATTGTAGAGTTTTCCGACCTCGGAGGCCGGCAGCACCAGCAGCCGCTTTCGCCCCACCAGCTGCGCGATCAGGTTGTTGGTGAGGTCATGATGCAGCGAGGTCAGGGTGCCGGCCGGCCCTATCCACATCATGCCGTTGGGCTGCTCGACATCGCGGCTAAGGAATTTTTCCGGAAATCCGAGATCCGGATGCAGCGCCGACAGGGCTTCGATGTTGCGCGCCGAATTGTAGGCGGTCAGATAGGCGTCGTTGCCGGCCCCCGGCCGCGATACCAGGTCGATGAACTGATCGAACGGCATCTCGCGCCGGTGCGCGTCCTTGTGGATTTCGAAGCGGTCGCTCTTGGTGCGATCGCCCTGGAATTCGATCGTCTTCGATCCGACCGCGCACTTGAGGTAGTCCGGCGTCCATTTTGCCAGCGCAGGCCAACCCGACATCTCGCCTGTCAGGATCACCGGGCGGTTGGCTGCGTAGTATCGTTCCAGAAATTCATCGGCGCCGAGCCCTGCCCGCCGTTCGATGGATGCACCCTGTGCCGACAAAGCACGCTGCCGCTCCAGCGTTTCCAGCAGCCACTCACGCTTGCGCAGGTCGAGCAGCGCCTGGGAGGGGGGCGTTTGCCGTGGGGGAGCTTGATCCGGCGGACGGACCGTCTTTAGCGGAAGGGCAAGTTTTGGATCAACCTGCGGCTCCAGCGTCCAGGAAATCGCCGACGCATCGAACGGCTTCAACCGCAGCCGGGTGCGATGATCGTCGATCTGCTCCCGCTCGCTCATATCGACGCCGCGATAATAATGCTTCTGCCACTTGTCGGCGGGCGCGGGCGGCGGCTCGCTGGCCATCCGCAGCACAAAGGCGTCGCGCCCCCTGCTCCACTCCTGAAAGCGGCCGAGCAGGCCGGGCTCGGCATCGATCGGCGCCAAGGCCGGCTTGATGTCGTCGAGCAGCGCCCGCTGCACTGGAAAGAAGAAACAGATCGGCTCGCCCGTTTCGAAATGAACCCAGTGGTTCGGCCGGGTGAAACGCCAGTTCATCGTGAAAGTAAATGGCGACCAGTCGGTCTCGACCACGCCGGTCAGTGGATAGATGCCATCTTTCGGCGCGTTCGGCGAACCCCCGATCCACAAATTCCAGCCCGGTGGCGTGCGGAAGATGCCGGGGATGTGAAAGGTGAGGATGCCCTGTCCGAACAGCGATGTCGCGACGCTTGCGACCGGGCCTTGCGCATGAGGCCTGATCGTGACCGCGCCGGTATCGGTCTCGCCATTCCAGCAGGCATCGAAGGCGTTAGGGTTGAGCAATTCCCAGCCATGCGCATTGGCGATGTTGAGCGGCAGGCAGCGATAGGCAAAGGATTCCGGCGTGCCGTCCATCCAGTCGCGCTTCGCCGGCGCCGGCCGGATCAGCGGCTGCCAGCCGGGATGAAGGAAGCAGGTCAGGTCCATCGGAAGCCGACACTAGATTCAGTCCGCCAGCGGAGCAATGGTGAGGCTAGAACGACGAAGAGTTCAGGAATTGACCTGTGGCCGCCGAACAACAACGCTCAGCATTCGCGAGCATTCCCGGCGCGCGGCCGATTGACCCTCCAGCCGAACTCGGCGCAAATCGCTGTGCATCGTTTGCATCTCTGTAGAGCTGGCGTTTTTTATAGGAATAGCATTTATGCGCGACGCATCGCGGCCTTCGCAAGCGGACGGTGCAAGGCTGGGGCAAAGGCTTGGCCATGCGCTGGCAATTGCGTTTGCGGTAGCCGTTGCGGGCGCACCGACCGCCGTTCAAGCGCAACTGGCCCCCGTTCCGACTCCAACTCCGACGCCCACTCCCACTCCGACTCCAACGCCAACTCCGACTCCGACTCCGACACCAACTCCGACCCCGACTCCTACTCCTACTCCGAAACCAACTCCGACTCCGACTCCCGCTCCCACTCCGACACCAACTCCCTCTCCAACACCAACTCCAACACCAACTCCAACGCCAACTCCGACGCCCACTCCCACTCCTACTCCGACGCCGACGCCAGCGCCAACCCCGACCCCTCTTCCTCCAGGCCCGGGGCGCACCGATATCAACTCGAACATGTCGGCCAATACGGCGCTGCTGGATCTCGGCAGCAGCTTCCTGCGCCGGCTCGGCAACGAGGCGACCAACGGCTTCAGCAGGGCAATGCGCAGCAATCCGGGCGGCGGCGGCGCTTCGGAGAATATCGAGGCGCCGCGCTTTCGGACCTGGGGAGAGGCCTACGGCATCTCGGCCAGAACCAGCGCCATCGGCGATTTCGTCGGCGACCGCCGCCACACCGTCGGCGGTGTTGCCGGCTTCGGCATGCGCCTTGCGCCCGGCGTCAACATGGGGGTATCGGTCGATCAGAGCCACACCGCAATCGACGTGCCGTTGGCGCTGCAGACCGCCACGCTGGATCTCACCCAGCTTGGCTTCAACGCCTCGGTCGACCAGGGACCATGGACATGGGCGCTCGCCGCCGTCCACGGCTTCGGCAACGTCAATTCGCGCCGCGACACCGGCTTTGGCATCGCCACCGCCGGCTATGCGGCCCGCCTCGACGGCGTGCTGACCGAACTCAGCTACTACTGGAGCCTGGACCAGAGCCGAATCGTGCCGAAAGCCGGATTCGAATATGTCCGTTCATCGACCGCCGGACTGCAGGAGTTCGGCGGCCTCGACCCGGTAATGGCGAGCGGCGCCTCCGCTGAGCGCGCGAAAATCCTGGTGGGCGCTGAAATCGGGCGTTACTGGATTTTCGACCAGAAGATTCTTGATCTGTCCGCGTATGGTAAATTCATCGACAACGTCGCGCAGAATTTCAGCGACGTTACCGTCAGCCTCGGCCCCCAGAGCATCACCGTGCAGGGCATTGGCGAAAGCCGCTATGGCGCCGACGCCGGCGCCTCGGCGTCGCTCAGCCTGAGCAATACCGCGCGGCTCTATGTCAATTACGACGCAAAATTTCGCGCCGCCGCGCAATCGCACCAGGCGACGTTCGGTGTGGAATTCAAGTGGTAGCGTGCTGAAGCTTGTGCTTGCGCCAGATCGAACCGGCGACAAGCACGATAATAATACCCAGCACGCCGCAGATGAACTCGGCGCCATGCGCGATGCCCACCGTCGCCAGACCTGTCGCGAGCGGGCCATCGAAGACGCGATGCAGAACCGGCTCGACTGCGGGATCGGTCGCGATGACCTCGCCCGCGATCCAGCCCAGCAAGGCCGCGCCGGCCCATACCAGGATCGGCAAGCGCGTGAGCAACGCCATGATCAGCGCCGCGCCGGCAACGATCAAGGGGATGCTGATCGCAAGACCGAGCACCAGCAACGGAACGCTGCCATTGGCGGCCGCGGCGACGGCGATCACGTTGTCGAGGCTCATGACGATGTCCGCGACCACCACGATCTGAATCGCGGCCCACAGATGCGAGGCCGACTGGACGCCGTCCTCATCCTCTTCCTCGGGCACCAGCAGTTTTGCGGCGATCACCAGCAGCGCCAGCCCGCCGACCAGCTTCAGGTAAGGCAGCGCCATCAAGGTCGCGACGATACCGGTGAAGATGATGCGCAATACCACGGCCGCGGCCGCGCCGAAGATCATGCCCCATAACCGCTGCTTGGGCGCCAGTCCGCGGCAGGCCAGCGCAATCACCAGCGCGTTGTCGCCGGACAGCAGCACGTTGATCCAGATGATCTTGCCGACCGCGACCCAGAACGCGGGCTGCTGCATTTCGGTATGAAACTGGGTAAAGAACGTCCCGATGCTTGCGGGATTGAAGATCTGCAGCAGCCAGTCCACGGCTTAACCCCTCTCAAGCCGGCGATCGCCGGCAACCCGTCGATCAGCCGACGATTTCGTTGCCCGAGAAAAACTGCGCGATCTCGATCGCGGCGGTCTCGGCCGCATCCGAGCCGTGCACCGAATTTTCGCCGATCGATTTCGCGTGCAGCTTGCGGATCGTGCCATCGGCCGCCTTCGATGGATCGGTCGCGCCCATCACGTCGCGATATCGCGCAATCGCGCCCTCGCCCTGCAAAACCTGCACGACTACCGGCGCCGAGATCATGAAATCCACCAGCTCGCCGAAAAAGGGCCGCGCCTTGTGAACGGCATAGAAGGTCTCGGCCTGCTCGCGGGTCATGCGAATGCGCTTCTGCGCCACGATCCGAAGTCCGGCCTTCTCGATCAGAGCATTGATCGCGCCGGTGAGATTGCGCTCGGTCGCGTCGGGCTTGATGATCGAAAAGGTGCGCTCAATCGCCATGGTTTGTCCTTGGAACGGGGAGGTAAGGTTGCGGCGCTTATATCGGCGCCATGGGGGATCGGCAAGCGACCAGGCCCGTTCTCGCGAGCGACATCAAGCCGCTCCCGGCTTACAATGGCGGCCTCGGCGGTTTCAAGCGCGGCTGTTCAACCTTTCCGCCCCTTGCCGTCTATGAGACTTTGAGCCAGCATTTGCACGGCTCCGGCCGGGAGCTGTATGCCCGATAGCTTCCACCCATTTCCTTCGAAATGGATACTCACGCTGCCTGCATTTTCGGTGTCGCCCAAGCGGACCAGAAATTCGACCGGCTTTACCGGCGATATCCTGCCGAGCATTTCGAAAATTCTGGAGGTGTTGATCTCGCTGAGGCGCTGCATGCTGGCGATCCCGGTTCCGTCTGAGCCGATTGCGCCGCTGTTCAGGATGCGTGTGAGATTTTCCTCGGTAAGCATTTTCGCGATCATGGCATCGGCGATGGTTGCGCCATAGGTATTTGCCAGCATTCGCTCCAATGGCTTGACGGGTCGATCGCGCCCCATCTGCCTCAAGTAACCGGCCACAATCTGGTCTACCAGCGAATGACGCAGGCGGATCATGTCCGTTCGCGCGAGAACTCCAGCACCGTCTCCAGCGCGCGCCGCTTCAACCAGGCCGCCTAGGGATACCAGGGCTGAACCGACGTAGATTCCAATTCCGATCAGGAGAACGAGCAACGTTCCGAAAAACCACCGCATGCAGCCTGCTTTCTTTCAACCGTGGAGCCCTGTCCTGGAGGGCTTTTATGAAACAAATGCGGCATCCGGCCACGCGGACTGGTTTTTCCGGTTCCGCCACGGCTGTCCGGAATGGCCCCAAATAGCTTCCTGGCCCCGCGCGCGGCCGGGGCTGATGTGATGCCTCTTGGAACCGATCTCCTTCCTTTTTATTGCGCGAAAGCCATGCAAACCATCCGCGGACGAAACAATTCCGGCACGAACGACTTGATATGTCATCAATCAACAATACCGAGCTCGAAGTGGAACTCCGCGATGTCCGACCGAATCAACGAGAGCAGCGAACGGATTGATGGCGCCACCAGCCGATCGATCTGTCGTGGCGTCGGCGAGCGGTTGCGACAGGATCTTCGCCACGAAAATTCCGAACTGCCTTCTCACCTTCGATACCTGATGGATGAGCTTGAGCGGCAGGACCGTCACAATTGATTGCACGGCTGATTGGAGCTGAAGCGTCTGCGATTTGGCGCACAAGCGGGTTGCGTTTGTCAGCCGCTCCGGTGACAACCCCAACATGCTTTCAATCACCGATATTTCGGTCCGGATCGCCGGACGCCTTCTGATCGACCATGGCACGGCCCAGATCGTGCCGGGCGCGCGCGTCGGCCTCATCGGCCGCAATGGCGCCGGCAAGTCGACGCTGTTTCAAGCCATTCGCGGCGAACTGCCGCTGGAGGCGGGCACCATCGGCATCCCGCCGCGCTGGAGGGTCGGCAGTCTTGCACAGGAAGCGCCGAACGGGCCGGAGAGTCTGATCGAGGTCGTGCTCAAGGCGGATCTGGAGCGCGATGCGCTGCTCAAGGAAGCCGATACGGCGCACGATCCGCATCGGATCGCCGAAATCCAGACCCGCCTAATGGATATCGACGCGCATTCAGCCCCTGCCCGCGCGGCGGCGATCCTGAGCGGGCTGGGATTCTCCACCGCGGACCAGGGGCGGCCCTGCTCGGAATTCTCCGGCGGCTGGCGCATGCGCGTGGCGCTGGCGGCGACGCTGTTTGCCGCACCCGACCTCCTGCTGCTGGACGAGCCGACCAACTATCTCGATCTCGAGGGCACGCTGTGGCTGGAAGATCATCTGGCGAACTATCCACGTACCGTGATCGTGGTCAGCCATGACCGCGATCTGCTCGACACCTCGGTCAATCAGATCCTGCATCTCGATCGTGGCAGGCTGACGCTCTACCGCGGCAGCTATTCGTCCTACGAAGAGCAGCGCGCGACCAGGGAGATGCTGGACGCCAAGCACGCCAAGCGCCAGGACGCCGAGCGCAAGCGGCTGCAAGCCTTTGTCGATCGCTTCAAGGCCAAGGCCTCGAAGGCTCGCCAGGCGCAATCGCGCGTAAAAATACTCGAGAAGATGAAGCCGGTCGCCGCATTGGTGCGACAGGACGTGCGCGAGATCACCTTCGCGGCGCCGGAAAAGATGCTGTCGCCGCCGATCATCGCGGTCGATGCGGTCTCGGTCGGCTACGACCCCAAGAGTCCGGTGCTGAGCCGCGTCACGCTCCGCATCGACAACGACGATCGTATCGCGCTGCTCGGCTCCAACGGCAATGGCAAATCCACGCTGGTGAAACTGCTCGCCAATCGGCTGGCGCCATTCTCCGGCAAGATCACGCGCGCGGACAAGATTTCCATCGCCTATTTCGCGCAGCATCAGCTCGACGAGCTGAACGAAGACGCCTCGGCTTACGACCACGTGCGCAAGCTGATGCCGGATGCGCCGGAAACCAGGGTGCGCGGGCGCGCCGGCGCCATCGGCTTCTCCGGCAAGGCCGGAGACACCCCCGTCAAGAGCCTTTCGGGTGGTGAAAAAGCCAGGCTGCTATTGGGGCTTGCGACATTCTTCGGGCCCCACATGATCATCCTGGACGAGCCCACCAACCATCTGGATATCGACAGCCGCGCTGCACTGGCGGAAGCGATCAATGAATTTCCCGGCGCGGTCATCATGGTCTCCCATGACCGCTATCTGATCGAAGCCTGCGCCGATCGATTGTGGGTGGTGGCTGATCGCACCGTGACGCCCTATGACGGCGATCTCGACGACTACCGCCGGCTGGTCCTGTCGGCCCGCGGCATGCGTACGAGCGCGCGCGACCGTGGGACGGACGATCGCGGCAGCGGCCGCGACACGCCTCAACGCAGCAAGGTTGAGAAGCGGGTGCCGTTGAAGCAAAAAATTTCCGAAGCCGAGGCGGAGATCGAACGCATCAACGGCATCATCTCGAAGATCGACGTCGCGCTCGCGCTGCCCGATCTGTTCCAGCGCGATCCGAAGCAGGCGGCCCAGTTGAGCAAGGCCCGCGCCGGCGCGGCCTTGGCGCTGCAGCGCGCGGAAGAAGAATGGCTGGCGGCGAGTTCGTCCTATGACGAGGCGGGATAAATCCTAGGTCGCCGACGGTTTCTTCTTCGCCGCCTTGGGCTTTGCCGTTTTCGGCTGCGCCACAGGCTCCGGTCCACGCTCGACGGATGTCAGACGTCCCGACGTAAAGGTGTAGATTCCGGCGCGCGGGCCGCGGGAATAGGTCAGGACTGCAAGGCGGTCGCCGCGTCCGTTGTTGGAAAGACTGACGTTATCGGGCGCGGCCCCAATGCCCCGCGCCACGTCGCATTCGGTATGCAACAGCGCCACCGCGCCGGGTCTCGCGGTCGGAGCGGCAGCCGCCCCGTCGGTTAGTGCATTGGCGTCGGCGGCAGCGCCAGGGGGCGCCATCCCCGGACATTGCCCGTCCGCGGTGATGAGATCATCGGGCGTAACCGGCTTGTCCGGCGTCAGCGGCGGCGTCTCGATCGAGACGTTCTTGATGAAAACCCTGCCGGGACGGGAAAACCAGTCAGCATCCTTCGACAGCAGGTCCGAGGACATCATGTTGGAGATGGTACCCGTACAGCCAGCCATCAGCGGGGCCGCAACAGCCAGCAGCAGCAGTTGTTTTCGACGAAAATTGTCTTGTCGCACGATGAACTACATTCCCACCCGGCCCTAAGCGCCTGTCCCAACATCACTTTGCGGCACGACCGTGACTATGTCACAAGCTACGGATCGAAACTTAAGATTATCATTAATTCCCCGAAACGGCTATTCCCGGGGCTGCCAGCGGCCCCGCTCGTCCGCCTGCCAGTAAGTGACTTCAAGGTGCCGCGACTTGCAATCGGTCCATGCCGCGCGTGCCGCCGCAAGCGCGTCCCCGTCATTGCCGTTGAAAACCACGACCAGGCGCTCATAGGCACCGCAATCGGTCGGCAAAGCGGCGTTGTCGACCAGGAACCTGACATTGGCCTTGTTGGGATTGCTTTCTTCGATCGCCAGCACGATCGGCTGGTCGTGCACGTCACCGGCACGCCAGGTTGCATGCGGCAGGAACGAATCGTCGCGATAGGTCCACAAATGCGCGTCGAGCGCATCGGCGCGCTCTTCCGAGGTGGCCTGCACGACAACGCGCCAGCCGCGCTCGAGCGATTTCTCGAGCAGCGGCGGCAGGACGTTTTCGAGAGACATGTCCTGCAAATGATAGAACAGGACTTCCGTCATCGCTTGCCTTCGTAATACTCCGCCACCAATCGTTCCAGCAGCCGGACGCCGTAGCCCGATCCCCAGCTTTGATTGATCTCGTTCTTGGGCGCGCCCATCGCCGTGCCCGCGATATCGAGATGCGCCCATGGCGTATCGTCGACGAAGCGCTGCAGGAATTGCGCGGCGGTGATCGATCCGCCGTTGCGGCTCCCGGTGTTCTTCATGTCGGCGAACTGCGAATCGATCTGCTTGTCGTATTCCGGGCCGAGCGGCATCCGCCAGACGCGTTCGCCGGTCGCCTGCCCCACCGCCGCCAGCCGCTCCGCCAATTGATCGTTGTTGGAAAACAACCCCGCATATTCGACACCGAGCGCGACCATGATCGCGCCGGTCAGCGTGGCAAGATCGACCATGAATTTCGGCTTGAACTTCTTCGCCACGTACCAGAGCACGTCGGCCAATACCAGACGGCCTTCCGCGTCGGTGTTGATGATCTCGATGGTCTGGCCGGACATCGATGTCACGATATCGCCCGGCCGTTGCGCATTGCCGTCGGGCATGTTCTCGACAAGGCCGATGGCGCCGACGGCGTTGACCCTGGCCTTGCGCCCCGCCAGCGCGTGCATCAGTCCGACCACGCAGGCCGCCCCGCCCATGTCGCCCTTCATGTCCTCCATGCTCGCGGCGGGCTTTATCGAAATGCCGCCGGTGTCGAAGCACACGCCCTTGCCGATGAAGGCCACCGGCTGTTCGCCTTTCCTAGCCCCGTTCCAGCGCATGATTACGGTGCGGCTAGGCCGCGTCGAGCCCTGGCCAACGCCGAGCAGCGCGCCCATTCCGAGTTTCTTCATGGCTTTGACGTCAAGCACGTCGATATCGACGCCGAGTTTCCGTAATTGGCTGGCGCGGCGCGCGAATTCGACTGGGAACAAGACGTTGGGCGGTTCATTGACGAGATCGCGGGCAATGATGACACCAGCGGTGATATGATCGTCACGCGCGAAGGCTTTCTTCGCCGCGCTCACATCGTCCACGGCAACCGAAATCTCGCCGCTGAGGGCTGCGTCCTCGCCATCCTTCTTCCGCGTCTTGTAACGGTCGAACTTGTAAGCGCGCAGCCGCACACCCGCGGCCACCGCCGCGGCTTGCCCGGGCTTCATGGCCCCGCCCGGCAGTTCGGCAATGATCGTGACGCCCTCGTTGCTCGGACGCAGCTTGCCGGCCGCCGCGCCGCCGAATTTGAGGAAATCGTTATCCTTCAGATCGGCGACTTTACCGGTTCCGACCACAATCAGCCGGCTGGCCTTGACGCCTTCGGGGGCCAGAAAATCGAGTGTCGAGCCGCTTTTGCCCTTGAACTGGTTGACCGCCGCGGTCCGCTTGATCACGCCGGCCGCCGCCCCCAATGCCCTGCCGGTGGCCGACCCGAACCTCAGCATGTCATCGCAGAACACGACCAGAATACCGCGCGACGCGCTGGAAAACGGGACGAAGCCGACCTTGACGGCGTCGGGCATAAGTCAATCCTCCAAAATCAGGGTTGTCTCAGGGCGGGGAACACATCCACGAAGGGGTCTTTTGTGCATTTCTTCGCCGTCCCCGTAGCGGTTTGGTCAGGGTACGCCTCGAAAGCGCGGCCACTATGACCTGTCCACCGCTTGGCTGCCAAGCGCGGACGTTGCGGACCGGCCACATCTCACGAATTATTAACCTTATCCCGAAGGTGCCTTGGCACAGCCATTTTGTTGACCGATCAAAGGGATGGTAGTGTGCGAGACTGCCGATCGGGACGGCGGCGCGGCCCTTGGGGGATCTCCGGTTCGGGATCTGGGCGTGGCGGCGGGTTCCGGTTCGGACGACGGGGGTCCTTGCGGGTACGAATGGGGTCGATCGACAAGTATATTTTCCGCACGACGCTGGCGTCGTTTGCGCTGGTCCTGATCAGCCTGACGGGCGTGATCTGGATCACGCAGGCGCTGCGCGGCATCGATTTGATGACCAGTCAGGGCCAGACCATCAAGACCTTTCTCGGCATCACCAGCCTGGTGATCCCGGCGCTGGTGCTGATCATTTCACCGATCGCGCTGATGATCGCGATTTCGCATACCCTCAACAAGCTCGCGACCGATTCCGAGATCATCGTGATGAACGCCGCGGGCTTTTCGCCGTTTCGACTGTTCCGGCCGTTCCTCTACGCCACGATCGTGGTGGCGATCATGGTGGCTTTCATCGCCACCTATCTTGCTCCGGACGGCATGCGCCGCATCAAGCAGTGGGACGCCGAGATCACCGCGGACGTGCTCACCAACATCCTGCAACCGGGCCGATTTGCCCAGCTCGACCAGAATCTGACCATCCGGATCCGCGAGCGTCAGCCCGGCGGGGTGCTGGTCGGCATCTTCGTCGACGATCGCCGCAATCCCGACGAGCGTGTCACCATCATCGCCGATCACGGCACGGTGCTGCGAAATGAGAAAGGCTCGTTCCTGGTGCTTGAAGACGGCAACCTGGAGCGTTTCGAGGTCGGCAAGCGCGATCCGGCGCTGGTCGCCTTCGGCCGCTATGCGTTCGACATGTCGAAATTCTCGAATATGGGCCGGGACGTGGCGCTGGGCATCCGCGAGCGCTATCTCTGGGAACTGGTTTCGCCGGCGCCCGACGACCCGATCTATCAGCAAATCCCGGGGCAGTTCCGCGCCGAGATGCATGACCGTTTCATGGCGCCGATCTATCCTTTCGCATTCGCGGCGTTGACCTTTGCGTTTCTGGGCGCGCCGCGCACCACGCGGCAAAGTCGTAACTTCTCGATCGGAGGTTCCATCCTCGCGGTGTTCGGATTGCGCATCGCGGGATTCGCCTGCTCGGTGATGGCGGTGAAGTCGCCGTTCGCTCCGACCGCGCAATATCTGATGCTAGCGACGGCAATCTGCGCAAGCCTGTGGATCATTATCGGCGGCGTGGTGATCGAGCCGCCGGCCGCGCTGACGGAAACCATCAATAAATCAATGGCGCACCTCTCGCGCATGTTCGGACGGCCGGCCACAGTATGAGCATGTTGAACAACACGCTGGGGCGGTATTTTGCGGGACGCTTCGTGGTGTCCGCGGTCGGCGTATTTGCCAGCATCTTTGTTCTCCTGGTCCTGGTCGACTACATCGAGATGGTCAGACGAACCTCGGGGCTGGCATCGGCGTCGGCCATCATGGTCGCCGAAACATCGCTGTTTCGCGTGCCGCAACTGCTCGAAAAGATGATGCCGTTCTGCATCCTGATCGGCGCGATGACGTGCTACCTGGCGCTGTCCCGGCGTCTGGAACTGGTGGTCGCGCGCGCCGCAGGTGTTTCAGCGTGGCAGTTCATCGCCCCGGCGCTGGCGAGCGCCATGCTGCTCGGGGCCATCGCAACGACCGCCTACAATCCGATGTCTGCAAATTTGCGGGAACTTTCCAAGCGCATGGAAGCGGAGCTGTTCGGCTCCGCTCCGGGCGGCGGGTTGCAGGATGCAGCGGGCTTCTGGATCAACCAGGTGACGAGCGAAGGACAAGCCATCATCAACGCCGCGCGCAGCGAGCAGCAAGGCGTGCGGCTGACCGGCCTGACCGTGTTCCGATTCGATCCCGATTTCACGTTCAAGGAGCGAATCGAGGCGCGCGAGGCGACGCTTGAGGACGGCTATTGGCTGTTCAAGTCCGCGCGGCGTTTCTCCCTCGACGCGCCGCCGGTCGATCAGGCCAGTTTTAGCCTCAAAACCAGTCTGACACCGGCCCAGGTTCGGAACAGCTTCTCCACTCCCGAAACTGTGTCATTTTGGCAACTTCCGGGCTATATCCAGTCATCGGAGAGTTCCGGATTTGCCACCGCGGGCTACCGTCTGCAGTACCACAAGCTCATCGCGCAGCCGTTTTTGCTGGCTGCGATGGTGATGATGGCGGCTTCCGTCAGCTTGAGGTTCTTCCGCTTCGGCGGCGTGCAGAAAATGGTTTTGAGTGGCGTGGGTGCGGGCTTTCTGCTCTACGTTTTGTCGAAAGTAACTGAGGATTTGAGCAAGGCCGAGTTGATGAATCCCATCGCCGCGGCGTGGTTGCCCGTTTGCGTGGGCGGCCTCACCGGTTTTTTGGCCTTGCTGTACCAGGAGGACGGGTAGTGGCCGTTGTCGCCGCCCTCCAAGCAAGGTCGTCCGGATTCGGGCGGGGCGCAGCCGTGCGCCGCGATCGGATTCGCCTGTCTGCCCTTCCCGTGCTGCTTATGGGGTTGGCTTTCGCAGCCTTGCTGGACTTCGCCGCGACGACGCCGGCCGCGGCTCAGGGCTTCACCTACAACCCGATCCACACCAGGCCCAAACCGCCGCCGCCCGCCAACAACGGGCAGATGCTGGTCCAGGCCGTCGAGGTTGACTACGACTACAACAATCAGCGGGTGTCGGCGGTCGGCAATGTGCAGATGTTCTTCAACGGCACATCGATCGAGGCCGACAAGGTCATCTACGACCAGAAGACCAAGCGTCTGCACGCCGAAGGCAACATCCGCCTGACCGATGCGGACGGCAAGATCACCTACGCCAACGTCATGGATCTGAGCGACGACTACCGTGACGGCTTCGTCGATTCGCTGCGCGTTGATAGTCCGGAACAGACGCGGATGGCCGCGGCTCGCGCGGATCGCTCGAGCGGCAATTACACCGTATTCGAAAATGGCGTCTATACCGCTTGCGCGCCCTGCAAGGACGATCCGAAAAAACCGCCGCTGTGGCAGGTCAAGGGCGCCCGCATCATTCACGACCAGACCGACAAGATGATGTATTTCGAGAACGCGCAGCTGGAGTTCTTCGGCGTTCCGATGGCCTATCTGCCGTATTTCTCGACGCCCGATCCGACCGTGAAGCGCAAGACCGGCTTCCTGATGCCGGCCATCACCTCGGCCTCGACGTTCGGGTTCGGCGTTGAAACCCCGTTCTATTGGGCGATCGCGCCCGACTATGACGCGACGTTCAGCCCGCGCATCACCAGCCGACAGGGCGTGTTGTTTCAAGGCGAGTTCCGCCAGCGCCTGATCAACGGATCGTACCAGATCCGGGCCTACGGGATTGACCAGTTGGACCGCAGCGCGTTCACGGGGCAACCGGGCGATCGCGAGTTCCGCGGCGGCGTCGATACCAAGGGCCAGTTCGCGCTGAACGACAAATGGGTGTGGGGCTGGGACGGCGTCTTGCTTTCGGATTATTATTTCTTCTCGGATTACAGGCTGGCGCAATACAAGGACACGCTGGGCTCGTTCCTCAGCCTGCCGACCGAAGCGATCTCCCAGCTGTATCTGACCGGCGTCGGCAACCGCAGCTACTTCGACGCCCGCACGATCTATTATCTGAGCTATTCCGGCAGACAGGATCAGGTGCCGATCGTGCATCCGGTGATCGACTATTCCAATGTTCTCAACAGGAACCTGCTGGGCGGCGAGTTCAGCTATAAAACGAATTTCACCAGCCTGACCCGCGATACCGCCGCATTCGATCCGATCAAGCTTCTGGCGGCCACCAATGGCTGGTGCCTGCCGACGTCCGCCGATCCGACGGTCAAGACACCCATGAATTGCCTGTTGCGCGGCATACCGGGCACCTACACGCGGGCCTCGGTCGAAGGGCAATGGCGCCGTTCGTTTACCGACGACTGGGGCCAGATCTGGACGCCGTTCGCGAAGCTTCGGGTCGACGCGATCGATGCCTCGATCTCGAACCAGCCCGGCGTTTCGAATTTCCTGCCCGTCGGCGACACCCAGGCGCTTCGCGCGATGCCGACCGTCGGCCTCGAATATCGCTACCCCTTCATCAATGTGCAGCCGTGGGGCACCACCACGATCGAGCCGATCGCGCAGGTCATCATCCGGCCGAATGAAACCTATGCCGGCAAGCTTCCCAACGAAGACGCGCAAAGCCTGGTGTACGACGCCAGCAACCTGTTCAGCGTCGACAAATTCTCCGGCTATGATCGCGTCGAAGGCGGCGGCCGCGCCAATGTCGGCGTGCAGGCCACCACGCAGTTCGACCGCGGCGGTTCGGTCAATGTGCTGTTCGGCCAATCCTATCAATTGTTCGGTCTGAATTCGTTCGCGGTCGCCGACGTCACCAACACCGGGCTGGATTCGGGTCTCGCCAAGCCGCGATCGGATTATGTCGCCCGCATCAACTATTCACCGAACCGGACCTACACATTCAGCACCCGGGCCCGCTTCGACGAACAGACATTGGACGTGCAGCGGTTCGAGGCCGAAGGCCGCGCCAGCTTCGATCGCTGGTCGGTCAGCCTGATGTACGGCAACTACGCAGCCCAGCCGGAACTCGGATACTTGACCCGCCGCGAGGGCCTGCTGGGCAGCGGTTCGATCAAGGTCGCGGCGAATTGGGTGGTGTCGGGCGCCGCCCGATGGGATTTGGTAAACAATCAGATCAATCAATACGTGATCGGCGCGGGCTACGTCGACGATTGCTTTGTTCTGGCGGCCAACTACGTGACCTCGTATACCTACGCCGCCGGAGCGACGCCCCCGGTGCTGAACCACGCGGTCATGCTGCAGATCGGCCTGCGGACGCTCGGCAACACGGCTGCGGGCGGCAGCGCGGCTGGCATTCAATAGGCAGCGGCGCCGGCCATGACCGGCAATCCAAGATCGACTGACACGGAATTGACTATGACGACCTCGTTCCTTTCGCGCCTGATTGTTGCTGCTGCGGCCCTGCTGCTCACCGGCGCGGAAGCGCAACTGCACGCGCAAACCGTCGTCGTGATGGTCAATGGTGAGCCCATCACCAACTACGACATCGAACAGCGCAGCAAGCTGACCGCGCTTACGACGCACAAGACCCCTCCTCGACAGGAGGTCATCGAGGATCTGATCAACGAAAAGCTGAAGATCAAGGAAGCCAAGAGGTTCGGGGTCGATCCCACCGCGTCGGATATCGACGGGGCATATGCCCAGATGAGTTCGCGCATGCGCATCACGCCGGACCAACTCACCAAGACGCTTGAGAATCAGGGCATCCGCGCGGAGACGCTCAAGGCCCGCATCAAGGGCGAGATGGTGTGGGGCAGCCTGGTGCGCGGCCGGTTCAAGGAGAGCCTGCAGGTCGGCGAAAAGGACGTTGCCGCGGCCGTCCAGGTCAATGCCGATGACAAGGACAAGCCGCAGACCGAAAGCTTCGAATATCTGATGCGGCCGATCGTGCTGATTGTCCCGCGCGGCGCGGCGCCGGCAGCTATGGAAGTCCGCCGCAAGGAGGCCGAAGCGCTGCGCACCCGCGTGCAGAGCTGCGACGAGGCGAACGCGCTGTTCAAATCCATGCAAAATGCCGCGATCCGCGAACCGGTCACCAAGACCTCCGCCGATCTTCCCGCGCCGCTGCGCGATTTGCTCGACAAGACGCCGATCGGCCATCTCACCGCCCCGGAAGTAACGAAACAGGGCGTCGAAATGGTGGCGCTGTGCGGGCGCAAGCCGACCACCATCGATACGCCGAAGAAGCGCGAGATTCGCGAGAAAATGTTCACCGAAAAGTTTGAGAAGAAATCCAAGGCGTATCTGGAGGAAGTCCGCAAAGCCGCGATGATCGAATACCGCTGACGCGCATGGTGAAGCCCCTCGCGCTGACTTTGGGCGAACCGGCCGGCATCGGGCCGGACATCGCGATCGCCGCGTGGCTGCGGCGCGACGAGTTAGGACTTCCGGCTTTCTATCTGACCGGCGATCGCGATTTTCTTGTCCGACGCGCCGCGCAGCTTGGTCTCGACCTCGAACTGAAAGACGTTCGCGCCGAAGATGCGGTCGCGACATTCGCGCACGCCTTGCCGGTGGTGTCGACGGGTCATGCCGCGACGGCGCCGCCGGGGCGGCCGGACCACAGCAGCGCTGCGGCCGCGATCGGCTCGATCCGCCATGCGGTCAGCGACGTGACCGCCGGACGGGCTGCGGCCGTCGTCACCAACCCGATCGCCAAGAGTGTACTGTACCGTGCCGGATTCCGGCATCCGGGCCACACCGAATTCCTCGCCGAGCTGGCGGCGCGCGACGGCAACACCCCGCAGCCGGTGATGCTGCTGTGGTCGCCTGCGCTTGCCGCGGTGCCGGTGACAATCCATCTGTCGCTGCGCGAGGCCATCGCGCAGTTGTCGAGCGAACTGATCGTGAGCACCGCTAGAATCGTTGTCGCGGACCTGAAGGCCCGCTTCGCAGTGGCGCGCCCGCGTCTTGCGATATCCGGCCTCAACCCGCATGCCGGCGAGGAGGGTTCGCTCGGCATCGAGGAGCAGACCATCATCGCGCCGGCCATCGAGATCCTGCGCCGCGAGGGTTTCGACGTGAAGGGCCCCCTGCCCGCGGACACCATGTTCCATCAAGCCGCGCGCAAGACCTACGACTGCGCGATCTGCATGGTTCACGATCAGGCATTGATACCGGCCAAGACGCTGGCATTCGAGGACGCGGTCAATGTCACGTTGGGCCTGCCGTTCATCCGCACCTCGCCGGACCACGGCACCGCTTTCGACATCGCCGGCACCGGACGGGCCAATCCATCGAGCCTGATCGCGGCATTGCGCCTGGCCGCGCGGATGGCGGCGACGGCGCAGCCGGCATGAGCGCGATAGACGACCTGCCGCCGCTGCGCGATGTCATCAAGCAGCACGCGCTGTCGGCACGCAAATCGCTCGGCCAGAATTTCCTGCTCGACCTCAACCTCACAGCGCGCATTGCGCGCGCCGCGGCCCCGATCGAAAACGCCACCATCATCGAGGTCGGTCCGGGTCCCGGCGGCCTGACCCGGGCGCTGCTCGCCCTTGGCGCCAGACGTGTCATAGCCGTCGAGCGCGACGAGCGCGCGCTGGCGGCTCTCCAGGATATTTCCAAGCGGTACCCCCGACGCCTCGAAATTGTATCCGGGGATGCAACGACGTTCGATCCGCGGCCGCTGCTCGGAGGCGAACGCGCCAAGATCGTCGCCAACCTGCCCTACAACATCGCCACCCCCCTGCTGGTCGACTGGCTCTCCATCGAACCGTGGCCGCCGTGGTACGACATGATGGTGCTGATGTTTCAGCGCGAGGTGGCGGAGCGCATCGTCGCGCGCGAGAATGACGAGGCCTATGGACGCCTTGCGGTGCTGTCGAACTGGCGCGCGGAAACCAGGATCCTGTTCGATATTTCGCCGGCGGCGTTCGTGCCGCAGCCCAAGGTAACGTCGTCGGTGGTGCGCCTCGTGCCACGGACAGCACCGGAGCCATGCGACCGCAGGACGCTGGAGCAGGTCGCGGCCGCCGCCTTCGGGCAGCGCCGGAAAATGCTGCGGCAAAGCCTCAAATCATTGGGCGCCGATCCGGCGCGGCTGGCGGCGGCGGCGCATGTCGATTCGACCCGGCGTGCCGAAACCATCCCGGTGAGCGGCTTTGTTGCCATGGCCCGCGAATTGACCGATATACGCAAAGCAAAATCCTGACAGGAGCAAACACGCATGGCGCGCATGGTTCGCCAGTCCCTGGTTAAATTCGATGCGCCGTTGTGCGAGACCATTGTCGAGACCCCGAAGCCGCAAGGCAATGAGGTGCTGGTCCGCATCGAGCGTTGCGGACTGTGCCATTCCGACCTGCACATCCAGGACGGTTACGCCGACCTCGGCGGCGGCAAGCGGCTCGATACCACGCGCGGCATGACGCTGCCCTTCACGCTCGGGCATGAGATCGCAGGCGTCGTCGAAGAGGTCGGTCCGGACGCCTCGAAAGACCTGATCGGCAGCAAGAAGGCGGTGTTTCCCTGGATCGGCTGCGGACAATGCCGCGATTGCCTGGCCGGCGACGAAAACCTCTGCGCCAGGCAGCGTTTTCTCGGCGTCGCCATCGACGGCGGTTTTGCAAGTCACGTGCTGGTACCGGACGCCAAATACCTGCTGGATTACGATCCGCTGCCGGTCAATCAGGCCGCGACCCTGATGTGCTCCGGCGTTACTGCGTACGGCGCATTGAAACGCCTGGTCGACCGGCCGCGCCAGCGTAATCTGCTGCTGATCGGTCTCGGTGGCGTCGGCATGATGGGGCTGGCGTTCGCGCAGGCCATGTTCAGGCAGAAGATTTCGGTGGCCGATCTCAGCCCCTCGGCGCGCGAAAGCGCACTGAGTAGCGGCGCGTCGGTCGCCTACGATCCGGCCGAGGCGGATATCGCCAAGCGCATCCTGAAAGAAACCGACGGCGGTTTCGACGGGATCGTCGATTTCGCCGGCAATGAAAAGTCGATGGGGTTTGCGGTATCGGTGCTGGCGCGCGGCGGCAAGATCGTGGTGTCCGGCCTGATGGGCGGCAATTTCAGCCTGCCGATGGTGCAGTGGATCTACAAACGCATGACCATCGAGGGTTTTATGACCGGCACGTTGGCCGAGGCGCATGAATTGATGGCGCTGGCGCGCGCCGGCAAGGTCAAGCCGACGCCGATGAAGGAACAACCGATGGCCGATGTTCAAAAATGGATCGACCAATTGCGCGCCGGCAAGGTGGTCGGGCGGATCGTGCTGAAGAATTAGATCCCGTAGCCCGGATGCAGCGAAGCGAAATCCGGGAACGCGGTCAGTGCGGAAGACCCCGGATTTCGCTTCGCTTCATCCGGGCTACACAAGGCCCGCCGCAATTAAGCCCTGTCGCGTCCGAAGTGTGGGCTCATTGCGACCCAAGTTTCCCTTACAATTTGGCGGTGAAAGGACCTCCTTTCGTCATCTGTGGGGATGCACATGACAAATCGAATGGGGAATACCGCCACGGAAACTCTCGTTGGCGCGCTGGCCGGCGTTGCACTCGTCGTTGCGATGAACGGAGTAACGCTCGCCGCCGACAATTGCCTCGCCGGTCCGAAGGGAGCGGCGCCGAAAGGCAGCCACTGGTTCTATCGCGTCGATCGCGCCACCAAACGCAATTGCTGGTACCTCCGCGCGGAAGGTGACCGGACCAGGGCTGCGAATTCATCCGTCAGCCAGGCCACACCGCAGACGAAAACGCCACTTCAGCCATCAGTCGCGAATGCGCGCGCCGAAGTTCCTTCAGCGGATCTTGGACAATCGAATGCCGTAGCTGCGGAGCCCGCGCCGCCCGGCGCGGCCGACAACGGTCAGGCTGCAGAGGCGCCTGCTGCGGATAGCGGGCAATCCACGGTGTCGTCGCGCTGGCCCGATCGAGCGGGCGCGGAAGCGATCGCTGGCCCGACGAAGAAACCGGACGATACAGGTGCAAGCATGAATCCATCGACGACGCCCGCCGCTGCGGTCCCGCTTGCCGCGGTAAATGCGCGGCCTGCCTCGCCTTCCGTTTCAACCCTGTTCCTCGTGATTGTCGGCGCACTCGTGCTTGCAGCGCTTTTTGCGGGCATCATCGTCAGATTTGGCAAGGCAAGGCGAAACGAACTGCAGGACTTCGACCGCGGCCAGCCTGCGCCGTGGGATGCAGTCGATGTCGGCGCGACGATTTCGCCGCCGTTGGCGGCGGAAACCCCGACGCGACCGAGCGCTTCCGCGCAGGAACGGCAGGAGGCGGTCATTCCGGACGAGATCGTGCAGTTGCTCTCAAAACTGTCGAAAGAGGCCGCGGCCTGAGAGATCGCTACTGCCCGAGCTGCCGCTGCAATTCGCGCACGAAAGTGGTAAGGCCGGTGCGGCGCTCGCGCTTCAGCCGCTCGGCCTTGAGGATCGATTGCACCTCGGCGAATGCTTTATCGATGTCGTGATTGATCACGATGTAGTCGTATTCCGCCCAATGGCTGAGTTCGTGGGTGGCGCGGCTCATCCGTCCCCGGATCACCGCATCGGAATCCTGCGCCCTTGTGTGCAGCCGCTTTTCCAGGTCCGCAGCCGACGGCGGCAGGATGAACACGCTGACGACGTCGGCGCGGGCTTTCTCACGGAGTTGCTGGGTGCCCTGCCAGTCGATATCGAACAGCACATCGGTCCCCGCCGTCAACGCACGCTCTACCGGAGCCTTTGGCGTCCCATAGTGATTGTCGAATACGGTTGCCCACTCCAGCAGTTCGTCGCCTTTGACCATTTCCTCAAACCGCGCTTTGTCGACGAACAGATAATCGCTGCCTTCGATCTCGCCCGGACGCATCGGCCGCGTGGTAGCGGACACCGACAGTGTGAGGCCGGGCATCCGCTCCATCAGCAGCCGCGACAGCGTGGTCTTGCCGGCACCCGACGGCGATGACAGCACGAACATCAGCCCGCGCCGCTCGACGCCGTCGAAGCCTTCGCCTGTAAGGTCCTGGCCGTCAACCGCCGTCATCGATCACTCCAGATTCTGCACCTGCTCGCGGAATTGCTCGACCACGTTCTTCATCGCAAGTCCCGTATTGGTCAATTCGAGATCGTTCGACTTGGAACAACAGGTATTGACCTCGCGGTTGAACTCCTGCGCCAGGAAATCGAGCCGCCGTCCAACCGCCCCGCCCTTGCCGATCATCTCGCGGGCCTGCGAAATATGCGAGGCGATGCGGTCGAGCTCCTCGCGGATATCGGCCTTGGCCGCGATCAGAAGCGCTTCCTGGTTGAGACGGTCGGAATCGAAACGGTCGGACGATTCGAGCAATGCCGCGATCTGTTCGGCGAGCCGCGCCCTGATGGCCTCGGGCTTGCGTCCGGGAGCCGCCTCGGCCTGCTTTGCCAGGCTTTCGATTTCATCCATCCGCTGCGACAATATCTCGCCCAGCGTCACGCCCTCGCGTCTGCGCATCTCGACCAGCGCGGTCAGCGCCTCATCGAAAGCCATCGCGACAGCCAGTTTGGCCGCCTTGTCCTCTTCCTCGTCGCTCTCCGGTTCGACCACCTCGATCACGCCCTTGATCGCCAGCAGTCCGTCGACGCTCGGCGCCACCGCGTCGATCCTGCCGGCCAGCTGGCCCGCGATCTTCACGACTCCCGCCAGCACGTCTTCGTTGACGCGCACGGTCGAGGATGCGCCTGCGCGCTTCACATTCAGGTTTGCGTATACGGTGCCGCGCGACAGCACTTCAGCGGCGCGTTTGCGCGCCGGCGCTTCGATCTCGTCCCATCCGGGCGGCAACCGCATGCGCAGGTCAAAACCCTTGGCGTTGACCGATTTCAATTCCCATTCGAACGCATAGGGTCCGCTGGTGCCGTGGCTTCGCGCAAAGCCGGTCATGCTCGACAGCGCCATCGCGTGATCGTCTCCGGTGGGTGGGAGATTCGCTTCTCAAGGTCGCAGCGACCTTAGAGCGTTTTGCAAGGGAGTGGAATTCGTCTCGCGGCCGGCACGGTGCCGTTATTGCTGGACCGTCGCCGGGGATGCCGAATGTGTCGCGCCCTGCCGTCCCTGCGTGGTAGAGCGGGTGCGCTTTGCCGGCGCCGCGGGTTTGCTGGCAGAGGCGGTCGGGTTGGTGTCGGTCGGGGCAGCTGCGGCGGCGGGCGGCGCCGGATCGTCCGGCGGTTCGACGGTGTCGTTCTGGATCGCCCTTTCCATGGTCCGCAGTTTTGCGACGTTCTTTTGATGCTGGTCGTAGGTCTCGGTGAAAGTGTGTCCGCCGGTGCCGTCGGCGACGAAGAAAAGGTCGCGCGTCCGCGCCGGATTGGCGGTGGCCTCGAGCGAAGCGCGTCCGGGATTGGCGATCGGCCCGGGCGGCAGGCCGTCGACTACATAGGTGTTGTAGGGCGACGGCTGCGTGATCTCGCTGCGTTTGATCGGGCGTCCCAGCGTTCCCTTGCCGCCGGCCAGCCCGTAGATAATCGTAGGGTCGGATTGCAGTTTCATTTTCTGCCGCAGGCGGTTCACGAACACCGCGGCAACGCGGCTGCGTTCGTCGGCCTTACCGGTTTCCTTCTCGACGATCGAGGCCAGCGTCACCAGCTGCTCCGGCGTTTTGACCGGAATGTCGGTATTGCGCCGCTCCCAGATTTCCGCGAGCACCCGCTTCTGCGACTGTTGCATGCGCTGGATCACCTGCTCTCGCGGTGTGCCGCGCGGGAATTTGTAGGTTTCCGGCAGTAGCGTGCCTTCGCGCGGCATCTCGCGGACAGTGCCGGTGAAGATATCGTTCTCCGAAAGCCGCGTCACGATCTGCTCCGACGTCAGTCCTTCCGGAATCGTGACCGCATGCTGCACCACCTTGCCCTCGACGATGGTGCCGATGACATCGCGCAAGGAGGCGTTCTTTCGGAATTCGTACTCGCCGGGTTTCAACTCGGTACTTGCCTTCAGGGCGAATACGCCGCCGATGAAGAGCCAGCGGTTCACGTCGATGACGCCCTCGCGCTGCAGGGTCTCGGCGATGTCGCCTTTTCCGGCCCGCGCGGGGATGTTGACGATCTTGTCTTCCTTCAACGGCCCGGGCGCTTCCAGCATCTGCTTGCCGTAGACATAGGCGGCGCCGACCCCGATCATCGACACCAGCACCAGCGTGATGATGGCATTGCCGACAATGACGAACGGATTGCGCGCGCGCTCCGACCGCTTCGGCGGCGGCGGAACCTGCTCCGGCTCCAGCGCGGCACGCGGGCTGCGGGGGGAAATGGGCGGCCTCTCACTCATCGATGCAACCTAAAATCCTGCCGGTTCAACCGCCTACGCCCGCGTCTAGGAGTCCTCGCCGAATAAGGCGAAACGGTGGAGTCGCATGCAAGTAAAGCGTTAATCGGCGGCACGCTGGATGACAAGAGAGGCGTTGGTACCGCCAAAACCGAACGAGTTCGACAACGCGACGTTGATCTCGCGCTGGCGAGGCTTGTGAGGGACGAGGTCGATTGCGGTTGCGACCGACGGATTGTCGAGATTGATGGTCGGCGGCGCGATGTTGTCGCGGATCGCCAGAATACTGAAAATGGCCTCGATCGACCCGGCCGCCCCGAGCAGATGACCGGTTGAGGACTTCGTCGACGACATTGAAACCCTCGAAGCGGCGTTGCCGAGCAGCCGCTCGGCGGCGGTCAGTTCGAGCTCGTCGCCGAGCGGGGTCGAGGTGCCGTGGGCGTTGATATAGTCCAGATCCGAGACCGAGATTCCGGCCCGCTTGATCGCCGCATTCATGCTGCGGAACGCGCCATCGCCGTCGGGCGCCGGCGAGGTGATGTGATAGGCGTCTCCCGACATTCCATAGCCGATGATTTCGGCGTGCATTTTCGCGCCGCGCGCCTTGGCGTGCTCGTATTCCTCGAGCACCACCACGCCGGCGCCCTCGCCCATCACGAACCCATCGCGATCCTTGTCATAGGGCCGCGAGGCCTTTTCAGGCGTGTCGTTGAAATGGGTCGACAATGCGCGCGCCGCGCAAAACCCCGCCATCGCCAGCCGATTGATCGGGGATTCCGTGCCGCCGGCAACCATGACATCGGCGTCGCCAAGTGCGATCAGCCGGCTGGCGTCGCCGATCGCATGCGCCCCGGTCGAACAGGCGGTCACCACGGCATGGTTCGGGCCCTTCAATCCGTGCGCGATCGATACGTAACCGGACGCCAGATTGATCAGCCTGCCCGGAATGAAGAACGGCGATACCTTTCGCGGGCCGCGTTCTTTCAAAAGGATCGACGTCTCCGCGATCCCGGTCAGCCCACCGATGCCGGAGCCGATCATCACGCCGGTGGCACAACGCTCTTCCTCAGCGGCGGGATGCCAGTTTGCGTCGTCCAGCGCCTGCTTCGCCGCGCACAGCGCAAAAACGATGAAATCGTCGACCTTGCGCTGGTCCTTCGGCTCCATCCACTGGTCGGGATTGAAGGAGCCGTTGCTGCCGTCGCCGCGCGGGACCATGCAGGCGATCCGGCTGGTCAGATCCGACACGTCGAACGTATCGATCTTCCTGGCGCCGCTTTCGCTGTTGAGGATGCGCTTCCAGGTCGGCTCGACGCCACAGCCGAGTGGCGACACCATGCCGAGGCCCGTCACGACAACCCGCCTCATATCCAGGACTCCAGCCCAATCAGATCGCAGTGCACAACAAGAAGCCGGTGGACCGCGGTCACGGCCCGTCCGGCTTATCGGTACCGCGCGGGATCGTCAGCTTTTCGCGTTCTTTTCGAGGAATTTCGTGGCATCACCAACAGTGAGAATGGTCTCCGCGGCATCATCGGGAATTTCGCAGCCGAATTCTTCTTCGAACGCCATGACCAGCTCGACCGTGTCGAGACTGTCGGCGCCGAGGTCGTCAATGAAGCTCGCATTGTCGACCACTTTCTCGGGTTCGACACCGAGGTGTTCGACCACGATCTTCTTAACCCGCTCGCCAATCTCGCTCATCGTTCAACCTCGTGCTTGTTCCATTAGACCCCGATGCCCATTCGAGCCATCCAGGTCGCGTTAACTCGCTAGTCCCTGTCGCGGTCGCGCATTGTCTTGATTTAGCCCCGTCATTGCGGACGGAGCCCGCCGAACGACGGCAGGCTCCGCACCGCCAATATACAGGGTTTCAACATCCTGCAATGGCGTTCTTTGCCGTGCCCTTCGTGGCCCGGTTATCACACGCCCGCCACCTCGACCACAAGCCCAAACCGGTGCGCCGGAACGGCTTCGCAATGATCGGCAGGCCGCCCAAATGCCTCAAAACATGGCCATTCCGCCGTTGACGTGAATCGTCTGCCCGGTGACATAAGCCGCCTCGTTTGAACTCAGATAGACCGCCGCCGCGGCGATATCCTCGGGCGTTCCAAGCCGCGCCGCCGGAACTTTCGACAGGATCGTTTCGCGCTGCTTGTCGTTGAGCGCATCCGTCATTGGCGTTGCAATGAAACCCGGTGCAATGCAATTGGCGGTGACGTTGCGCTTGGCGTATTCGGCGCCCAGCGTCTTGATCAGCCCGATCAGCCCGGCCTTGGACGCGGTGTAATTGGCCTGGCCGGGATTGCCGGTGACGCCTACGATCGAGGTGATCGCGATGATGCGGCCGAAGCGCTTGCGCATCATGAGCTTGGTCGCCGCGCGGGCAAGGCGGAAGGTCGCGGTCAGGTTGACCTGGATCACATTGTCCCAGTCCTCATCGCGCAATTGCACGAACAGATTGTCGCGGGTGATACCGGCATTGGCGACCAGAATATCGACCTGCCCCATCGCTGCCTCCGCCGCCGGTACAAGCGCCTCGACCTCGGCCGAATCCGAAAGGTTGCAGGGCAGCACATGCGTCCGCTCGCCGAGCTCGCCTGCGAGCGCGTCCAGCACCTCCCGCCGCGTCCCGGAAATCGCCACCGTCGCGCCCTGCGCATGCAGCGCCTTCGCGATCGCGCCGCCGATGCCGCCGGTCGAGCCGGTGACCAGCGCGGTCCTGCCCGTCAGATCGAACATGTCAGCCTCCCCTCACGCCGCCTGCGCGGCCGCCATCGCATCCTTCGCAGCGGCAATATCATTGGGCCCGCCGACGGAAATTCCGACAGCGCCGTCCGCGATGCGCTTGACCAGGCCGCTTAGCACGCGGCCGGCGCCGATCTCGAAAAACCGCGTCACGCCATGGGCGGCCATGTAGGCCACCGACTCGCGCCAGCGCACGGTGCCGGTCACCTGTTCGATCAGGCGGCGGCGGATTTCGTCGGGATCGGTGATGGGAGCTGCTAGCACATTGGACACCAGCGGTGACGCGGGCGCACGGATCGTGACGCCAGCCAACGCCTCCGCCATCACGTCGGCTGCGGGCTGCATCAGCCGGCAATGAAACGGTGCCGACACCGGCAGCAGCATCGCGCGTTTTGCGCCCTTGGTCTTGGCAATCTCAAGCGCACGCTCAACCGCCGCCTTGTCGCCGGAGACCACGACCTGGCCGCCGCCATTATCGTTGGCGGCCTGGCAGACCTGACCCTGGGCGGCCTCGTCGGCGATGGCGACCGCCGCCTCGTAATCGAGCCCGAGTAACGCCGCCATGGCGCCGACGCCCACCGGCACCGCCTTCTGCATCGCAAGGCCGCGAGTACGCAGCAGCCGTGCGGTGTCGGCGATGGAAAGGCTGCCGGCGGCGGCCAGCGCGGAATATTCTCCGAGCGAGTGCCCTGCTACAAAGGCAGCGTCGCGGCCCACCGAAAATCCCGCCTCGGTTTCCAGCACCCGCAGCGTCGCCAGCGACACCGCCATCAGCGCCGGCTGGGCGTTTTCGGTGAGCTGCAGGGTCTCGGCCGGTCCGTCCCAAATAATGGCAGTCAGCTTCTCGCCGAGCGCCGCATCGACCTGGTCGAAAACGGCCTTGGCGGCTGGAAAGGCCTCCGCCAGTGCCTTGCCCATGCCGACCGCCTGGGAGCCCTGCCCCGGAAAGGTGAATGCTGCGGTCATCGGCGCCCCTGAATGTCCGTAATGTCGCTAAAGTTGCGCCGAAAGACACCGGCTGGCCCCGATATGTCAAGCTGAGCTGCCACAGCCGGGTTCCACCAACCTCGGCCAGAACGGCGGTTTCCTCCCCGTTTCGCTTGCCATCGCGGCCAAAATCCGTATAAACCGCGCCATCCGTGGATCCCGGCCGGGAGCTGAACGGACGGTCTCAGCAATTTCACCGTTTCGGCGATCTTGATGCGGCAGGGCCAGTCGGTCCGTCGTCCCGTGCTTCCGCCTTCTGAGCTTATCCCGAGTCCTTTCCGAAGGGTTCGTAAGGGCTTGCCGCCGGGAACTGCGCCAACTTAGGAAAGGACATCCATGCCTCTTTACGAGCATGTTTTTCTCGCGCGTCAGGATGCGAGCACCCAGCAGGTCGAAGAACTGACCACCCAGATGACCGGCATCGTCGAGCAAGGCGGCGGCAAGGTCGTGAAGACGGAAAACTGGGGCGTACGCTCGCTCACCTATCGCATGAACAAGAATCGCAAGGCGCACTTCGTGCTGCTCAACATCGACGCCCCCTTCGCGGTGGTCGCCGAGATCGAGCGGCAGGAGCGCATCAGCGAAGACGTGATCCGTTATCTCACCGTTCGCGTCGAAGAGCACGAGGAAGGTCCTTCGGCAATGCTGCGCAAGGTCGATCGCGACCGCGAGCGCGACGACCGTGGCGGCGGCTTCCGCGGCGACCGCGATGGCGGCTTCCGGGGTGAACGCGATGGCGGTGGTTTCCGTGGCGACCGCGGTCCGCGCCGTTCGCGGGACGATGCCGATGCAGCGGTTGAGGAGTAAGAATCATGGCTGAAGCCGGTGCACGCCGTCCGTTTTTCCGCCGCCGCAAGACCTGCCCGTTCACGGGCCCGAATGCGCCCAAGATCGACTACAAGGATTCCAAGCTGTTGATGCGGTACGTCTCCGAGCGCGGCAAGATCGTGCCGAGCCGCATCACCGCCGTCTCCGCCAAGAAGCAGCGTGAACTCGCCCGCGCCATCAAGCGCTCGCGTTTCCTCGGCCTGCTTCCCTACGTGATCCGCTGAGCGGTATTCCGGGCCCGAATCTTCGCGCCAACCCGGAATCTGGATCTCGTCATGGGCGGGCTTGACCCGCGCATCCATCACACTTCGAAAGAGTCCTTCGAAGGAGATGGATTGCCGGGTCAAGCCCGGCAATGACGGTGTCGTGATACACTGTGCTGGATTTCCGGGTTCGCCGCTACCGCGCGGCCCGGCATGACGATAACAACGAGAGGCCCGCGCCGCGGGTCTTGTTTTTCATAAGGCTTCCGGATCGTCCGGTCGCCGATGGTTGGGGCTACCGCCTCTAACCGCTCGAAAGGAGCGGGACAGCTGATGATGACGATCATTCTCATTGCGCTCGCGGCCGGCTCTGCGTCGGCGCTGATGTTCGCCTCGATCATCTCGGGCGCGCTGATCTCGCTCATGCTGTTCTATCTGGCGCCGCTACCTTTGATGGTCGCCGGTCTCGGATGGGGACCGCTTTGCGCCACGATCGGCGGCATTGCCGCAGCGTTCGGTCTCGGCATGATCTTCGGCCTGCCCTATTGCCTCGCCTTTGTTCTTACCATTGCGCTGCCGGCCTGGTGGCTCGGGCATCTGGCGCTGCTCGGGCGACCCCTCGCGACAGGCGCCTTGGCCGGCAACGGCGCGGCGCCGGCGCCACCGGTGCTGGAATGGTATCCGGTCGGCCGCATCCTGCTGTGGACCGCGGGATTTGCCGCGCTGACCACCATGGCCGCGCTGTTCACGCTGGGCGGTGATGCCGCAACCATCGCCGCCGCGCTGCGCCGCGGTCTGCTGCGAGTAATCGGGCCGCGCGCGGCCGGCGACACCGATCAAATCGTCGATGCGCTGGTGACGGTTGCGCCGGCAGCGGCCGCCATCGTGGCAATGATGACGCTCACTCTCAACCTCTGGCTGGCCGCGAAAATCACCGCGACGTCGGGCCGGCTGCACCGGCCATGGCCCGATATGAAAAGCGCGGCGCTGCCGCCGATGACGCTGGCCGCGCTCTCGCTGGCGCTGGCGCTATGTTTTACCGGCGGACTGCTTGCGATGCTGGGCCAGATCGCGGGCGCGGCGCTGCTGATGGCTTACGCGCTGATCGGTTTCGCGGTGCTCCACACCCTGACGCTGGCGATGAAGGGGCGCGCGCTGTGGCTCAGCGCGGCATACGCCGTCGTGCTGGTATTCGGCTGGCCGGTTGTCGCGATGGTCGGCCTCGGCCTTGCCGACGCCGTTTTCGGATTTCGCCAGCGCTATCTGCAACGGAGGAGCCCACCCCCGATTCCTTCGTCCTGAATTCACCCCTTCAACCCGGACAACACTGCTCAACACAAGGAGACAACACATGGAAGTCATTTTGCTGGAACGCGTCGCCAAGCTCGGCCAGATGGGCGAGGTCGTCCGCGTCAAGGACGGGTTTGCCCGTAACTTTCTGCTCAAGCGCGGCAAGGCGCTGCGCGCCACCTCGGACAACCGCGCCAGGTTCGAGGGCATGAAAGCCGAACTCGAAGCCCGCAACCTGCAGGCCAAAGGCGAGGCGAGCAAGGTCGCCGAAAAGATCGACGGCCGCAACGTCGTCATATTGCGTCAGGCCTCGGAATCCGGGCAGCTGTTCGGATCGGTGTCGATCCGCGACATTATCGCCTCGTTCGAGCACGATAAGGTCACGATCAGCCGCAGCCAGGTGATGCTCGATGCGCCGATCAAGGCCATCGGCAAGCACTCGATCGCCATCGCCGTGCACCCGGAAGTCGAGGTCGGCGTCACCGTGACCGTTGCGCGCAGTGCCGAGGAGGCCGAGCGCATCAATCGCGGGGAAGACATCTCGACCCGCCAGGAAGATCAGGATGCCGCCGCCGAAGCGCTGGCCGCCGCCGGCGAGTTCTTCGACCCGGAAGCCCGCCATGACGACCTGCAGCCCCCCGCGGGCGACGCGGCGGCCGAGAAGTAAAAAGCGCACACGCTCGCAATCGTACCGATCACGCCCGGCCCTCAGGCCGGTCTTGAGCTTTCACGTCACTGCGAGATCGGTGGCGCAGGAGGTCCTGCCGGGGCTAGCGGGGGCGGCGGCGGTGGGGATGCGGCCACCGGTGCTGGGGCCGCGGCTGGCGCAGGCGCGCCAGCTTGCGGCTCCGAGGCGGCATTGGACATAGATGTGGATGTAGGAGAACCGCTCGGACTTTCGCCCCGCGCAGGCGCTGGCTCGGCCGGTTTGGCCTCACCCTCGGGCGCTTTCGGCGCCGGCGTGACGGCGGGAACCGGATCGGCCCGCAGCGGCACGTCGGATTTCGCGCCCTCGCCTTTGGGAGAGTCGAGCTTGGCCGATTCGGATTTTGCCTCATCCGGATTTGCTTCAGGTTTTGTACCCTCATCCTTGGCTACGCTCGGCTTTTCATCCTTGGATGCTTCGCCCTTTGCAGCCTCGCCCATGGATGCGGCGTCAGGTTTAGCAGCGTCTGCCTTGGGCAACTCCTCGCCGGGCTTGCCGCGCTTGCTGAGGCGCTGCTTGGCCGACAGCTTGCGGCCATCCGGTCCCCGCTCCTCGGCGGCTGTGGCGGGCACCTGAGGGAGCCGGCCATCGCCGTCCGGCCGGGAAGCTTCCTGCGTGGGCCCACGGCGAATCGGTCGCCCAAAACGGTCGAGCTGGGCCGGCTGGCCGGACGGCTCCTGCTTGGCATCCTTGGCCTGCTTGGGCTGGCCGGCGTTGTATCGGGTATCGGCCGCCCCGTTGGAGACCAAATAGGCGCTGAGCACCGACGCCATTTCGCTGGAGGTAGTATAATGCTGGCGCAGGAAACCCGGCAACGATCCGGGCGACACCGTCCTGAGCAGTCCGCGGGCGCCCTTGTGGCAGGCCGTGCAGGTACCTTGAAAGATCTGGGAAGGGCTCTTGCCGGCCTCGAGATTTTGCGCCCGCACCGGGGCCGCCGCGAAACCGCCGATCAGAAGCATCACCGTCGCTAAACTGAGCGCTCGGCTCGCCATTCTTTTTTCTCCAGATCCGGATTCGCCGGTGCGGCACAAAATCCGATGCTCAGTTGCCCACCGCGGCGGTCACCTTTTAGCCGATTATGCCGCGAATGGAAGCTTACAGATGACGCAACTGCGTAGAACGAACAATCCGGGATATCCGCTTTACCGACAGCGCACTAGCGCTAATGTTCCGGCATTATTATGATCATGGGCCGAGGCTGGAAAACATTCGATCCCCTCCCGCGGTGGCGGCTTTGGGATCGCTCATCGGGTGGTTTCGATGGACCGCTTGCTGCGTTATTTTCTTGGCCAGTTCATCCGCCGCGGGACGATGACTTTCACCACCGCGAGCGGGGCGCAATTCACCTGCGGCGACGGAACCGGCACGCCGATCGCGGTCCGGTTCCTGACAACCGACGCCGAGCGGCGGGTGCTGCTCAATCCCGAGCTTGCGCTCGGCGAAATCTATATGGAAGGCAGCTTCGTGGTCGAGAACGGCTCGATCGCCGACGCGCTCGCGATTCTGCTGGACCAACCCGACATTCTGCCGCGCTGGGCCAAACTGCAATCGTGGCTGCGCTATCTCGTCCGGCACGCCCAACAATTCAATCCGCCGTCGCGATCGAAGAACAATGTCGCGCGCCACTACGATCTGGATGGCCGGCTCTATTCGCTCTTCCTCGACGCCGACAAGCAATACAGCTGCGGCTATTTCGAGACGCCCGATGCGACGCTGGACGACGCCCAGCTGGCCAAGAAGCGTCATCTGGCAGCAAAGCTTTTGATCCAGCGCGGTCACCGCGTGCTGGACATCGGCTCAGGCTGGGGCGGGCTTGCTCTGTATCTCGCGGAAATGACCGGCGCCGACGTCACCGGCATCACGCTGTCGCAGGAACAGTTGCAGGTGTCGAACGCGCGCGCCGCCGAGAACAACCTGACGCAATCGGCGAAATTCCTGCTGGAAGACTATCGCGACGTATCCGGTCCGTTCGATCGCATCGTGTCGGTCGGCATGTTCGAGCACGTCGGCGTCGATTTCTACGAGAAATACTTCCGGCGCTGCGCCGAACTGCTGACCGACGACGGCGTGATGTTGCTGCATTCGATCGGCCGCTCCGAAGGTCCGGATGCCAGCAATCCCTGGATCGCCAAATACATTTTCCCTGGCGGCTACATTCCCGGGCTGTCGGAAGTGATCCCGGCGATCGAGCGCGCCGGGCTGCTTATGTGTGACATCGAGATTCTGCGCCTGCATTATGCCGAAACGCTGAAAGCCTGGCGCGAGCGTTTCATGGCGCGGCGCGAGGAAGCGGTCCGGCTCTACGACGAGCGCTTTGCGAAGATGTGGGAATTTTACCTCGCGGCTGCGGAGATGTCGTTCCGCAAGCAGAACATGATGGTGTTCCAGATCCAGTTGGCCAAGCGCCAGGGCGTGGTGCCGATGACCCGGGATTACATCGGGCGGGAGGAAGCCCGGCTGCGTGGCGTCGAACGCGGCCGTCGCCCGAGGCTGCAGATCGCCGGCGAATAGACATCCGGCATCAGGGAAGACGATCCGGAAGTTCAGTTTCGAAGGCTGAAGTTCGAACTGTAAAGACCCTGCGGCATTGCCGGACGGGCGAGGTGAGCCTCAACCGCGGCCAGCAAGCTTGGGGCGCAGCGCGTATCACGGAGTTCCGGCCGGGAAATCTTCTCCATGGCGCCGACCAGCGCCGACAGCCACGCGATCTCGGCTTTACCGGAGTGCCATTGCTGGATTTGCTGGGCCATCGTCTGTGTCTCGCTTTAGCCGCCGCCCGATCCGGTTCCGATCCCCAACCCGCCCGCTTAAAATCTGTTCCGCCCCGTGCGGGAAAAAACATCGGACAATGTGATTTGCTTCACAGCCGGTCCGATCGATCCGCTCTAAACCCCTGCCATGACCCGGAAAGCAGCCCACCCTTCATTTCAGCCGTCGGATGACATCCGCGTCGATTATGCCTTGATCGCCTTTAGCCTTGCGGCGGGCGTTTTCGCGCTGATCAACCTCCTTCTGGTCTGACCAGGCTCAACGCCCATTCCCACGGCCCCGCGGCACGGCAATGAGCCGTGTCATTATGAGTACGCGCGGCCCGCAATAAGGTTCAGCCACGCGGCAGGTTTTGTCGTTTGCGCTAAGCAACAGCTATTTCTCGCGGCTTGGGCCGCAAAACCCGTCAAGCTCAATACGTCTGCCTCGGGTTTCATCCACTGAAAATTATTAGAATCGTGCATAAAGAATGATCCCGCTTTCACACTGCGCGGGAGTGGCGCTTTATCGCGCCCCGCATCCGACAAAATCCAAAGAACTATCTCTGCTCATGGCCCTGACTGATTCGAACGTCCTGAAACTTGCTCCCGACGCCGTGACGCCGGCCTATCGGACCGCGCCGCACAATATCGAGGCGGAACAGAGCCTTCTCGGCGCGATCCTGGTCAACAACGACGCATTCTACCGGGTCTCGGATTTTCTCGAGCCGAAACATTTCTTCGAGCCGATTCATCAGACCATTTTTGAGACTGCAGGCAGCCTGGTTCGCGCCGGCAAGATCGCCACTCCGGTCACGCTGAAGACTTTTCTGCCCGCCGACACCGATCTCGGCGGCATGACGGTCGGACAATACCTCGCACGCCTCGCTGCCGAAGCTACCACCATCATCAACGCCCACGATTACGGGCGCACCATCTACGAACTGGCGCTGCGCCGCGACCTGATCGGCATCGGCACCGACATGGTCAATGTCGCCTTCGACGCGCCGGTGGATTTTGCTCCGCGCGCGCAGATCGAGGATGCCGAGCGCCGGCTCTATGAACTCGCCGAGTCCGGCCGCTATGACGGCGGGTTCCAGCGCTTCGCGCAGGCCCTCACTGTCGCAGTCGATATGGCGGCAAAAGCGTTTCAGCGCGACGGAAAACTGTCGGGCATCGCCACCGGCCTGCGCGATCTCGATGTCAAGATGGGCGGCCTGCAGCCCTCCGATCTGGTCATCATCGCCGGCCGCCCCGGCATGGGCAAGACCGCGCTTGCGACCAACATTTCCTACAACGTCGCGAAGGCGCATCGCGCGGAGGTTCAGGCCGACGGCACCATGAAGTCGGTCAACGGCGGCATCGTCGGCTTCTTCTCCTGCGAAATGTCCGCCGAGCAGCTCGCCACGCGTATTCTCGCCGAGCAGACCGGCATCGCGTCCTCCACGATCCGCCGCGGCGGCATCACCGAGACCGATTTCGAGAAGATCCGCGACTACTCCATCGAGCTGCAATCGCTGCCGCTCTATGTCGACGAAACCGGCGGCCTCTCGATCTCGCAATTGACGGCGCGGGCGCGGCGGCTGAAGCGGCAGAAGGGCCTCGACCTTCTGGTGGTGGACTACATTCAGCTGCTGCAGGGCTCCGGCAAGCGCGGCACTGACAATCGCGTGCAGGAGGTCACCGAAATCACCACCGCGCTGAAGGCGCTCGCCAAGGAGCTGAACGTTCCGATCATCGCGCTGTCGCAATTGTCGCGTCAGGTCGAAAGCCGTGACGACAAGCGCCCGCAACTGTCCGACTTGCGCGAATCCGGTTCGATCGAGCAGGACGCCGACGTGGTGATGTTCGTGTTCCGCGAGGAATACTACCTCGCCAACAAGGAGCCTCGCGCCGGCACCCCGGAATATGAAAAATGGCAGCTCGACATGTCGCTGGTGCACGGCAAGGCCGAAGTCATCATCGGCAAACAGCGCCATGGCCCTACCGGCACCGTGGAACTGCACTTCGAGGCCAGCCTGACCCGGTTCGGCGATCTCGCCCAGGACAGCCATCTGCCGGAGCGGGCGTACTGAGGCCTCGCAAGGTTGAACCACGGCCAGCGCCCGCGTAAAGTGCGGCATGACCCCCGTTTCCGACCTGAAATCGATCCCGCCCGGCGGCCTGTTGTCGCCCGAGGCGAACGCCGCGGCGGCGCTTGCTGCGGCAACCGCCGCCCAGCCGGGCATCCTCACCATCGACCTCGACGCCATCGTTGCGAACTGGCGCAAGCTCGAGAAAACCGCGGTGCCCGCCGAATGCGCCGCCGTGATCAAGGCCGACGCCTATGGCTGCGGCGTCGAACCGGTGGCGCGGGCGCTTTGGGCCGCCGGCTGCAAGACGTTTTTCGTCGCCACCCTCGATGAAGCGCGCACCGCCCGCGAGGCGCTGCCGTCGGCCGAAATCTATGTGCTCGACGGCTTCTTCCAGAACTGCGGCGACGTCTTCGCCAAGCTCAACTGCAGGCCGGTGATCGGCGATCTCAACGAGCTTGCGGAGTGGGACGTGTTCTGCCGACGCTCCGGATGGTCCGGAGGCGCCGCCATCCACATCGACACCGGCATGAACCGGCTCGGCCTGACGCTGGTGGAGGCGAACGGCATCGTGCCACGGATCAATGCCGGCGATCACGGCATCACGCTGGTGATGAGCCATCTCGCCTGCGCCGAGAGCCTCAATCATCCGCTCAACGCCAAACAGGTCGCCACCTTCCGCGAGATTGCCAGCAACTTTTCCGGCGTGCCGGCCTCGCTTGCGAATTCTTCCGGGATTTATCTCGGCCCGCAATTCCAGTTCGACATGGTGCGGCCGGGGGCTGCGCTGTACGGCGTCAACCCGACGCCGGAATCCGACAATCCGATGCAAAGCGTGGTCGATCTGAAGGCGCGCATCGTGCAGCTCCGCTCGATCGAGCGCGGCGACAGCGTCGGCTATGGCGCAACCTGGACCGCGCGGCGGCCGACCAAACTCGCGATCGTCTCGGCCGGCTATGCCGACGGCTATTTCCGCGCCGCCAGCGCCAATGACGGCACGCGCGGCGCCGAGGCCGTGGTTGCCGGCAAGCGCTGCCCGGTGGCGGGCCGCATCTCGATGGACCTGATGGCGATCGACATCACCGACCTGCCGGACAAGACCGCGCGGCGCGGCCACATGGCGGCGCTGATCGGCGAAGGCATCACCGTCGACGAGGTCGCACATCACTTCGGCACCATCGGCTACGAGGTGCTGACCAGCCTCGGCAAAAGATATGCGCGGATCTACAAAGGCGGCGAAGCCAAAGCCGAAAAAGACGGCGCGGAAAAAAGCACGCCCGCTGCTGCGGCGCCGGCGCCACCGGCCTGACCTTCTTGAAGGTCGCAACCTTCAACATCAACAATATCAACCGGCGGCTGCCGAACCTGCTGCGATGGCTGCGCTCGTCCAGGCCTGACGTCGTCTGCCTGCAGGAATTGAAATCGACCGATGCGGACTTTCCCATCGATGCAATTCGCAAATCGGGCTACGGCGCGGTCTGGCGCGGTCAGAAGACATGGAACGGGGTGGCCATCCTGGCGCGGAAAACCGATCCGGTTCTGATCCGCGCCGAACTGCCCGGCGATCCCGGCGACGCGCAGGCGCGCTATATCGAAGCCGCGGTCGCCGGCATGGTCGTTGCGAACATCTATCTGCCCAACGGCAATCCACAGCCGGGGCCGAAATTCGATTACAAGCTCGACTGGTTCAAGCGGCTGCGGAAACACAGCGCGACCTTTCTCAAGCACAATGTTCCCGTGGTTCTCGCGGGCGACTACAACGTGGCGCTGACGGATCTCGACATCTACCCCACGCGCTCGTGGGACAAGGACGCGCTGATCCAGCCGAAAAGCCGCGCGGCGTTCAGGGCGTTGCTGGCACAGGGATGGCTGGATGCGGTCCGCACGCTGCATCCGACCAAACCGATGTTTACCTTCTGGGACTACAAGCGCAACCGCTGGCCGCGCGACGCCGGCTTGCGGCTTGATCATCTCCTGCTCAGCCCCGCGCTGGCGCCGCGCCTGACCAAGGCCGGCGTGGACCGCGATATACGCGGCGAAGAAGGCGCGAGTGACCATGCGCCGGCGTGGATCACAATACGGTGATGATAATTTTCCTGTTTACAGGCTATTTAGCCTAGGATTATATTGGATCAAGGTCGCCGGGCGTCTGCAGCGCACGGCCGACAAGCTGGTAGCCAAGGTGGAGCGCTGGGAGGCGCTGCGCCCTACGTTACTGGGCGCGCGCGGCTGGCGTTATCAGCTGCGCGAGGTGGGAGGGGAACCCCGCCTCCAAGGGTACCCGCTGGTGCCCTGGCGCCTCCCGCCGCTCCACCACCCTCGCGCAGGTCGCGCGAGGGACTGGCAAACCTCGGACGCATTGCGCCGCGAGAACGCAGAAGAGTGGCTGTTTGAAATTTGAATCACTAATCCCGTTTCCCGGGCGCGATGCAGCGCGTAGCTCTTGCGAAGCGCTGCTTCGCAGAACCGGGATCGTACCAAGCGCCAGAGTTCGTTACGGCCATAGCGCGTTGAAGACGCGCGTAAACGCGCTTATGGCTCTGCAGCGCACCGCCCCGCAAGAGCTACGCGCTGCGCTGCGTCCGGGGAACGAACAACTTCTAAGGTGTACGTTTCTTCAGCACCATATCTCCCTTGAACAGGAATTTTTGCGCGCGTTTTCCGGTATCGACTTCGGTGGTGAAGATGTTGCCCTTGGAGTCCAGCGCCAGGTTGTGAACCCAGTGAAAGTCGCCGGCCATGCGGCCGTTGCGGCCGAAGCGGCCGACGGTTTCGCCGGTGTCCCGCACCAGGGTGCGGACCTCGTTATTGGCGCCGTCGGCGTTGATCAGGAACGTCTCGGCCGCGTCGGGCCAGATCTCGAGATCCCAGACCGAGCCGTTCGCCAGCGTGTTTTTCTCGACGAACATCTCCTTGACGAAGGTGCCGTCCTTGCGGAACACCTGAATGCGATCGTTCATGCGATCGCAAACATAGACCAGGCCGTCGCTGGCGATCCTGACGCAATGCACCGGATTGCCGAACTGCGGCGACGGCGGCGCCGAGGGATCGTAGGCCGGCATTTTTATATCGGTCGGCGGCTTGCCGTAGGCGCCCCACTGCCGCTTGAACGCGCCGGTTTCGCTGTCGAATACGATGATGCGGTGATTGAAATAGCCGTCGGCGACATAAACCTCGTTGGCGGCGGCATCGACGGTCATGTTCGCGGGCTTGCCAAGCCGCGTGGTGTCCTGGCTGTCGGTCTGGTTGCCCTGCTTGCCGATCTGCATGACGAATTTTCCGTCACGGGTGAATTTCAGAATCTGGCCGTCGCGCTCGCCATTGCCGGCGAGCCAGACAAAGCCTTTCTGGTCGATATAAATGCCGTGCTCGTTGTCCGGCCAGTCGAACCCCTCGCCCTTGCCGCCCCACGCCTTGACCAGATTTCCCTCCTGGTCGAACTCCATCACCGGTGGCGCGGCCACACAGCATTTGGTGCGCGGCGGAGACAGGCTCGCCGCCTTTTCGTCGTCGGTCAGCGTCTTTGGGCGCTGCACCACCCAGACGTGATCCTGCGCATCCACCGCGACACCGGCGGCCTGGCCCATGATCCAGTTGTTCGGCAGCGGTTTTGGCCAGGCCGGATCGACCTGAAATTTCGGCGCATCGGCGGCCTGCGCCGTGCCCCACAACAAAACACTTGCGCAGGCAATGAGCCATTTCATCATCGCGTTTCCTCCCTTTTTCGGTTACTTCGCCGGTTTTGACCAAGACTATGAGCTGCGTCGGCCCAAGGCTAGTGCCGTAGCCCGGATGGAGCGAAGCGTAATCCGGGTTTCGATTGCCGCGGCAGATGTTTGCTGAATTCCCGGTAGCGCGGGCCGTCTATTGCAGTTGCCCCGGATTGCGCTTCGCTCCATCCGGGCTACGAATTACCCAATAGGGAGAGCACGGGCCTTTGAGTTTTCTTTTCGTCCTTGCGGTCGGCCTCGTCGCCGGCACCATCAGCGGCATTGTCGGCACCGGCTCCTCGATCATGCTGATGCCGGTCTTGGTCTATCAATACGGACCAAAGCAGGCCGTGCCGATCATGGCGATCGCCGCCGTAATGGCCAACCTGTCGCGGATTCTGGCGTGGTGGCGCGAGGTCGACTGGTGCGCCTGCGCCGCTTACTCGGTCACCGGCATTCCGGCAGCGGCGCTCGGCGCGCGGACGCTGCTGGTACTGCCATCGCAGGCAGTCGATATCTCGATCGGGCTGTTCCTGATCGCGATGGTGCCGGTGCGGCACTGGCTGGCGCGGCACGATCTCAAGATAACGCTGTGGCATCTCGCGCTGGGCGGCGCGATCATCGGCTATCTCACCGGTATCGTGGTCTCCACCGGACCGTTGAGCGTGCCCCTGTTCCTGTTCTACGGCCTCGCCAAAGGCGCGTTTCTCGCCACCGAAGCCGCCAGCTCGCTTGGGCTTTATTTGAGCAAATCGGTGACGTTCCAGCGCTTCGGCGCGCTCACCTCTGACATCGCCCTAAAAGGCCTGATCGCAGGCTCCTCGCTGATGTTCGGGGCCTTCATCGCCAAGCGGTTTGTGCTGCGGCTGGACGCCGACGTATTCCGGCTGGTGATGGACGGGATCATGCTGGCGGCGGGGCTTTCCATGCTATGGAACGCGACGCAATCAACTTGAGACCGCCAGCGCTATCTTGAAATTTTTCACGAGGCGAACCGATGCCCATCGATCACGAATTCGGCGACCAACACACCGAGCTTAAGCTGTCGATAGTCGAAAAGTATCTGAAGTTCTTTACGACGGCACTACGAGGTAAATTCAACGAGCTTTGGTACGTGGATGCTTTCGCAGGGACTGGCTCTCGGACCGTGCGACACGAAGAACGGCTAGCTGGTCTTTTAGACCCAGGAGAACCTGAAAGAATCGAACGGCGTCGCGGCTCTGCTAGAATTGCGATCGATGTAAAGCCGCCTTTCGATTTTATTGTTTTTATCGAGAACAAACCTTCATACGTTACGGCGCTTCAAGAATTGGCCGCGAACAATCCCAATCGGCGAATTGCCGTGGTCAAAAATGATGCTAACGACGCCCTGAAATCTCTCATCGCGACCAATAATTGGCAATCTACCAGAGCTGTTCTCTTTCTTGATCCGTACGGAATGCAACTGGAATGGTCCACGCTAGAGCAGGTTGCTGCCACGAAGGCGATTGACGTTTGGTTTCTGTTTCCCTTGGCCGGTCTTTATCGACAGGCGACCCGTCAACTAGCTGACATCGACGAGCACAAGCGCGCCGCCCTTACCAGAATGTTTGGATCGGACGCTTGGGAGGAAGAACTCTACCCTAGGACTACGAGAGGGGATTTGTTTGAAGGGATTTCCGAGGAGCCGCGGCGGCGTTCGACGAACGTGGCTGGTCTAGAGGCTTATGCAAAATTGCGCTTAGAGACGATTTTCCCGGCAGTACTCAAGCCGTTGCCTCTGCCTCTGCATAAAAAGCCGCAACGATTTTCGTTGTTCTTGTGCATCTCAAATAGCGATCCGAGGGCTATAGCATTAGCGACGAAGATCGGCAATCACATACTCAAACCGGGTCGTTCATAAGCCTGACCTGCCTCAAGCGACGAGCCGCCTTCTTACCTTTGCCCTGCCTAATGCTCTCTCTTGAATTTTTTTGATAGATGCTTTCGCGTTTACAACGCGCGCGCGCGGAAATTCACGGCACAATTTTCCGTCCAATTTGCCGCCGCCCTTGCCGTTGCCAGGCGGGTCATCTTGTATAGCATCCTGAACCGCAAGCCCATCTTCAACAACCAGCGGGTTGTTAGTATAGGCGCCCCATTGCTTGAGAAATGGGGCAACTTTCTCGCGGCGGCACTCAGCGATTGCGTCGCGCGCCCACTGTGGATGCGTCTTACGCAGAAGGTCTGCCCTGACACCGCTTTCTCCGCCTATGATAATCCAGTCTGGCACCTGACCGGAGATGGCAATCGGGCCCAATGGACCAAGCGCCGGTTCGTAGCTGACGAATCGAACTGCTGCCGGCAAAGCGAGCAGATGTGACACACGCTGTTGGTAGGCATGTGCATCTTCCGCAGTTGTCCCTAACCAGACATTCGCGTACCCAGCTCCCCAATTCGCCGGCAGCATTTTTCGAATGTTTTGCGGACGCTTTGTAAGCAGCAGCCAGTCGAGTTGATCGCACTCGGCTATGAGTTCGAAAAGATCAGTTCGCCATCCAGGATCGACCTGATTGTCAAAGATATCGGCAAGAGATGCGCAAAATACCCGTTGTCGTCGCCCGAATTTTGATTGGAATTCAGAGGCTCTCCTGTTCCAGTCCTTTGGTGCACTCCAGTATGAAGCGGTCGTACGCCGGCGCGGATGATTGCCCCAAGCTACTTGACCGCTCCGCTTCGCCCACTTTTCAGCATAACAAAAATCACACGCAGACGCCTTATCGCCAACGCGCTTGATTTTGGTGCACCCTACCCAAGGGTTAAAGGTAGAGTCGGTCCATTCAATTTTCGAGATTCCAGCCATTGCATTCCTTTCGGCTTGACTAGACTCACAGGCCGCGGTTAATCAAATCTCAATGTTCTTCTTATGTTCTACCCATTCGTTCCTCGACGCAACTTAACCTTCCATGGCCAAATCCGCCCTCTCCTTTGTCTGCCAGAACTGTGGCGCCGCCTATAACCGCTGGCAGGGCAAGTGCGAGGCCTGCGGCGAGTGGAACACGCTGTCCGAGGAAGACACCACGGGCGCCACCACGATGCCCGCGAGCATCCGCTCCCGGCGCAAGGGCCGGTTGTTCGCGCTGGAGACCCTGACCGGCAGGAGCCATGAGGCGCCTCGCCTGCCCTCCGGCATGGCCGAACTCGACCGCGTCACCGGCGGCGGTTTTGTGCGCGGCTCCGTGCTTTTGGTCGGCGGGGATCCCGGGATCGGCAAATCCACACTGCTGACGCAGGCGACCTCCCTGCTCGCCCGATCGGGCCATCGCGCGGTGTATATTTCCGGCGAGGAAGCGGTGGCGCAGGTGCGGCTGCGCGCCGAACGCCTCGGGCTTGCCGACACGCCGGTTCAGCTGGCCGCCGAAACCTCGGTCGAGGACATTGTCTCGACGCTGTCCGAAGGCGCGGTGCCGCGACTGATCGTGATCGATTCGATCCAGACCATGTGGACCGACACGGTGGAATCCGCGCCCGGCACGGTAACGCAGGTGCGCGCCTCGGCGCAGGCGCTGATCCGGTTCGCGAAAAAATCCGGTGCGGCGATCATCCTGGTCGGCCACGTCACCAAGGACGGCCAGATCGCGGGACCGCGCGTGGTCGAGCACATGGTCGACGCGGTGCTGTCGTTCGAGGGCGAAGGCTCGCAGCAGTTCCGGATTCTGCGCGCGGTGAAAAACCGCTTCGGGCCGACCGACGAAATCGGCGTGTTCGAGATGACAGGCTTAGGTCTTCGCGAAGTCTCCAACCCTTCCGAACTGTTCCTGTCCGAGCGCGATCTCGGCACTCCCGGCACCGCGGTGTTCGCAGGTATCGAGGGCACAAGGCCACTGCTGGTGGAACTGCAGGCGCTGGTGGCGCCGACCTCGCTCGGCACGCCGCGCCGCGCCGTGGTGGGCTGGGACCCGAGCCGGCTGTCGATGGTGCTGGCGGTGCTGGAGGCCCATTGCGGGGTCAAGCTGTCCGGCCATGACGTCTATCTCAACGTCGCAGGCGGCTTGCGCATTCAGGAACCGGCGGCCGACCTTGCCGCCGCCGCGGCGCTGGTGTCGTCGCTGGCGCATGCGCCGTTGCCCGTCGATGCGGTGTATTTCGGCGAAATTTCGCTATCGGGCGCGGTGCGGCCGGTGCCCCAGACCTCGGCACGGCTGAAGGAAGCGGCCAAGCTCGGATTCGGACGCGCGGTGCTGCCGGAATCGGCCCGTGGCGAGGTCGGCGGCGACGCGGGGTTGTCGTCCCTCCATACCGTCGCAAGCCTCACCAGCCTGGTCGCAGACATTGCCGCGCGCGGTAACAGCAAAGGAAACCGGGAGAGCGCCAATCTTGAGAAAAATGCCACACCGGCGCGATTCCGTCGCGAAAACGGCTAAAGCGGCGTGACCTTGCCCAGCGCCGCCGCTATACAACCCGCGCGGCCGGGATGGCGTGATTTGCGGCCTTGCGGGACATGCCATCTGACCGTCATTTAAGGCGGCACCGACACGCCGATTCGCGTTCCAAAGGCTTACGAGCGGACCTGACCAGCCGATGCCGATAACGATACTCGATCTTGTCCTGCTCGGGGTGATGCTGATCTCCGGCCTGCTCGCGATGGTCCGCGGCTTCATGCGGGAGATCCTGTCGATCGCAGCCTGGGGCGCCGCGGCGCTGGTGACATTATACGCGTTCTCAAAGCTGCTTCCGACCGCGAAGACCTACTTCAACAACGACACCGTCGCCAGCGTCGTGGTCGTCGCCGGCGTATTCGTCGGCACGCTGATCGTGGTCTCGATCATTACTGTGCGGATCTCCGACATGATCCTGGATTCCCGCATCGGCGCGCTCGACCGCACGCTTGGGTTCCTGTTCGGCCTCGCGCGCGGGCTCCTGATCGTGGTGGTCGCGTTTCTGTTTTTCAGCTGGCTGGTTCCGGACAAGCAGCGGCCGGACTGGATTAACGGCGCCAAGTCATTGACCGTGCTGAAATCGACCGGCGACTGGTTGATGGCGCTCTTGCCGGATGACCCCGAGAACACCATCTTGAAGAGATTCAAGAAGAACAAGCCGGACGAGGAAACCACCGACACCGAGCCGGCCCCGGGCGCCGGTGATGGCTACACCAAACCTGCCCGCGATCAGCTCAAGAAGCTGATCGATGGCAAGCCGGCGGGACGTTAAGCCCGGCCAAAAGAGAGGCGCGATGGACGAGATACAGAGCCCTTGCGATGCCGCCGGACAACCGTATCTGGACCTCGACCTCGCCGATCCGCAACTGATGGATTCCGATCTGGATGGCGATACGCTGCGTGAGGAATGCGGAGTGTTTGGCATCTTCGGCCATCCCGACGCCGCCGCCATCACCGCACTCGGATTGCACGCCTTGCAGCATCGCGGCCAGGAGGCCGCCGGCATCGTGTCCTTCGACGGCTCACGGTTTCATTCCGAACGCCGGCTCGGCCTCGTCGGTGATACCTTCTCCCGCCGCGAAGTGATCGAGCGTCTCCCCGGCAATGCGGCCGTCGGGCACACCCGCTACTCCACGACCGGCGGGACTATCCTGCGTAATGTGCAGCCGCTGTTCGCCGAGCTCAACGCCGGCGGTTTCGCGGTCGGCCACAACGGCAACCTCACCAACGGGCTAAGCTTGCGCCGCGATCTGGTGCGCAACGGCGCCATGATGCAGTCTACCACCGACACCGAAGTGATCCTGCATCTCGTCGCGCAGTCCAAGCGCAACCGTTTCATCGACCGTTACATCGAGGCGCTACGCGCCATCGAAGGCGCCTGGGCGCTGGTGTCGCTGACCAACAAGAAGCTGATCGGCGCGCGCGACCCGCTCGGCATCCGCCCGCTGGTGCTGGGTGAACTCGACGGCTGCCCGATCCTTGCGTCGGAAACCTGCGCGCTCGACATCATCGGCGCCAAATACGTCCGTGACGTCGAGCCCGGCGAGGTCATCGTATTCGACGAACATGGCGTGCAGAGCCACAAGCCGTTTCCGCCAAAACCGCCGCGACCCTGCATCTTCGAATTCATCTATTTTTCGCGGCCGGATTCCATCGTCGGCGGACGATCGGTCTACGAAGTCCGCAAGGCGTTTGGCGCGCAGCTCGCGCGGGAAAGCCACGTAGAGGTCGACGTCGTGGTGCCGGTACCGGATTCCGGCGTGCCGGCCGCCGTGGGCTACAGCCAGCATTCCGGCGTGCCGTTCGAACTCGGCATCATCCGCAACCATTATGTCGGCCGCACCTTCATCCAGCCGACCCAGAGCGTGCGCGAACTCGGCGTGCGCATGAAGCATTCGGCCAATCGCGCCGCGATCGAGGGCAAGCGCATCATCCTGATCGACGATTCGTTGGTGCGCGGCACCACCTCGAAGAAGATCGTGCGCATGATGCGCGATGCCGGCGCCCGCGAGGTTCACTTCCGCCTCGCCTCGCCGCCGATCATCCATCCCGACTATTACGGCATCGACCTGCCGGACCATGGCGGGCTGCTCGCTGCGAGCCACAGCCTCGAGCAGATGCGCGACATTATCGGCGCGGATTCGCTGGCGTTCCTGTCGATCGACGGCATGTACCGCGCCATGGGCGAGCCGGGCCGCGATCCAGCCAATCCGAAATTTTCGGATCATTGCTTCACCGGCGCATATCCGACGCACCTCACCGACCAGACCCAGGTCGAACCGCAGCCGCGGCAATTGTCGTTGCTGGCGGAGGCGAGCTGATACGAAGCAATCCATATTTCTTCGTCATGGCCGGGCTTGTCCCGGCCATCCACGTCTGTAAAACCCTCACCGCAAGCAAGACGTGGATGCCCGGGACAGGCCCGGGCATGACGAAGTGGAATCGTTCATGCCCCTTCCCCTCGCCTCCCGCATCGCTCTCGTCACCGGCGCATCGCGCGGCCTCGGCTACGCCACCGCGCGGGCGCTGGCGAGGGCTGGCGCGCATATCGTGGCGGTGGCGCGCACGCAGGCAGGCCTCGAAGAACTCGACGACGACATCCGTAATGACGGCGGCAGCGCCACCTTGGTGCCGCTCAACCTCACCGACTTCGACGGCATCGCGCGCCTGGGCGCGGCGCTGCACGAACGCCATGGCAAGCTCGACATCCTCGTCGGCAACGCCGGCGTCGCCGGCCCATCGTCCCCACTCGGACATATCGAGCTGAAACCGTGGACCGACGTGCTGGCGATCAACGTCACCGCGAATTTTCAGCTGATCCGCTGCATGGAGCCGCTGCTAAAACAATCCGACGCCGGCCGTGCGGTGTTCATCACCTCGGCAGCCGCCGCAAAGGCTTCGGCCTATCGCGGGCCCTACGCGGCCTCGAAGGCGGCGCTGGAGTCGCTTGCACGGGCATGGGCCAATGAAACTGCATCGACGCCGATCCGGATCAATCTGTTCGATCCCGGCCCGATCCGCACCCGGATGCGCGCGACCGTCTTCCCCGGCGAAGATCCGTTGACGCTGCACACGCCGGAACAGGCCGCGGAACTGATCGTGCCGATGTGCGCGCCCGATTGGCCCGAGACCGGCAAGCTCTACGACTATAAGACCCGCAGCCTGCTGAATTTTCGCGCACCGGCTTGAACTTCTCGCCGATTGACTCACGCACCTCTCCTCTATTCACTCCCCGCCGCCAAGCGGAAAAATCCGCAGCAAAAATTCGGGAGGATACTATGACCAAAACTGCTTCGGCTGTGATTGCGATGGCCGCGCTGATCGGCACGGCGGCGCTTTCGCACGCCGCGCGCGCGGGCGAGGTTCCCACCTTCGCGGTCGATGCCTCCTGGCCAAAACCGCTGCCGAATAACTGGATCATCGGCCAGGTCGGCGGCATCACCGCGGATTCCAAGGGGCATATCTGGGTCATCCACCGCCCGCGTTCACTGACGGACGACGAGAAGGGCGCGTCGCTGACGCCGCCACGCTCAAAATGCTGCGTCTCGGCGCCGCCGGTGCTGGAATTCGACGCCGATGGCAACCTGCTGCGGTCATGGGGTGGCCCGGGCGAGGGTTACGAATGGGTCGGCCGCGAGCACGGCATCGAAGTCGACGACAAGGGCAATGTCTGGCTCACCGGAAATGCCGACAATGACAACGTCGTGATGAAATTTACCGGCGACGGCAAGTTCGTGATGCAGATCGGCAAGATCGCGCCGACCAAGGGCAGCAACGACACCACGCAGCTCGGCAAGCCCGCCGAAACCACTGTCGACAACGCCGCCAACGAAATCTATGTCGCCGACGGCTACGGCAACCGCCGCGTCATCGTGTTCGACGCCACCACCGGCGCCTACAAGCGGCACTGGGGCGCATACGGCAAGCCGCCGAACGACGACAAGCAGGCCGCCTACGATCCGAAAGCACCGGTATCACAGCAGTTCGGCAATCCCGTACACTGCGTCAAGGTCACAAACGACGGCTTTGTCTATGTCTGCGATCGCATCAACAACCGCATTCAGGTGTTCAAGAAGGACGGCACCTTCGTGACCGAATGGTTCTACGAAAAGAACACCCTCGGCAATGGCGCGGTGTGGGACGTCGCGGTTTGGCCGGACCCGAAGCAGAGCTATCTGCTCAGCGCCGACGGCGAGAACAACGAGATCCGGGTGTTGAGACGGGACGACGGCAGCGTGGCCGGAACCTTCGGCCATAATGGCCGCAATGCCGGCCAGTTCCATTGGATTCACGCCATGGCGATCGATGCCAAGGGCAACGTCTACACCGCCGAGGTCGACACCGGAAAGCGTATCCAGAAATTCAAGCTCACATCGGACGCGCTGAAATAAGCGGTTGCGATTACACCAAGGAAGAAGGAAAAATCATGAAGACCTCCGCCTTACATTATGCCGCGCTTGTTGTGCTGGCGGGCCTCGCAACGCCCGCGCTGGCCCAAGACAAGACCGCCAAGATCGGCGTGCTAAACGACATGTCGAGCCTCTACGCCGACATTGGCGGACCGAACTCGGTGCTGGCGGCGAAAATGGCGATTGCCGATTCCGGACTTGAAGCCAAGGGCTGGAAAATCGAGATGCTCTCCGGCGACCACCAGAACAAGCCGGACATCGGCGTCAACATCGCGCGGCAGTGGATCGATGTCGAAAAGGTCGACATGATCACCGACACGCCGAACTCCGGCGTCGCGCTGGCGGTCAGCAATCTGGTCAAGGAGAAAAACAGCGTCCTGCTGAATTCCGGTGGCGCAAGCGCCGACCTCACCGGCAAGGCCTGCACGCCGAACACCATTTCGATTTCCTACGACACTTACATGCTGGCCAATGGCACCGGCAAGGCGCTGACCAAGGCCGGCGGCGACAGCTGGTTTTTCCTCACCGCCGACTACGCCTTCGGCGCGGCGCTCGAGCGCGACACCAGCGCGGTCGTTACGGCGAATGGAGGCAAGGTGCTCGGCGGCGTCAAGCATCCGCTCAACACTTCGGATTTCTCCTCTTTCCTGCTGCAGGCCCAAGCGTCCAAAGCCAAGGTGGTCGGGCTTGCCAACGCCGGTGGCGACACCACCAATGCGATCAAGCAGGCATCCGAGTTCGGCATCGTCTCCGCCGGTCAGAAGCTTGCGGCGCTGCTGCTGTTTATCAACGACGTTCACGGCTTGGGCCTGAAGGTCGCGCAGGGTCTGACCTTCACCGAGTCTTTCTATTGGGATTTGAACGACAACACCCGCGCCTGGTCGAAGAAATTCATCGAGCTGTCGCCGAAAAAGACCATGCCATCGATGACGGTGGCCGGCGTTTACGCCGCCGTCCTGCATTATCTCAAGACGCTGGAGGCGATGGGCGGCAATCCGCATGATGGCGCCAAGGTCGTGGCCAAGATGAAGGAAATCCCGGCCGACGACCCGCTGTTCGGCAAGTCGATGATCCGGGCCGACGGCCGCCGCATGATTCCGGCCTATCTGTTCGAGGTCAAGAAGCCGGAAGAATCGAAATATCCGTGGGATTACTACAAGAAGATCGCCGACATCTCAGCCGAAGACGCCGCCAAGCCGCTCGCCGATAGCGAGTGCCCGTTGATCAAGAAGTAAGCCTGCCCGGCCGAATCGTAGAGGTCTGCACCCTTTGAACCGGTTGTTTCCGCCCCTCTCAACCAGGGGCGGGAACTTTCCAATGCCATGAGAGTTTCGGTTATAACCTGGAGCTTTCCATGCAAGCCGTCGTCGACCGCGTGATGCGGGCATTTACCCTGAAAGGTCCGATATCGGACCAAGAGGCCGAAGCCATTCGCCGGGAAGCGACGGAATTCGCCATTGGTCTGCTGGCGAAATACAAGAGCCAACTCGCGCACCGGGCGCTGACCGGCGCCACCGAGCGTTGATTGTCATTCCCGGGGCGCTCGCGCTCTACAGCATGATGAATGCAGGTCGGAGCGACTCTTCACCTCTGCCGAAGGGAGAGCTCGGATTGCGAAGCAATCCGGGTGAGGGGTTACGGGCTAACGAGGGACCTTAACCCCTCACCCGTCTCGCAGATGCGAGCCGACCTCTCCCTTCGGGAGGGTAAGGAATATCGCAGTCATTCGACTTGAAGTCATCGCGCTCTTGCGCGGGCGAACTCGGAATCCAGCACGCACCGCGTCTGGATTAGCACTCAAGACGGCCGCTTGCGCCGGTGCGCGAACGGATTGGCTTTCTCGCGCAATGTGATCCGCATCGGCGTGCCGGGCAGATCGAAGGAGCCGCGCAGGCTGTTAACGAGATACCGCAAATAGGATTCCGGCACTGCATCGGCGCGCGAGCAGAACACCACAAAGCTTGGCGGGCGCGCCTTGGTTTGCGTGACATAGTTCAGCTTCAGCCGCCGGCCCGAAATCGCCGGCGGCGGATTGGCGTCGACGGCCTGTTCGAACCAGCGATTGAGCGCCGCTGTCGGCACCCGCCGGTTCCACACCGCATAGGCCTCCTCGATCGCGGTCATCAGGCGGTCGATGCCCTCGCCCATCAGGCCGGACACCGCGACGATGGGCATGCCCTTGACCTGCGGCAGCAGATGATCGGCGTCGGTTCGCAGCGCCGCGATCAGGCTGGATTTTCGGCCCATCAAATCCCATTTGTTGACCGCGATCACCAGCGCCCGTCCTTCGCGCTCGATCAGGTCGGCGATGCGCAGGTCCTGTTCCTCGAACTTGTTCTGCGCGTCCATCACCAGCACCACGACTTCGGCGAAGCGCACCGCACGCAGCGCGTCGGCCACCGAAAGCTTTTCGAGCTTTTGCTCGATCCTCGAGCGCCGCCGCAAGCCCGCGGTATCGAACACCCGGAAATCGCGCCCCTGCCAGGTGATCTCGACGGAGATGGAGTCGCGGGTGGTGCCGGCCTCGGCCGACGTCAGCAGCCGCTCCTCCCCGAGAAGATGATTGATCAGCGTGGATTTGCCGGCGTTGGGACGGCCGACGATCGCCACGCGAATCGGCCGCTTGGATAATTCCTGGTCGGTCTCGATGCTCTCGTCATCGTCGGATTCCTGACCCTCCTCCGCGGGCTCCGGCATCAGCGCGCGCAGCGCGTCGTAGAGATCGCTCAAGCCCTCGCCGTGCTCGGCGGATATTTGAATCGGCTCGCCGAGGCCCAGCGCGTAGGATTCCATCGCGCCGGCTTCGCCGTGCCTGCCTTCGCTCTTGTTCGCCACCAGCACCACCGGCTTGTTGGCGCGGCGCGCGAAATCGGCGAACGAACGATCGTTCGGCGTAAGCCCGGCGCGGGCATCGATCACGAACATCAGCGCGTCGGCGAGACCGATCGCGGCTTCGGTCTGCTCCTGCATCCGCGCGGTCAGCGAGCCCTTGGCGCCCTCGTCGAGCCCTGCGGTATCGATGACGGTGAATTCGAGATCGCCGAGCCGCGCCTGCCCTTCACGGCGGTCACGCGTCACACCAGGCTCGTCATCGACCAGCGCGAGCTTCTGGCCGACCAGCCGATTGAACAGCGTCGACTTGCCGACATTGGGTCGACCGATAATGGCGATGGTGAAGGACATGAGCGATCCATGCCCTTTGCGAAGCGCATGTCAATGCGAGGGTTAGCAATCAGCGCTGGAAGCTGCCGCTGGGCATCGGCGCCGGGAATGGCGTGGCTGCCTGTTGCGGCTGCGCGGCGGGTTGCGCGGCTTGCGGCGCTGGCGCATCGGGCGGGGGCGCGGTGGTACGCCTGCGCACTATCTTGGCTTTTGGAGCCGGCGGCGCGGCCGCGGTCGAGCCTTCTTCCTCCGGCGCGGCCTCAGCATCGGGTGCAACCGGCGCGGTGCTGACGGACTGCCTGCCCTTGCCTTTCGATTTCGAGGCGTTTTTCTGCTTCGGCTCTTCGACGGGTTGTGCGGCGGCGGCGGCGGCCGCCGCGGCCTCCTGCTGTTGCCGTTGCTCGACGTTGCTCTTGTACAAGTCCTTCGGCACGCCCTGTTCCAGGCCTGGCACGCCCTGCGGAAACACCGCTTTGCGCTCGCCCGGAAGCTTTTTCTTTGTATCGAGCCAATCGAGCAGGTCCGACGGATCGAAGTTGCTAAAGCCGGTGCTGCAGCCGGCCAGCGCCCCTGACAGCGCGACGACGACGGCGGCGGCAATGACACGTTGCGAACGCATGGGCGAGTTCTCACTCAACTCTTGGCAACCGGCGGCAGCAAGGCTTGCAGCGCTTCGGCGCGCGAGCGCAGGCTTGCCGGGGTCTCGCCATCATTGGCGATCATCTCCAGCCACTGCCGCGCCGTCGCAACATCGTTGGCTCGCCAAGCCGACAGCGCAAGCAGTTCGCGCGCGGTATGACGATAGGTCGCGCCCGGTGCCGTGGCGGGCTCCAGACGCTGCAGCATGTCGTTGTAACTCGTCGTGTCGAGCAGCAGGCCGGCGGCGCGGATCCTGGCGAGATCCTGTTCCGGCGCGCCGACGTTGCGGTCTGCGGCGATGTCATCGTACAGCTTGGCCGCCGCTTGCGGATCGCGGGTTGCGACTTCCGCCGCAGCGCGCAACCGCGACAACATGCGATAGCCATAGGGTGCGGTGGCAGCGAGCTTGGTAAAGGCAGCTTCGGCCTCGGCATGCTTGTTCTGCTCGGACAGTTCCGCCGCCGCATCGAATGCCGCACCCGCCTCGGCGGCCTTCTTGGCTTCCAGATACTGGTAACCACGCCAGCCGCCGACCGCGGCCACGATCAGAATCGCAGCGGCGATGATATAGATCGAATATCGGTCCCACAGCTTCTTGAGCTGTTCGCGACGCACCTCCTCGTCGACTTCATCAAATAATTCAGACACTTAAGGTAAATCCCGTCCCCGATTGGCCGCGCCGGACCACCGCCCATGGCGTGTGCCCAATCCCGATATGGCGGCGGCGATAGCTTAACGATATGGCGGCGGCAAGGCAAAGCGAGCCGGATCAAAGCGTTAACCCTGACCGGGGCGCGCGGTCGGCCTTTCTGCATATCCAGCGCCCAGTTCCTCCCGTAGCAGCTTCTTCATCACCTTGCCGTTGGCATTGCGCGGCAGCGGTTGAAGGCTGAGCGCCACGGTTTCGGGCACCTTGTAGTCCGACAGCCGTTCCTCACACCAGGAACGACGGCGTGCACGCGTTCACCCAGCACCGGGCATGGTCTTACGATGATTGCGCTCTCGACCACGCCGGGATGCGCGGCCAGGACCGACTCGACTTCGGCGGAATAAATCTTCAGTCCACCACGATTGATCATGTCCTTTTGGCGATCGAACACGCGCACAAAATTCTACGCGCCGATCGAACCGAGATCGCCCGAATGCCAATAACCGCCGGAAAGACGCGACCAGTCCATCGACTCGTTCAAGCTCCAAACACCGGAACCCCGATCACGACCGGATGGAATGCGAAGCCGAGCGCGAGATAGGCGACGACGCCGACCGCTACCGCAATCAAATCATTGCCGAGGCCGCCGACCGGAATTGGCGGCGCGCCGGCATCTCCGCGGTGCTTCAACGAGATCCGGTCGAACACCGCCCATGCCAGGAACGAGCCGAACAGGATAATCGAGCCGAGGTCGCCATTGGCGAGGAGATGCGCGGCGGCCCACAATTTCACGCCGGCCAGCATCGGATGCTTGAGCATGGTGTAGATGCGGCCGCGGATATAGGACGCCACTACCAGGATCACCGCGGGCAGCATCAACGCCACCGCGATGTGTTTGAGGGCAACCGGCGGGTACCAGATGTCGATCCATCCGGTTGCGCGGTACCGGGCAAATCCCCAGAAGATCAGCGCAAGGCCAAGGGCCGACACCAGCGCATAGGCGATCTTGTAGCCGCCTTCGCCCGTCGAGCCGATGATCTGCGCGCGTAGCTCGCGCTGGGTCGTCAGCGTGTGGACGCCGAGAAACAACGCCAAGCCGAGGATCATCACCAGCAGTCCCATGAACCCTCCCCGCTACAGCCGGCCTAATTCTCGCCGGGCTTGAATGGCGGCTCCTTGCCCGGCGGCACTGTCTCTTCCGCCATCGCCAGCAGCATTGCAACCATGACGTAATTACCCGCCACCGCCGTCAAATCCACGATCTGCTGATCGTTGAAGACTTTCTTGGCGCGTGCATAGGTTTCATCGGCGACTTTTTGCGTGGTCGTGAGCTCAGTGACGAAGTCGTACACGACAGCCTCATCTTCCGCCATACCCGAGGGCCGTTTGCCGGCCTTCAACTCGGCGATGATCTCGCTCGCCAGCCCGGCCTTCGCCGCCAGTGGCGCGTGCGCGTACCATTCGACTTGCGAGCGCCATTGCCGCCCGATGATGAGGATTGCGAACTCGTTGAGTTTTGTGGGGACCGAGGTCTGCCAGCGCAGATAATAGAACAGGTCGTACAGCCGCTGGCCCAGCACGGGGCTGCGGATCATCGGATTATAAGGTCCGCCAAGGCCGACGCTCGACACTTTCATGATCTGCTCGCCGAGCGGCTTCTGTGCTTCGTTAAGCTGGTCCATGGTCAATTGCGGAAAGCGCGGCTCTTTGCTGGTCGCAGGCGCGGCGAACATGGTAGCAGCGAACCAGCCACCAGCCGCGGCGACGACCAGTGACGACATCCAGACTGATGCTGGGTTCATGGGATTTCCTCCGTTCTTATGAGTGGAGGAAAATGGTATTCCAGCCGCACCACCCGCGCCAGCCTAATGACGGCGCATCAGCAATGCCGGATCAAATCGCGCCGATATCGGTCAGGCACTGCTGCGCCAGCTTCATGCGATCGGCGACATGGCGCGGCTCCCGAACATCGAGGTTGAGCGCGAACACGGTGCGCGCGCCGCCGTTCTCGGCCCAGCCGACCAGCCAGCCGAGCGAAGGCTTGCCAAGCTCGGCGCCGAGCAGCCCGGACTTGGCGCGGATCGTGGCATCGCCCGCTTTTGTGACCGGCAGGATGTCGCGGACCAGATCCTGGCTGCGTTTCGAGACCGGCAGTACGCCGCGGCGCAGCCGGTCGACAAAATCGATCTGCTGGATCGGATCGATGCGCATTTCGCCGGTCAGCCAGAATTGATCGATGCCGCCACCGATATTGCGGTTACCATATTCGAACAAATCAACGTATTTCTGCATTCGCTCCGCGCCGATGCGGCGGGCGATCTCCTGATACACCGGCACCACGGAAGCGGCGATCGCCGAGCGCAAGGTATGGTCTTGATTCCAGGCCTCGATGCTGCGCCTGACGCCGTCCCACTTGAACAGGTCCTTGTCAGGGTCTCCCACCACCCCGGTCTCCAACGCGATCAGCGAATTGGGGATCTTGAAGGTCGAGGCGGGAAGAAACGCCTGCCCGGAGCGATCCTTGTCGCTGGCGATGATCAAATAGTGGTCGGTCTTGTAGCCGACGAAGGTGCCGACCGTGCCCGCGTCCGTAAAGTGCTTCGCGAGATCGTCGCGGATTTCGCTGCGTTGCGGGGCGACGTTGGCAGAAGCGCGCGACGGCGCGATTGCAGTGGCGACCAGAACGCCGAGAATGTGACGGCGATTGAACAAGGCTGCACCGATACGATCGAGAACGGGCGCAACGATGTGCGAAGCATCGTGGTAAAACAATGGCGCCGAAACCCTAGCGGATCCGTCCCGACAATCGCAGCACGTAAATCAGCACTTCGGCGACGGCCTTGTAGAGTTCGGCCGGAATTTCATCGCCGAGTTCTACGTTGGAGAGCGCACCGGCCAGCACTTCGTTTTCCTCGATCGGGATGTCGTGAGCTTTTGCGAGCTCGATGATTCTCGCACCGAGGGTTCCCCTACCCTTGGCGACCACGCGCGGTGCGCCTGATTGGTCGTAGTGCAGCGCGACCGCGAGCGGGCTCTTTGTTTCCATGCTCATAGTGCGCGATCCAGGAAATGCCCGGCCGGCGCCGGGCTTGGTTGCGGCGGCGCGCCGTCGCGAATTACGATGTCGCCGGGCTGCAATTCGGCGCGGCTCAGCGCCCGGCTGAGCTGCGAGGCGCTGGCGCGCAATTGGGCGGCGGTCGCGGGCCGCTCCGCCCACATCCGAACCGAGGTTTTGTCGTTCGACAATGATATCAGCACATGAACCGGGCCGGCGGGCTCGACATCGAGCGAGAACCGCGCCCGCCACACCCGCTTTGCCGCGTCGATCGCGCCGCCGCTTCCGTCGCGCGAAATCTCGAATTGCGCGATCGCCGTTCCCGCCGGGGTCGCAAAGGGGATCTCGAAATTCCATCGTGACACGGAAGGGTCAGTTCGTGGGCCGGCCATGTCGGCACGCTCCGGCAATGATGCCACCTGCAGCAGCGTCTGGCGCGCAATCGCCGCGTCGGTGTCGTCAAGCAGGTGATGCACGGTCGCTGCCAGCGGTGCATCGGGCGCGAGCGATGGCGACGCCGCGGGTTGCGCCGACGGCAGCGCTCCGCGAAATGGTGGCGGCGGCACGCTGGTGCGCGCCATTGCCACGTCGTCGTTGCGCCCGCGCGGCGGCGCATGCGCTGACGTCAACGGCGCGAGCGCAACGCCTTCGTCGCGCACCGGTTTTATCGCACCGCCCGCTTTTTGCGGGATGGCCTGAAGCGCCTCCTGCTGGAGATTCAACGTCGCGCCTGTGGTCCCGGCCCGCGTTCCGGGCTTGGCATCTGGCGGCATCGGGGCTGCGGTAAAGACACGGTTGGTACCGCTCGATTCCGAAAAATCATCGGCGACCGGCAGGCGTGCCTGCGGCAGAAAAACTTCCTCCACATCGATTTCGGATAGCAAAGACGGCGCCAGTGCAGGTGATGTTGCGATATGCGGCTCCAGCGCGGCAGGGGCCGCGGCGAGGTCCGGAGACGCTTGCGCAGGCCGTTGCGGTTGCGGCGCAGCTGCCGCTGCCGGCGCCGATGTGCTTTGCGTCTGACCGGCGAGCGACACCAGCGTTTGGCGAAGCACGATCAGCGCGGCCTTCAGGTCGGGCAGGCCCACCGGCGACGGCCCGGCAGTTCCTAACGCTAGCGATGACTCCAGAAACAGGCCGGAGCTTTTGAAAGCAGTCTTCACGTCGTTGCCGGTGAGGTATTGATCGAGGTTCGGCCGCAATGCCTGCAACCGCGCCGCCGCTTGCTGCAGCTTTGCCGGAAGCGCATCCGCAGCAACGACTGCGCCGAGATTTGCAAACAATGACGCAAGACTTCCCTGTCGCGTCGCCGCGGTTTGCGCCGCCGCGGATACCGCGAGCGCCTCCAGCGGTGTCAACGCGATTTTCAGGGGCGCCGCCTCCGCTACTGGTTTCGCCACGGCACTGACCAGCCCATCATCGGGAGCCAACGCCGCAGCGTCCGAGGCCGCAACCCTCACGGCCGCTGCGTTGGTGTTCGTGGGCGCCGGGGTGCCTGGATTGCTCGCTATGCCGCCCTGCCCGACGACCGCGAGCCTGATGCCTTCGGGCGTCTGCGATACCGAAAGCTGCAAGGTCTGGCCGACCTGAAGCGGGATTTCCGAAAGCACCTCGATCGACAGATTGGCGATCGCGATCCGAACCAGATCGTTGGCGAGAAGCTTCAGCACCTGCGCGTCGATTACCGTACCCGGCTTCAGCACCTCCACATCGGGCGCCGCGCCCTGGGCTGATATCACCGGAAAGATCGGATTGATGGAAAACGGCATGCAGGGGCCTCGTTCGGCCGCAAGCTACCCAAGCGTCGTAAACCCTTTGTTAACTGCGACAGGAATCCAACGCCTTCAAGACAGTCGCCGCGGCGCGGAAATCCAGGAACCGCGCCAGGCGTCGCGCGGCGACCTCCTCGTCGACTCCCCATTGCGCACTATTCCAGTCCTCATCGACATGGGCCGCCGCCCAGACCTGGTCCTCGTCGAGCGCGCCCCGGATCAGCGCCAATCCCAGCAGCGCCGAGCCGGTCACCGTCGTCACCACGTGGAGCGCGGCGATCGACCACGGATCGTCCGGCAACACCGCGCGCGCCGCGGCGACGGCCTGATCCGGCTGGGCCACATGCACGATGCCTTCCGTGAGAACGAAATGCGCGCCCAGCGTTTCCGCAGCCCAGAACAGAACAGGGTCCCAATACTTCGCCTCCAGCGCGACCAAGGCTTCGGGATGGCCTGCGCGATAGAACAGCATGTCGGAATGTAAGTATTTTGCGATGTCCTCAGTGACGGCCTCGACCCGGCCTGTGACCGCGTCGATCACGCTATTCGCCAGCCGGGTCAGCGGCATCGTGGTCGGATCGATGGTCTCCTTCTGCGCATCCCATTCGGCGGCGATCGCCTCGGCGATCTCCCGGCTTGGCGCAGCCAGCAGCCGGCGCGACGGGGCGCGGACCGGCTTGCCGTCAAGGGTAATGCCAAACCCCCTGGAGGTTTCGACAACACCGGCGCGCGCATAAAAGCGTTTACGCTGGGGTTTGCGCGTGGTGCGCCGAACCGCCTCCTGCGGATCGAGCGGAGGCTGGCCGCCAACTTCATCGAATAATTCACGCATGGTTTTTCGACTTCTGTTTATTCTTCAGGCGCGTTCTCGATCGGATCGAAGCGGTCGGCTTCGAGGCCGAGCAGGTTCCAGGACTGCAGCATATGCGGCGGCAGCGGCGCGGTGACGTCTATGAAGCCGCCGCGTGGATGCGGGATCACGACGCGCCGCGCCAGCAGATGCAGCCGGTTCTGCAACCCGCCCGGCAACTGCCAGTTCTCCTTGTTGAAATATTTTGGGTCGCCAACGATGGCGTGGTCGATGTGAGCCATATGGGCGCGCAGTTGATGGGTTCGACCGGTCACCGGCTTTAACGAAACCCAGGCAAGCTTGGTGGCGGAGGCTTCCACCACCGCATAATAGGTCACCGCATGGCTGGCGCCCTCATCGCCGTGCGCAGCCACGCGCATGATCGAATCTTCCTCGTTCTCTTCCTTGGCGAGATAGGTCGAGATGCGGCCCTGCTTCGGCTTCGGCACGCCGGCGACCAGCGCCCAGTAGATTTTTCGCGCGGAGCGATGGCGGAATGAACCCGTTAGCGCCGTCGCCGCAAAGCGGGTCTTCGCGACCAGCAGGCAGCCCGCGGTCTCGCGATCGAGGCGGTGCACCAGCCGCGGGCGCTGGCCCTTGGCGTCGCGCATGGCCTCCAGCATCTGGTCGACATGCCTCGTGATGCCGGATCCGCCCTGCACGGCCAATCCCGCCGGCTTGTTGAGCACCATCACGTCGTCGTCCTCGAACAGGATCATGTCCTTCAGCGCGTCGTGCGTCTTCTTCGCGGCCTCCGAAAAGCTCGCCTCGGCCTTCGGTGCGTCGAGTTTCAGCGGCGGAATGCGTACGCTTTGGCCTTCCCGCAGCCGATCCTTGCTGTCGGCGCGCTTGCCGTTGACGCGCAATTCGCCTTTGCGGACGATGCGCTGGATATGGGAAAACGACAGGCTTGGAAACCGCGCCTCGAGAAATCGATCGACGCGCATGTTGGCTTCGTCCGCCATCACGGTGACGGTCTGGACTTTTGTCGGCAGCGGCGGCTCAGCCACAACCTTCGCGGGTTCAGCGATGAAAGGCACGGGCTTCCCCGCGCGCGGCGGGGACGATGCGAAACGCGCAGGCGACTTGCCGCCGGGACGGTGACCTTGCGGCCGTTCGGGTTGCGAGCCCCGATACGGACGCATGCCCTTCGAGAGGCCCGCTGCACGTTTTGCGAGGGGTCTTTTGACGCGGCGGCTCATGAGGTCTTTCCGCTTCTCAGCTTCGCCCAGTAATCCAGCCGCTTGCGAATCTCGCGCTCGAAGCCGCGATCGGGCGGATTGTAAAAAGTCCGGCGACCCAAGGCTTCCGGGAAGTACTCCTGTCCGGAAAACGCTTCCTCGGTGTCGTGGTCGTATTCATAGCCGCTGCCGTAGCCTTCGGACTTCATCAGCTTGGTCGGCGAGTTCAGGATGTGTTTTGGCGGCAGCAGTGAACCGCCCTCCTTTGCTGCTCGCATTGCCGCGCCGAAGGCGGTGTAGGCCGCGTTGGATTTCGGCGCGGTGGCGAGATAGATCACCGCCTGCGCGATGGCGAGTTCGCCCTCAGGGCTGCCAAGAAAATCATAGGCGTCCTTGGCGGCGTTGCAGATCACCAGCGCCTGCGGATCGGCGAGCCCGATGTCTTCGACTGCCATGCGGACGACGCGCCGCGCCAGAAAAAGCGGATCCTCGCCGGCATCCATCATCCGCGCCAGATAATACAGCGCGGCGTCGGGATCGGAGCCGCGCACCGATTTATGCAGCGCCGAGATCAGGTTGTAGTGGCCGTCCGCGGACTTGTCGTAGATCGGCGCGCGGCGTTGCAAAATCTCCTGCAACTGCGCGGCGTTGAAAATCTCATTCTCACGCGCGGCGCGCCAAACTTCTTCGGCCAGTGTCAGCGCGGCGCGGCCATCGCCATCGGCCATCCTGACCAGCACGGCGCGCGCCTCGTCGTCGAGCGGCAGCTTCCTGCCTTCGATCTTCTCCGCATGCGCAAACAGTCTTTCGATCGCGTCCGCATCCAGCGAATGAAACACCAGCACCCGCGCCCGCGACAGCAGCGCGGCATTGAGTTCGAATGAGGGATTTTCCGTGGTAGCGCCGACCAGCACCACGGTGCCGTCTTCCATGACAGGCAGAAACGAATCCTGCTGCGCGCGGTTGAAGCGGTGCACCTCGTCGACGAACAGCAACGTGCCCCTGCCCGTCTCGCGGCGGGCACGGGCCGCATCGAACACTTTTTTAAGGTCAGCGACGCCGGAAAACACCGCGGAGATTTGTTCGAAATGCAGCTCGGTGGCGTCCGCCAGCAGCCGCGCGACGGTGGTCTTGCCGGTGCCGGGCGGGCCCCAGAAAATCAACGAACCCAGCGTGCGCGTTGCCAGCATGCGCGTCAGCGCGCCGTCGGGTCCGAGAATGTGATCTTGCCCCACGACGTCCGAAAGGGCGCGAGGACGCAGCCGGTCGGGCAGCGGATGCGGCGCATCGTTCTCGAGGCCTGCGGCCGCGAACAGGTTCTCGGCCTGGCGTGGGCGTTTCGGGCTCATCCGCCTAGGGTGACGTTGATCTGCTGGCCGCCGCGCACCACGATGATGCGCCAAAGCCGGGCGGATTCGCGGGTGGCCTTCTCCAGGTCGCTGGTTTTTTCGATCTTCTTGTTGTTGACCGCCAGAATGATGTCGCCCTTCTGAAAACCGACGCTCGCGGCGGTTGCATCGTCGGCAAGATCGGTGACCACGACGCCCTCAGTGTTGGCATCAAGGCGCAGTTCCTCGGCGACCGCCGGCGAAATATTCGCGACCTTGGCGCCTTGGAACGGCGAGCGCGACTTGATCACGATCTCGTCGCGGCCGGTATCGGGCGCGGTCTCCAGCGGGACCGTAAGCTTGACAGGTTTGCCGTTGCGCTGGACGTCGAGTTGCGCGGTGCCGCCCAGCGGCCGCGTCGCGAAGCGATAGTCGAAGGCGTTGAGATCGTCGATTCCCTGGCCGTCGATGGCCACGATCAGGTCGGACAGTTTCAGGCCGGCCCGCGCCGCCGGGCTTCCCGGCGTAACATTGGCGACCAGCGCGCCACTGGGCAGTTTGAGCCCAAGCGTCTCGGCGATCTCCGGCGTCACCGTTTGCAGTCGCGCGCCGAGCCACGGCCGCTTCACCGCCTTGCCGCCGCTCTTGGCGGAGGCGACCACGACGCGCACCATGTTGGCGGGAATGGCAAAGCCGATGCCCTGCGATCCCCCCGAGCGTGAGAAGATGGCGGTGTTGATCCCGGCCAGCCTACCGGTCATGTCAACCAGCGCGCCGCCGGAATTGCCCGGGTTGATGGCGGCGTCGGTCTGAATGAAGAACTGATAGTCGGTGATGCCTACCTGCGTACGCGCCAGCGCCGAAATGATGCCATGGGTCACCGTCTGGCCCACGCCGAACGGATTGCCGATCGCGAGCACGACGTCGCCGACCAGGAGTTCATCGGAATTGGCAAAATCCAGCGTCGCGAACTTCTCCTTCGTTTCCTTGACGCGCAACACCGCCAGATCGGTGCGGCTGTCCTTCAGCACGATCTCGGCCTCGAATTCGCGCTTGTCCGCGAGCGAGACCTTGACCTGATCGGCGCCTTCGATGACGTGGTTGTTGGTCACGACCAGACCTGATGGGTCGACCATGACCCCGGAGCCGAGTGAGCGCTGCATCTGCTCCGGCTGCTGCCCGGGCACCCCGAAGAAGCGGCGGAAGATCGGATCGTCGAGCAGCGGATTGCGGTTCTGCACGGTCTTGGCCGCATAGACGTTGACCACCGCCGGCTGCACGCGCTGCACGATGGGGGCGTAGGACAGTTTCACGTCAGTCACCGAGGCGGGCACCCGGCGGTCCTGCGCCACAGCCTGGGTCATCGCGGTCATGGTGATGACGAATGCCGTAAAAATGCGAAGAAAGGTCATGAACGGAATCCCGGAATTGACCAAGCGAATATAGGCTTTCCGCGACTGCAATAGAAGTGTGGCGTCCCAAAACCTTGGCAATTCCGCCCCGAAATGGCACGTAGTGTTGCTTGAGCGGCGGCTTGCCGCTGCATGCGGGAGAAACGCCAAATGAAGGCCGTCGGTTACAGGAAATCCTTAGCCATCGAGGATGCGGAATCGCTGGTTGATTTCGAGGCCGCGAAGCCGGAACCGGAGCGCCGCGAACTCCGCGTCGCGGTCAAGGCGGTGTCGGTCAACCCGGTCGATACCAAAGTGCGCAAGCGCGCCGCGCCGCCGGAAGGCGAAACCAAGATTTTGGGTTACGACGCAGCCGGCGTGGTCGATGCCATCGGGCCCGACGTCACGCTGTTCAAACCCGGTGACGAGGTATTTTATGCCGGCTCGATCTTGCGCCAGGGCACCAATGCGGAATTCCACCTGGTGGACGAGCGCATCGTCGGCGCCAAGCCGCAGACGCTGTCCTTCACGCAAGCCGCGGCCCTGCCGCTGACCTCGATCACCGCCTGGGAACTGCTGTTCGACCGCCTCGGCGTAACGCTAGGCAAGAGCCTGGATCCGCGCACGCTGCTGATTATCGGCGGCGCCGGCGGCGTCGGATCGATCCTGATCCAGCTCGCGCGGCGCCTTACCGGCTTGACCGTGGTTGCCACGGCATCGCGGCCGGAGTCGCAAAAATGGTGCCTTGATCTCGGCGCGCATGCCGTCATCGACCATGCAAAGCCGATGAAGGACCAGATCGAGAAACTGAAATTTCCCCCGGTCGCGCTGATTGCCAGCCTCACCGCCACCGACCAGCATTACAAGACGCTGGCCGACATCATCGCGCCGCAGGGAAAATTCGGATTGATCGACGATCCCCCGGAGTTCAACGTCGCCGTGTTCAAGGGCAAGGCGGTCTCGGTCCATTGGGAGTCGATGTTCACCCGCAGTTCGTTCCAGACCGCGGACATGATCGCCCAGCATCACCTGTTGAACGACGTCGCCCACCTGATCGACAAGGGCGTGTTGCGCACCACGCTCGATCAGACCTTTGGCACCATCAACGCCGCCAACCTGAAGCGCGCGCAGGCGCTGATCGAATCCGGCAAGTCGCGCGGCAAGATCGTGCTGGAGGGGTGGTAGGGCTGGGCTCACGAACGCTTACGTCATCCTGAGGCGCTCGCACCTCGCGGCGAGCCTTGAAGGATCGGCCACAAGCGCCTGCGGCCATCCTTCGAGACGCCGCGCAAGAGGCGCGGCTCCTCAGGATGACGGCGGTGAATGCTGCGCGACATAGCGAGAACGCAAAAAAAGCGGCGCCGAAGCACCGCTCTCAGCGCGAAATGTCGAACAAAAACTACGCCGCTTCGGCGGGCTTCGACTGATCCGGACCCGAGTCGAGACCCTTGGCATCGACGTCGCGGTCGACGAATTCGATCACCGCCATCGGCGCATTGTCGCCATAGCGGAAGCCGGCCTTGATGATGCGGGTGTAGCCGCCCTGGCGGTCCTTGTAGCGGGTCGCCAGCACGTCGAACAGCTTGCGCACCTGATCCTGGTCGCGCATCTCGCTGATCGCCTGGCGGCGCATGGCGAGGCCGCCCTTCTTGCCGAGCGTGACCAGCTTTTCCACGATCGGGCGCAATTCCTTGGCCTTCGGCAGCGTGGTGACGATCTGCTCGTGCTTGATCAGCGCCGCGCACATATTGGCGAACATCGCGCGCCGGTGCTCGGCGGTGCGGTTGAGCTTCCGATGAACCTTGCCGTGACGCATGTCTTGTTCCTCAAACCTTGTTCTGTCGCGACGGCTCGCCGGACATGTTGCTCAGGTGGGCTTCCTGCGTTCGCCCCGTCATTCCGGACGCCGCACAGCGGCGATCCGGAATCTCGATGTGCTCGACTTCTAGACTCCGGGTTCGCGCAAGCGTGCGCCCCGGAATGACAAGATCAGTAGTGATCCTCGAAGCGCTTGGCCAGTTCGTCGATATTCTCCGGCGGCCAGCCCGGCACTTCCATGCCGAGATGCAGACCCATCTGGGCAAGCACTTCCTTGATCTCGTTCAGCGACTTGCGGCCGAAGTTCGGGGTACGCAGCATTTCCGCTTCCGACTTCTGCACCAGATCACCGATATAGACGATGTTGTCGTTCTTCAGGCAGTTTGCCGAGCGCACCGACAATTCCAGCTCGTCGACCTTCTTGAGGAAGGCCGGGTTGAAGGCGAGATCCGGAATGATCTCCTGCGCCACTTCCTTGCGCGGCTCTTCGAAGTTCACGAACACGTTGAGCTGGTCCTGCAGGATGCGGGCGGCATAGGCCACCGCGTCATCCGGCGAGATCGCGCCGTTGGTCTCGATGGTCATGGTGAGCTTGTCGTAGTCGAGGATCTGGCCCTCGCGGGTGTTCTCGACCTTGTAGGACACCTTGCGCACCGGCGAGTACAGGCTGTCCACTGGGATCAGACCGATCGGCGCATCCTCAGGCCGGTTGCGCTCCGCGGCGACGTAGCCCTTGCCGGCCGCGACGGTGAATTCCATGCGGATTTCCGCACCCTCGTCCAGAGTGCATATCTGCAGCTCCGGATTGAGCACCACGACATCGCCGACGGTCTGGATGTCGCCGGCGGTGACCGCGCCCGGTCCCTGTTTCTTCACGACCATGCGCTTGGGGCCTTCGCCCTGCATCTTGATCGAGATGTCCTTGATGTTGAGCACGATGTCGGTGACATCCTCGCGCACCCCCGCGATCGAGGAGAACTCGTGCAGCACGCCGTCGATATGCACCGACTGAACTGCGGCGCCCTGCAGCGAGGACAACAGGATGCGGCGCAGCGCATTGCCGAGGGTCTGGCCGAAGCCGCGCTCGAGTGGTTCGGCGACCAGAGTCGCGAAACGATTGGGATCGCCGCCTGGGGTCACCTGCAGCTTGTTCGGGCGGATAAGTTCTTGCCAATTTTTCTGAATCGTCACTGTGTCACCCATGCTGCCAGCCAAATTGCGGTCAATTGCTGGCGTTGAGATCGCGGATCAGTCCGCGTCATAGTCGTCGAAAACCATCGCAGGCGGAACATCCGCTGCGCCGAAACAATCAAACCCGCCGGCGCTTGCGCGGACGGCAGCCGTTATGCGGGATCGTGGTCACGTCGCGGATCGAGGTGACGGTGAAGCCCGCGGCCTGCAGCGCGCGCAGCGCCGATTCGCGGCCCGAACCGGGGCCGGCCACTTCAACCTCCAGCGTGCGCATGCCATGTTCTTGCGCCTTCTTGGAGACGTCTTCGGCCGCGACCTGCGCCGCATAGGGCGTCGATTTGCGCGAGCCCTTGAAACCCATCGTGCCCGCCGACGACCAGGCAATGGTGTTGCCCTGCGCGTCGGTGATGGTGATGGTCGTGTTGTTGAACGACGAGTTCACATGCGCGACGCCGGACGCGATGTTCTTGCGTTCGCGGCGGCGTATGCGAGTGGCTTCCTTGCCCATTCCAAAACCTTTCCTAAGATCTCAACGCCGCCGTAATGCCAGCGGCTACACCAGTATGGCGAATAGCGAATGGCGAGTAGAGAATAGAATTCTACTCGCTATTCGCTCCCGCCTTCGCCGCTTATTTCTTCTTGCCGGCGATCGACTTGGCCGGACCCTTGCGCGTGCGCGCGTTGGTATGGGTGCGCTGACCGCGCACCGGCAATCCGCGGCGATGGCGCAGGCCGCGATAGCAGCCGAGGTCCATCAGACGCTTGATGTTCATTCCGGTTTCACGGCGCAGGTCGCCTTCAACCATATAGTCGTGATCGATCACTTCACGAATCTGCAGCACTTCCTGATCGCTCAGTTGCGACACCCGGCGATCGTCTGGAATCTTGACCTTTTCCATGATCTCGGCGGCCTTCTTCTGGCCGATGCCGTGGATATATTGAAGCGCGATCAGCACGCGCTTGTTGGTTGGAATATTCACGCCGGCAATACGGGCCACGGACTTCTCTCCTATCGCCGGTCTACAGGACCGGCATTCTTTCGTTGTGTCGGGCTGTATCCGCAAACGCGAACACGACGCCCGTCCCCTTGGTCATCCCGGGGGCTCGGCATCGCTGGAAAATTATCCGACTGGATACCGGCTTATTAAAGGATTCCAACTTGTTTCGTCAACCGTCTCTAGGCCTTAGCTCGCCTTTTCGTGACCTTTTTAGCGGATTTTTTGGTCAGTCTGGCTGGTCTCACCCTGGAGCCCGATGCCGCCTTGCGAGCTGGCTTTTTTGTACCTTTCGAGGCCGTTTTGCCGGCCTTCCGGGCGGTCTGGGCAGCTTTCTTGGCCGCTTTGCGTGTCTTGCCTGAACGCCTGGACGCTGGCCCGGCGGCCTTTTTGGAACCCGCGGCAGCCCGCTTTCCGGTTGCCTGCGCCGGCGGCTTGCCAGCCACGGCGCCGATTGCGGTGAGGATACGGTTAATCTCCCTGGTGACGTGCTCAATGGTCATCATGCCATCGACCGTCAGCAGCTTGCGCCGCTCCGAATAGTAATGAATCAGCGGTTCGGTCAGCGAGCGATAGCTCGCCAGCCGCTTCGAAAGCACCTCGGGGGTGTCATCGATACGGACTTCTTCGCCCCGCGCCATCATCTCGGCGACTCGGCTCTCCACGCGCGCCAGCAGGGCACTTTCATTGACGCGAAGTTCGACCACGGCGTCGAGCCTCATGTGCTTCCTCTTCAAAAGATCATCGAGCGCCTGCGCCTGCGGAACCGTGCGCGGAAAGCCGTCGAGAATAAAGCCTTTGCGGGCGTCCGGCTGGTCCAGACGATCGGATATGATGCCGATGACGATGTCGTCGGGCACCAGCGCGCCGCTGGCCATGATGTCCTTGGCCCGGAGGCCGACGGGGGTGCCGGCTGCCGCGGCGGCGCGGAGCATCTCGCCGGTGGACAGCTGAACGATGCCGTAGCGGTTGACCAGCCGCTGCGCCTGCGTTCCCTTGCCCGCCCCCGGCGGACCGAGAAGAATCAATCTCATGCGTATTCGCCCCCCGGCCCAGCGTTATCGACGACGGCCTCGCAGCTTCGATTTCCTGATCAGCCCTTCGTATTGATGGGCGAGCAGATAGCCCTGCACCTGTGCCACGGTATCCATGGTGACGCTGACGACGATCAGCAACGAGGTGCCGCCGAAATAGAACGGCACCGAGGCGTAGGATATCAGAATTTCCGGAATCAGGCAGACGATCGCCAGATAGCAGGCGCCGAGCACGGTGATGCGCGACAGCACATAGTCGATGTGCTCGGCCGTCCGCTCGCCGGGGCGGATGCCCGGAATGAAGCCGCCGTGTTTCTTGAGGTTGTCGGCAGTCTCGGTCGGGTTGAACACGATCGCGGTATAGAAGAACGCGAAGAACACGATCAGCGCGAGATAGAGAAACAGGAACAGCGGCCGGCCATGGCTCAGCTGGGTATTGAGCCACTGAAACCATTCCGGACCCTTGCCGGCGTTGAAATTCGCCACCGTAGTCGGCAGCAGCAGCAGCGACGAAGCGAAAATCGGCGGGATCACACCCGAGGTGTTCAGCTTGAGGGGCAGATGCGAGGACTGGCCCTCGAACATTTTGTTGCCGACCTGGCGCTTTGGATACTGAATCAGCAGCCGGCGCTGCGCCCGCTCCATGAATACGATGAATGCGATCACAGCGACTGCCATCACGACGACGACCAGAATGAGTCCGGTGGACAGCGCGCCCTGGCGGCCGAGTTCGAGCATGTTGGCCAGCGCCGAAGGTAGTTCCGCGACGATACCTGCGAGAATGATCAGCGAAATGCCGTTGCCGATGCCGCGCGAGGTGATCTGCTCGCCAAGCCACATCAGGAACATGGTGCCGCCGGTCAGCGTGATCGCGGTGGAGAGACGGAAGAACAAGCCGGGATCGCTGACGACGTTGCCGGCGCCTTCGAGGCCGACGGCAATGCCGTAGGACTGGAACGCGGCCAGGATCACGGTGAGATAGCGCGTGTACTGATTCAGCGTCTTGCGGCCCGCCTCGCCTTCTTTCTTCAAGGCTTCAAGCTGCGGCGATACCGTGGTCAGCAGCTGAATGATAATCGAGGCCGAAATATACGGCATGATATTCAGCGCAAAGATCGCCATGCGGTGAATGCCGCCGCCGGCGAACATGTTGAACATGCCCAAAATGCCGCCGGCCTGCGACTTGAAAACCTGCTCCCAGATGTTGGGATCGATGCCGGGCAGCGGGATGTAGGTGCCGAGACGGTAGACCAGCAGCGCGCCCAGCGTGAACCAGATGCGCTTCTTCAGTTCGTCGGCCTTGGCGAGGGCGCCGAAGTTAAGGTTTGCCGCCAGTTGTTCTGCTGCAGAGACCATGTTTGGCTTTCTCCCGCGCCCCGCTGACGCCGGACATCAATTTGGTGCTCGGCTTTCGAAAAATCCACCGTCCCGGCGTGCCGGACTGCCGGCGCCAGCCGGCGATGACGCAGATGTTACGCAGCTTCGCCTTCGTCCTTTTTCGGCGCCAGGATTTTCACCGTGCCGCCGGCCTTCTCGACCGCCGCGATGGCGGATTTCGACGCGCCGTGAACCTCGATGGTCACCTTCGCCTTGATCTCGCCGCGGCCGAGCAGGCGCACGCCAGCCTTGGCGCGCCGGATGGCGCCGGATTTCACCAGCGATTCGGCGTTGATGACGTCCTTGGCGTCGAGCGTCTTGGCGTCGATCGCGCCCTGAATGCGGTCGAGATTGATCTCGGCGAATTCGAGCCGGAAGATGTTGTTAAAGCCGCGCTTGGGCAGCCGCCGATGCAGCGGCATCTGGCCGCCTTCGAACCCCTTGATGCGCACGCCGGAGCGCGCAGTCTGGCCCTTGCCGCCACGGCCCGATGTCTTCCCCTTGCCGGAGCCGATTCCACGGCCGACCCGCATGCGTTTCTTGCGCGAGCCGGCATTGTCGGCGAGTTCGCTGAGCTTCATCGCGCTGTCTCCTTACTTCTCGTCGACGACGCGTACGAGGTGCTGAACCTTGGTGATCATGCCGCGCACCGCAGGCGTATCCTGCAGTTCGGCGATGCGACCGATCTTGTTGAGTTTCAGGCCGATCAGCGTCGCGCGCTGCGAGTGGTGGCGGCGGATCGCGCTGCCGGTCTGCTCGACCTTGATCGTCTTTGCGGCCTTGGCCATCGTCATAAACTCCAGAAAGTCGTATTCTATTCAGCGACCACTTCGGCGTCGCCGCCGACCCGGCGCGACTGCAAGGCGGACACCTTGATGTTGCGGCGCGCCGCGACCGAGCGCGGGGAATCCTGATGCTTCAGCGCATCGAAGGTGGCGCGGACCATGTTGTAGGGGTTGGACGAGCCGATCGACTTCGCAACCACGTCCTGGATGCCGAGCGTCTCGAACACGGCGCGCATCGGGCCGCCGGCGATGATGCCGGTACCGGCCGGAGCCGCGCGCAAGTAGACGCGCCCGGCGCCATGGCGGCCGGCGATATCGTGATGCAGCGTGCGGCCTTCGCGTAGCGCGACCCGGGTCAAATTGCGCTTTGCCGATTCGGTCGCCTTGCGGATCGCCTCGGGGACCTCGCGCGCCTTGCCGTGGCCGAATCCGACCCTGCCCTTCTGGTCGCCGATCACGACCAGCGCCGCAAAGCCGAAGCGCTTGCCGCCCTTGACGACCTTCGCCACACGGTTGATGTGGACGAGCTTGTCGACGAACTCGCTGTCGCGTTCTTCCCGGCCGCCCCTGTGGCCGCCACCGCGTTCGCGTTCACCTGCCATGGTGTTTTTCCAATCTATCCGTTCAATTCGTTAGAAGCTGAGCCCGCTTTCGCGCGCGGCATCCGCGAGCGCCTTGACGCGGCCGTGATAGAGATAGCCGCCGCGGTCGAAAACCACTTCCTTGACGCCGTTCTTCACCGCACGCTCCGCCAGCAGCTTGCCGACCGCCTTGGCCGCGTCGAGGTTCGCGCCGGTCTTGCCGCCCTCGCGCAGGGTTTTTTCCAGTGAGGAGGCCGAGGCCAGCGTCTCGCCCTTCAGGTCGTCGATGACCTGCGCGTAGATGTGCTTCGACGAGCGGAACACCGACAGCCGCGGCCGGCCGCCCGCCGAGCGGCGCAACGACAGCCGCACGCGTTGCTTGCGCCGGGCATTCGTAATCTTGAGTTTCGACATGACCGGCTCCGTTACTTCTTCTTGCCTTCCTTGCGGAAGATGAATTCGTCCGAATATCGGACGCCCTTGCCCTTGTAGGGCTCCGGCGGACGATAGCTGCGGATCTCGGCGGCGACCTGGCCGACCTTTTGCGAATCATTGCCGGCGATGGCGATTTCGGTCGGCTTCGGCACCGTGATGGTGATCCCTTCCGGGATCGCGTAGACCACGTCGTGGCTGTAGCCCAGCGCAAGCTGCAGGTTCTTGCCCTGCAACGTGGCGCGATAGCCGACGCCGGTGATGTCGAGCTTCTTCTCGAAGCCCTTGGTGACGCCTTCGACCAGATTGGCGACCTGCGCGCGCGCGGTGCCGTAAAGCGCGCGGGCGCGATTGGTCTCGAACCGCGGCGCGACCTTGACCGCGCCGTTTTCGAACTTCACCTCAACGTCATCATGCACGATGAACTGAAGCTGGCCCTTCGGCCCCTTCACCTTGACGGTCTGCCCCTCGACGGTCGCGGTAACGCCCGACGGGACTGCGACCGGCTTCTTGCCAACGCGTGACATGGCTGATCCTTCCTCAGAACACCGTGAAGAGAATTTCGCCGCCCACATTCGCGTCGCGCGCGTCGTGGTCGGCCATGATTCCCTTCGGCGTCGATAACACCGAAATGCCGAGCCCGTTATTGACCCGCGGCAGGTTCTTGACCGATGCGTAGACCCGCCGTCCCGGTTTCGAAACCCGCTCGATCTCGCGAATCACGGGCTCGCCGTCGAAATACTTCAGCTCGATCTCAAGCTCGCTGCGGCCGCTGGCATGCTCGACGCTGGCGTAGCCGCGGATGTAGCCTTCGCTCTTCAACACTTCGAGGACGTTGGCGCGCATCTTCGAGCCCGGGGTCGAAACCTTGGGCTTGGCGCGCATCTGCGCGTTGCGGATGCGGGTGATGAGATCACTGATCGGATCGTGCGTTGACATCTTACGACCCTCCTTACCAGCTCGACTTGACGAGGCCGGGGATCAGCCCCTTCGAGCCGTATTCGCGCATCGCGATGCGGCTCATCTTGTTCTTGCGATAGTTGGAGCGGGGCCGGCCGGTGATCTCGCAGCGGTTACGGATCCGGGTCGCCGACGAGTTGCGCGGAAGCTCGGCAAGCTTCAGCGTCGCCGCGAAACGCTCCTCCATCGGCCTCTTCCTGTCGGCGATGATGGCCTTGAGCTTCGCGCGTTTCTGCGCCGCGTTCTTGGTCATCTTCTTGCGCCGGTTGTTCTTCTCGATCGAACTCTTCTTTGCCATGCCTGGCTCCTTATGGTTCCGCGTTTGAGAGGCTGGTCAGCGTCTCACTGCCGGAACGGGAAATTGAATGCGGTCAACAAGGCTCTGGCTTCGTCGTCGGTGCGCGCGGTGGTGCAGACCGTGACGTCCATGCCCCAGGTTTCCCCCATCTTGTCGAAGTCGATTTCGGGGAAGATGATGTGTTCCTTGATGCCGAGCGAATAGTTGCCGCGGCCGTCGAAGCTCTTCGGATTGAGGCCGCGAAAATCCCGCACGCGCGGCAGCGCAATGTTGATGAGCCGGTCGATGAAATCGTACATCTTCGACTTGCGCAGCGTGACCTTGCAGCCGATCGGCTGGTTCTCGCGCAGCTTGTAGGTCGCAATCGCGATTCGCGAATAGGTCACGATCGGCTTCTGGCCGGCGATCAACGCGAGATCGGCCGCCGCCAATTCGGCCTTCTTGCGGTCGTTGACGGCCTCGCCGACGCCCATATTGAGCACGACCTTGTCGAGGCGCGGTACCTGCATGACGTTGCCGTAGCCGAACTGTTCGGTCAACTTGGTGCGGATGCTCTTGTCATACTCCGCGCGCAGGCGCGGCACATAAGCGGTCTCAGCCATCGATCTCTGCTCCCGAGCTCTTGGCAATACGAACTTTCTTGCCATCGGCCTGAATCTTGAATCCGACGCGGGTCGGCTTGCCGTCCTTGCCGACATAGGCAAGGTTCGACAGATGGATCGGCGACTCTTTCGAGATGATGCCGCCTTCCTGCGCCTGGGTCTGCTTCTGGTGACGCTTCACCAGGTTGATTCCGCGCACCAGCGCCTTGTTGTCGCCAGGGCGCACCTCGAATACTTCGCCGGTGCGGCCCTTGTCGCGGCCGCTCAGCACGATGACCTTGTCGCCCTTCCGAATCTTGGCAGCCATCACAGCACCTCCGGCGCGAGCGAGATGATCTTCATGTGGTTCTTGGCGCGCAACTCGCGCGGCACCGGTCCGAAAATACGGGTGCCGACTGGTTCCGACTGGTTGTTGATCAGCACGGCGGCGTTGCGGTCGAAGCGGATCACCGAACCGTCGGGGCGGCGGATGTCCTTGCGGACCCGCACCACGACCGCCTTCATGACGTCGCCTTTCTTGACCTTGCCGCGCGGGATCGCTTCCTTGATCGACACCACGATGACGTCGCCAACGGTCGCATAGCGGCGCTTGGAGCCTCCAAGCACCTTGATGCACATGACACGGCGTGCGCCTGAATTATCGGCCACGTCGAGGTTGGTCTGCATCTGAATCATTGATGCACCTCGTCCTCTTCTCTAGCGCGCTGAAAGCGCTGGTTTGCGCTTACGCAGTTTTCTTCTGTTCGCCCCGGACCACGGTCCAGCGCTTCAACTTCGAGATCGGCTTGCTCTCCTCGATCCACACCACGTCGCCCGGCTTGAACTCATTGTTCTCGTCATGCGCGTGATAGTTTTTCGAGCGGCGGATGGTCTTCTTGTAGATCGGATGGGTGAAGCGGCGATCGACCCGCACCACAACCGTCTTGGCTTGCTTGTCGCTGACGACCACGCCCTGCAGCGTACGTTTTGGCATGTCGGCCCCTTATTTCTTGGCGTCGCGCTTTTGCGCGGCGATGGTCTTGATGCGGGCGATGTCGCGGCGGGCTTCACGCAACCGCGAGGTATTCTCCAGCTGCCCGGTGGCGCGCTGGAAACGCAGATTGAAGCGCTCCTTCTTCAGATTGAGGACGGCATCGTCCATCTGATCGGGACTCATCGCGCGGATATCGGCGGTTTTCATCTCGGCCATGATTGTCACTCCGCGATGCGCGCGACGAAGCGCGTCTTGATCGGCAGTTTGGCGGCGGCAAGCGACAGCGCTTCTTTCGCGGTCTGCACGGTGACGCCGTCGATCTCGAAAATGACGCGGCCTGGCTTTACCCGCGCGACCCATAGTTCGGGCGTGCCTTTGCCAGAGCCCATTCGCACTTCGGCCGGCTTCTTCGACACCGGGACGTCCGGGAAGATCCGGATCCAGACCCGGCCGGCGCGCTTCATGTGGCGGGTCAGCGCACGCCGCGCGGCTTCGATCTGGCGCGCGGTGATGCGCTCGGGCGCCATCGCCTTCAGGCCGAATTGGCCGAACGACAACGTCGCGCCCGACGTCGCGGTGCCGTGAATGCGCCCCTTATGCGCCTTCCGGAATTTTGTCTTTTTTGGTTGCATCATGGCGTAACGCCCTCAAACCTTCTCAAGTTAGCTCAAGCAGCGTCGCGGCGCGGCCGTCCGCCATCGCCCTCGGCCATCTTCTTGTCCTGGGCCATCGGATCATGCTCGAGGATTTCGCCCTTGAAGATCCAGACCTTGACGCCGCAGGTGCCGAATGTGGTGAAAGCGGTGGCGACGCCATAGTCGACGTCGGCGCGCAGCGTGTGCAGCGGCACGCGGCCTTCGCGATACCATTCCATCCTAGCGATTTCCGCCCCGCCGAGGCGGCCCGAGCAATTGATGCGGATGCCTTCGGCGCCAAGACGCATCGCCGACTGCACCGCGCGCTTCATGGCGCGGCGGAACGCGACGCGGCGCTCGAGCTGCTGTGCAATCGATTCGGCCACCAGCGTGGCGTCAAGCTCGGGCTTGCGGATTTCCACGATGTTGATGACGACGTCGGAAGCGGTGATGTCGGCGACCTTCTTGCGCAACTTGTCGATGTCGGCACCCTTCTTCCCGATCACGACGCCGGGACGCGCCGAATGGATGGTCACGCGGCACTTCTTGTGCGGACGCTCGATCACGATCCTGGCGACGGCCGCCTGCTTCAATTCCTTGTGCAGCACCTCGCGGATTTTGACGTCCTCGTGCAAAAGCTTGCCGTACTCGTTCTTGCCTGCATACCAACGGGAATCCCAGGTCCGGTTGATGCCGAGACGCAGCCCGATTGGATTGATCTTCTGACCCATCGTTCTCTCCCGCGCCTGCTGTTTAAGTGCTCGCCTCGACCTGACGAACGACGATCGTCAGCTGCGAGAATGGTTTAAAGATACGGCCCGAGCGGCCACGGCCGCGCGGTGCGAAACGCTTCATCACGATGCCGTTGCCGACATGCGCCTCGGAGACGATCAGCTCGTCGACGTCGAGGTCGTGGTTGTTCTCGGCATTGGCGATCGCCGATTCCAGGCACTTCTTGACGTCGACTGCGATCCGCTTGCGCGAGAACTGCAGGTCGGCAAGGGCCGCCGAAGCCTTGCGACCGCGGATCAGCTGCGCCACCAGATTGAGCTTCTGCGGGCTGACGCGAAGCATGCGGGCGACCGCCTTGGCCTCGTTGTCCGGAAGGGCGCGTTCGCGCTTGGGTTTGCTCATCGTCTGATCCTCAAGCCTTCTTGGCTTTCTTGTCGCCCGAATGGCCGTGGAAGGTCCGGGTCGGCGAGAACTCGCCGAACTTGTGACCGACCATTTCCTCGTTGACCGACACCGGCACGTGCTTCTGGCCGTTGTAGACGCCGAACACGAGGCCGACGAACTGCGGCAGGATCGTCGAGCGACGGCTCCAGATCTTGATCACGTCATGACGGCCGGACGAACGCGCGGCATCTGCCTTCTTGAGCAGCGAACCTTCGACGAACGGGCCTTTCCAGACTGAACGAACCATGTCCGGCTTTCCTTACTTCTTCCGCTTGTGGCGGCTTAAGAGAATGAACTTGTTGGTCGACTTGTTTGAACGCGTCTTCTTGCCCTTGGTCGGCTTGCCCCACGGGGTCACCGGATGGCGGCCGCCGGAGGTGCGGCCTTCGCCGCCGCCGTGCGGATGGTCGATCGGGTTCATGACCACGCCACGGTTGTGCGGCCGCCAGCCCAGCCAGCGCGTGCGGCCGGCCTTGCCGATCGAGATATTCATGTGATCCGGATTGGACACCGCACCGATGGTGCCGCGGCACTTGCCGTGCACAAGGCGCTGCTCGCCGGAATTGAGACGCAGGATGACATAATCCTGATCGCGGCCGACGATTTGCGCGTAGGTCCCCGCCGAGCGCGCCAACTGGCCGCCCTTGCCGATCTTCATCTCCACATTATGCACGATGGTGCCGACCGGCATGTTGCCGAGCGGCATGACATTGCCCGGCTTCACGTCGACATGATCGCCGGCAACCACCTTGTCGCCGGCGGCGAGCCGCTGCGGCGCCAGAATGTAGGCCTGCTCGCCATCCTGATACTTGATCAGCGCGATGAAGGCAGTTCGGTTCGGATCGTATTCCAGACGCTCGACGGTCGCGGGGACGTCGACCTTGCCGCGCTTGAAGTCGACCGTACGGTAGGCCTTCTTGTGGCCGCCGCCGCGAAAGCGCACGGTAATACGCCCGGTATTGTTGCGGCCGCCCTTGCCGAGCTTGCCCTCGGTCAGCGCCTTGACCGGCTTGCCCTTGTAGAGCGAGGAGCGATCGACCACCACCAGCTGGCGCTGGCCCGGTGTCGTGGGATTGTAAGTCTTCAGTGCCATCGTCGTATCCGCCTCATAGCCCGGTAGTGACGTCGATGCGGTGGCCCTCTTCGAGGGTCACGACCGCACGCTTCACATCCGACTGCGAACCGAACTGGCCGCGGAAGACTTTCGTCTTGCCCTTGCGCACCAGCGTGTTCACGCTCTTCACCTTGACGTCGAACAGCTTTTCGACGGCTTCCTTGATCTGCGGCTTGGTGGCCTTGCCGGCGACCTTGAACACAACCTTGTTGTGTTCGGAAGCCATGGTCGCCTTCTCGGTGATTACCGGGGCTACGATCACATCGTAATGGCGCGGGTCGATGGTTTTCATTTGAAGCGCGCCTCCAACGCATCGACCGCCGCCTTGGTCAGCACCAGCTTCTGGCGACGCAGAATGTCATAGACGTTGATGCCCTGGATCGGCAGCACGTCGATATTCGGAATGTTGCGGGCCGCCGCGGCGAAACCGTTGTGCAGCTCGGCGCCGTCGATGATCAGCGCATTGGTCAGGCCGAGACCCGAGAAGTGGCCGGTAAGGGTCTTGGTCTTGGCGTCCTTGATGGTCGCGTTGTCGATCACGATCAGGCCGCCATCCTTGGCCTTGGCGGAGAGCGCATGGCGCAGCGCCAGCGCGCGGACCTTCTTCGGCAGATCGTGGGCATGGCTGCGGACCACCGGACCGAAGGCACGTCCGCCGCCGCGGAACTGCGGCACGCGGGCCGAGCCGTGACGCGCACCGCCGGTACCCTTCTGCTTGTACATCTTCTTGCCGGTGCGCCAGACATCCGCGCGGCCCTGCGCCTTGTGGGTGCCGGCCTGACGCTTGGCGAGCTGCCAGTTGACGCAGCGCTGGATCAGGTCCTTGCGCGGCTCCAGACCGAAAATCTCGTCCGACAGCTCGACCGAGCCGGCATCCTTGCCTTCAAGCGTGGTGATATTCAGTTTCATCTCACACGCCCTCCTGCTCGGCGGCAGGCGCTTCAGCGGCAGCCTCTTCACCGCCACCGTTGGCAACCTTGAACTTGCCGGGCTTCGGGGCGTCCTTCGGTAGCGGCTTCTTCACCGCATCGCGCACCGCGATCCAGCCGCCCTTGGAGCCGGGAACGGCGCCTTCGACCAGGATCAGGCCGCGTTCAACGTCGGTCTGCACCACGCGCAAGTTGAGGGTGGTGATGCGATCGACGCCCATATGCCCGGGCATCTTCTTGTTCTTGAAAGTCTTGCCGGGATCCTGACGGCCGCCGGTCGAACCGATCGAACGATGCGATACCGAGACGCCATGGGTGGCGCGGAGGCCGCCGAAATTCCAGCGCTTCATACCGCCGGCAAAACCCTTGCCGACCGAAGTGCCGGTGACATCCACGAACTGACCCACCACGAAATGGTCTGCCTGGATTTCAGCGCCGACCGGAATCAGCGCGTCCTCCGAGACGCGGAATTCGGTGACCTTGCGCTTCGGTTCGACCGAGGCTTTGGCAAACTGGCCGCGCTCGGCCTTGGGCAGATAGACGGTCTTGCGCGTACCAGCACCAAGCTGCAGCGCGACGTAACCGTTTTTCTCGCGGGTGCGGTGACCCAGCACCTGGCAATTGCCCAGCTTCAGCACGGTCACAGGGATATGTTCGCCGGTCTCCGTAAAGACCCGCGTCATCCCGACCTTTTGTGCGATCACTCCGGAGCGCATCGGCGTGCATCCTGTTCTTGTCGTCCGCTATCGGCGGACGGGATTTAAAAAATTAGAGCTTGATTTCGACGTCGACGCCGGCGGCCAGATCGAGCTTCATCAAGGCATCGACGGTCTGCGGTGTCGGATCGACAATGTCGAGAAGGCGCTTGTGGGTGCGCATCTCGAATTGCTCGCGGCTCTTCTTGTCGACATGCGGCGAACGGTTGACGGTGAACTTCTCGATACGCGTCGGCAGCGGTATAGGTCCGCGAACCTGTGCGCCGGTCCGTTTCGCCGTGTTCACGATCTCACGCGTCGACGAATCGAGAATTCGATGGTCGAACGCCTTGAGACGAATGCGAATATTCTGGCCGTTCATTGCCGCTGTCTCTCTGTTCCGTCATGGCCGGGCTTGTCCCGGCCATCCACGTCTAAAGGAAAGTCGTGGATGCCCGGGTCAGGCCCGGGCATGACGACGGATAGTTTGTTACTCGATGATGCTCGCCACCACGCCGGCGCCGACGGTGCGGCCGCCTTCGCGAATGGCGAAGCGCAGCTTCTCTTCCATCGCGATCGGCACGATCAGGTGCACTTCCATGGCGATGTTGTCGCCCGGCATCACCATCTCGGTGCCCTCAGGCAGATGCACCACCCCGGTCACGTCGGTGGTGCGGAAGTAGAATTGCGGCCGGTAATTAGTGAAGAACGGGGTGTGACGACCGCCCTCCTCCTTGGTCAGGATGTAGGCTTCGGCCTTGAACTTGGTGTGCGGCTTCACCGAACCCGGCTTTGCCAACACCTGGCCGCGCTCGACTTCCTCG
>Ga0081539_10000272_pt1 | contig 118649 bp, 111 predicted proteins | sample TabmetS4T2R2_FD_71023 | JGI IMG/M metagenome (GOLD analysis project Ga0081539, IMG submission 71023) | Tabebuia heterophylla rhizosphere microbial communities from the University of Puerto Rico - S4T2R2 | ecosystem: Host-associated > Plants > Roots > Rhizosphere ... | reverse complement strand
GGCCGGCCGCTGTCAGCACGGCGAGCGCTTCGGCCGATCGCGCACCGCTCTTGCAGTACAGAATGACGCGCCGGCCGGCGGCCAGGCTCTGCACCTCCAACACTCCGTCGCCGCCGCGGAAGCGGTCGATCGGGACGCCGACCGCGCCGGGAATGTCGACGATGGCGCGCTCGGCCGGCTCGCGGACGTCGATCAGGAGAAAGTCGCCCTCGCCGCGCTCGCGCGACGCCAGCATCCGGGCCAGCTCGGTAGGGGCGAGCTCGGACGGGGCCTGCGCCGGATCCGGCCCGGCGGGTGGCGTCGCATCGGCGTCCAACAGGGACGTCACCCTGATCGCCGTCGGGGCGGGCCGGACCGCCAGGGTCCGCCACTGCGCCGCAAGCGCGTCGAACACCAGCACGCGACCGAGGAGCGGCTCCCCGACACCGCAGATCAGCTTCACCGCCTCGGTCGCCATCGCCGAACCGATGACGCCGCAGAGGGCGCCCAGCACTCCCCCTTCCCCGCACGAGGGCACCAGACCGGCTGGGGGCGGTTCGGGATGCAGGTCGCGGTAGGTGACCCCGGCGACGCTCGTACCATCGGCCAGCGTCGGCGGATCCGCCCAGAAGACCGAGATCTGACCGTGGAAGCGGAAGATCGAGCCCCAGACGTAGGGCTTCCCGAGGATCGCGCAGGCGTCGTTCACGAGGTAACGGGTGTCGAAGCTGTCCGTCCCGTCGAGAACCAGGTCGTATCCCTTGAGCAGATCCAGCGCGTTGTGCGCCGTCAGCCGCTCGTGATGCCGCTCAACGGTGACGTCCGGGTTGGCCCGGACCACGGCTTCGGCGGCGCTGTCCACCTTGGCGCGTCCGAGGTCGGTGCGACCGTGGACCAGCTGGCGTTGCAGGTTGGATTCCTCGACGACGTCATCGTCGACGACGCCGATCGTCCCGACGCCGGCTCCGGCCAGGTAGAGGAGGATCGGACTTCCCAGCCCGCCGGCGCCGACCACCAGGACACGCGCGTTCCGCAGCCGCCGCTGCCCGTCCGTCCCGATTCCCGGGAGGAGGAGGTGCCGGGAGTACCGGGCCACCTCTTCAACGGGTAGTTGCCCGCCGGGCTCGACGAGCGGCAGAAACATCGACGCCCTCCGCCTCGTTTGTTACACGTGACTCGCCAGAACGCTCCTCGCCGGGGAGAACCGCCCCGTACTACCGCCGAGTACCGCTGCATGGCGACGAAGCCAGCATGACACGCGACCTCCGGTAGTCACCCAGCGCGCAGGCGTAGGCCAGGACAGTTACCGCGCCGTACGATTGATCGTGGAACGAGACAGGAGGGCCGCCACCGTGTCGATGCCAGAGGTGCGCCCCCGGGGGACCAGGCTGCCGCGCACGGCCCGCCGAAGCCAGCTGCTCGGAGCGGCTCGTGAAGTGTTCGTGGCCCAGGGCTATCACGCCGCCGCGATGGACGAGATCGCGGAGCGCGCCGGCGTCAGCAAACCAGTCCTGTACCAGCACTTCCCCGGCAAGCACGAGCTGTACCTCGCGCTGGTCGACCAGCACGCCAAGGAGATCGTCGAGGGCGTGCGCCGCGCGCTGGCGGCGACGAAGGACAACCGGCTTCGCGGCTATGGCGCCATCGCGGCGTTCTTCGAGTTCATCGACGGCGAAGGCGAGTCGTTCCGGCTCATTTTCGAATCCGACCTGACCAACGACACCGAGGTTCAGAAGCGGGTCAATTGGGTGCACGAGCAGTGCGCCGACGCCATCGCCGAGATCATCCGCGAGGAGACGGGGCTGCCCGCGGACCAGGCCGACCTGCTGGCCATCGCTCTGGGCGGAATGGCGCACACCGCGGCCCGGTACTGGTTCCGCACCGGTCGCCGAATGCCGCGCGAGGAGGCGATCCAATTCGTCGCATCGCTCGTGTGGCGGGGTATTGCCGGCTTCCCGCGAGTGCACGACGACGCGCAGCTGGTCACCGGGATGACGGCGGACGGCTCCCTGCAGGATGACGTCTCACGGCAGGATGAGGTCGCCGAGGCTTCATCCTGATGCTCGAACGGCCTCGAGCGGCCCCCTGGGGAGCCATTCCCAGGATGCCGGGGCGCCCACTTGATCACGGGGACGTTCGTGGCGGCGAGGGGGACGTTGCCATGGTCAGGGGGACGTTCGCGCTGCGCCGAGGCCATGATCACAGCATCTCTGTCCCCCTGATCATGCACACGTCCCTCTGATCAAGCGGGCCGGGGCCGCCGGGCAACCCGGGAACACGCTCTGAGAGAACGCAGCGTACGAGTCGCCGGACGCTGAGCTAGCCTGCGGTTCTGACCCCGCGAGCGCGGGGCCGACGACCAGTCATGACAAGGGGAGGACCGCCGCCGTGGAGGTCAAGATCGGGATCCGGGACGTGCCTCGCGAGGTTGTGCTGGAGTCCGAACAGTCGCCGGAGAAGGTGGTGGCAGCGGTCGAGGAAGCCATCTCGTCGGGCACGCTGCTTCAGCTCGTGGACGACAAGGGCAGGCTCGTCGTCATCCCCGGGTCGGTGATCGGGTATGTGGAGATCGGCGCGCCGGAGTCGCGCAGGGTCGGGTTCGGAACGCTCTGAGCACCGCCCGACCGGTGGACCGGCGCTAGGCCGCGAGGCCGAGCTGCGACATCCGTTGCGTGTGCGCCTCGGTGATCCGCCCGAACATCTGGACGACCTCCGCCAGGCCGGTCCCCGGGAAGGCGCCGGAGCCGACCAGGAGAGTAGAGAACGCGTCCCGGTCGGCCACGACGCGCTGTGCCTGGCTCAGGGCCTCGCCCACCAATCGGCGTCCCCACAGGGCGAGCCGCCCAGCCTGGACCGGCTCGACCTCCAGGGCGCCGCGAACCTCCGCGACGACGAACTCCGACCGGCCCATGTCCGCGAGCGCCTTCGTCACCAGGTCACGGGTCTGCGGGTCCAGGAAGGCGCTCACCTCGCGGTAGAAGTCCATCGCGATGCCGTCGCCGACGTAGAACTTGACCAGGCCCTCGAGCCAGTCCGACGGGGCGGTCCGCTCGTGAAACGCGTCGACGGCGGCCACGAACGGCGCCATCGCCTCGTTCGGATCGGCGCCCAGCATGGTGAGACGCTCACAGATCAGCTCATAGTGACCGAATTCGACGGCGGCCAGCCGGGCCAACGCGCCCTTGGCCGCCAGTCGCGGAGCCAGTTCGGCGTCGGCCGCCAGCCGGATGAACGCCGAGAGTTCGCCGTAGGCGAGGGCGCCCAGAAGATCGACCACAGCGGCCCGGTACCCCGTGTCGGCGAACCATTCGTCCTCCTCCGGCATGCAGGAAGCCTACGGTCGACCTGCCTGATCTCGCCGGTTCCCCGGCATCCATCGCTTCACCAGGTACGATGGGCTTGTTCACGGATGACCGGTCGGAGGGCCGATCGGCTTCCGACCTCTGCGGAGCGGCCCGCCGCGCCTGACATCGCAGTCTCGCGCCCCGCGCATCGGATGGCGTGACCGGCGCGGCATGCGGCCCCCGCTCGACCAGAAGGCACCGTGTGTCCACAGTTTCTCTGAGCTTCGCCGAACTCGGCGTTGACTCCCGCATCGTCCAGGCGTTGGGCGAGGTCGGCATCACTCATGCATTCCCCATTCAGGCGATGACCCTGCCCGTCGCCCTCCACGGCCACGACATCATCGGTCAGGCCAAGACCGGCACCGGAAAGACGCTGGGCTTCGGCATCCCGCTGCTGCAGCGGGTTCTCGGCCCCGGCGAGGACGGCGCGGAAACGGTCGAGGATCTGGGCGTTCCCCAGGCGCTCGTCGTGGTGCCCACCCGGGAGCTGGCCGTCCAGGTGGCCGGCGACCTGGAGAAGGCCGCCGCCAAGCGCAGCGTGCGGATCCTCACCGTCTACGGCGGCCGCGCCTACGAACCCCAGATCGAGGCGCTGCGGCGCGGCATCGATGTCGTGGTCGGGACCCCGGGCAGGCTGCTCGACCTGGCCCAGCAGGGGCACCTGAGGCTCGGCCGGGTGCGCACCTTGGTGCTGGACGAGGCCGACGAGATGCTCGACCTGGGCTTCCTGCCGGACGTCGAGAAGATCCTCGGGCAGACGCCGGCCGGCCGCCAGACGATGCTGTTCTCGGCCACGATGCCCGGCGCGATCGTCACCCTGGCCCGCCGGTACATGACGCAGCCGACGCACATTCGCGCGGCGGATCCGGGCGACAGCGGCGCCACCGTCAAGGCCATCGCCCAGCACGTCTACCGGGCGCACGCCCTGGACAAGATCGAGATGCTGGCCCGGCTGCTGCAGGCCGAGGGCCGCGGTCTCACGATCATCTTCAGCCGGACCAAGCGGACTGCGGCCAAGGTGGCCGAGGAGCTCAGCGAGCGCGGGTTCGCCGCCGCCGCCATTCACGGCGACCTGGGCCAGGGCGCTCGGGAGCAGGCGTTGCGCGCCTTCCGGAACGGGAAGGTCGACGTCCTGGTCGCCACGGACGTCGCGGCTCGAGGGATCGACGTCGAGGACGTGACGCACGTCGTCAACTTCGCCTGCCCGGAGGACGAGAAGACCTACCTGCACCGGACCGGCCGCACCGGCCGCGCGGGCAGCACCGGAACGGCGGTGACCTTCGTCGACTGGGAGGACCTCCCGCGGTGGAGCCTGATCGACCGTGCGCTCGACCTCGGGATCCCCGAGCCCTTGGAGACATACTCGACGTCGCCGGAGTTCCTGTCGGATCTCGACATCCCGAGCACCGTCACCGGTCGACTCCCCCACGCCGCGCGGACGCGGGCCGGGCTGGACGCGGAGGAGATCGAGGACCTCGGCGAGACCGGTCGAAGCGCGGCATCGGGCCGAGGGTCCGGTCGGCAGGGCGGCCGGAGGGACGGGCGCGGCCGCGCCCCGCGAAGCGGTGACCAGAGAGTCCACGACGGCGAGCAGGCTGCAGCGGACGGCGAGGCGCGCGAGCCGCGGACCCGACGGCGGCGACGGACCCGAGGCGGGGTACCGGTCGAGCGCGCCGAAGCGGCCATGGAGGCGGCGCCGGCCGAGGACTCGGGTTCGGCCGCCCTGGATTCGGCCGCCCTGGGTTCGGCCGCCCCGGGTTCAGCCGGGCCGGTGGGCGGCAGCGAGGCGCGCACCCGTCGGCGCCGGCGTGGCGGGCGGCGCCGGTCGGGCGCGACGACTGGCGATGCCGCCGCTACGACGGGCGTCGAGTAGCGGCGGTCACCGTGGACGGTGACGGTCCCTCCGCCGCGACCGACGTCGTGGCGCGCCCCGGCTTGGCCGTGTTCTGCCTCGCGCGGGCCGCGGCTCGCTTGGAGCTGCGCTTGCCCGGTCCGATCCGCCATTGCCGCAGGAGGACGCCGGCGACGTCCCGGTAGGCCTGCGCTCCGGCCGAGCGATGCGCCGTGCGGAGGATCGAGCCACCCATGCCGGCCGCCTCCGCGAAGCGGACCGACCGGGGAATCGGCGGAAGGACCGGCAGGCCGTACCGGTCACCGACGTCGGCCAGGACGGCACGGGCGTGGGCTGTGCGCCGATCGAACATCGTCGGCAGCAGGCCGCGGACCAGCAGGCGATCGTTCAGGAGCCGTTGCACGTCGGCCACCGTGTCGAGCAGTTGACCGACCCCGCGGTGACTGAGCATCTCGCACTGCAGCGGGACGATCACCTCGTCCGCGGCGGCAAGAGCATTGATGGTCAGCAGGCCGAGGGACGGCGAACAGTCGAGCAGGACGACGTCGTACGCCTCCCGCAACGGCTCCAGAGCGTCGCGCAGGACACGCTCGCGGTGGTCCAGCGGCAATAGCATGGCTTCGACGCCGGCCAGGTCGATCGTGGCAGGGATCAGATCGACGGCGGTGCCGGCGTCCCGACCGAGTCGCACCGTGGCGGTTGCGATGTCAGCCTCGCCCAGGAGCACGTCCGCCACCGACACGCCGACGTCGTCGGAGTCCACCCCAAGTGAGAAAGTGAGGCACGACTGGGCGTCGAGATCGACCAGCAGCACCCGCAGGCCGTGCTCGGCTAGCGCCGCGCCGAGGGAGATCACCGACGTCGTCTTGGCGACGCCACCCTTCTGGTTGGCTACGGCAACGGTGCGAGTCACGGCCCACCTCTTCTCTGAGCCTGCTCTCGGCCTGCTCGTCCAGCCACGAAGACGCCCCTTCGACCTTAGAGGGTGGGGCGACGGGGCGGCGAGACACCTGGCACCGTGCCTCGTCGCCTCGTCGCCTTGGCACTCGACAGGCGAGCAGCCGCGACTTTGGCCAGGCTCGAGGTGTGATGTCAATTGTGGTGTCGATACGGGCTGCTGAGGGGGACATGTCTGGGGGCGCTGGGCCGTCCAACGGCACGCGGAGATCGGGCGAGAGCGCGGTAACTCAGCAGTCCGGGCTCTTCGGTCCGGCGAGCCTGACCTGGCGGGTCCACTCCGACCCGTTGATGGGCATCGCCACCCTGCGGGCCCTCGCCCTGCGGGCGTTCCATCCCGAGGGGCTGGCCGCCGTCTACGCCATGACCCGGCACGCCGACGACATCTGGCAGCGGGTCGCGCGGACGCTTCGCTACATCTCGACGGTGACCTTCGGCACGACGGTCGAAGCGGTCATGGCGGGTGCCCGGGCGCGCGCGATCCAAGCCCAGGTGAGCGGGAGGGCGGCGGACGGGCGATCCTTCCGGGGTGACGATCCCGACCTCATGCTGTGGGTGCACTGCTGCCACGTCTCGTCCGTGCTGGACGTCGTGCGCCGGGGCGGGCTCCAGCTCGAGCTCGCCGACCAGGACGGCTACCTGAAGGAGCAGCTGCGTGCCGCCACGGTGTGGGGACTGGAGCCGGAGGAGGTGCCGGCGAGCCGGAGCGAGCTGGCGGCGTACTTCCGCCGGGTCCGGCCCGCGCTGCGGATGACTCACGAGGCCCGGACATTCCTCGACCCCGTCGTGACGCCGCCGCTGCCCGCCGCGATGCTGCTGACGACGCAGCAGGCCACGCCGGAGTGGGCGCCGATGGCGGGCCTGGCGTTCGCGGCGCTGCCGGTCTGGGCCCGGCAGATGTACGCCCGGCCTTACCTTGCGGGTCCGGCCGGCCTGTCGATGCAGGAGACGACCACGGCGCTACGGTCGCTGCGCGAGAGCCTGGGGCACCGCCCTGCGAGCCATGGCAGTGAGCCGAGCAGTGAACCGAGCAATGAGCCGGAGCAATGAGCTGGAGCAATGAGCCGTGCGCCGAGGACGACGGCGCTAGACCCGTGCGTGGTTGGGCCGGCGCTGCGCCGGGACCGCGGGGTGCTCCAGCAGCCGGATGACGTCGTCCCGTCGCGGCAGGACCCCACCGGTCCGCCGCGGCCGGGCCAGCCACAGTGCGGGTTCGCCACCTGGCCCGAGGCTCGGCGGCAGCACGATCCACGATCCCTGCCCGTGCACCAGGACGTCGCCGCCGAGTGCGGTCGCATCCTTGCCGCCGCCAGGCGCGGTCAGCAGGAACCATCGCGACCCGGCCGAGATCACCGGGCCCAGGTTCGACCGTGCGTCCAGCTGCGTCGCAAGCTGGCGGCCCGTGACAGCAGGCACGTCGACCACGTCGCAGGTCTCGCCGGTCGGCATCAGCACGGAATACGAGTGGCCACGCCACTTGCTGGCGACCGCCTCCGGGTGCCGGATCGCGTGCGCCACTAGTCCATCGCCCGCGGTCGTCATTCCCCCCAAGGTCAGGACGGCGGGATGCAAGCCGGTGCGCCTGCAACCGGCCACGTCGCAGACGAACCGGCCCTCCGCCTTCGACCACCAAGCACCCGGGACCACCGGCCACCCCGCGGCGGCCGCCGTGACAGCGGTGCGCACCAATGACCGCCGGTACCGCAGCGCCACCACTCCCCCGGTATGTCGTGCCAGCAGCGCGGGACTTCGCCTGGTCATTGCCGTCACCTCCAGCGCATCAACCGCCGACAGTCGACCGGATCGATGGGGCCGCCTCTTGGTCCGCCGCCTCTTGGTCAACTGTCTGGACTGGCGGACACTCTTCCCCCACCGGCCCCCGCGCCACACCGCCGCGAGATACCCGTCTGGAGCAGAACTGTCTCATACGTGTCGCGTCTAGTACTCGCATCGTTACCGTAAGTGCCAGACTGTGGCTGCGCATCACCCCGATGGCATTAGCCTGAACCCGCTCAGCGGGACGCTCCGCTACCCCAGTCGAGGCGTACATGTCGAAGCGATCCACCCTCCTGAAGGAGCTGCTGCGGCAGCGCCACTGGCAGACCTACGCCACCTTCTGCCGCCAGTACGACGCTGCGGCGCGGCGCACCGACACGACCCTGGTCGGCAAGTGGCCCAGCCGCGGGCAGTTCGCCCGCTGGCTCTCCGGCGACCTCAAGGGATTGCCACACCCCGACCACTGTCGGGTCCTGGAGTCGATGTTTGCCGGCTTCTCCGCGCATCAGCTCTTCAGCCCGGCCGGCATGCCGGGCGGACCGGTTCCCACTACTGTGCCGTCTACTCAGCCGGCTGCTCAGCAGAGCACCCAGCAGAACGGCGAGAATGTCGCCCCGAGTTCGATCCCCGGGTACGCGCCATTCCCGGGGCTACCCCATCAGAGTCCGCATCAACACCACACCGAGAACCACCCCGCGCACCACGCGGTACAGCCGTACCTGACTCAGCCGACGATCCCGGCACTGCCCCATCAGACCGCCCAGCAGACGGCGGCCCAGCACGGGGCTCAGGCGCGCGCGGATGCAGAGCGGGGCCTAACCGTGGGTCCCCAGCACCTCCCCACCGGTCATGGACCGAATTCCTTCCCAGCCGCCGGCCGGTCAAGGATGCCGGCACCGGGCGGTCCAGCGATCGGGTCGGGGAACTCGTTGCAGGAGGAGGTGGCGATGGCCACCGAAGAATCCGCTGTCTTCGTCCGCGGGGCGCGGAGCGGAGTCGATCATGACGTCCTCGACCAACTGGCCGCCGACGTCCGTCAGTTGGCGATCGACTACCTGGCCAAGCCACCACTGACGATCTTCCGGCCCATCTTCCGGCTGCGGCACGAGGTCTTTGAAATGCTCGACGAGCGCCAACGGCCCACCCTGCTGCCGCCGATGTACGCCGTCGCCGGACGGCTGTGCGCCTTGCTCGCACACGCCAGCGCGGACTTGGGCCACAGCTACTCGGCCGAGACGCACACCCGGACCGCCTGGCTGTGCGCCGACCTGGCCGATGACGACTCGCTGCGCGCCTACGTCCGATGGGTCCAGGCCAACGTGCTGTTCTGGAACGGCGACTACCGCCGGGCGGCGCAGGTGGCCCAGAACGGACAGCGATTCGCCACGAAAGGCAGCAACCTCCTGCGGCTGGCCAGTCAGGAGGCCCGTGCCTGGGCAGCCTGCGGCGAGCCGTCCGAGGTGGAACGGGCCCTGGCCGTCGCGACGCGAGCCCGCGAGGTCGGGGTGAATGACGACCAGCCGGGCGTGTTCCGGTTCGACCCGGGCAAGGCGGCGTACTACGCCAGCGAGGTCCGCCTGGCACTGGGTGGAGAGGCCAACAACCGGCAGGCCGTGACGTGCGCGGAGGAGGCGCTGCGCCTGTTCGACGAGGGGCCGGAGGCTCACCGCTCCCCCGAGTTCGAGGCCGCGGCCCGGCTGGACCTGGCCAACGCCTACCTTGCGCTTGCGGACCTGGACGGTGCAGCGGAACAGTTGCGCATTGTGTTGCGCCTGCCAGCAGAGAGCCGGACGCAGCCCATCGTCGGCCGCGTCACCGCGGCCGGGAGAAGTCTCGACGACCCGAAATTCACCCATTCGGCCCTAGCCGCGGACCTCAAGGAGGAGATCGCCTTGTTCCGCGCGTATCCGGCTCAACGTGATCTTCCGGAGGTTCTGGACTGACCCCGCACCCCCGACACGCCGCGCTCAGCGCCCACGGGCGCGGGCGGGCCACCAGCAAGGTACCTGCGCACGGCGCGGTTCAGGTGTCCGTGTGCGGGCCACGTCAGTGCACCGATCAGCAGGCAGCCGCGGCACGCCGAGTGGGTGAGTTGCTCGCCCAGTCCGGCGTCATCGTCATCTGCGGTGGGGGCAGCGGGGTGATGGCGGCCGTCGCAGCCGGGGCACGCTCGGTCGGCGGGATCGTCGTCGGCGTACGACCCGGGGAAGATCGTTCGGACGCCAACTCCGACCTGTCGGTGACGCTGGTGACCAACATGGGCGAGGCACGCAACGCGATCATCGTCTGGAGCGCCGACGCCGTGATCGCCATCGGCGGCTCCTGGGGCACGCTCAGCGAGGTCGCCTTGGCCCGCCGGCGCGGCGACATACCCGTGGTCGTCCTGGACGGATGGCGCGTGATCGACCGCGACGGCGAGCTCCTACCCGGGATCGATTACGTGGCGACCGCGGACGAGGCCGTCGCCCACGCGCTGGCCGAGATCAGAGTTGCCGGAACCGTGCTACCCCCGTCCCAGGAGTCACCGACGGACAGCTGAGTCGTGCGACACGCCTGGAGGGCGATCAGGCGTCGGATGGCAGACCGGCCCACGACTGTCGTTCCGGGGATGCGGCCTGCCCCTCGGGACAATGCCGGCGGAAGTCGCACCACGAGCACGCGGGCGAGGGCGCCGGCGGAAACGCCGCATTGTCCCGGCGTCCCTCCTCGTACGCCCGATCCGCGCGCACGGCGTCCGCAGCGATGGACTCCGCCTCGGCCACCTTGCGCTCCAGCCCGGCGGAGCCGTGCTCGGCGGCGGCCACCGTTCCGGTCGGGAGATGGTGCAACTCCACACGCGTGCACGGCCGGCGCAACGTGCGCGCCGTCGCCACGGCATACACGCCGAGCGCCAGGCTCGCGCGCGCGTCCGACTCCTCCGGCGGACGGCGGCCCGTCTTGTAGTCGACGATCACCAGCCCGGCATCCGGGCGGTCGTCGATCCGGTCCACCCGGCCGGACAGCACCAGCGTGCGCGTCGGCGTCGACACTGTCCGTTCCACCCCGACCGGCTCGATCGCCGGGTCGATCCCCTCCAGATACGCCTCCACCCAGTCACACGCGCGCTCGCGGACCGCCGCGCTCTGAGTGGCGTCCCGGAAGCCTTCGGTGAGCCAGCGCCGGTGCACCGCCGCGACGCCGGCCCGCGGTGTTCGGCGTTCGGCCGGCAGCGACCACCAGTCGGCCAGCGCGGAGTGGACGGCGGCGCCGAGGCTGTTGTGGGCCCACGGCGGACCCTTCGGCGGCGCCGGACGGTCCAGGTAGGCGAACCGGTAGCGCCGCGGGCAGTCCAGCCACGTCGTCAGCCGCGTGGGGGTGCACGGGTAGAGCCTGGCCGGCATCCCGGCCAATTCCTGCTGCACGCCCAAAGCGGTCACGCTGTCCATCCTCGCTCATGGCCCGTCGCCGGTGACGAAGGCTCGCACGGCGTCGGCGACCAGCTGAACGGCGATCGCCGACAACAGCAGACCCGCGATCCGCGTCACCAGGGTCACTCCGGAGTCGCGCAGCAGCCGGTGCAGCGTCGAGGCGAATCGCATGCTCAGGTAGAGCAGGATGTGCACCGCGACGATGCCGGCCGCGACGGCGAGCCGGTCGGCCAGGGTGTCTGCGCGCTTGACGAACACCATCGTCGCGACGATGGCGCCCGGGCCGGCCAGCAGCGGCGTGCCGAGCGGCACGAGAGCGACATTCACCCCTTCCGTCGACTCCGGCGGCCCCTCCCGGCCGGTGAGCAGATCCAGGGCCACCAGCAGGAGCAGCAGGCCGCCGGCCCCCTGCAGAGCGGGCAGCGAGACGTGCAGGTAGTCGAGGATCCGCTGCCCGAAGAGGGCGAACACGATGATGACGAACAGAGCCACCAGCACGGCCTGCCGTGCCGCGCGGGCCCGGGCCCGCGCCGTCATGGACGAGGTCAGCGCCAGGAAGACCGGCAGGGTTCCGGGCGGGTCCATGATCACGAACAGCGTCACGAAGGTCTCGCCGAAGAGCCGGCCCGGCGTCACGGACGCACCACGCCGACCCCGGTCGCCTGCGCCTCGATCGCTTCCAGTACCCCGGGCGCCGTCGTGTGTTCCCCGATGGCGTTGACCTTGCCGAGCCCGTGATAGTCGCTCGACCCGGTGACGAGCAACCCGAGCTCGCGGGCCAGGCCGAGCAGCAACCGCCGGTCCGCCGCGTCGTGATCTCGGTGATCCACCTCAAGGCCCGTCATTCCGGCCGCGGCCAGCTCGGCGATCACGTCGGGTGACACGATCCGGCCGCGCCGACCTGCCCGGGGATGCGCCATCACCGGCACACCGCCTGCCGCCCGGATCAGCCGCACCATCGTGACAGCGTCCGGCGCGTAGTGCGTGAGGTAGTAGGGCGAGCGCGCGTTCAGGACGGTGGCGAATGCCTCGTCGCGCGACGCGAGGAGGCCCTTGGCGACCATGGCGTCGGCGATGTGCGGCCGCCCGACGGTGGCGGCGCCGTCCACCTGCTCGAGAACGTCGGCCCAGGTGAGGTCGTAGTCTCGCCCGATCCTGGCCACCATCCGCCGGGCCCGATGCAGCCGGTCGCTGCGGGTCTCCGCCAGCTCGCTGAGGATGCCCGGGTGGGACGGGTCCTGCAGGTAGGCAAGCATGTGGACGCCGATGCCGTAGGACTGGCAGGAGATCTCCGCACCGGGCACCAGGGCGATGCCGCAGCGGGCAGCCGCCCGGGCGGCTTCATCCCAGCCGGCCGTGGTGTCGTGATCGGTCAGGGCCATCGTGGTGACACCGGCGGCGGCCGCCGCAGCGACCACCTCGGCCGGCGTGTCGGTCCCATCCGAGGCGGTCGAGTGCAGATGCAGGTCGATCACCACGGGCTAAGCGTAAGTGCGGCGGATGTCAGCGGGCACGGGAGCGCATGCCGCCCGCAGGACGAGCCGGCGGCCACCCAGCGGTGCGGCTCAGCGTGCTCACGACGCCGGCCATGACGCTGGACATGGCACTGGACATCGCGCCCGTCTCGGTCCGGCTCTGAGCGCGGACCAGGGCGCGCCTCGGCAGGTCGGTCGAGGCATCCGGCGGGACGGTGAGCGCCGGCAACGACCACGACCCCAGCATCGCCGCGTAGCTGACCAGCTCCACCGAGTCCGCCTGCTCACCGAACCGGCGGGTGGCTCCCAACGTCATCCCGGCCTTCTCCATGACCCGTCGGCTGGCGACGTGACTGGCCAGGGTCTCGGCCTCGACCCGCGGGACACTCAGGCCGTGCAGGAGGTAGTCGATCAGTCCGCGGAGCGCCTCGCTGGCGTATCCGCGGTTCCAGCAGGACTCGACGATCGTGTAGCCGACGTGCGCCGTCGTTCGTGGCGTGTCGAGCCGGCAGCCGATCTCCCCCACCACGGTCCGGTCCGCTCGCCGGACGACGAAGAACGGTCCGACGTCGCGCGACGACGAGCCCTCGATCGCCACGGCGACGAGGTCCAGGGAGAACCGGGACGGGTAGCCATCGGCCAGCCGCAGGCCGGTCGGCCCTCGCCCGTCCAGGACCTCGCGGGCGGCGCCGGACTCCACCGGCCGAAGGATCAGGCGCGGCGTCGAGATCTCCTCGGGCACCGATGTCGAGCCTGCTGATCGCCTCACGGGACCTCGCGGCTCAGTCGCGGCGTCAGGGCACCGCAGGGTGGGTCGAGCGGGTGGCCGGGGTCGCGCAGGTCCACCAGGGCGAAGCGCTCCAGGAGCACCGCCGCGGCGGGAGCCGGCCATGCAAGCAACCACAACCAGACGCCGGACGCCTCCCCGACGTACCCCACCCCGCCGTCCACCGGCACCGACCACATAGGTGTGTCGTGGCCGGCTGCCGTGATCTTGACATGGGCCGGCTCCCACTCTGCCTGCTCGCGCAGGGTGGCCCCGGCGTCGATGTCCTGCAGTCCGGCCAGGTGGGCCCCCAAGCCGACGCCCGGCTGCTCGCCGATCAGCAGCAGGTCGGCACCCCGCTCGTCCTCGGCCTCCGGCAGCGGGTTCGGCCCGGACACCGCGAGCACGCTCGCCACCACGCCATGCGCATCGTCGCCGGCCCAGCGCAGCCCCGAGACCAGCCAGCCGTCCGGCAACGGCCAGGGCAGCCAGAGGGGCACGGTCACCTCGGCCGCCAGCCGGGCCACGCCCTCCGGGGTGGCGGGGACCGCCGGGTGCACCGGGATGACGGAGCCGTGCAGCGAGCACGTCCAGCTGCTGGACCACAGCCCCGGTGGTCTGACGACGGCACCGCAACGCGGGCAAGTGCGCACGACCGTCACCCTCAGACAGTTCCGCGCGGGGGCCGGGTGGGTCAAGCCGCCGCGCGCCGCAGAATGGATGGGTGATCCGTCCGGAGGACCAGCCCCGACCCAGTCCGCCGCAAGCGGCGGCTCAGCACATCCAGGGGGTGGGGGCGGTCGTGCAGGACGGCGAGGGCCGGCTGCTGCTCGTGCGCCGCGGGCGGGAGCCGGCGCGCGGACTGTGGTCGATTCCGGGTGGGCGTCTGGAGCGCGATGAGGATGCCGAGTCGGCCGTGATCCGCGAGGTCGCCGAGGAGACCGGCCTGGCCGTCGTCCCGCGGGAGCTGCTCGGCGTCGTGGAGCTGCCCGGACCGGGAGCCGCGGTGTTCGTCGTCCGTGACTACCGCTGCGAGCTGGTGGGCGAGCGCCGAACGCCGGTTCCGGGGGATGACGCCGAGGCGGCCGACTGGTTCACCCCTGCCCAGCTGGGCGATCTGCCGACCACGCCGTTGCTGCTGGGGTACCTGGCCCAGTGGGGGGTGTACCGCCCGGCCGACAGCCAGACGTGAGCTGCACACCCGATCTTCTCGAATCATTTTCTCGAATCGGACATCAAGGGCTGCAGACACCCCGGCCAGGCATCATTACCATTCGGGGCCATGTCCGACGTCGTACTGTCCCGGCCGTTCTCACGGCGGACCCTGCTCACCGGCGCAGCCCTCGGCGCCACCGGCGGGCTGCTCGACATCCGCACGGCGCACGCGAGCGCCGTTCGCACCGACCCGTTCGCGCTCGGCGTGGCGTCTGGTGACCCGCTGCCCGGCTCCGTCGTGCTGTGGACCATGCTCAAGGGGCGGGACGGCGGACCTCTCTCCGCGCAGTACGTGCCGGTGCACTGGGAGATCGCGCACGACCCGGCGTTCCGTCGCCCGGCACGCCGTGGGACGGCCGTTGCGACGGCGCAGCTCGGGCACTCCGTGCACGTCGACGTCGGCGGCCTGACGCCGGCCACGACCTACTGGTACCGGTTCCGGGCAGGCGGTTACGTGAGCCCCGCCGGCCGCACCCGGACTGCTCCCGCACTCGGCAGTGCCGTCTCGCGGCTGCGGTTCGCCATCGCGAACTGCCAGGACTTCCAGAACGGCTACTGGCCGGCGTACGACGGCATCGCCGACGAGGACATCGAACTCGTCATGCATCTCGGCGACTACATCTACGAGTACGACCCGCACAGCATCTACCCCGACCGCAACCACAGCACACCGGCGACCTCCGGCCTGGACCAGTTGCGCACGCTGGAGGACTACCGGGCCCGCCATGCCCAGTACAAGCTCGACCCCGCGCTGCAGAAGGCGCACGCTCACGCGGCGTGGATCGTCACGTGGGACGACCACGAGGTCGAGAACAACTACGCGTCGTTGATCGACGAGGTGGGCGACACCGGAGACAGGTACCAAACGCCGGAGCAGTTCGCCCAACAGCGCGCCGTTGCCTACCAGGCGTACTACGAGCACATGCCGATCCGGGCGCGCCTGGTCCCCGGCTCACCAGACCTGCGCATCTTCCGGTCGTTCGACTTCGGCGATCTGGCGCGTTTCACGGTGCTCGACACTCGGCAGTACCGGACCGATCAGCCGGGTGACCAGCCGTTGGACTTCGGCCCCGAGACGCTCGGGACGTCGAACGTCGACGGCACGCTCACCGGCGAGACCCAGGAGCGCTGGCTGCGCCGGCGGCTGACGAGCTCGGCGGCGCGATGGAACGTCGTCGCCCAGCAGGTGATGATGAGCCGGATCCGCTTCCCCGACTTCACGTTCAGCGGCCAGCCGTTCATCAGCAACCTCGACCAATGGGACGGGTACGCGCCGCAGCGCCAGCGGTTGCTGAGCTTCGTCGCGGAGCGCGAGATCTCCAACCCGGTGGTGCTGGCCGGCGACATCCACTCGTCGTGGTTCAGCGACCTGCGGGTGGACCCGAACGACCTGACCGCGCCGGTGGTGGCCAGCGAGTACGTGGCAACGAGCATCTCCTCGGACTTCCCGATCGTGTTCGATGCCCCGCTGAAGCTGGCCAACCCCTTCTTGAACCCGCACGTGCGGTACTTCGACGGATCCAAGCGGGGCTACCTGCGGATCGACGTCGACCGCGAGCGCTGGCTCGTCGAACAGCGATCCGTGGCGAGCATCGCGGTGCGGCAGTCACCGGTGACGACGACGGCGGCCTATGCCACCGAGGCGGGCCACCCCGGCGTCGTCCCGGCCTGAGCGCGGTCTGCTTGATCGGCCCTGATTTGCTTGATCGGCCCTGGTTTGCTTGATCGACCCCGGTTTGCTTGATCGGCCCCGGTTTGCTTGATCGGCCCTGGTTTGCTTGATCGACGCCGTCAGTGGCGGGCCGGTTCGGTGGCCGGGGTCGGCCGGCCGGGCTGTTCGCCGCCGCGCGCGTCGAGGTAGTTCTGCTTGGGCACCATGACCTTGCGGCGGAAGGTGCACACCACCGTGCCGTCCTGCTTGTACCCGGTCGTCTCGACGTACACCACACCGCGGTCGTCCTTCGACGTGGACTCCCACTTGTCGAGCACTCGTGTCTCGCCGTAGAGAGTGTCCCCATGGAAGGTCGGCGCAACATGCCGCAACGACTCGATCTCCAGGTTCGCAATCGCCTTGCCGGACACGTCGGGCACGGACATCCCGAGCAGCAGCGAGTAGATGTAGTTGCCCACGACCACGTTGCGGCCGAACTGCGTCGTCTCGCCTGCGTAGTGCGCATCCAGGTGCAGCGGGTGGTGGTTCATCGTGAGAAGGCAGAAGAGGTGGTCGTCGTACTCGGTCACCGTCTTGCCCGGCCAGTGCTTGTAGACCGCGCCGACCTCGAACTCCTCGTAGCTGCGCCCGAACTGCATCCCGCGGCCTCCTCGTCGCCGTCCGTGATCTCACGGAGTCTCCGCCATGCTGCCCCGCGCACGCGCGGCCGGAATGGCGACACGGCGTGGTCTTGCTCACCCACGGGCCGCGCCGACAGCGTGAGGGGGCCGTCCGACCGCCGGGCAAACAGGTTGAGCGGGCAGTTCGGCCGCGACACGCCCGGCGTGTTGCCCCAGAACTGCCCGCTCCACCGCGATGACGGCAGAACCTACCGACGGGCCTGTCCGGCCGTCGTGTGGCGCACCTCCCGCACCGACTCGGTCCCCTGCTCCTTGACCTGCTGGGCACCCTCGGTGGCCGTCGACTTCACCTCATCGGCCGCCTGCCGCATCGGCTCCTTCATGGCCTGACCCACCTCGCCAGCCGCCTGCTTGGCCTGCTCGACCACGGGTTCGCCGTACTCGCGCGCCATTCCGGTCGCCCGCTGGGCGGCCTGCGCCTCGACATCGGTCGACGGCAGGAGCGAGCCGATCAGCCAGCCGGCACTGAAGGCCACCAAGCCGGCCGCGAGCGGATTCCCCTCCGTGCCGGACCGGGCGCGTGCGACCACCTCATCGGCCGCCCCCTGCACCTGGCTCGCCGCCGCCGCGGCCGTGTCCTGCACGGTGCCGACCGCCGACCCCGTGGTCTCCTGGACCGTCCCCGCCGCGGACGACATCCGGGACCGCACGCCCGGACCTGTGCTCCCGGCCGTTCCCATCACGCGGTCCCGCAGACGCCCGAGGCCGGACTTGGTCCGCTCGACCCGCTCGTGCACCATTCGCGACGGGCTCGCCTTGTAGGCCAGCGCATCGACGTCCCGCCCGATCTCCTCGCGGGTGACTTCGATGTCCCGCCTCAGCTGTTCCGTTGTCTCGCCCATCGGACGTCCTCCTTCAAAGTCTCCGCGGTCTGCGGGAGCCCCGGCTCCACCTGCCGCAATCGGTTCCGGCCGACCGTCATGAGCACGGCCGCGATGGCAGCCCAGACGATTCCCACGATCAGCGCCGCCCACTCCAGGTCCATCACGTTGCCCAGCCCGTAGACCGCGGCCAGCGACAGGAACACGAGCCCGAGCAGCGCCGCCAGGCCGCCGCCGCCGAACATCCCGGCGCCCTGAGCGGCCTGCTTCGCTTCCTGCTTGGCCTCCGCCTTGGCCAATTCGATCTCCTGTCGCATGAGGCGCGAGAGATCCGCAGTGAGCTCGCCCGCCAGCTCACCCAGCGAGCGGTCGCCGACCGGGGGCGGAGCCGACCGGGTCGGGCCCTCCTGCTGGCTGGTCACAGCGGCTCGCCCCGTCCTGGCATGGCCGGCGCGGCCCGTTCGGTGGGGTCCGGCATCCCGGCGACGGGGTCGGCGCTGGGCCTGACGGTGGGGTCGGCAGTGGGCCGGTCGGTGGTTCGCGGGGTGCCGACGCGCCGCGCGCCGCCGCCGGACGACGAACGCGAGGACGCCGCCCTCGCACCACGGGTCAGCCGGCCGGTGAGAAGACCAGCGGCGGCCGCACCCACCAGGAAGGTCCCCGGACGGCGCCGGGCGAAGGACCGCACCTCCTCCAGCAGATCGCCGGGCCGGCGTTGCTGCAGGTAACCGCAGACATCGTCCACTCGGGACGCAGCCTCGCGGACCAGGTCGTTCGCGACGCCGGGGCGATCGCCGGTGTCGGCCATCTGACGCAGCTGATCACCGACCTCGCGGAGCGTGGAGACGAGCCGGTCACGTTGGCTGTCCGCCTGATCGCCGAGCTGGCCGCGGAACTCCCGGACCAGACCATGGGTCTGTTGCTTGACCTCTCCCGCAACGTTCTGGGCCTGTTCAGCGGCGGTCTGCCCGACCTGCGAAGACTGCTCGAGCGTCGTCTGGCGCACCTGCTCGGTGCGCTCCTTGACGTCGGTGCCGCCTCCAGGCCGCTGTTGCGACGTGGGCCCGGCGGTCGTCACCGCCGGGGTTCCCTGTGTAGTCATCGCCCCTCCAAGGGCATCGGGATGCCGGTCTGCCTCACGCGCGGTACCGGGGCAACGTCTTGACCCCGCACGGCTGTCCACGACCGGTCGCCGTCGCCTTACCCGCCGCGATGACCGACATGCCGCAAGGCGGGCAAAATGCGAGTGCTCGCCTCGGCACCTGCCCCAAGGCGAGCACTCAGCGGCGAACGGCTGGTCAGCGACGGCGGCGAATGCGTCGCAGCGTGACGAGAGCCGCCAGCACCGCGCCCATCACCGCGGCCGGCTTGATCGCCCGCCGGGGCTCGGCACGGGTCTGCCGCACCTGCACGCGCGCCTGCTCGACACCAACGCGGCTCAGGCCTTTCGCCCGGTCGACGCCCGTCTGGGCGACCCCTCGCGCCTGCACCATCCGGTCGTGCGCGATCCGCGACGGGCTCGCCTTGAACGCCAGCGCATCCAGGTCCCGAGCGAGATCGGTCCGGGTCGCCTCGATGTCGTGCCTCAGCTGTTCCGAGTCTTCACCCATTGCGCATCCTCCTTCAGGGATTGCGTGGTCCGTTCCATGGGCGGGCTCAGCTGACGCAACCGGGACCGGCCGAGGATGGCAAGCGCCGCGGTCAGCACCGCCCAGGCGGCTGCGACGATGAGCGCAGCCCAGACCCGATCCATGACCTTGTCGAGCGCGTACACGGCAGCCAGCGATGCAAAGGCGAGGGTGAAAACGCCGGTCAACCCGGCCCCGCCGAGCAGGCCAGCACCCTGACCGGCCTTCCCGACGTCCTCCTTGAGCTCTGTCTTCGCGAGGTCGATCTCCTGATGGACGAGCCGCGAAAGATCCCTGGTGACCTGCAGCCCCAGGTCTCCCAGGGTCCGGTCTCTGACGTCGGCCTGGTCGGGACGATCGGTCATGGGACCCTCCAGTTCTTGATCACTACGTGCGGCGCGACTCCACGCCCAGTCCGAGCGTCTGCGCCACCTCCTGCAGATTGCGGAAGGTCTCACCGGGCGGCAGGGACCGCAGCCGGCGGATGACGGCGTCCGTCGCCTCGTGCTCCATGGCAACCACCAGGAGCCGATCCCGGTCGCCGGGGAACGCGCCGCGGCCCAGGAAACGGCCCAGCTCGGCACGCTCGTCGACGTCCTCCGGCGTCATCCCCGGCGGTGCGGATCGCAGGTCGCGGGGCAGGATGCCCTGATCCCCGGAGGGCTGGTCCTCCCCGGGGTACTCCGACTCCCGCCATTCCTCGGCATGCGACCGCTTGTCGCCCTGCACCAAGCCTCGCGTCTCGTGCGCCAGAAACTCATCGCGTACCGGACCGTGCTTGTGGCTCTGCTCCACGATTCGCCTCCCGATGTGTCGACAACGGGCAGTGAATCGCCCCTACCCACGCGACCGTCGACCCAAACGCGACGCGCCCTGCATACGCAGTGCAACGATGGGCTCATGCGCGAGGAGACCAACACCACCGAGCCGGCGGGCGAACAGAAGACTCAGCAAACGGTGGAGCAGACGGTGGAGCACCGCCAGCGGCCCACCTCCCCGGCTTTCCGCAAGTTCATTGCCTCCGGCTGGGGGCCACGACCGGATGGTGTGCCCGCGCGACTGGATTCGGCCGCCTATGCCGCGGCCAGGCGCGTGCGCGTTTCGCAGGCGTTCCCCGGCGAGCGGCTCGTCATCCCGGCGGGAGTGTTGCGGACGCGCAGCAATGACACCGATTACCGATTCCGGCCGCACACGGCGTTCGCGTATCTGACTGGGCTGGGCACCGACCGGGAGCCGGACGCCGTCCTGGTGCTGGAGCCGCGCCGCTCGGACGACCCACGCGGGACGGGCCACGATGCCGTGCTGTACTTCCGGCCCCGGGCGGAGCGGGACAGCAAGGAGTTCTACGCGGACTCGCGGTACGGCGAACTATGGGTCGGCGTTCGGCCGAGCCTGAAGGAGGTTGCGGCAGAGACCGGCATCGACTGTGCCCACGTGGAGGAGCTCGGCGATGCCCTGACCAAGGACGTGGGTGAGGGTGACGGTGCCCTTGCCGTGCGGGTCGTCCGGGGCGCGGACGCCGGCGTCGAGGAACTGGTGGACGGTGCCCGGGCGGCGGCCGGGGTGGACGACGAGCAGGCAGCAGAGTCCGACGTGGAGCTGGCCCGGGTGCTGTCCGAGCTGCGCCTGGTCAAGGACGAGTGGGAGATCGGCCAGATGCGGGTGGCCGTGGCAGCCACCGCGCGGGGGTTCGCCGACATCGTCCGGGCGCTGAGGGAGGCCGTCGCCGCGGACCGCGGGGAACGCGTCGTGGAGACGGCGTTCGAATCGCGGGCACGACGCGAAGGCAACGGTGTCGGATACGACACGATCGCGGCGGCCGGCGGGCATGCCTGCACGTTGCACTGGATCGGCAACGACGGCCGGGTGACGGAGGGTGATCTCCTGCTGGTCGACGCCGGGGTCGAGGTGGACTCGCTGTTCACCGCGGACGTCACCCGCACGCTCCCCGTGTCAGGCGAGTTCACCGAGGCCCAGCTGCGGGTCTACACCTGCGTGCTGGAGGCTGCCGACGCGGCGTTCGCCGTGGCCAGGCCGGGGACGAGGTTCCGCGACGTGCACGCCGCGGCCATGCAGGTGATCGCGACCAGGCTGCACGAGTGGGGCCTGCTGCCGGGGACCGTTGAGGAGTCGCTGGACCAGGAGGGTCAGTTCCACCGGCGATGGATGGTCCACGGTACGAGCCACCACTTGGGGATGGACGTGCACGACTGCGCCCAGGCACGGCGGGAGATGTATCTGGACGCCGAGCTGAAGCCCGGGATGGTGTTCACCATCGAACCGGGGCTGTATTTCCGGCCCGACGACCTGCTCGCGCCGCTGGAGCTGCGCGGCATCGGCGTCCGGATCGAGGACGACGTGCTCGTCACCGAGGACGGCTGCGAGAACCTCTCCGGCATGCTCCCCCGGCAACCGGTGGAGATCGAGGCCTGGATGGCGGCGCTTCGGGCGGAATGACACCAATCAACCCCGGCAGTCTTGCTGTTCCGGCGCGCGTTGTTGCTGGTGGCGCTACGATGGTTGACCGTTGTGTCATGCCTGCTGCGAGGAGGTGAGTCCGGTGCCATCCAGCGATAGCACCCCTGCCAGTACCGGTCTTCCCTCCGCGACGGATGGCCGACACCCCGCCCGCTGATCGGCTCGGCGAAGAGCCAGGCCCCGAAGGGGCCAAGCCGACGAGCGAGGTCGCTGACGCAGGCGTTCAGACCCCAGCAGACGCGAGCACGGCCATGGCCGCCGTCGCGGACCGCCCCTCACCGGAGGTGATCCGCATGGCCCGTTCCCGTTCCACCTTGTCCCGCACGCTGCCCCTACGCGCTGTCGTGGCGGCCCGCCGCAATGGCGTCATCCCCGGCCGCTCCCTCGCCGAACCCGGATCCCGGGTCACGGGTGAGCAGGCCGGGCTGCTCGAGGCCGTCGTCGACTGGGGTCTTTACCGCGACGGCCGCCGCCAGTCGGCGGCCGACTTCACGACGGCGGTCGAGCTCGCCCGCGGTGGCGACGGCTTCATCTGGATCGGCCTGCATGAGCCGAACATGACGCAGCTGGAGCAACTCGGCGCGGTGTTCGACCTGCATCCGCTGGCGCTGGAGGACGCATCGAATGCGCTGCAGCGACCCAAGATCGAGCGGTACGACGATGTGATGTTCCTCTCGTTGCGGACGCTCGCCTACGTCGAACATCCGGAGCGGGTGGAGGCAGGCGGCGACATCGTCGAGACCGGCACCATCGCCGTGTTCCTCGGGGAGACCTTCGTGGCCACCGTCCGGCACGGACGGCACGCCTCCATGGTCGGCCTGCGCCGCCGCTTGGAGGAGGACCCGGAGCAGCTGGCGCTCGGTCCGTCGGCCGTGCTGCACGCCGTCGCCGACAAGGTGGTCGACGACTACCTGGGTGTGACGGACGCCGTGCTGCAGGACATCGAGGAGATCGAGAACCGGGTCTTCACCCCGCGCGGCAGCACCGCCATCGAGCGCATCTACCAGCTGAAGCGCGATGTCATCGAGATGAAGCGGACCGTCGCGCCGCTCGCCGGGCCCTTGCACGAGCTCGCCGAACGCCCGCGCAGGCTGGTGCACCCGGAGATCCGGGAGTACTTCCGGGACGTCGAGGACCACTTGGCGCGGGTCCGGGAGCAGGTGGCCAGCTTCGATGAGCTGCTGAGCTCGATTCTGCAGGCGGGCCTGGCCCGCCTTTCCGTCGCCGAGAACGAAGACATGCGCCGGATCTCGGCGTGGGTCGCGATCGCCGCGGTGCCCACGATGATCGCCGGCATCTACGGGATGAACTTCCAGTACATGCCGGAGCTGCAGCATCGCTGGGGTTACCCGGCCGTTCTGACGCTCATGGTCGTCGTCTGCGGGGCCCTCTACCGAGGGTTCAAGCGCAACGGCTGGCTCTAGCTGGCCCCCGATGGGCTGGGACTGGGGTGACCTCACCGACGTCCCGGGAGTGCGGGTCGGACACGCGCACCGCATCGGCGGCGGTTGGCTGACGGGGGTGACGGTCGTCGTGCCGCCACCGGGCACGGTGGCCGCAGTCGACGTCCGTGGCGGCGGCCCCGGCACACACGAGACGGACGCGCTGGACCCGACCACGCTCGTCCCCACGGTCGACGCTGTCGTGCTGACCGGCGGGAGCGCCTACGGACTGGTCAGCGCCCATGGCGTGCAGCGGTGGTGCGAGGAGCAGGGCCGCGGCTTCCCGGTGGGGCCGCCGGACGACCGGGGGGCCGTTGTCGTCCCCATCGTTCCCGCCGCCGCGGTCTTCGATCTGGGGCGCGGGGGCGATCCGGCGGCTCGCCCCGACGCCGACATGGGGTACGCCGCGGCCCTGGCCGCTTCGGCCACTGCCGCCGGCGACCGCACCCCGCGCGGCGCGGTCGGGGCCGGCACCGGAGCCCTGCTCGGCCAGGGCCGGCTGAAGGGCGGTGTCGGCACGGCGAGTCTGCGACTGGGCAGCGACGTCGACCTTGTCGTCGGGGCGATCGCGGTCGTGAATGCCTTCGGCAGCCCGGTCGACCCGACGACAGGAGCCCTGCTCGGGACGGCGTTCGTGCCACCCGGGCTGGAACGGCCCGTTCGGCCGCGCGGCGGGCCGACGGCGACCGGGCCCGACATCGGCGGCCTCGCCGTACCGCCGCCGGCCAACACCACGCTCGCCGTGGTCGCGACCAATGCGGCGCTGGATCCGGCCCGCGCCCGGCGGACCGCCACGGCGGCGCATGCGGGGTTGGCCCGGGCGATGCACCCCGCCCACACGGTGCTTGATGGCGACACCGTGTTCGTGCTGGCGACCGGTGAGGTTCCGGTCGAGACCCCGGAACAGCTGGTGCGGTTGCAGGCGATGGCGGCGGACGTCGTCACCCTCGCGGTCCTCGACGCCGTCCTCTCGAGCCGGACGACGACAACGGCGGGCGGGGAGATCCCGGGTTACCTGGACGCCTACCCCTCGGCGGAGCCGCCGGGCGCCGGTGGCTGACCCCTCGCGTTCGGCCTGGGCCGGCCGCCTATCACTGCCCGCCGGGCGCCGGCCCCTCGCGCTCGGCCTGTGCTCGCCGCTCGGCTTCCTGCTGCGCCGCCCGCCGCTCTGCTTCCTGCTGCGCCGCCTGCCGTTCGGCCTCCAGGCGTTCCTGGCGCTGCCGTTCGATCATCTCGCCGTACGTCGGGCCGCTCACGACGGGCTGCTCGGGCGCGGGCGGCTGCGGCTGGGCGGGCCCGCCCGGCTCGCTGGGCGGAATGGGTGCCACGGTGGCCGGCGCACCGCCGCCCGGGCCGCCGAAGGGGCCGCCCAGGCCGAGGCCGTTGCCGGGCCCCCCGCCGGATGCGCCCGGCCCACGACCGCGACCGCCGGGCAGCTGGCTGAGCAGTTGCAGCGCCTGGCCCGCCTGCTCCTCCAGGCACAACACCTGATACTCGCTCGCCACGATCTGGCTGGTGGAGGTGAAGTCGCGCCGACCGCCGGTGAAGGCGTAGGAGATGACGCCGAAGAGCATGCCGAAGCCGGCGCCGATGACGATCGCCGCGAACACGCTGAATCCCGCGGTGTTGCTGAAGAGGGACAGCAACAGGCCCACGAACAGGCCGAACCAGGCGCCGGACAGCGCCCCGGCCACCGCGACGCGGCCGTAGCTGAGCCGCCCGGTCACCCGTTCCACCATCCGCAGGTCCGTGCCCACGATCGTGACGAACTGCACCGGAAAATGATGATCGGACAGGTAGTCGACAGAGCGCTGGGCTTCGGCGTAGGTGCCGTACCGGGCCAGCACCTCGCCACGCGGCGGAGTGGGCAGGGTGGGCCTGGCCGAGCCACCACCGAAGGGGCCGAAGTTCGTCATCCGATCATTGTTCCCGAGGTTGCGGGCAGCGCCAGTTCCATCTCCGCTCAACGGGCGGATCGGCGCGGAAGTGCCGGCGGGGGCCCTCGGGTGCGCGGCCTAGCCGCGGGCCGGGTGGTCGGATCTTTCCTTGATCAGAAGGACGTTCCGGTCGTCAGATGGACATTTCGGTCGTCCGCAGCCGGGATTTCGACACCTTCGTCCACTTGATCAAGAATCGTCCATCTGATCAAGGTTCCGCCGCGTACGGCCGCCCGGCCGAGATGACGGTGAGGACGGTCCGGCAACACGGCCGGGACGTCTCCACCCTCTCGCCCAGGAACCCATCGGTCAGCCGCGCCGGGCGTACTCCTCCAGCAGGCGGCGTCCGATGATCATCCGTTGGACGTCGGCGGTACCCTCGCCGATCAGCAGCATCGGCGCCTCGCGGTACAGCCGCTCGATCTCGTATTCCTTGGAGTAGCCGTAGCCGCCGTGGATGCGGAAGGAGTCCTCGACGACCTGCGCGCAGTACTCGCTGGCCAGGTACTTCGCCATACCGGCTTCCAGGTCGTTGCGCTCTCCGGCGTCCTTGGTGCGGGCCGCCAGCACCATCATCTGGTGGGCGGCCGCCACCTTGGTCGCCATCTCGGCCAGCCGGAACTGCACCGCCTGATGCTCGGAGATCTTCTTTCCGAACGTCTCCCGCTGCTGGGCGTAGTCGATACCCAGCTCGAAGGCGCGCATCGCCACCCCGCAGGCCCGCGCCGCGACGTTCACCCGGCCGACCTCGACCCCATCCATCATCTGGTAGAAGCCGCGGCCGGGTGCGCCGCCGAGGACCTGCGCATCCGACGTGATGTATCCGTCGAACACCAGCTCTGTCGTGTCGACGCCCTTGTACCCCATCTTGTCGATCTTTCCGGGCACCAGCAGGCCGGGGGCCGTGGCGCCGAATCCGGGCTCTTTGTCGACCAGGAACGTCGTCATGTTCCGGTAGACCGACGCCTCCCCGGTATCGGTCTTCGTCAGGACGGCGACCAGGTTGGCCGATCCGCCGTTGGTGAGCCACATCTTCTGCCCGTTGATCGCCCACCCGCCGTCCGCGCCGCGAACGGCTTTGGTCCGGATCGCCGCGACGTCCGACCCGCAGTGCGGCTCACTCATGGAGAACGCCCCGCGCACCTCACCGGCCGCCATCCGCGGCAGGTACTTCTGCTTCTGCTCCTCGGTGCCGTGCTGCAGCAGCATGTAGGCCACGATGAAGTGGGTGTTGATGATCCCCGAGACGCTCATCCAGCCCCGGGCGATCTCCTCCACGCACAGCGCGTACGTCAGCAGCGACTCACCCAGCCCGCCGTACTCCTCGGGGATCATCAACCCGAAGATCCCCATGTCCTTCATGCCCTCGACGATCTCCGCGGGGTACTCGTCCTTGTGCTCCAGCTCCGTCGCGACCGGCAGGATCTGCTCGTCCACGAAGGTCCGGACGGCCTTCAGGATCTCCTGCTGGACGTCGGTGAGTCCGTCGGTGTGCTGCAGGCGACCCATGAGCCTCTTCGCTCCTCTGATGGCTGGCTATCGGTACATGGCTGGCGGACGGTCCTCGGAGTATCGCCACGGCCACCCTTGCGGCGCATCCCACCCCGATGTGACCGTGCCCACCCCGATCATGAGCGGAACAGCCAGCGCCCTTGCCCCCGTTCTGGGGCGAAAGCCCGGCTGATCCCGTCGTCCGGATGGTGGACCTCACTTTGACCAAGCTCGAAAGGGAACGTACCGTGAGAGTCGCCATCCAGAGCGGCCGAGAGACCTGGCTCGTTGACACCGCAGCAACCACCCACCCGGGCAGGTGCTACCGCCAGGACCGATGGAGGACCCGTGGGAACGCTCGGATCACCGGTGGATCTTCTTCTGACGCGTCGTCACCACGTGGACCTGCTGCGCACCGCCAGCGCGGTGTGTCGTTCCGTAACGGCCGGCTGAGCTCCCGCACAGCACTCAGGCCGCACGTCCCGGGCGATCCGGGGCGGTTCGCGATGCCTGCTCTGCTGACCCGACGAGCAGCCCGTTCCGGCAGACGCCAACGCCGTACGGAACGTTTCGGGATCCCGCTGAGGATCCCGGCAGATGGAGGACCGCGTGAGTACCGAGACCGAGGCGCCCCGCCGCGGAGGCGCCCGCCGCCCACGTCCGGAAGGACAGTGGGCGCTCGGCTACCGAGAGCCGCTGAACCCCAACGAGCGGACCAAGAAGGACGACAACGGGCTGAACGTCCGCCCGCGGATCGAGAACATCTACGCGCGCGGGGGCTTCTCCTCGATCGACCCGGCCGACTTGCGCGGGCGGATGCGCTGGTGGGGCCTGTACACCCAGCGCCGTCCCGGTATCGACGGCGGGCGCACGGCCACACTGGAGCCAGAGGAACTGGACGACGAGTACTTCATGCTCCGGGTCCGGATCGACGGCGGCGCGGTGGACCTGGCCCAGCTGCGCACCCTCGCCGACATCTCGTCCACCTACGCACGGGACACGGCGGATGTCACCGACCGGCAGAACATCCAGTACCACTGGATCCGGATCGAGGACATGCCGGCGATCTGGTCCCGGCTGGAGTTCGTCGGCCTGATCACCACCGAAGCGTGCGGCGACACTCCGCGCGTCGTGCTGGGCTCGCCCGTGGCCGGCATTGCCGCGGACGAGATCGTCGACGGCACGCCGGCGATCCAGGAGATACGCCGCCGGTTCATCGGTGACCCGGACCTGTCGAACCTGCCCCGCAAGTTCAAGACCGCCGTCAGCGGCAGCCCGCACCAGGACGTCGCCCACGAGATCCACGACATCGCGTTCGTCGGTGTCAACCACCCGGAACACGGCCCCGGCTTCGACCTGTGGGTCGGCGGCGGGCTGTCCACCAACCCGATGCTGGCCCAGCGGCTCGGTGCCTGGGTGCCGCTGGAGGACGTGCCGGACGTGTGGCACGGCGTCGTTCGGCTCTTCCGCGACTACGGCTATCGGCGGCTCCGCACTCGGGCCCGGATCAAGTTCCTGGTGGCCGACTGGGGGCCGCAGAGGTTCCGCGAAGTCCTCGAGCAGGAGTACCTGCAGCGTTCGCTGCTGGACGGGCCGGCACCGCCCCCGCCGCCGCAGGGCCGGCGGGATCACATCGGCGTGCACCGGCAGCGGGACGGGCGGTTCTACGTCGGCGCGGCGCCGGTCGTCGGCCGAGTCAGCGGCAAGACGCTGGCCGGGCTCGCCGACGCCGCCGAGCGGGCCGGCAGCACGCGTATACGGTTCACGCCCGAGCAGAAGGTGGTGCTCCTCGACGTCGCGGCGCCGCAGGTCGCCGACCTGCTGGACGACCTGGAGGCCATCGGGCTGACGGCGCGGGCCTCGGCGTTCCGGCGCGGCACCATGGCGTGCACCGGCATCGAGTTCTGCAAGCTCGCGATCGTCGAGACCAAGGCGACGGCGGCGCATCTGGTGAACGAGCTGGAGCGCCGGCTGGCCGACGTGCCGGAGCTGTTCACGCTCGACGGGCCGAGCCTGACGGTGAACGTGAACGGCTGCCCGAACTCCTGCGCCCGCGCGCAGATCGCCGACATCGGGCTCAAGGGCGTGCAGCTGCCCAATCCGGCCGACCCGACCGGGCCGACCGTCGAGGGCTTCCAGATCCACCTCGGCGGCGGGCTCGGCGTGCACGCCGGTTTCGGCCGGAAGCTGCGCGGTCTGAAGACGACGAGCGCCGACCTGCCGGACTACGTCGAGCGCCTGGTCCGCCGCTGGCTGGAGCAGCGCAAGGACGGCGAGGAGTTCGCCGCCTGGGTGGCGCGCGCGGACGAGGAGGACCTCAAGTGAGTGAGCAGGGCGGCGCGGCGGCGTCTGGACTGAGGAACGAAGGAAGACGGCGCCAAGAGGCGCCGACCAGCGAACGAACAATTCAACACGAGCGCGTGGTGCCCTACGCCTGTCCCTTCTGCGCCGAGGAGGACGTGCGACCGCTGGAGGCGGGCGCCGTTCCCGGTCTGGCGCGCGACGGTTGGCACTGTCGCAGCTGCCTTCGTGTCTTCACCCTCACCTTCCATGGACTTCATCGGAGTGATAGATCATGATCGGCCCCCTGATCAGCCGCCCGGAGGACGTGGCGGCAGCGCTTGAGAATGACCCCGTCGGATTCGCCGCGGAGGCCAACCAGGTACTGGACGGCGCCGACCCGCTCACCGTGCTGGGATGGGCCGGCCGGGCGTTCGGCAAGTGCCTGGCGGTGACCGCCGCGATGGGCGACACGGTGCTGGCGCATCTGGCCTCGCGCGCCGTCCCCGGCGTCAACGTCCTGTTCGTCGACACCGGCTACCACTTCGCCGAGACGATCGGGACAGTGGACGCCGTGGCGGCCACCTACCCGGTACGCATGTTGACCATCCGCCCGAAGGAGACCCGCGCCGAGCACGAGGCCGCGCGCGGGGAGCTGTTCCGGACCAACCCGGACGCCTGCTGCGCCCTGCGCAAGGTCGCGCCGCTGGACAACGCGCTGCGCGGCTACCGCGCCTGGGCGACCGGCCTACGCCGGGACGATTCAGAGTCCCGAGCCGACACACCGACGGTGCAGTGGGACGCCAAGCGCGGCCTGCTCAAGCTGGCCCCCATCGCGGCGTGGACCGATGAGGACGTCGACGCCTACCTGGCCGCCCACCCCGACGTGCTCACCAACCCGTTGCTGCAGCTCGGTTATCGCTCGATCGGCTGCGCGCCGTGCACCCGGGCCGTGGCCGAGGGTGAGGATGCCCGGGCCGGTCGGTGGGCCGGACTGGCCAAGTCGGAGTGCGGCATCCACCTGTAGGCCGCAGAACCTCTAACTCTCCGGCGGCGTCCAGACGTCCGTGCGGGTCATCCCGGCGGCACGCCCCTTGCCGGCGATGACGAGACCCATCTTCCGGCTCGCCTCGTCGATCATCTCGTCGCCGAGCATCGCCGCGCCTTTGGCTCCGCCCGCCTCGCTGGTGAACCAGGTGTAAGCGTCGAGGATGTTCTCCGCGTGGTCGTAATCCTCCTGGCGCGGGCTGAACAACTCGTTCGCCGGTTCCAGCTGCCCCGGGTGGAGCACCCACTTGCCGTCGAAGCCCAGCGCCGCCGCGCGGGAGGCGACCCGGCGGAATCCCTCGACGTCGCGGATCGCCAGATAGGGGCCGTCGATCGCCTGCTTGTCGTTGGCGCGGGCCGCCATGAGGATCGACATCAGGATGTGGTGGTAGGCGTCACCGACGTCGTATCCCGGCGGCTGCTCCCCCACCACCAGGGACTTCATGTTGATGCTCGCCATGAAGTCGGCCGGGCCGAAAATGATCGTCTCCACCCGCGGGCTGGCCTTCGCGATGGCATCGACCGCGATGAGCCCCTTCGCGTTCTCGATCTGCGCCTCGATGCCGATCCGGCCCACCTCGTACCCCAGGGTCGTCTCGATCTGGGTCAGCAGGAGGTCGAGCGCGACCACCTGTTCGGCGTTCTGCACCTTCGGCAGCATGATGCAGTCCAGGTTCGCCCCGGCGCCCTCCACCACTTCGATGACGTCGCGGTACGTCCAGTGCGTGGTCCAGTCGTTCACCCGGACCACCCGCACCTTGTCGCCCCAGCCGCCTTCGTTCAGCGCGGCCACGATGTTCTTGCGCGCCTCCGGTTTCACCAGGGGCGCACACGCGTCCTCCAGATCAAGGAAGATCTGGTCCGCGGGCAGGCCCTTGGCCTTCTCGATCATCTTGACGCTGGATCCCGGCACCGCGAGGTTGGAGCGGCGCGATCGCGGCGCGCGGGCGGCGGCCTGGGGCTGGGTGGTCATGACGACTCCTCATCCGGTGACGTCTCGTGACGCTACCGGGGACGGCTGGGGGCGTCAGGACGGACCGGCGTGAGGTAAACCACCGTGCCGTGGCAGTCAGCCGCTGCGCCCAGTCCGCCACACCCTGTGGGACGCTCTGACAGTGAGCCGACCGCTGTCACCGGTGGATGCTGCGCTCGTCGCCGAGGCCTGCAGCCGCAGCGATCTCGTCTGGGTTCGTCCGGCCGGGACGCCGCGCCCGCGGGCCGCCTGGCACGTGTGGCACGACGATGCCGTCTGCGTCGTCTACGGCACCGGTGAGCAGATGCTGCCGCTGCTGGAGGGTCGGGTCGACGTCATCGCGCGGAGCAAGGAGACCGGTGCGCGCGTCGTCGAGTTCGTCGCCGAGGCGCAGACACTGACCGCCCGCACCCCGGAGTGGGCGGCCGCCGCCAAGGAGCTCGCCGCCGCCCGGCTGAACGCCACCGATCACGAGTCACAGGTGGATCGCTGGGCGTCCGGCGCGCTGATCACGCTGCTGCGTCCGGTCGCGGTCACGGCGGCAGGCGCCGGAGACGACCATGCGCCCTCGGAGGCCCAGCCGCCACCTCGCGGGTCCGGGACGACGGTGCGCCGGCGACCGTTCCACCTCGGCCGCCGCAAGCGCAGGGCGATCCGGGTGCGGCGCCGAGCCGCCGACGAATAGCCGTAGCCGTAGCCTGATCAGGTGAGCACAGCCCCGTCGCGGGTCTTCGTCGCCCGGCTGGCCGGGATGGCCGTGTTCGACCCGCTCGGCGACCAGGTCGGCCGGGTCCGGGATGTCGTGGCCGTGTTCCGCGCCGGCCGGCAGGCGCCGCGGGTGGTCGGGCTCGTGGTGGAGGTGCCGGGACGGCGCCGCGTCTTCGTCCCCATGACCCGGGTGACCAGCATCGGCGCCGGACAAGTGATCACGACTGGGCTGGTGAACCTCCGGCGTTTCGAGCAGCGGCCCACCGAGACGCTGCTGATCGCCGAGATGCTCGACCGCACCGTCGGGGTGGTCGACCGGGCCGCCGGGCAGAGCGCGCGCGTCACGATCGAGGACGTCGCGATCGAGGAGACGCGCAGTCGGGAATGGCGGGTCACGCGGGCCTTCGTGCGCCGTCCCCGGCCGGGGCGGCTGCGCCGCCGGGGTGAGGCATTCGTCGTCGAGATCGGGCAGCTCGTCGACGTCGGCATCGTGGAGCAGCGGCAGGGCGCGGCCAACCTGCTGGCCGCGTTCGAGGAGCTCAAGGCGCCCGACCTGGCCGAAGTGATCCACGAGCTGGCCCCGAAGCGGCGCCTGGAGGTGGCCTCCGCCCTGGACGACGAGCGGCTGGCCGACGTCCTGGAGGAGCTGCCCGAGGACGACCAGGTGGAGATCCTGTCGGTCCTGAACAACGAGCGCGCGGCCGACGTCCTGGAGGCTATGCAGCCGGACGACGCCGCGGACCTGCTGTCCGAGCTGCCTCCCGAGCAGGCCGAGCAGCTCCTGGCCCTGATGGAGCCGGACGAGGCGGCCGACGTGCGCCGGCTGCTGGCCTACGACGAGAACACCGCCGGCGGGCTGATGACGCCGGAGCCGGTCGTCCTGCCGCCGGAGGCGACGGTGGCCGAGGCACTGGCCCTGGTGCGCATGGAGGACATCTCCCCCGCCCTGGCCGCCGCGGTCTTCGTCTGCCGCCCGCCGCTGGAGACGCCAACCGGCACCTACCTCGGGCTCGTGCACATTCAGCGGATGCTGCGTGAGGCCCCCCACGAGGTCGTCGGGGGCCTGGTGGACCGGGACGTCGAACCGCTGTCGCCCGGCGCGCCGCTGGAACACATCACCCGGCATCTGGCCATCTACAACCTCGTGTCGCTGCCGGTGACGGACGAGAGCGGCCGGCTGGTCGGCGTCGTCACCGTGGACGACGTTCTGGATCATCTCCTGCCCGAGGACTGGCGCGAGGCCGACGACGACCTCGGTGACGTGACCGGAGAGCTGCCGCGTGTCCGCTGAGCCGCGCCGGATGGACGGCGAGCCGCGGCGAGCCCGGGTCCGCGGAGTACCACCGCGGCGTCGCAACGGGCCGGCGGGACGACGCCCCGCCAGCCTGGACACTCCTCGTGAGCTGCGTCCCCTGCGCCCTCCCCAGGTGGACCCGGAGGCCTTCGGCCGCTGGTCGGAGCGCTTCGCCCGATTCATGGGGACCGCATGGTTCATCGTGGCGATGACCGCGTTCGTGGCGGTCTGGCTGGCCTGGAACACCTGGGCGCCGCCGGACTACCAGTTCGACTCGCGCCGGCTGAACTACACCTTGCTGACGCTGATCCTCAGCCTGCAGGCCTCTTACGCCGCGCCGCTCATCCTGCTGGCGCAGAACCGGCAGGCGGACCGGGACCGGGTCGCCTTCGAGCAGGACCGCCGCCGCGCCGAACGCAACCTCGCCGACACCGAGTACCTGGCCCGCGAGGTGGCGGCGCTGCGGATCGCCCTGCGGGAGGTGGCCACCCGCGACTTCGTCCGTTCCGAACTGCGGGATCTGCTGGAGGAGGCGCTGGCGGAGCGTCGCCCGGGCAAACGCCGTAGCTCCGACCCGGTTCCCCCGTCCGGGTCAACCTGACGGGTCGGGCTGCCGACAGACAGTCAGTGACGACGTCGCAGCACGGCACGGCGCAGGGTGGTGTGCCGCGCCAGGCCGCGACCGACCCGCCGCAGTCGGGCCGGGCCCGCCGGCGGCTGGGCGACGTCCTCGTCGAGTCGGGCCTGATCACCCAGGAGCAGCTGGTCCAGGCTCTGGAGCACCAGCGCAAACCGGACGGCCCGCGGCGCCGGCTCGGCCAGGTCGTGGCCGACCTCGGCATGGCCTCCGAGCGCGACGTCGCCGAGGCGCTGGCGAAGCTGCTCGGCCTGGAGATGATCGACCTGTCCAAGTCGATGCCGGCGCCCGACGTGGTCCGGCTGCTCCCGCGGGCCGTCGCCGAGCGGACCCGGGTGCTCGTGCTGGACAAGACGGCGCGAGGGCTGGTCGTGGCGATGGCCGACCCGACGAACGTGCTCGCCCTGGACGACGTCAAGATCTACACCCGTAGCCCGGAGCTGCAGGTCATGGTCGCCACGGACAGCCAGATCCGCGACCAGCTGGCCCGGGCCTGGTCGATCGGGGAGGACTCGACCAACGTCTCGGCGATGGTCGAGGAGATGTCCGAGGAGGAGGACCCGGAGGCGTCCCTCGGCGGGGTCGACGACGAGGGTCCCATCGTCAAGCTGGTCAACCGGATCCTGGCCGACGCGGTCCGGCTGCGCGCTTCCGACATCCACGTGGAGGTCCAGCGGGACGCGTTGCGGGTGCGCTACCGGGTGGACGGTCTGCTGCGTGACGTCATGACCGCACCCCGGCGGATCGCCACGTCGGTGATCAGCCGCATCAAGATCATGTCTGGCTTGGACATCGCCGAGCGGCGGGTCCCGCAGGACGGCCGCACCCGCATCGTGGTGGAGAACTCCGCCATCGACGCCCGGATCAGCACATTGCCGAGCCTGCACGGCGAGAAGGTCGTCATCCGGCTGCTCACCCGCGGGGACGACGTACCCGCGCTGGCCTCGCTCGGTTTCGAGCCGCGCCAGCTCGCGGCCTTCGAGTCCGCGCTCGCCGTGCCGCAGGGGCTGATCCTGATCACCGGGCCCACCGGCTCCGGAAAGACCAACACGCTGTACTCGGCGATCGCGGCAATCAAGTCGCCGGAGAAGAACATCGTGACGCTGGAGGACCCGGTCGAGGTCCAACTGCCGGGCATCACCCAGGTCGGGGTCAACGTGAAGACCGGGATGACGTTCGGGGCGGGGCTTCGCTCCATCCTGCGCCAGGACCCGGACATCGTGCTGGTGGGTGAGGTCCGCGACACCGAGACCGCCGAGCTGGCCCTGAAGGCGTCGCTGACCGGCCACCTCGTGCTCACCACGCTGCACACCAACTCCGCCGTCGCCGCCATCACCCGGCTGGTGGACATGGGGGCGCAGCCGTTCCTGGTGGCCTCCTCGATGACGGCGGCGGTCGCGCAGCGGCTGGTCCGCCGTCCCTGTGTCGCCTGCGCCGAGCCGTACGAGCCGGACGACGTGACGCTCACGCTGCTCGGCCTCACGGCAGCGGACATCGCCGACGCCACGCCGCTGCGCGGCGACGGGTGCCCGGAGTGCGGCGGCACCGGCTACCGCGGCCGGACCGCCATCTATGAGGTACTGACCGTGGACGCGGCGATGCGGCAGATCCTGATGCGGGATCCGAGCGAGTCGGCGATCGCGGCGCAGGCCCGGGCCACCGGGATGGCGACGTTGCGGGCGTCCGCGCTGGAGAAGGCACGCCGCGGGGAGACGACGTTCGAGGAGGCGATCCGGGTCACCCACTCCGACGGCGCCGGCGGGCACTCCTGCCCGGCGTGCGAGCGGCGGGTTGAGGAGGGGATGGTGGCCTGCCCGTGGTGCGCGGCCACGCTCGACCGGGGCCACTGTGCCTCGTGCGGGCGCGGCCTGGACCCCGACTGGCGGGTGTGCCCCTGGTGCCGGACGCCGGCCCCCGGTTAGGGATCACGGCCGAGCATCGCGAGCAGGCGGGACTGGTCGTCCGTGCGATCCGTCTCGACCGGCGTCCCGAAGAGCCCGCTGCCGGCGTACTCCTCGGCGTGCGGCTCGGCGTAGGTCAGGACGTGGGAGACGAGGGAGGGATCCAGCCGCTCGTCCAGCCCCGCGCCGCGGGCGACGTCCCAGCCGTGCACGACCAGGTCCAGCAGCATCTCCTCGGCGTATTCCCGCGCCGGGCTGGGCCCGCTGGAGAGGTTCACCTCCTGGTCCTCCCGCGCCATCGCCCACGACCGCAGGGCGGCGGCGATGGCGTCCTCCCAGGCGCCGACCGGGTCGGCACCGAGGAGGTCCCCCTCGAACTGGTCCCCGACCTCGGCGATCGTCTTGCCGGCCAGCAGCGGCGGCACCCAGCGTTGTTCGTAGGTCATGTGGTTGACGACGTCGCGCACCGTCCATTCCGCGCAGGGGCTCTGCTCGGACCAGCGCTCCGGCGGGACGGCCCGGACTCGCTCGGTGAACGCCGCGGCGGCCGCCGGGAGCAGCGCGCGGGCAGTGCTCTGATATGTGGTCGTGTCGGACATGGCCCCTCCTCGTCGGACGGCGACGCACCCACAGGCGCCCACGCCATCACCCGGAACGGCCCCGTGCAAGCCGCGGCCTACCATCGAGGCATGTCCGCTCCGACGCTCGACGCCGTCCGCGCCGCACTCGCCACCGTGAACGACCCGGAGATCCGCCGTCCGATCACCGAGCTCGACATGGTGAAGTCGGTGGATCTGGACGGCGGCCGGGTGGCCGTCGGCATCTACCTCACCGTGGCCGGATGCCCGATGAAGGATCGGCTCACCCGGGACGTGACAGCCGCGGTGTCGGGGGTGGCCGGGGTCACGCGGGTCGACGTCGACCTCGACGTCATGTCGGAGCAGCAGCGGGACGCGCTCAAGGAGAAACTGCGGGGGCCGCAGGCCAACCGGGAGATCCCGTTCGCCCGGCCGGGCTCGCTGACCCGCGTCTACGCCGTCGCCTCCGGCAAGGGCGGCGTCGGGAAGTCGAGCGTCACCGTCAACCTGGCGGCTGCGATGGCCGCCGAGGGGCTCGCTGTGGGCGTGGTGGACGCCGACGTGTACGGCTTCTCGGTGCCCCGGATGCTCGGTGTGACCGGCCAGCCCACCCGCGTGGACGACATGATCCTTCCGCCGATCGCGCACGAAGTGAAGGTCATCTCGATCGGGATGTTCGTCCCGGGAAACCAGCCGGTGGTGTGGCGTGGGCCGATGCTGCACCGCGCGCTGGAGCAGTTCCTGTCCGACGTCTTCTGGGGCGATCTCGACGTTCTCCTGCTCGACCTCCCGCCGGGCACCGGTGACATCGCGATCAGCACGGCACAGTTGCTGCCGACGGCGGAGATCCTGGTGGTGACCACGCCGCAGCAGGCCGCGGCCGAGGTGGCCGAGCGCGCCGGCGCCATCGCGCTGCAGACCAAGCAGCAGATCGTCGGTGTCGTGGAGAACATGTCGTGGCTGGAGCAGCCGGACGGTTCGCGATTGGAACTCTTCGGCAGCGGGGGCGGGCGGACCGTGGCCGAGTCGCTGGGCCGCGCCATCGGCGCGCCGGTGCCGCTGCTGGGCCAGGTGCCGATCGACGTCGCGCTTCGCGAGGGTGGGGACACCGGCAGCCCGGTGATCCTCGCCGCCCCGGACTCACCCTCCGCGGTGGCGCTGCGCGGGGTGGCACGGCAGCTCAGCCGGCGCGCCCGCGGGCTCGCGGGCCGCTCGCTCGGGCTGACTCCCGTGGGCCGCTGAGAGCGGTTCCGCCGGGACCGGTCAGGTGGCGTCGGCGTCGTACGGCGTCGCGCGCGGTGCGTCACTCGCAGCGGCCGCGCCGTTCGCACCCTTCGCCCCGTTGGGGCTCGCGGACGCTTCGGTGCCGTTGATCGTGTCCGCACTGTCCGCACTGTGCGCGCTGTCCGCGCTGTCCGCGCTGTCCGCGGCGTCCGGGCTGTCCGGGCTCTCCCCGTTGGCGGTTGCCGGGTCCGGTCCGCCCTGAGACGTCGGCTTGGTCTTCAGCCCGAGCGGATCGTCGTCGTCCCAGACGTCGGACAGGGCGTCCCGCACAATCCGCCGCGGGTCGTATTGGCGGGGATCCAGCTTGCGCCAGTCGATGTCGTCGAACTCCGGGCCGAGCTCCTGCCGGACCTGGTCGCTGGCACCCTGCGCCATCCGGCGCAACTCCCGGACCAGCCGGGCCAGCTGCTGGGCGTACTGGGGCAGGCGTTCGGGGCCGAGCACTACCGCCGCGACGACGACGAGCACGATGAACTCGCTCGGGTTGATTCCGAACACGTCGCGACCTTAACTCACCCTCCGCGCGCCCAGCGGACCAAGGACGACAACCCACGCCGAAGGGTGGCCATCGCCCCGGCGTCGGCGCCGTCGTCCCGTGGCAGGGCGCGGAGGAGTCCGGGCAGCTCGGCCGGGGGTGCGTCGGCGATGACCGTGATCACGGTGCGGCCGCCCTGCCAGACCACCCGCTGCGGCACGCCGTCGGCGACGCGCACGGGGCTGCCGTTCCAGCGCTGCTCGCGGAACCCGGCAAGGGAGCCCGCGTCGAGCCGTCCCTGCTGCAGGAAGACCGATACCACGGACAGCCCGTCACCGTAGGTCAGGTGCAGCACAGGCCCGCCGGCCGACATTTGCCGGACGTCCAGAAGCCGGAAGGTCTCCCCCAGTCGAGGCGGGACCGGCCATCCGGCGGACCGCCATCTTCGCAGGTCAGCCGGGTCCTCCTCCCGCCAGCCGGGGGACCCGGACACGGCAGCAGCCGCTGTGGCCACGGCGTCGACCCGCGTGGTGGGCCGGAAGTCGACGAAGGCGGCCATCCGGTAGAGCCGGCCATCGGCATCCCGGACGTCCTGCCGCACCATCAGACCGGTGTCCCGGTCCAGCCACATCCGGGCGACCTCCCGTTCACCTCCCCGAGCAGCGCGCTGACCAGCGGCGTCAGCGGCCCGATCAGCACGGAAGGCCGCGACGACGGTGGCCGGTCGGCCTGCCACAGTGGAGGCGACCGTCGAGTCCCCCACGACGCGCAGCCGGTAGGCCGCAGCGAGCGCGTCGAGCATGGGCCCGGAGAAGGCCGCGAGATCCATCGGCCAGGTCGATCCGGAATGCGTGCCGGATGTCGTCGGCAGCACCGTCACGGTGCGCGCACCGCCCGGCACCTGGCGGATCTCCAGCACACACGTGCTCGTGCCGCCCGGCGTCCAGGTGCTGACCACCTGCGTTCCGGTGTAGCCGAACTGAGCCGCCGCCTGCACCGCCCGGCGCAGGGCGGCGATCGCGGCGGCGTCATCGTCACGAGGCGGCGATGACGCGGCGTCGGCAGGGGCCGACGCCACCAGCCCGGCCCCGATCAGCCCGAGCAGCAGGAGAAGGGGCAGGGTGGCGGATCCGGCGACGGTCCGCCGGGTGACTCCCGGACCGCCGGCGTTCGCCCTCGCGGGCGGGACGCGGCGACCGGGGCTCACCTGCCGTCCCCCGCCGATCCCCAGCTGACCGTCTGGTTGCCGTAGAGCAGGCTGCCCGACGAGGCGCCGTGCTCCACCACGAAGCTGTCCACCGCCGGTTTCACGGACGGTGAGCCGCCGGTGCCCGCGGCCGACACTGTCCCGGCGACCCCGGCCCCGACCAGGGCGAGCGCACCGACCAGTGCGAAGCCCAGCCGCAGCCGGGCCGGACGCGACAAGTCCCGGCGGCCGGCGCGGCGCAGGACGGTGGAACCTCCTCGGCCCGGTCCCGCCAGGGCGGCGACCTGACCCGCGGTGCCGGTCGGCGTGCGCATTGCCCGCGGCGGGCGGCCGGGCACCGTCACCGGCCGGGGGCGGGGCGAACCCGGTACGTGGCCCGGCCGGGGCGGAACCGGACCACCCGGTGCGGCGAGCCCGAGGAGGCGCTCCATCAGGTCATTTCCCGGCTGCGGGGTTCCCAGAGCGGCCAAACGCGCTTTGATCAGATACTCGGCGTCCGTTGCCTGGCGGCAGGACGCGCAGCGCGCCAGATGAATCCGGGCGCGCTCGGCGGAGTCGGCGCTGAGCTGGTTGTCGACGAGCGGAGTGATCCGGTCACCGAGGTGGGTCACCGCGCCGCCTCCCCCGCCCGACGGGAACGGGAGCCGCGGCGCCGCCCACCCTCCTCGGGCGCGCCGGGACGGCGGTGCGCGAGCTCCTCGCGCAGCAGCGCCCGCCCACGGTGAATTCGGGAGCGCACGGTCCCCAGCTTGACGTCGAGCGTCGCGGCGATCTCCTCATAGGAGAGTCCCTCGATGTCGCACAGCACGACGGCCGCCCGGAAATCCGGTGGCAGCGCGTCGAGGGCGGCCTGGACGTCATGGTCGAGGTTGTTGTGCTCCCAGGCACGTTCCGGGCCCGGCTCGCCGCCGGGCAAGCGCTCTTCCGCGCCCTCCGGCAGGCCGTCGAACCGAATCCGCTGCCGACGGCGCGCCTGGTCCAGGAAGAGGTTGGTGGTGATCCGGTGCAGCCAGCCCTCGAACGTGCCGGGGCTGTAGGAGGACAGCGAACGGAAGACGCGGACGAAAACCTCCTGGGTGAGATCCTCGGCGTCGTGCTGATTGCCGGTGAGCCGGTACGCCAGCCGGTAGACGCGCCCGGAGTGCTCGCGGACGATCTCCTCCCAGCTGGGCGGCGTCCACGCCGCGGCGGCCCCCGCCACCTGTCCGGCTTGTCCCGCTACCTGTGCAGCCACCTGCTCGGACGCGGCCGCCCCCGGTGCCGTATGTCCGGCCTCGGCAGGCGGATCATGCTTGTCGTGCCGCCGTGACAGCGCCCGGCCGCGGTCGCCGTCTGTCGCGCGCTCGCGGCGCGCCACCAGACGCAGCGGCAGCGCCCCCGCGGGCATCGCGTAGACCGACACCGTTCCTCCTCCTGCCGGTCGACCTGAGTCACCGGCTTCGCCGTCACCGAAGGAGTCGATGGGCCCACCTCCGTCTGCCACATCGACTCCGACTCCACCCATAACGCGCTGGGACGTCGGCCCGTTCCCCACCCGGCTACGCTTGCTCCGCCGCCAACCCGACACGGGAGGTACCGATCAGCGCGCCGACACCCGCGACCTGGGCCTACGCAGAGAACTTCCTCGTGGAGGACGACATCCTCACGCGTGCCCGGGCCCGCGCCGAGGAACTGGGCTGCACTCCCGTGCTGCCCGGGACCGGCGCTGCGCTGCGCATGCTGGCCGCGGCTCTCGGCGCCAGGGCGGTTGTCGAGGTGGGAACCGGAGCCGGAGTCTCCGGCGTCTACCTGCTGCGCGGGATGCCCGATGACGGCGTCCTGACCACGATCGACGTCGAGGTTGAGCACCAGCGGGCCGCCCGCGAGACGTTCGCCGAGGCGGGAATCCGGTCGAATCGGGCCCGCTTCATCCCGGGACGCGCCCTCGACGTCCTGCCCCGGCTCACCGACGGCGCCTACGACCTCGTGCTCCTCGACGCGGACAAGACGGAGTACGCCGCCTACCTGGAGCAGGGGCTGCGGCTCCTGCGGCGGGGCGGTGCGGTGGCCATCGACAACGCGCTGTGGCACGACCGGGTGGCCGACCCCGCTCAGCGCGATCCGTCGACGACCGCCGTCCGCGAGGCCGGGAAGCTGGTACGCGACGACGAGAGGCTGATCCCGGCGCTGCTGCCGTGCGGAGACGGCCTGCTGGTGGCGGTGAAGCGGTGAGCGAGTCGCCCGCGATCGATCCGTCCCGTCCCGGCCCGCCCCGACGGCTGCTGCGCGGGGCGGAACAGTTGGCCGCCTTGGTGGGTTCCCGGCTCTTGGTGGGGATCACCTACCTCGACTCCGGCGGGCAGGTGACGTCGACGCAGCAGTTCTGCGGCAGGGTTCTCGAGGTCGCCGATGGGGTCGTCATCGTGGAGCGGCCGGGTGCGCCCGAGCCCGCGGTCCTGCCGGCGGACGCGTCGGCGTACAGCCCAGCCGCTACCGGCCGGTACACCTTGCAGTCCACCGGGGAGATCGTAGTGGACCCCGACTTCGTCACGACCTGGCGAGTGGCGGCCACCTCCTGAGCCGGTTGAGCCCCTTCTGGGGCAATGCCGCAACCCGGACCGGTGAAAGTCAGCTGGATATCGATGTCAGGCTCGACGGGCGCCGCTTTCGCCGAGTCGGCTTGCGCGCCTCCGCACGGCCAGCGCCGTGTGCGTCAGCGCAATCCCTCCAGCCAGCGCAGCAGCAGCCGGGCACCGAACCCGGTGGCGCCGCGCGTCACCTCGTACTCGTCCTTCTCCGATCGCGCCGTCCCGGCGATGTCCAGATGCACCCAGGGCAGCCCGGCGGTGAACTCGCGCAGGAACAGCGCGGCGACGATCGAGCCGCCGCCGACGCCGGCGTCCGCGGTCGGGACGTTGCGCAGGTCCGCCACTGGCGAATCCAGCGCCGGCCGGTAGTCCTCGACCAGCGGCATGCGCCACACGAGCTCTCCGCTGGACGCCCCCGCCCGCTCCAGCGCCGTCACGGCTCGTTCGTCGGTCCCGTAGAGGCCGGCATGGCGTCGCCCGAGGCCGAGGGTGACGGCGCCGGTGAGCGTCGCGATATCCACGATCAGCTCGGGGTCGAGCGCAGCGACCGCGTACGCCATGGCGTCGGCCAGGACGAGCCGCCCCTCGGCGTCGGTGTTGAGCACCTCGACGGTGCGGCCGCCGTAGCAGGTCACGACGTCGCCAGGCCGATACGACGAGGCCCCCACGGCGTTCTCTGCGAGCGGCAGCAGCCCGATCACCGGCCGGCGCACGCCGGCTGCTGCGCAGGCGGCCAGCGTGGACAGCACCGCGGCGGAGCCCGACATGTCCGTCTTCATGGGGACCATCGACTCACGCGGCTTGATCGAGATCCCGCCGGTGTCGTACGTGATGCCCTTGCCGACGAGCACGATGGGCCGAGCGGCCCGCGCCCGACCGCGACGAGCTCCGGCGTCTGGCGGATCTGCGACCGGGCGATAGTCCAGGCGCACCAGCCGGGGTGGATGTTCCGAACCACCGCCGACCGCGCACAACGCACCGAAACCCTCGGCGGCCAGCCGGTCGGCGTCCCAGATGTCGATGTCGAGCCCAGTCTCCGCAGCGACCTCCGCCGCGCGCTCGGCCACCCACTGCGGGGTCTTCACGTTGGACGGCGTCTCGGCGAGATCGCGGCTGCGGATCGTCACCGACGCATGCAAGGCACCCCGCTGCACATCACCGGGCACCTGACGCCCGGTCAGGGTGACCCGTGTCACCGGCGCCGAGTCGCTCCGGTTCCGCCCGGCCGTCGGCGGGGTGTATCCGCCGAGCATGAGCCCCTCGACGACGGCACGAGTTCCCTCCGACCCTGATCCGTCACCCAGAGTGCTGATCAGGTGACGCCTGCCCCGGACGGCACGGGCCAGCGCAGCCCCCGCCCGGCGCAGCTCGCGCGGCGTCCCCTCGCCCTGTCCGACGACCAGCAGTCGCGGGGGCAGCCCGTTGGCGGACGGCGCCGGCAGCCGGACGACCTCCCCGACCTTCCCCGTGAAACGCTCTGCCGCAGCAGCGGCCGCCAGATCGACCCCGAAAGCCGCCGCAACGGCCCGGCCCGCCGCCCCGGCGCGGGTCCCGGCCGGCTCACTCGGCCCAGCCGAGCCGAGCCCGATCGCCGCGACGTCGCCGTCGTGCCCGACCAGCACGCCCTCCAGATCCGCCACCTGCACGGTGGTCTGCCGCCCGGGAGCGAACGACGGCGTCAGCCGCACACGGGCCGACGTCGGCTGCCGTGCCACGCTGGCTCACCTCCAACTCCGCACGCAATCGGCGCCGACCGCGCAGGTTGGGCACGATCGGCGCCGACGAGAACCTCCGGGATGGACCCGCGGATGGTCAGCCGGAGACCGCCTTGAGGGCGTCGCCCAACTCGCTCGCCTCGGTGGCAGACATTTCGACGACCAGCCGGCCACCGCCTTCGAGGGGGACTCGCATCACGATGCCGCGTCCTTCCTTGGTCACCTCCAGCGGGCCGTCGCCGGTCCTCGGCTTCATGGCCGCCATCCGTTGTCCCCTTCCTCGTCCCTGGCGGTGGTCGCCAGGCAGCTGTCGCGCCCGAGTCGGTGTCACTTTCCCGTGACAGGCACGGAGCGTGACGCCGACCATTATTCCGCTTCGACCTTCGACCACGAAACGCGAACGCCGAACGGCGCGCCGCCGGCCGCGAACGTCACCCGGATGGAGCCCTGCCTGGATCGTCGCCGGGGCAGGCCGCCCGGCGGACGGCGGCTAGGGCGGCAGGCCGACGCCGTTGCGTGCGCCGTCCCACACCTGGGTCACCCAGACCACCTGGAGCATCAGCGAGGCGAGGAGCACGCCCGCCGGGAGCACCCGATATCGAGAGACGGCGGGGGCGACGAAGGTGGCGAACATAGGCAGCACGTACCGGATCAGGCTGGTGCTGGGATCTTGAACCGCGACGAGATACCCGACCATCGCCACCTGCCACATCGCCAGGTCCGGCGAGAGGCCACGCCGCACCGTCAGCACCGGAGCCAGCAACAGTGCGGCCAGGATCAGGAGAACCAAGGCGGCGGACCATGACCCGTTCAGCGCCTCCCACCACGGGCGGAACCACCGCACCCGGCCGTCATCCCGCCACGCCGCCATGGATGACAGGTACGCGTCCCGCCGGCCGGTGACCAGCCAGGCGATCCCCGGCCACGCCGCGACACCGACCACGCAGGTGGCGAGTAGTACCCAGAGCCGGGTCCACTGAGCGGGCGGCAACGGATCACGGCCGCGCCGCCGCCACCGCAGCAGTGCGTGCCCGGCGACCACGGCGAGCAACGGCACGGCAAGGGGCCGGGTGAAGGCGAGCAGGACAGCGGCCGGCGCTGCCCACAGATAACGGTCGTGGGACAGGCAGAGCAGCACCGCGAGCACGGCCACCATCGCCAGCGCCTCGGTGTAGCCGAGTTGCAGGACGGGCGCGGCCGGGTACGCCGACCACAGCACCACCGCCCACGTCGCCACTGGTGGCGGCAGGAACCGGGCGAGGACGGCGTACAGCAGTACCGACGCGGCCGTCGCCAGGAGCGGATTCAACACCGCGACCGTGATGGCGAACGACAACCCGGTCCCGGCCATGACGAGCCGGGCGAGGAGCGGGAACGCCGGGTAGAACGCCCACTGGCCCACCCCAACCGTCGCATTGGATTCCGAGCCGGTGCCGACATAGCCGTGTTCGGCGATCTGCCGGTACCACACGCCGTCCCAGCGCGTCATCTGGGCCAGGTAGCCGCCGGGATGGGCGGTCAGTGCCGCGAGCACGACCGCCGTGAAGGCACGCGCCAGAAGGACGGCGACCACCAGCCGCAGCCACCACGGCCACCGGGACCAAGCCTCCCTCAAACGGGCCCACGCCGCCGCCAGCCGGGACGGCTCAACCAAGCCGACTGAGGCGGACATGGCAGCCGTCTAGGTGATCGTTCACCAGCCCGCAGGCCTGCATGGTCGCGTATGCCGTCGTCGGGCCCACGAACACGAAGCCGTAGCGCTTGAGTGCCTTGGACAGCGCGGTCGACTCCGGTGTGATGGCCGGAATCTCACCGAGCACCCTCGGGGTGGGCCGGGATGCGGGGTCCGGTGCGAACGACCATACGAGGCCGTCCAGACCACCGTCGACCGCGTCTCGCAGCCTCAGCACGGCACCGGCATTGCTGATCGCCGCAACCACCTTCGAACGATTCCGGACTATGCGCGGATCGGCCAGCAGGCGGGCGACATCCTCCTCGGCGAACTCCGCCACTTTCTCGACGTCAAAGTCGGCGAAGGCGTCCCGGAACCCCTCCCGCTTGCGCAGGATGGTCAGCCACGAGAGCCCGGACTGGAACGCCTCGAGCGTGATCCGCTCGTACAGCGCGATCTCACCATGGACCGGCTGACCCCACTCCTCGTCGTGGTAGGCGACGTACTCGGGCGTTGTGGTCCCCCAACTGCAGCGGGCGAGCCCGTCCTCACCGACGACGACTCCGCCCATCTCACCCGTCCCGGCGAGAAAGGTCGTGGGAGTAGTCACCGAGCGGGAAGACGTCGTCCTCCCCGGTGAGTTCGGGCTCGGTCAGATCGCGCTCCGACGGGCGAGCCTGCCACCGGTCCGGGTCAACGCCCGCGACGACGCCGCCGTCATCCGTCCCATGCCGGGCCGCCAGCTCCGCCTGCAATCGGTCGATCTCCTCCGCCAGCCGATCGATCGCGGCGTCCACCTGATCCATCCGGTAGCCGCGCAGCGCGGGCGCGAACCGCAGCTGCGCGAGATCGCCCGGGTGGATCGGCCCGGGCGGCAGGCCGCGCGGCGGCACCGATGAGACCGGGTCGTCAAGACCACCCGTCACCAGGCCCGCCGCGACCGCGGCGACACCCGCGACCACGGCCAGTGCGAGGAGCAACAGCAGCAACGTCACACGCCGATCGTGCCACGGCCCCCCGACAGTTCTCTGCGGGATGTCAGCAGCCCGGCCATCGGCGGACGGTCGGACGGGTCGACCCGGCTGACCGCGGGGCGCCACTCCAACCGGCCCACCGCGTCCTGGCTGCCCGCACCCGCACCGTGCACGTACTGGACCAACTCAACCGGCACGACCTCCTGGTCGACGCCCACCCGCGCGAGCACCGTGGCCAGGACGTGCTGCGCCATCACGCCCAGCTCCAGCAGGTCGCGATTGCGGTGCTTGCGGATGCCGAGATCCACCTGGGCGATGGCGTCCAGCCCCCGGGCCGCCAGGGTGTCCAGCAGCAGGCCGACCTCGACGCCGTACCCGCCGGCGAAGGGCAGCGACTCCAGCAGGTCACGGGTGGCCGCGTACTCCCCGCCCAACGGCTGCACGACGCCGGACAGGTCGGGCGCGAACCGGGCCAGCAACGGCCGGGCCATCAGCTCGGTGACACGGCCGCCGCCGGTGTTCGCCGCCTCGCCTCCCGTCCGTAGCGGCCGGTGGTAGAAGCCCTTCGTCAGCTCGACACCCGCCACCGTGAGCATCGGGCCGAGCAGGGCGACCACCAGCCGCGGGTCGACCTCCACCAGGTCCGCGTCCACGAAGACCACGATGTCGCCGCTGGTGGCGGCCAGCGAGCGCCACAGCACCTCGCCCTTGCCGGGCCGCACCGGGACACCGGGCAACGCGGACTCGCGGTCCACGACCCGCGCCCCGGCAGCGCGGGCCCGCTCTGCGGTACGGTCCCGAGAGCCGCCGTCCAGCACGACGATCTCGTCCACCAGCGGTACGCCGTGAGTCTCGGATGCCCCGCCGGGCCCGTGGACGGCGACGGCGGCCACGACGTCGGCGACCGTCGCCTCCTCGTCCAGCGCGGGCAGGACCACACTGATCGTCCGGCCGGCCTTGGCCGTCACGAGCTCGGCGGCGGTCCACGGCGCGGGTTGCCAGGTGCGTCGGGCGAACCAGTCCACCACCCGCTCGGAGGACCGCAGCCGGGCGGGCGGGTGCGAGCGCCGCCCGGGCACGGCGCGGTCAGGCCAGGCCACGAACCGCGCGGGCCGGTGGCCGGTCACCGCGGATGCTGGCCACCATGTCGAGCACCCGCCGGGTAGCGGCCACGTCGTGGGCGCGGAACACCTTGGCGCCGGCCCAGGCCGCCACCGCGGTCGCAGCCAGCGTGCCCTCCAGCCGCTCCTCAACGGGCAGGCCCAGCGTCTCCCCGACGAAGTCCTTGCGGGAGAACGACATGAGCACGGGATAGCCCAGTGCGACCACCGCCTCGGTACGGCGCACCAGCGCCAGCCCGTGCCAGGTGTTCTTCCCGAAGTCGTGCGTCGGGTCGACCAGCAGCGAATCGGCCGGAACACCCGCGTCCGTCGCCCGGCGGGCGGCGTGCAGCAAGGTGGCGAGGACGTCATCGACCACACCCTCCGTGCTGTCGCCGTAGCTCACCCGATGCGGTCTGGTTCGCGGTGCCGCACCGCCCGTGTGCGAGCAGACCAGGCCGGCGCCGTGAGTGGCGGCCACCTCGGGCAGTTTGGGGTCATGCCCGGCCCAGGTGTCGTTGAGCAGGTCAGCACCGGCGGCACAGGCCTCTTCGGCCACCTCCGACCGCCACGTGTCCACGCTGATCAGCAGATCCGGGTGTTCGGTTCGCATCCGGCCCACGAACGGGACCACCCGCCGCAGCTCCTCGTCGACATCGACGTCGCTGCCCGGACCCGCCTTCACACCGCCCACATCGACGATGTCGGCCCCCTCGGCGACCGCTCGGGCCACGGCGTCGGCCGCGGCCACCGGATCGAACTGACGCGCCGCCGGGTAGAACGAGTCCGGGGTGCGGTTGACCACGGCCATCACGAGCAACCGGCCCGCCGGATAGTCCCGGCCCCCCAGGCGCAGCGGCCCGGCCGCAGGGGGAAGACTCACCGGCGCATCATCCCCCGCCCGTCGTCCCGGCCGCCAGCCAGGCGCCCAGAGCCCGTTTGCTTGATCGACCCCGGATTGCTTGATCGACCCCGGATTGCTTGATCGACTCCTCACGGCTCCGATTCCAGCAACGCCTCCGTCAGCGCCCGGCCGGACGGCCGCCCGACCGGATGGGCCAGCCGCTCCTCCACCGCGTCCAGCGCCTCGCCGACCCGGGTGGTCCATACCGGCGTCTCCGCCGCGACAGGCCGGACGAAGCCCTCACCCACCAACCGCCGGATCAGATCACGTAGCGGGTTGTACAGCCCGCCGGGATCCAGGACGACGATCGGCCTATCGTGCATGCCCAGCGTGGCGGCCACCCACACCTCCAGCAGCTCCTCCAGTGTGCCGAGCCCGCCTGGCAGGGCCACGAAGGCGTCGGCCGCGTCGTCCATCCGGCCTTTGCGTTCCCGCATGTCGGCGGTGATCAGCAGCTCGTCGGCGTCCTCGTCGGCGACCTCCAGCCCCATCAACGCCGTCGGGATCACCCCGAGGGTCCGCCGGCCACCCGCGCGGACGGCCGTAGCCACGGCACCCATCATCGACACCCGCCCGCCCCCGGAGACGAGGTCATGACCGCGCCGGGCGATCTCGCCGCCGACCTCCGCGGCCAGCTGGAGGTACGCCGGGTCGATGCGTTCCGAGGACGAGCAGAAGACGCAGATGGTGGCCACGGGCTCAGCTTGCCGCATCGCGCCGTAGCGCGCTGAGAGCAGCGGCGCAACACCGCGCGTCAGCGGGGCGAACGGCGAGCCTGCCCATCCGGCGGGCGGGCCTCCCGCTCCCGGCGCGCGGCGACCAGGATCCGGATCACCTCGTCGAGATCGTCCGTCAGCGACATCAGTCGCAGATCGGACTGCGAGATCATTCCACGCCCGACGACGGGCCCGGCGAGCCACTCCAGCAGGCCACCCCAATACTCCGTACCGAGCAACACGATGGGGAACGACGTCACCTTGCGGGTCTGGACCAGCACGAGAGCCTCGAACAGCTCGTCCAGGGTGCCGAAGCCACCCGGCATCACGACGAACCCCTGCGCATACTTCACGAACATGGTCTTGCGGGCGAAGAAGTAGCGGAAGTTCACGGCGAGATTCACCCACCGGTTGATGCCCTGTTCGAAGGGCAGCTCGATGCCGAGCCCGACCGACACACCCCCAGCCTGCGCGGCGCCCTTGTTCGCCCCCGCCATCGCCCCGGGGCCGCCCCCCGTGATGACGGCGAACCCGGCGTCGACCAGCGCGGCGCCGAGGCGTTCGGCCAGCGCGTACTCGGGATCGTTGGGTGGCGTGCGGGCCGAGCCGAAGACGCTGATCGCCGGGCCGAGTTCGGCGAGCGCGCCGAATCCCTCCACGAACTCCGACTGGATGCGCAGCACGCGCCACGGGTCGGTGTGCACCCAATCCGAGGGCCCCCGGCTGTCCAGGAGGCGCTGATCGGTGGTCGACATGGGGACCTGACGGCCGCGCAGCGTGACCGGGCCCTGGTGGTATTCGCCGGGCGGCAGAGCATCCGTCGTCGACTCGGGGACACCGTCAGGGAGAGGGTCGGGAAGGGCAGGCGGTATGGCGTCGGGCGGTAAAGCAGTCACGATCCGGACGCTAAGCCCTGCCCGGTGACGGCTCCAGTACAGATCTCCGCGACACGCTGTGAGCCACCCGGCGCCGCCCGTGGCGAGCGAACCAATAACACAGCGCTCCGACTCCTCCACCTGCCGCCGATGAAGATAGGGTTCGGCAGGTGCGTGGCTTGCCCGAACCGGTGACTCGGGACGGCACGGCACCCTCCGCGGATGTCGACCGTCTCGTCATCGAGGGGCGCTTCGGCCGCGCGGATCTGGCCCTCCGCCGGATCGAGGCGCTGATCCCGTCGCTCGCTCAGAGCGCGGACGGCGAGACCCTGATGCTCGCCCTGTACGGCCGCGCCGTGCTGCTGCGCCAGCTCGGCGCCGGCACGCAGGACGCGATCGCGGCCTGCGACATCCTCGAGCGCGCAGCCGTGGAGGGTGGCTGGCCCCTGTGGGGGGCCGTCGCGTGCGCGCTGCGCGCGCGGGTCCGGGTCGAGGGCGACGACATCGGCGGTGCCACCGGCGACCTGGCCCGGGCCGACGCGGTGCTGGCGACGGAGAACCTCGCGACGCCCACCGGTTACCGGTTGCTCGACGCGCTGGCGCTCGTCTATGCCCGGTTGCGGCTCTACGACCGCCTGGACGAGGTCAGGGACCGGCTGGAGCGCTCGGTCGATGTCCGTTCCGTGGTCGAGCAGGCACTCCATTGGTCCAATTGGGCCGGCGAGCTGGCGGCCCGTGCCATGGAACCGCTCGCCGGGGGCGCCGCCGATCCGCAGCACGAGTTCCTCGAGCAGGCGGTCACCGTGGCAGCTCGGCTCGACGACCTGCCGGCGGACGACGTACCGGCCACCTTGCGCCGCGGTGCGCGGGGCGTGCGGGCGCTGGCCGCTGCGTATCGCGGGAAGCCGTCTGAGGCGCTGCGCCTCCTCGGTCAGGACGCCTTCGGCGCCGTCGCCGACCTGCCGCTCGTCGAGCGGCAGGTGGTGTCCCTCGCCGCCATGCGGGCGCACGCCCTCGTGGGATCCCTCGCGACGGCGCGCAGTCTGGACGACGCGGCGTCCACCGCACCAGCGGCATTGCCGCATCTGGTGCTGGAGGTATGCCGGACGCGCGAGCGGCTGTGGCTGGAGACCTACGCGGGCGGTGACGTCATCCCGGTACTGCACCGGATGACCGAGCTGCTGGTTCGGCTGGGCTGGCGCGGCATGAACCTCGTCGCCGACACCGCGCGGCAGGCGCTGGAGCACCAGGCCCTGCGCGCGGAGAGCCGGACGGACGCGCTCACCGGGGTCGGCAACCGTCGGGCGTTGGACGAGGAACTGCGCCAGCTGCTGCGCTTCGGTTCGCTCCCGCTGGCGCTGGTTCTGGTCGACATCGACCACTTCAAAGAGGTCAACGACCGCTTCACGCACGTCGTCGGCGACGAGGTCCTGCGCCGCGTCGCCGCCAGCCTGGCCCTGCAGTTGCGGACGGACGACCGCCTGCTGCGCTACGGCGGCGACGAATTCGTCGTCCTGCTCCCCGGCACCGGCGACGAAGAGGCGAACGCGGTGGCCGAACGGATGGCCGCCGCCGTCGCCGCCCGGCCGTGGCAGGAGCTGGCGGGCGGGCTGCACGTCACGGTGACGACGGGATGCGCGGCCGTCTGGTCGCTCACCGGCCGCCGCCCGGACAGCGATGCGGAAACCCTTTTCCGCCGCGCCGACGAGCGGCTGCTGGCGGCGAAGCGGCGACGCCCGGCATATCCAGACGCCGGTGCTGGCGACCGCGAGCGCGCTCGGCGCGGCCACGTTGTCGAGTTGTACTCCGACGGTGTGCCCGACATGACCCCGGCGCGGGTCGTCGCGGCCGCGCTTGCGACACCGATGCACGAGTTGCCGTCGACGGTGGCACGCTCCCGAACCGTGCGGGCCGAGCCGGTGGGCACACCGACAGAAGACCCGAGCCTGCCGCACATCCGCCAGGCGGCGAACCGGTCGGTGTTCGACCCGGGCCCCGACCCGGAACTGGACGACGTGTCGGACGACGAGGCGCCGGCCTCCCCCGCCCGCGCCGCACACCGCGAGCCACCAGTGGAGTCTGGCGACCCGACCCTGCGGCGTCGGGCCCACCGCCGGGCCGACACGTCGACCGCGCCGGCCCCGCCGCCGGCCGGCACCCCGCCCGCCGACGCCTCGGCCCAGACGCCGGCGCAGTCGGTGTGGGCCGAATCACCGCCACCGATGTGGGCCTCCCCCGCGGAGGGGGAGCAGGAGTCGGTGTGGGAGCCGGCCGAGCGCGACGGCGTCGGGGAAAGCCCTACCCCGCCCGTGAACATCGCCCCGCCGATGGACGTCGCCCCGCCCGTGGACGTCGCCCGGCCGTCGATAGACGTCGCCCGGCCGTCGAACGCCCCCCTGCCGGTCGACGAAGCCGAGGATGGCGATGAGGACGACAACGACGTCCCGCCGCCCGTCGTGGCCCCCACGCTCGCGTCCCGCCCGCGTCGCCCGGTCGACCCACCCACGACTCGCACCGCGATCATCGACCTCTCGGCGCGCAAGCGGAATCGGGGTTCGCCGTACCCCTGAGCCGTTCCACTCAGGACGTCGGTCCCTCAGGACGGCGACAGCCAGGTACGCAGCGCCCGCTCACACTCCACGATCGACGCCGCCGAGCAATGCTCGTGGTCGGTGTGCGCCTCCAGGGGATCGCCGGGCCCGAAGTTGACAGCCGGCACGCCCAGTTCGGCGAAGAGGGACACGTCTGTCCAGCCGTACTTCGGCGCGGGCGCTCGCCCGATCGCGGCGAGGAACTGCGCCGCGACTGGCCGGTCCAGGCCGGGGCGCGCGCCCGGTGCGCCATCGGTGATGTCCACCTCGTACCCGGCGAAGACCTCGCGCAGGTGCGCCTCGGCCTGCGCCATGCTCCGATCCGGCGCGAACCGGTAGTTCACCGTGACCACGCAACGGTCCGGGATGACGTTCCCCGCGATCCCGCCGGTGATCGCCACCGCGTTCAGCCCCTCGTGATACACCAGCCCGTCGACCTCGGGCCGCCGCGGCTCGTAGGCGTTCAGCACGGCCAGCACCGCCGCGGCGTCGTGGATGGCGTTGCGCCCGACCCAGGACCGGGCCGAGTGGGACGCCTTCCCCCGGACGACGATGTCGGCCCGCATCGTGCCCTGGCACCCCCCCTCGACCGTCGCGTTCGACGGCTCGCAGAGCACCGCGAAGTCGCCGACGAGCCACTCGGGGTGCGTGCGGGCCAGCCGGCCGAGACCGTTGCGATCGGCCTCGATCTCCTCCTGGTCGTAGAAGACATAGGTCACGTCGCGCACCGGTGTGGACACCGTGGCGGCCAGCTTGAGCTGGACGGCGACCCCCGCCTTCATGTCCGACGTTCCGCGGCCGTACACCAGCAGGTCATCGCCGTCGCCGTCGATCCAGGTGGGCAGGTTGCCCGCGATCGGAACCGTGTCCAGATGTCCGGCGATCACCACCCGCTGATCGCGCCCCAGCCGGGTGCGGGCCACCACGGCGTCGCCGTCGCGCAACACCTCCAGATGCGCCAGCGGGCGCAGGGCGGCCTCCACCGCATCGGCGATGGCCTGCTCGTCGCCGCTCACCGACGGGATGTCGCACAGCGCCCGAGTGAGCGTCACGACGTCCGCCGTGAGATCGAGCGCGGGCACGGCAGACGTCGGCGAGGTGGTGGTCATGCCGGCGAGCCTACGGGGACCGCCCGAGGTGCGCCGAGCGGAAGGCGCAAGGCCGAACACTCTAGGCTGCGCGTATGACTAGCCACCCGACTGGTCTCTCCCACGTCGGCCCGGCCGAGGGATCCGATCCCCCAGGCGCCCGGACCGCGTGGGCCTTCGGCCTGGCCACCGTGACCGAGGACGGCGCGATCCTGGACGCCTGGTTTCCCAGCCCGCGGCTCGGCGTAGTGCCGCCGGACGCCGGACCGCACGGCGTTCCCGCCGACCTCGCGTCGTTGGAGGGCGCGGACCCGCGCCGCCGGTCCCACCAGACCGTGCTACGGACAGTGATCGACCTCGACCGCCCACCGGCGGACGTCCCGGATGCGTATCTGCGCCTGCATCTGCTCTCGCATCGCCTGGTCAGACCGCACGGGGTCAACCTGGAGGGCATCTTCGGGATCCTGCCGAACGTCGTCTGGACCAACCACGGCCCCTGCCGCCCGGACGACTTCGAGGCGACCCGGCTCCGGCTGCGAGCCGCCGGCGCGCACCCGGCTCGCGTGGAGGTGTACGGCGTCGACAAGTTCCCGCGGATGACCGATTACGTCGTGCCCTCCGGAGTGCGCATCGCTGACGCCGACCGGGTGCGGCTCGGCGCCCACCTGGCCAGCGGGACGACGGTCATGCACGAGGGCTTCGTCAACTACAACGCCGGCACGCTGGGCAAATCCATGGTGGAAGGCCGCATCTCGGCCGGTGTGGTCGTGGGCGACGGCTCGGACGTGGGCGGGGGGGCCTCGATCATGGGAACCCTGTCCGGCGGCGGCACACAGGTGATCTCCGTCGGGGAGCGCTGCCTCCTCGGGGCCAACTCCGGAATCGGAATCAGCCTCGGCGACGACTGCGTGGTGGAGGCCGGCTGCTACGTGACGGCGGGAACCAAGGTCCGCCTGGTCGACGTTGACCATGGTGATGCGGGCGGCACCCCGAAGGTGGTGTCGGCCCGGGAGCTGTCCGGTGCGTCGGGCCTGCTGTTGTGGCGCAACTCGCAGACGGGCGCCGTCGAGGCGCGCCCACGCGAAGGACGACGAGTGGAGCTGAACGCCGCGCTGCACGCGAACGACTGACCGTGCGGCCCAGGACGTTCGGCGGTGAGGCACCTGTGGTGACGCTGTCGTGGTGACGATGCCCCTCCCGACCCGGCCGCCGTCGCCGGCACCGCGCCGACGACGGCGTGGCCGGCGCGCGCTGGTCCTGCTGGTCGTGCTCGGTCTGCTGGCCGGCGGCGGCTGGGTGTGGTGGCGCGGCAGCGTGCTGAACCTGCCGGTCCGGGAACACTGCACGGCCGCGGCGTCCGGCTCTGCCGTCGCGACGGGCACGATCGCCGACCTCGACCCCGAGCAGGCGGGGAACGCCGCCCTGATCACCACCATCGCGGTCCGCCGCGGCCTGCCCGCCCGCGCGGCGTCCATCGGCATCGCCACGGCGATGCAGGAGTCCAAGCTGCGCAACCTCGACTACGGCGACCGCGACTCCCTCGGGCTCTTCCAGCAGCGCCCCTCGCAGGGCTGGGGCACCCCCGACCAGATCCTCGACCCGGTCTACGCCACCAACGCCTTCTACGACGTCCTCGTCAAGGTCGAGGGGTACCAGGACATGCCGATCACGAAGGTGGCGCAACGGGTGCAGCGTTCCGCCTTCCCCTCGGCGTATGCGCAGAAGGAGCCGGAGGCGCGCGTCCTCGCGTCGGCGCTGAGCGGCTACTCCCCGGCCGGCTTCAGCTGCGTGCTCCGCCCGGTCGGGGATCTGCCACAGCAGGCTGCGGGCGATGACGGGCTGACGGGCCGGGCGCACACACTCGCCTCTGCAGCACACACCGAGACCGGCGCGACCGGCTCAGCGGGTGGCCGGGGCGGCACCGCCGTCCGCTTCCCGGTTGCCGTGACGAGCGGCAATCGCTCGGCGTGGAGCCTTGCGCAGTGGGCGGTGGCCCGCGCCTCCGGGCTGGACGTGGTCGCCGTCCGGCTCGGCGATCAGGAGTGGCGGCGCGGGCGGTCCACCGAGGGCTGGACGACGGCCGACGGCACCGCGCTGCCCGACGGAATCGTCGTCATCCAGGTCGCCTGACCAGACCTTCAAGGTCGCCTGCCGCGGGGCCGACAGGAGAGCGTGAGCCGACGCGCGGCACTGGTGGCCGATGCCGTCCTGCGGCATCGGCTCGGGCTGCTCGCCGTCGCCGCGGTTCTGGAGGGACTGGCGCTGACCCGGGACGGCGCGGTCCCGGCCGATCTCGCCGCGTTCTCCGCGACCGGGCGACTCCTCCTGCAGGGGAGGCTGGACGCGGTGTATGCCGACCCGTTCACCCAGGCGGGACCGCTGGAACTCATCGCGGCCTCCCTGGCGCTCCCGGCCGGCTCGCGCGCCGGCGAGCTTGGCCTGACTGCGCTGTACGTCCTCGGCAACCTCGCCGCGGTCACCGCGGTCGTACTGGGTGGCCGGGTCGTGCGCACGCTCACCGGCCTCCCCGCGTCCCCGGTGCTGGAGCTCCTCGCCGGCCTGGCCACCATTGCCTGGCTTGTCCCCGGGCAGTTGTGGAGCGGGCATCTCGCGGGACTCGCCGTGCCCGTCACCTGGCTCGCCGCTGGGACGCTTGCCGTTCGCGGCCGGACACAGGCCGCGGGAGTCCTGGTCAGCGCGCTGTGCGGCGCGCTGATCGGGGTGGCTTCGGCCTGGGAGCCCTGGGGTATCGTCGCGGCCCCGCTGTTGCTGATCGACCGTCGGCCGCGCCGGCTCGCGCTCGGCGTCCTGGCGCTGGTCGCCACCGCCGCGTTCGCCTACGCGCCCTTCGCGCTGACCGGCCGGTTCGCGCTGTTCGACCAGCGGTGGCCGGTCTCGCCGGCCACCCTGCTGCACCTGCTGCGCCCGGACCTGGGCGAGGCGACCTGGTGGTTCCGGATGCTCCAGGGCGGTCTCGCCGTGACGGCGTGCGCGGCGGTCACCCTGGTGCTGGGACGGCGACGCGACGTCGTGTGGCTCGCGCCGCTGGCGGCCGTCGTCGTGCGGCTGCTGCTGGACCCGACCGGGTTCGCCTACTACTGGGTGCCCGCTCAGGTGCTCGGCCTGGTCGGGGTGACGATGCTGAATCCGAGCCGGCCGTGGCGGCGGCTGGTGCCGGTCGCCGTTCTCGGCTATCTGCCGTTCCTGCAATGGGGCACGTGGGCCGTCGTCCAGCTGCTGGTGACGAGCGGTGTCCTGGTGGTCGCCGTCGCCGGTCTGCGCGAGGCCGGCGCCGGGGTCAGCGCTGGTCGAGCGGGACGAAGTCGCGCTCCGTCGCCCCCACGTACACCTGCCGAGGCCGACCGATCTTGTTGTTCTTGTCCTCGATCATTTCCCGCCACTGCGCGATCCAGCCCGGGAGCCGGCCGAGCGCAAAGAGCACAGTGAACATCTTGGTCGGGAAGCCCATGGCCTTGTAGATGAGCCCGGTGTAGAAGTCGACGTTCGGGTACAGCTTGCGCTCGATGAAGTAATCGTCGTTGAGCGCGATCTCCTCCAGCCGCAACGCGATGTCGAGCAGCGGATCGCGAACGCCGCTGCGGCTGAGCACCTCGTCGGCGGTCTTCTTGATGATCGCCGCCCGCGGGTCGTAGTTCTTGTACACCCGGTGCCCGAAGCCCATCAGCCGGACGCCGCCCTCGCGGTTCTTCACCTTCCGCATAAAGGTGTCGACGTCGTCGTCGCTCTTGTTGATCCGCTCGAGCATTTCCAGGACGGCCTGGTTGGCGCCGCCGTGCAGCGGCCCGAACAACGCGTTGATCCCCGCCGAGACCGAGGCGAACAGGTTGGCCTGCGACGAGCCGACAAGCCGGACCGTGGACGTCGAGCAGTTCTGCTCGTGGTCGGCATGCAGGATGAACAGCAGGTCGAGCGCCTTGACGATCAACGGGTCCAGCTCGTACGGCTCGGCCGGGAAGCCGAACGTCAGGCGCAGGAAGTTCTCGACCAGGCCGAGGGAGTTGTCCGGATAGAGGAACGGCTGGCCCACCGACTTCTTGTAGGCGTACGCCGCGATCGTCGGCAGCTTGGCGAGCAGCCGGACGGTGGAGATCTCCACCTGCTCCGGATCGAACGGGTTGAGGCTGTCCTGATAGAACGTCGACAGGGCGCTGACCGCGCTGGACAGGACCGGCATCGGGTGCGCGTCGCGCGGGAACCCGTCGAAGAAGCGCTTCAAGTCCTCGTGCAGCAGCGTGTGCCGGCGGATCTTCTCCTGGAAGCCGGACAGCTGGGTCTCGGTGGGCAGGCTGCCGTAGATGAGCAGGTACGCGACCTCGACAAAGGTGCTCCGCTCGGCCAGCTGCTCGATCGGATAGCCGCGATACCGCAGGATCCCGGCGTCGCCGTCGATGTACGTGATGGCCGAGGTACAGGAGGCCGTGTTGACAAAGCCCGGGTCGATCGTGACGTAGCCGGTCTTGGCCAGCAGCGCCGAGACGTCGACGCCGGATCCGCCCTCGGTCGCCGGAACCACATTCAGCGACAGTTCGCCACCAGGGTGGGTGAGAACGATCTGTGTACCGTCGTCAGTCATCGCGCGCTCCTGAGGGTGTAGGTGCGGCCGGCCCAGGAACGAGGGTGGTGCGCCCCGAGCGCTGTACGGCACGACGCTACCTCGCGGTGATCGCAGTCTGCCATTCAGTCGAGGGCGGTGATTCTCACTCCGGGACCGGGCCTGCGACCGCTCCTAGAGCAGTTCATCACGATTCAGCGTTCGCAGCGCGTCCACCAGCGACTTCACGTCCTGCGCGCGGCGGCGGGTAGTGACCAGGAGGGCGTCCGGGGTGTCGACCACGACGACGTCCTCCAGGCCGAGAACGGCGATCAGCCGGCCACTCTCGGGTACAGCGACGCCCTCGGCGTCCCGGATCAGCAGATGCTGGTCGTCACCCAGCACTCGCATGCCGGTCGTGCTCGGCAGCAGCGCCGCCAGCGAAGCCCAGTCGCCCACGTCGTCCCAGTCCAGGGCCGCCGGGACCACGGCGACCCGGCCGGCGTCGGCGGCCGGCTCAGCGATCGCGTAATCGATCGCCACCTTGTCCAGGCCTGGCCACACCGCATGGAGAACGGCGTCCCGCTCGGCGGTGTCCCACGCGGCGGCCAGCTCGGCGAGGCCGGCATGCAGGCTGGGCCGGCTGCGCTCCAGCTCGGCCAGGAGCACGTCGGTGCGCGCCACGAACATGCCGGCGTTCCATCGGTAACCGCCCTCGGCGAGGTACTTGCCCGCCGTGTCGGCGTCCGGCTTCTCGACGAATCGCTCCACCCGATGTGCCGACGGCGCACCGGCGACATGCAACCGCTCGCCCATCCGGATGTAGCCGAACGACGTGGCCGGATGGTCCGGCTGGATTCCGAGGGTGACGATGTCGCCCTCGGCCGCGACGGCTGCGGCCTCCGCCACCGCTGCGTGGAACGCGGCCGCGTCACGGATCACGTGGTCGGCGGCGAACGACCCGACGACCGCCTCCGGATGGCGGCGCCCGATCACGGCGGCGGCCAGACAGATCGCTGCCGCCGAGTCACGCGGCGACGGCTCGGCGAGCAGACCGGCGCGATCCAGTTCGGGGAGTTGTCCCGCGACGGCGGCGGCGTGCGCCTGGCCGGTCACGACCGTGATCCCCTCGGGGCCGGTCAGTGGGACAAGCCGATCCCAGGTCTGCTGCAACAGGCTGCGCCCGCTGCCCGTGAGGTCGAGCAGAAACTTCGGCCGGGTCTGCCGGGAGAGCGGCCACAGCCGGGTTCCCGCTCCGCCCGCGGGAACGATCGCATGGAAGCCGGGGATGCGCAGCGATTTCGAAGGATGCACGGAGGCTTCGGTCACCGGCGTCACCGTACCCGCCTTCGGGGCCGGGCCCACACCAACACGTCACGAGCCGCTCACGTGACACACCCGTACCGGTCGCCGCCCGATCATCCGCGGTCGCCACTCTGCAATCGTGCGCCCTGACCTCGCCCTGGTGCCGCCCGGCACCGCCCTGGTGCCAGCCGACGCAGCCGCGACGCCCTCCGTCGTCGACCATTCCCCACTGCGGGTGGCGGTGGTGACCGAGTCCTTCCTGCCCACCCTCAACGGTGTGACCGTCAGCGTCTGCCGGGTGCTGGAGCACCTGGAACGGCGCGGCCACGAGGCCATCGTGATCTGCCCCGGGCCGGCGCCCGCACGGCATGCAGGATTCGCGGTCGTGGGCGTCCCGGCCTTCTCCTACCGCAGCTTCCCGGTCGGCATTCCGACCCGGCTCCCGCGGACCCTGTCGGCCTTCGCGCCGGACGTGGTCCACCTGGCTTCGCCGTTCGTGCTCGGCGCCGCGGGCGCGACGGCAGCCCGTCGGCTCGGCATCCCGTCCGTCGCGGTGTTCCAGACCGACGTCCCCGGCTTCGCCCGCCGGCATCACCTGAGTATGGCCTCGTCCACCGCGTGGCGCTGGCTCCGGCGGCTGCACGGCCAGGTCGATCTCACGCTCGCGCCATCCACCGCAGCCCTGGCCGACCTGCGCGAGCATGCCGTTCCGCGGCTGGCTCTGTGGCGTCGCGGGGTGGACGGTGTCAGGTTCACGCCGGCCCGCCGGCAGAGTTCGGCCGTGGCCGCGCTCCGCCGCGCCCTGGCGCCCGAAGGACAGACGCTGGTCGGGTACGTCGGTCGGCTGGCGCCGGAGAAGCGGGTGAACCGCCTGGCGGTGCTGGCCGGGCTGCCGGACGTCCGGCTGGTGATCGTCGGCGACGGCGTGGCCCGCGGCTCGCTGGAACGCGCGTTCGCACCGCTGGACGCGACGTTCCTCGGCCAGCTCGACGGGGACGACCTGGCCGACGCCTATGCCGCGCTCGACGTCTTCGTGCACACCGGCACCGAGGAGACCTTCGGGCAGACCGTGCAGGAGGCAATGGCCAGCGGCGTAGCCGTGGTCGCGCCGGCCAGCGGCGGCCCGTTGGATCTGGTGACGCCGGGGGTGACCGGCCTGCACTACCCACCGGAGGACGACGCGGCGCTGCGGGGGTGCATCGAGCGGCTGGCCCGTGATCCCGGCGAGCGGGCGCGGATGGGCTCGGCAGCCCGCGCCGAGGTGGAACCACGCACCTGGGAGGCACTGGGCGATGAGCTCATCGCGCACTACCGCCAGGTCATCGCGCGGGCGCCGGCACAGCTGCGTTCCGCCTGACGCGCGGATGATCTTGAGATAATCCAGCAGCGGGCTACCCTCGACCGCAATGCCTGCGTTGCCGGTCGCACTCCTCGCCGCCACCCTCCTCGTCGCCCCACCCGCGGCGGCCACACCAGCGCCCACACCGACGCCGCCCCCGCCGCTGCCGGCGGCGACGTCCACGGTGGGGGGTGCCCGGCTCGCCGGCACGACCACCGTCACCGATCTTCCCGCCGGGATCCCGGCGCCGACCGGCCCGGGCGGGTCTGCCTGGCTGGTGGCCGATCTGGACTCCGGCGCCGTGCTCGCGGGGCACGGCGCGCACGCGCCGCTGGCGCCCGCCAGCACGCTGAAGATCCTGACGGCCCTTGCGCTGGTGCCGCGGCTGAACCCGAAAGCGGTCTACGTCGCGCGCTACGCGGACGTCGCCATCGACGGCACCAAGGTAGGGCTGGTCCCGGGCTCCCGGTACACGGTCGACGATCTCGTCCACGGATTGCTGATGAGCAGCGGGAACGACTGCGCCAGCGCGCTGGCCAACCTCGTCGGCGGCCCGGCGACGGCAGTAACCCTGATGTCCCGCACAGCGCGCGAGCTCGGCGCCGCCGACACCGTCGTTCGCAACACCAGCGGCCTCGACGCGCCGGGACAGGTCAGCAGCGCCTACGACCTCGCACTGTTCGCGCGGGCCGCCCTCGCCGATCCGTATCTGGAACGGGTCATGACGACAGTCCTTTACAACTTCCCGGCCAAGGGCACGACGTTCGACCGCAAGCGGCCGCGCTTCCAGATCCAGACGCACAACAAGCTGCTGCGCAACTACCCGGGCACGACCGGGGTGAAGAACGGGTACACCGTGCTCGCCCGCGGCTCGTTCGTCGGCAGCGCCGCCCGCGGGACCCGGCGCTACGTCGCCACGCTGCTGCGGGTGGACGGCAACACGTGGCACGCCACGCGGGCGCTGCTCGATTGGGCCTTCCGGTACGGCACGGCGGCGCACACCGTGGGAACCCTGGACGCGCCGCCGGTGGACCCGCCGTTGGACCCGCAGCTGGATGGTGCGACGCCGCAGCCCACGGCATCCGGGAACGGCTCGGCCGGCGGCGTCGTCAGCGGTCTGAGCGGCGACGCCGCGCGCCTCGCCGGGTCCAAGGACCGGCTGGCCGTGCCGTCGCTGCCGCTACCGGTGACGGTCGCCGTCCTGACCGGTGGCCTGCTGCTGGTGGCGGCGATGGGTGGCGTGGCGGTCCGGCGCGGCGGACGGCGTCCGCGGGCACGCCGGGTGCGGTAAACGCCGACCCGCCCGGCAGGTGGCGCTGGCCCGCGCGACCAGGTGGCGCCGCCGCGCGCGACCGGGAGAGGATGCCGTGTGCTGAGCACGTCGCGGCCCACCCTCCGCTGGTCGGTCACGGTGCCGGAGCTGTCCACCTTCCGGGTCGATCCGTTGTACACCGGCCTCGTGCTCGCCGCCGCGCACGTCCTCGTCACGGCCTGGCGGCTGCAGCAGACCTGGTGGTGGCAGGACGACCTCAGCATGCTCGGCACGGTCGCCGGCCGCCCGCTCACCCTCGATCTGCTCACCCGCGACTACCACGGCCACCTGCAGCCGGCCACGTGGCTGCTGGCGTGGGCCATCACCCACACCTCGACGATGGCGTGGGCGCCTGCCGCGCTGGTCACCCTGGCCATGGTGGCCGCGATCGACGTCATGCTGCTTCTGCTGCTGTGCCGGCTGTTCGGCCGCCACCAGGGCATTCTGGCCCCCTACGTGATCTACCTCGGCACGCCGCTGACGCTGTTCCCGACGCTGTGGTGGGCGGCCGCGATGCAGTGGCTGCCGACGTCGTTGTCGCTGGTCACCGCCCTCTACTGCCATGTCCGATACGTCGCCGAGGGGCGCGCGCGGTTCGCGGCCGGTGCTGTGCTGGCGGTCGTGGCCGGGCTGCTCTTCTTCGAGAAGGCAGCCACGGTCATCCCTCTGCTGGCGTTCTACACGATCGCCTACTGCGTGGAGGGCCCGCTGCCGCGCAGGATCTGGCGGGCCGTGCGCCGCTTCCCGCGCTACTGGACGGCTCAGGCAGTTGTGCTGGCCACCTACACCGCGCTCTACCTGCGCAACCCGGTGAACCTGCCGTCGGTCGAGGACGCCTCCGACGTGGTCGAGCTGGCCCGCGAGATGATCCTCGACACCTTCTTCCCCGGCCTCCTCGGCGGCCCCTTGCGGTGGACGCCGGTGACCCCCGACACGGTGGCCGCCCTCCCCTTGCCCCCGCCATGGCTGCGAGTGCTGGCCGCCGTCGTCGTGGCGCTCACCGTGGGCCTGTCCTGCCTGCTCCGGCGAGGTGCGTGGCGAGCCTGGGTCCTGCTGGCCGCGTTCCTTGCCATCTCGGTGGACCTGGTCGCTCGGACCCGGCTCGGCCTTCTCGGTCCCGTGATCGGCCGGGACAGCCGCTACCTCTGCGACGTCGCACTGTTCGCCTCCGTCTGCCTCGGTCTGGCGACGTTGCCGCTGCGTCCGGGCCTGGACGCCTCCGCCGACGGGACGGCGTCAGGACCCGCCCGCCGGCGGGTGCCGCTTGCCGGCGCCGCCACGGTGGTCGTGGTGCTGATCGCTGTCTGCGGGTTGGTCTCGACCCAGCGGTTCATGCCGGGATGGCGGCAGAACCCGGCGAAGAGCTACCTCGCCAACCTCAGCCAGGACGTGGCCGCGTCGGCGGGCCCGGTCGCGATGTTCGACCAGAACGTGCCGCAGCAGATGATGCTCGCGACGTTCGAGAACGGCGAGAACCGGCTCAGCCACGTGACCCGGCCCTTGGCTGACCGTCCGGTCATCACCACCTGGGCGCCGACGTTCATGATCGCCGACCCCACCGGTCATCTGCACCCCGGCACGGTGTCCGGAAGCTCGTCGTCGTCCGGCCAACCGGATCAATGTTCCACGGCGAGCCGACCCAGCGTGACGACCACTCTGCTCGGTCCGCAGCTGACCTGGCCATGGGTCGTCAAGGTGGCCTACCTCGCCGGCCAGCACACCCCGGCGACCTTGGAGTACGGCACCGGCCGGGTGCCGATCGAACTGGAGAAGGGGTTGCACGTGGTGTACGTGCAGGTGACGGGCGCGGGGAACGCCGTGCGGATCTCGGGACTCTCGCCGTTCGCCCCCGTCTGCGTTGGTCAGGTCACGGTAGGGACGCCCGTCACGGGTTAGGGGGGTGGTTTGGGGGCCTAGTCGGCCTGACGATCGTCCTTCGCGGACCGGAACAGCGAGCGGGCGGCGCCGGTCACCGCGCGAGCGGTGACCATCCCGGCAGACATGGCCGCCGCGCCCAGGATGACGCCGGACAGCACCGACACCCGGTCGGCGGCCCGCGGGCTCACCACGGGCTCGAAGGTGGGCCGTCGCGCGACCGCCTGCTTGCGCGCCGCACGCCGCCGGGCAGCGCGCCGCTCGGCTGCCGGGCGCTCGCCCGGCCGCAGCACCCCCGCCGGCTCGGCCGGTGGCGGATGCGGCTCCAGGTGTCTTCGGTCCACCGCCGTCGTGGCGCACCAGGACGCCGCGAGAAGCAGGACGCGGGAGACCAGGTTCAGCCACACGAGCAGGCCGACCACGAGGGCGAACGTCGCGAGGAACCGGTTGTCCGCCAGATGCGGGAGCAGGCTGCCGCCGAAGAGCTTCAGAACCCCCAATCCGATCCCGCCGGCCAGGGCGCCGTCCCGCAGGTCGGTCCACGGCAGCCTGACGTCGGCCAGCACGCGGAACAGGATCACCAGCACGGTGACGTCCACCGCCAGGAGCACGAGCGCGCTCAACACCGCCAGGACGACCCGCTCCGTGGGCGACCCGTCCAGCCCGCTCCACCGCAGGAGCGCGCCGGCCGCCGCACTGACGACGACGCCGGAGACGGCCGAGATCATGACGAGGGCCCCGATCACGATCAGGACCAAGAGATCCCGCAGCTTCGTCGTAACGGGGTTGTGCCCGCCCGGCAGCTGCCCGAACATCGCCCGCAGTCCCTCGCGAACGGCGTCCAGCCAGCCGAGACCGGAGAAGAGGAGCACGATCAGGCCGACCACGGCGGTGATGGTCAGCGCTCCCCCGTTGGTCAGGTCGTCCAGCGCGACGATGCCGGCCGCCTGCGGGTCGACCTTGATGATCGGCGTTCCGAAGTTGTCGTTGACCGCGTCCACGACGTCTTGCTGCAGGTCCGGACGACTACCCAGAACGACCCCGACGACGGTGAACCCCACCGCGAGAGCGGGGAAGATCGAGAAGAACGCGGCGTAGCTGATTCCGCCGGCCAGGACGCTGCCGCGCGCTGCGCCGTACCGCTGCCAGGCCCGCCACGGCCGGCTGGCCTGCGCTCGGTTCAGCACCCGGCCGGTCCAACTCATCCGCCGGTCCTGTCGAATCCGAAGCTGCGCTGGAGCCGCCAGACCCCGTCGCGACCGTGCTCGTAGAGCGCGAGGCCCTTCACCGTGAAGTCGGCGGAGTACTGATCGAGGGCCCGCTCCGCGCGATCGAGCGCGGCATCCTCCAAATGGTGCGCCACGGTCACGTGCGGGTGGTAGGGGAATGACAACTCGCGACGCAGCGGTCCGGTGCGGACCCGCTGCTGCAGCGCGTCGCAGGACTCCGAACCGTCCACCAGCCGGACGAAGACCACCGGTGATATCGGCCGGAACGAGCCGGTCCCGGACAGCTTGATCTCGAACGGCGCGGTGTCCTTGGCGACCAGGGCCAGGTGCTCGGCGATCTCGTCGGTCGTGTCGGCGGCCACCAGTGTCGGCGGCAGCAGAGTCACATGAGCCGGGATCACCTCCGCCATCGGGTCGCCGAAATCGGCCCGCCATCGGCGCAGCTGCCGCCCGTGCGGGTCGGGCACCTCGATCGCCACACCGATCGTCAGCACATCGCCGTCGAAGTCGCCGTCGAGTTGGCCCATCGAGCGGCTGACCGGCAGCCCCATCGTCGGCATGTCGCGTGTAATGCCACGCGGTGGGGACACAGCGCTGACCGCCCCGCTGACGCCGCCGACTGCGCGACTGCCAGCCGGGCCGGTACTGCCGGCGCGGCTGCCAGCCGGGCCGGTACTGCCAGCGCGACTGCCAGCCGGGCCGGTTCTGCCGGCCTCCCGGGAGTCGTCGCCCACGTCAGGGCCTTCCGGGGACGAAGCCGACCAGCTCGTAGACGCGCTCGAGCTTGGGCGCGGCCTGGGCGCGGGCCCGCAATGCCCCCTCGGCAAGGATGTCGTCCAGGTCGCCCTCGTCCGCCACCAGCTTCTGCACTCGTTCCCGGAACGGCTCGACGAAAGCGAGGTAGGTCTCGACGACCTCCTTCTTCAGGTCGCCGTAGCCGGCGCCGGCGAAGCGCTGCTCGAGCTCCTCGATCGGCGTCCCGCTCAGCGCGCTCAGAATCGTGAGCAGGTTCGCCACTCCCGGCTTGCTCTGCGGATCGAAGACGATGTCGCGGCCGGTGTCGGTGACCGCCGAACGGATCTTCTTCGCCGAGACCGCGGGATCGTCCAGCAGGTTGAGGCACCCGGCGCCGCCGAGGCTCTTGCTCATCTGCTTGTCGGGACGCTGGAGGTCGAGGATCTTCGCGGTGCTCTTGACGATGTGCGGCTCAGGCACGACGAACGTCTCGCCGTAGCGACTGTTGAACCGCTGGGCCAGGTCGCGGGTGAGCTCCAGGTGCTGCCGTTGATCCTCTCCCACCGGCACCCGGTCGGCGTCGTACAACAGGATGTCGGCCGCCTGCAGCACTGGGTACGTGAACAGCCCGACCGACGCCCGATCGGCACCCTCCCGCGCGCTCTTGTCCTTGAACTGCGTCATCCGGCTGGCTTCGCCGTACCCCGTCAAGCACTCCAGGACCCAGGTGAGCTGAGCATGCGCCGTCACGTGACTCTGCAGGAAGAGCACCGAACGGGTCGGATCGATCCCCGCGGCCAGGAACTGCGCGGCCGTGATCCGCGAGCGCCGGCGCAGTTCAGCGGGCTCCGGATGCACCGTCAGCGCGTGCATGTCGACCACGCAGTAGTAGGCCTCGTGACTGTCCTGCAGAGCCACCCACTGCGTCAGGGCGCCCAAGTAGTTGCCCAAGTGCAGGGAGTCGGCAGTGGGCTGCATCCCCGAGAGCAGCCTGGGCCGATCGGCCGATCCGATGGAGGACATGGCTGTCATTCTGGCAGGTCTCCCGACGTGCTCGCGGCGGTCGTCCACAGGCTGGCGTGACCGCACCGAAGAGGCCAATCGGGGCGTCGAAACCGACTCGGGCCCCGCCGCGTAGAGAGCGATTCCAATCCGGCTCGCCCGAACTGTCGGCCTCTCGTCGTAGCCTTGAATCGAAGATTTGTTCGATATAGAGGAGATGGCGATGGTAGCGGCTATGGACGCAGCGCCAGTGCCCGTACCGGTCACGGCGACGCGGAAGGCTCTCGCTCCGGCCGATCTCGCGTCGGTCGATCTCGCGCCCTCCGAGGTCCCGCTGGATCGGGTCGAGGCGGAGCTGTGCACGGTGGCGGGGCAGATGGCAGCGGTGACCTGCCGATTCCTGACCCTGCTGGCCGACTTCGATGCACGCGGAGGCTGGCACGGTTGGGGCATCCGGTCGTGCGCGCACTGGCTGTCGTGGAAATGCGGGCTCGATCTGCGGACGGCCCAAGAGCACGTGCGCGTCGCCCGGGCGCTGGTTGAGCTACCGCTGTTGCGGGCGGCGTTCGGCGCCGGGCGGATCTCTTACTCCAAGGCCCGCGCCATCGCCCGTGTCGCCACCCCTGTCAGCGAGCCGGAGTTGGTCGACCTCGCCGTGCGCGCCCCCGCAGCCCAGATCGAGCGGCAGTCTCGCCGCTTCCGCACAGTGCAACGGCTGAACCCCGGCACAGACCTTCCTGGCGTCAAGTCGCACACCGGCGACGAGCGTCCGCTTGGCGTTCGGTGGCGGTGGGACGAAGACGGCACCCTGACGCTGTGGGGCCGCCTGTCGCCCGCCGACGGCGCCGCGCTGCTGGCCGCCGCCACTCGCGCCGGCCTGCTGCAGGATGGCGACGCCGACGCCGCGGCTGAGTCCAGCCGGGTGGATACCGCCGGTCCCGGCCCACTCGCATCGCGTTCCGCGGAACGCAGCGCAGCCCCTGTGTCCTCCGATCCGCACGGCACGGCCGATCCCGACCCGGCCGGCTCGCGTTCCGCGGAACGCGGCGGCGCGGCTGCGCAGCGTCGCGGCTCCTCCCCGTTGCCCTTCCGCCCGCCGAGCGATCTGGCCCCGGCGCTGGTCACCATGGCCAATCTGGTGCGCGCCGAAGTCCGTGCGCCGATCCACGCCCCAGCCGCCGAAGTCGTGGTTGTGGTGGACGCCGCGACTCTGGCCGCAGCACTCCACGAGTCGCCCGGCCCGGACCAAGCCGCCGAGTCGCCCGCCGTCAAGCAGCGGCCCGCCGAGTCATCTGGCGTCCAGTCACCGGGCGCCGAGTCACCGGGCGCCGAGTCACCGGGCGCCCAGTCACCGGGCGCCGACCAGCCTCCACCGCGTTCCGCGGAACGCAGCCAGCCGACACCGGATGCAGCCGGAGCACCCATCACCGAGTTGCGGCCGGGTCACCTGGACGACGGCCCCGCCCTGCCTGCAGCGGTACTCGCCGAGTTGGCCTGCTCCGGACGCATCCGTCTCCAAGTCACCACGGGCGACACTTTGGTCACGGACGGGCGCACGCTCGACCTGGGCCGCGCGGTGCGTCGCCCGACCACCGCCCAACTGGCCGCTCTTTGGCGCCGCGACCGAGGCTGCGCTGTACCGGGATGCAGCCGCGCCCGATTCCTGCATGCACACCACGTGGTTCCCTGGGCGCTCGGCGGCCCGACGAACCTCGACAACTTGATCTTGCTCTGCGGGGAGCATCACCGCGCCCTGCACGAAGGCGCCTTCAGCATCACGGCGCTCGGCGGGCAACGGTTCCGTTTCCATGGACCCAATGGCGCCGTCCGGCCTTTCGCGCCGCCGGCCCCGCCGCGCATCCCCGACATCGGCGATGTATCCGGGATCGCTGACATCGGTCCGACCACCATCCAGCCAGATTGGAACGGCTCAGGGCTGCCCGGCTGGGCAACCGCCGGTTACCTCGCCATCTGGCGGGAACGCGAGCGCCGGGCGCAACGTCGGACAGCCCGCGCCCGAGCGGGCGACGTCAGCCGCGCCCAAGCCGGCGAGGCGCCAAGCGGCGGTGTCCGGCGGGAGGCGAGGTGAGCCGACCCAGCCATGACCGACCCAGCCATGACCGACCCAGCCATGACCGACCCAGCCATGACCGAGCCGAGCCCATCAACGCCGAGCCCATCAACGCCGAGCCCATCAACGCCGAGCCCATCAACGCCGAGCCCATCAACGCCGAGCCCATCAACGGCCGAGCCCATCAATGGCCGAGCCGGATGTCGGCGGCCCCGGTTAGCCTCGAACACGTGTCGGAAGGGATGTCTTGAATGATCGGCCTCGCTTGGCTTGTGCTGCTCGACGACTCGAGGCTCGCAGGGGCGGTCGAACGGCTCCGGGGCGCGCTGAGCGCGGCCGGCGTCCGCGACTGCGGAGACGTCGGCGGACCGGGAACGGCCCAGGCCGACGCGGTGGTGGTGTGGGCCGATCGGTCGTTGCCGGACGACGTCACGGCGGCGCTGCTCGGAACGGGCCGCCCCCTGGTGCTGGCCGGTCCCACGCTGGACCGGGCCGATCCGAGCGGCGCACTCGCCGATGCGGCCGGCGTGGTGCCCGGCGCCGCCACGGGGGCGCACGACATCCGCGTGCGGTCCGGCCGGGATGGCGAGGCACTGGAATGGGCCCTGATGGCGCACCAGCATCGGCGGGCCGACACCAGCACCCACGCAGGCACTCATGATCACCTGACCGATCGGGTCCTGCGTCTGGAGAAGGTGGCGGACGACGTCTGCGTGCTGCTTGTCGCCAACGTCGGCCTCACCACGCATCCCCTGGCCACCTGGCGGCCGTCGACGCGGGCACTGGCGTGGACCCCCGGCGCCAGGCCGGAATCCGTGGACTCACGCGCCGCGATCCGCCTGCTGCTCACCGCGCTGCGGCACGCAATCGCCTATCCGCCGCCGCGCCCGGTCGGCGTCGGGCTCCTCGGGTATGGCGCGATCGGGCACGAGCACAGCCGGGCGATCCGGCACGTTCCCGGTCTGCACCTGGCCGCCGTGTGTGACACCAATGCGCAACGACGAGCGGCGGCCACGAACGCCGCGCCACAGTTGCGCGCCTTTACGGAGGCGGCGGACCTGCTGGCGGACGACGATGTCGACGTCGTCGTGGTCTCTACGCCGCCGAACACCCACGCCGCCTGGGCGGAGGCGGTGCTGTCCGCGGGCAAGCACGTGATCGTAGAGAAGCCCTTCGCCATCCGGACCGAGGAGGCGGACGCCGTGCTGAGGCTCGCGCGCCAACACGGCCTCCTCGCCGCGGTCTACCAGAACCGGCGCTTCGATCCCGATCACCTGGCGGTTCGCCGGGCGGTCACTGCCGGGACACTCGGCGACGTCTTCCACATCGAGGCGTTCGTGGGCGGCTACGGGCATCCCTGCAACCTGTGGCACTCGGATACGGACGTGTCGGGCGGCGCGGTCTACGACTGGGGCGCTCACGTGCTCGACCAACTCCTGGACCTCATGCCGGGTGACATCGAGCACGTCACGGCGGCGGAGCAGAAGCGCGTGTGGCTGGATGTCACGAACGCCGATCACAGCCGGGTGACCATGCGGTTCACCAGCGGTGCCGAGGCGACGTTCGTGTACTCCGACCTGGCCGCCGCGCTCAAGCCGCGCTGGTATCTCCTGGGCACCCGTGGTGCGATCGTCGGTCACTGGCGGACCGAGCGCGTGATCGCCCGCAACGACATCGGAACGCTGGAGGAGGACGTGCTGGCCCCGGCCGACTCGCCCCCGCTGCTCGACCTGCATTCCCCGGACGGCTCGGTGACCCGACTCGCCACGCCCCCTGCCGCGCCCTACGCCTTTCACCAGGAGCTGGCCGATCGGCTGCGACTAGGGTTGCCGATGTCAATCACCGGTGAGCAGTCACGGAGGGTGCTGTCGGTCATGGAGGCGGCGACGGAGTCCGTGGCGGCCGGTGCCCGGCCGGTCCGGCCACGATGAGCGGCGGGGGCGGCGGGGGCGGGGGCGTCAACGACAAGCCGGTGCGGTTCGGCTTCGTCGGGGCGGGCGGGATCGCGCAGCGCGCGCTGGCACCGGCGGTCCACGCCGCCACCGGCGCCGTGCTGCAGGCAGTCGCGGCCCGTGACATCGCGCGGGCCGAGGCGCTGCAGCCCGCGGGAAGGGCGTACGGCGATTACCGGGCGGTGCTGGAAGACCCCACGGTCGACGTCGTCTACAACGCCCTGAGCAACGACGGCCACCTGCCGTGGACGTTGGCGGCCCTGGAGTCCGGCAAACCCGTGCTCTGCGAGAAACCGATGGCGCTCAATCCGGCCGATCTGGAGCAGATGATCGGCGCGGCGGAGCGAGCGGGCCTGCTGCTGGTCGAGGCCTTCTGGTACCGCTGGCACCCGCGCACGCGACGACTAGAGCAACTCCTGTCGCAGGGAGCACTCGGCCCGATCCACGAGGTGGAGGCGGAATTCTCCTTCGCGGGACCGACGGAAGGCGACCTGGCCCTGGCCTACCGCCTGGATCCGGTCAAGGGTGGCGGCGCGCTGTACGACGTCGGCTGCTACGCGCTGTCCGCAGCGCACCTCGCTCTGGGGCCCGCGCTGGAGGTCGACGACGTCGACGTCACGATCGGCCCGACCGGGGTCGACCTCGGAACGTCGGCCCGCCTGCATGTCCCTGCCCAGTCCGCTGCCCAGTCCGCTGCCCAGTCCGCTGCCCAGTCCGCTGCCCAGTCCGCTGCCCAGTCCGCGCCCGCAACGCCAACTGCGCCGTTCGCGCAGATCACCGGGGGCATCGCGCTTCCCGATCGCCAGGTTCTCCGGGTCGTCGGTGAGGCGGCGACTGCGGCGTTCAGCCCACCGGCGTTCACGTCCTGGCGCGCCGCCTCCACGCTGGACATCACCACGCCGGACGGCGCGGTGCGGCAGGAGCACTTCGCAACGGTGGACGCCTACCAGCTGATGGTGGAGGCGGTCGCCGCACGTTTGCGCGGCGAGGAGGCATGGTTACCCGGGCTGGATCACTCGCGGCACGTCGCTGCCACGACCGCCGCCATCCGGGCCCGAGCCATTGCCATGGCGAAAGCCGGTTCACCAGCGGTGGGCGAGCCGTGACTTTACGCCAAATGGGTGATGCCCGGACGAAGCTCCGCGAGCGGGGCACGCGTCGGCACCTTAGGCTCGAAGCCGTGACGATCACCGGCGGACGGGAGCCGGGCGCTCGGCTGAAGGAGCTGCACGACGAAACCGTGGCGGTGACGGACGGGCCGCGGTTGGCCATTCGGCACGGCGACGGCCCACTGCGGCCGTTCCTGCTGGTCCACGGGCTGGCCTCGAACGCCCGGCTGTGGGACGGCGTCGCGCGGCGATTGGTCGCCGCCGGACACGCCGTGATCGCGGTGGACCTGCGCGGGCACGGTCGCTCGGAGTCGCCGGACGGCGGCTACGACACGGACACCTGCGCGGATGACCTCGCCACCCTGATCGAGGACCTGCGTCTCACCGGCGGGCGCGCGCCCATCGCCGTCGGGCAATCGTGGGGCGGGAACGTGGTCATGTCGCTCGCGGCGCGTCGCGCCGGCGTCGCCGCCGTGTGCGGGGTGGACGGGGGCTGGCTGCGGCCGGGCCGGCGCTTCGCCTCCTTCGACGAATGCTGGTCGGTGCTCGCCCCGCCCGATTGGGAGGGCGTGACCTACCGGGCCGTCATCCAGCGGATCACGGCCGCGCATCCGGACTGGCCGGCCGAGGGCGTCCGCGGCGTCGTGGCCGGTCTGCAGGAGCTACCGGGCGGCGGAGTACGCAATCGGTTGTCCCGCGACCATCATCGCTCCATCCTGCTGTCGATGTACCGGGGCGACCCGCGCGCCTGGTATCCGCTCATCAACGTGCCGACCCTGCTGTGCGCGGCCGTCCCGCCCGCGGACGCGTCGGAGGGCGGCGCGGAGAGCGACGATGCAGCGCGCGATGACGACACCGAGAACGTCAGTCACGGTCGGCGCGACGACCGAGCGCGCCGGGCCCGCGGCACCAGGGAAGAGGTCAACGAGGCGCTGACCCTCCTGCCTGACGCCCGGGTGCACTGGTACATCGACGCCGACCACGACGTCCACGCCCAGCAACCCGGACGTCTGGCGCGCGATCTGCTCGCGTTGGCTGCGGCCGCCGAGCCGCAGGCCGGACCGGGGGCAGCCGCCTGACATGAGCCTCTTGGTGGTCATGGGGTCGGGCGAGACGTCCCCCACGATGGTCAAGGTGCACCGCGAGGTGCTGGCCGCCCGCCCCGGCGAGGCCGCCGGCCCGGCCGTCATGCTGGACACCCCGTTCGCTTTCCAGATGAACGCCGACGATCTGGTGACCCGGACCCAGGCCTACTTCGCGCAGTCGGTGGGCGTCACAGTCGAGGCGGCGCGTTGGCGCCGCGCGGATGCCGACATGCTGGAACGGGAGCAAGCGCTGGCGCTGCTGGGCCGCGCGTCGTGGGCGTTCGCCGGACCGGGCAGCCCGACATACGCACTCCGCCAGTGGATCGGGACCCCGCTGCCGGACGCGCTGGCCGACGTCGCGACCCGTGGCGGCACGCTGGTGTTCGGCTCGGCGGCGGCCTGCACGATCGGGACCCATGCCGTCCCGGTGTACGAGATCTACAAGGTCGGCGAGGATCCGCACTGGGCGCCCGCGCTCGACCTGCTCGGCCGGCTGACCGGGCTGCACACCGTGGTGATCCCCCATTTCGACAATGCGGAGGGCGGCCAGCACGACACCCGGTACTGCTACCTGGGTGAGCAGCGGCTACGGCGGCTGGAAGCCGAGCTTCCGGACGAGATCGGGGTGCTCGGCGTCGACGAGCACACCGCGCTGATCATCGACCTGCCGTCCCGCACCGTCCGCGTAGTCGGCAACGGTGTCGTGACGCTCCGGCGGCGTGGTGCCGTGCGGACGTTCCCCTCTGGGGAGTCGCTGGACCTCGATGCCCTCGACGCGCTGCTGAGCGGACGCACGCCGCTCAGCAGCCCAGCGCCCGCCGGGGACGGCGCGGACGGCGCGGACGGCGCGGACTCGACGCTGGCGCCGGACCGAGATGACAGCGGCGTTGTCGGCCCCGCCGGGGCCGCCGTCGCCGGAAAGGATCGGGCGCCCGCCGCTCGCGCCGTCCTGCCGTCGCTGCGACGGGACGCCGACGAGGCACGTGCCCGGTTCGAGGAGGCGATCGCTGCTCGGGACGCCGAGGGGTGCGTTTCCGCGATCCTGGAGCTCGAGGAGGCGATCGTGGGCTGGCGGTCGGACACGGACGAGAACGACGACGAGGCCCATGCGCGCCAGGTGCTCCGTTCGATGATCGTGCGGCTGGGTGAGCTGGCCCGCGACGGTGTGCGCGATCCGCGCCAGGTCGTAGGGCCGTTCGTGGACGCGTTGCTCGAAGTGCGCGGCCGGGCCCGCGCCGCCAAGGATTACGCGACCTCCGACCTACTGCGGGATCGGCTGGCCGCCTCCGGCGTCGAGGTGCGCGACACCCCGGACGGCGCAACCTGGGCGTTCACCGGTCAGTGACCCGTGACTAGCCTCTTCCGCCATCCGGACTTCCGGCGCCTGTGGATCGGCGACACCATCAGCCAGGCCGGCACCCAACTGTCGCTGATCGCCGTCCCGGTGATTGCAGTCCAGACGCTCAACGCCGATGAGCGGAGCATGGGCCTGCTCGCGGCGTGCGAGAACATGGCATTCCTCGTCGTCGGTCTCCCGGCCGGGGCGTGGGTCGACCGGTGGCGCAAGCGCCGGGTGCTCATCGCGAACGACCTGCTGCGGGCGGCGGCGTTCACCACCGTGCCGATCGCCTGGGCCTTGGGCGGGCTGACCATCTGGCAGCTGTACGTCGTGTCCCTGATCGTCAGCGTGGGAACTGTCTTCTTCGACGTCGCGTACCAGAGCTACCTGCCCGCCCTGGTGGACGGCGAACGGCTCGTGGAGGGCAACGCCAAGCTGGAAGCCAGCCGCGCGGTGGCCCAGGTCGGCGGACCCGCGGCCGGCGGGGCCCTGCTCCGCGTGCTGGCCGGGCCGCTGCTGATCGCCGCGGATGCCGTCAGCTTCCTCGTCTCAGCGGTCATGGTGGGGCGGATCGGGCTCGCCGACCCGCCGCGGACCACCGGGACGCGCCGCCCGCTGCGGACGGAGATCGCCGAAGGGCTGGTGTTCGTCGTCCGGCACCCCTTGCTCGTCCGGATCACCGCGTGCACGTCGATCAGCAACTTCGCGTCGGGGATCACCGGGGCCATGCTGGTGCTCTACGTGTTGCGTGAACTTGGGCTGCGCACCGACGCGGCCGGTCTGGTGTTCGCCTCCTGGGCAGCTGGAGGCTTCATCGGAGCCGTCACCGCGGACCGGCTGGCCCGGCGGGTGGGCGAAGGGCGGATTATCCCCGTCGCGCAGGTGGTCTCGGCGGTGGCCGGCATCCTGCTTCCGCTGGCCGCGCCGCTCGCGCCGTACGTGCACCCGCTGGTCCCGCTCGTGGTGGGCGGCATAGTGACCGGCGTCGGCATCGTCGTTTACAACATCACGCAGGTGAGCTTTCGGCAGCGCCTGTGCCCGCCGGAACTGCTGGGCCGGATGAACGCCTCGATCCGCTTCCTCGTGTGGGGGACTCTCCCACTCGGCAGCCTGGCCGGCGGCGCCCTCGGCGCAGCCTTCGGAGTGGCCACGGCACTCTGGGTCGCAGTGTTCGCCACTTTTCTCGCCGGCGTCCCGGTAGTGTGGTCGCCGCTGCTGGGCATGCGTAGTCTGCCCCGCACGCTCGACGCCACAGCTGATCGCGACGCCGATCGGGAGTCCGCGCCTGAAGGGCCGTGACGAACCCACGCGCCTCGCGGAGCTCACCGAGGAGGCCGATCGACGTGACGCCGATCGCTGGGACGTCTAGCGACGGAACCGCCAGCCGCGTGCCGCCCATGTGGCCCATGGACAACCCCGTGCGGGCGTACGACTGGGGTTCGACGACGGTGCTGGCCGCCCTGCAGGGCCGTTCGCCGACCGGGGCGCCCGAGGCGGAACTGTGGATGGGCGCGCATCCGGTAGCCCCGTCGCTGCTGGTGCTTCCCGAGGGCAGCCGGCCGCTGCCCGACGTCATCGCCGACGATCCTGGCGTGCTGCTCGGCGACGACGTCCACGAGCGCTTCGGCCCCCGGCTGCCGTTCCTGCTCAAGGTGCTGGCCATCGCGCAACCCCTCTCGGTGCAGGTCCATCCGGATGCCGAGCGCGCGCACGCCGCCTATCACGGCGACGATGTGTCGCCCTATGTGGACCCGTTCCACAAGCCGGAGCTGATCTACAGCTTGGCGCCGATGGAGGCGCTGTACGGCTTCCGTCCGGCGGACGAGGCGGCTGAGCTCATCGCCGCCCTCGAGGCACCTCGACTGAAGACGGTGCTGGACGAGTTGGACGGGACGAGCGCGGATCCGCGACACGCCGCCCTGTCGGCCCTGGTGCGCTGGCCGGCCGGTGACCGGGCGGCGCTGGTCGAGGAGGTGGCACTCGGCTGCTCCCGGCTTCTGGCGTCCGCACCCGTGGCGTCGCTCGGCGCCGTCGGCTGGGTGCAGCGGCTCGTGAAACTGCATCCGGCGGATCCACTGGTCGTGGCGCCGCTCCTGCTCGATCTGGTCGCGCTGCCTGCCGAGAGCACCCTGTTCGTGCCCGCGGGCGTGCCGCACGCCTACCTGAGCGGGTGCGGTGTGGAGATCATGGCGGCGTCGGACAACGTGCTGCGCGCCGGACTGACGAGCAAGACGGTCGCCGTCGAGGAACTCCTCCACGTCATCGACTGCCGGGCCAGGCCGGACGGCGGCACCGTGACCGAGGCACTCAGCGACCACGAGGTTCGCTGGCACCGGGACTGGGAGGAGTTCCAGCTGACCCGCATACGCCTGGACAACGATCCCGCGCGACCGGTCGCCCTGCACCGGATCAGCGGACCCCAGATCGTGCTGTGCACCCGAGGCCCGATAACCCTGCACGCCGATGGCGCCGCGTTGGAACTCACGCCCGGCTCGTCGGCGTTCGTGTCGGCCGCCGCGTGGTCGGTGACGGCGACTGGCCAGGGTGAGCTGTTCCGCGCCGCCGTCGGCATCTGCCGCTGACGTCCCAGGTGTGATCTACGGGTCAGCCGCTCATGTCGTGGCTGAGGTCCACGACGCAGAACTTGTTGCCCTCGGGGTCGGCGAGGACGACGAAGTCCGGATCCTCGGGGTAGCTGTCCCAGTCGACCCGCTGCGCGCCGAGCGCCACCAGCCGCTCGACCTCCGCGGCCTGCTCGGCGGCGTCCGCCACGTGCAGGTCGAGGTGCATGCGGGGGTGGTCCTGCACCGGCGTGATGCTGCGCTGCAGCGCGATCATGCCGCCGCGGCCGTCGGGCGGGATCAGGACGGTGGCCCAGCCGCCGAACCCGTCGGTCCGCAGGTCGTATCCCAGTGCCCGACGCCAGAACTCCGCGGCCCGCTGCACGTCGGTCACGCCCAGCACGACCACGCCGAAGCTGAGCACGCCCCCGATTCTGGCGACGACGCCCCCGAGGAGCAACGCGAACGGCAGCCTGTTCCACGATCTTGGTTGCTCATGACAGCCGCCACGCCGAGTTGGCTACGCGACACGCCGCAAACGGCAACACTTCGGAGCAATCGGGACTGTCAATGTTTCCTCCGACACGCTACAAACGAACGATGACCCTTCTCGATGACGCGCAGGATCTGGCCGACGACCTCGCCGACCTGCGGCATCGGCTCCACCAGCACCCGGAGATCGGCCTCAAGTTACGGCGAACCCAGCAGGCCGTCCTGGAGTCCCTCGCGCCACTCGATCTGGAGATCAGCACGGGCATCGAGCTCGGCTCCGTCACGGCCGTCATCCGTGGCGGCGCAGAGCCGGCGCACGGCGTGGAGCGGCCCGTCGTCCTCCTCCGGGCGGACATGGACGCCCTGCCGGTGCACGAGGAGGTCGACGTCCCGTGGCGCTCCGAGGTCGACGGCGCCATGCATGCCTGCGGGCATGACCTGCACACGTCGATGCTGGTCGGCGCCGCCCACCTGCTGTCCGCCCGCCGGGACGAGCTGGCCGCCGATGTCGTGCTCATGTTCCAGCCCGGTGAGGAGGGTTTCGACGGCGCCCGCCGAATGATCATGGAGGGTGTCCTGGGCGCCGCCGGCCGCCCGGCCGACGCGGCGTTCGCGCTGCACGTCCTGCCCAACCTCGTGGAGTGCGGACACGTCGCCACCCGGCTCGGGCCCATCATGGCGGCCAGCGACGGGCTGTTCGTCACCGTCCGCGGCATGGGCGGCCACGGCTCGTCCCCGCACCTGTCCCGCGACCCGGTGCCCGCCACCTGCGAGATGGTGCTGGCACTGCAAACGGCGGTGAATCGCTCGATCGACGCCTTCGCCCCCGTCGTCGTGACGGTGGGCCAGCTGCACGCCGGCACGCGGCGGAACATCATCCCCGAGACGGCGACCTTCGAGGCCACGGTCCGGACGTTCGACCGCTCGGTTCGGCGGCAGGTCCGCGACCTCGCCGAGCGGGTCTGCCAGGGCATCGCCGAGGCCCACGGGCTCGACGTCGACGTCGAGTACGTCGAGGAGTATCCCGTGACGATCAACGACGGGCCGGCGACGGACTTCGCGCTCCGCGTCGCGGGGGGAGTGCTGGGCGGCGGCCGGACCCAGGTGATGGACAAGCCGCTGACCGGCACCGAGGACTTCTCCCGAGTGATCGAGCGAGTGCCCGGCGCGATGCTCTTCCTCGGCGCGTGCCTGGCGGACCGAGACCCCAAGATGGCGCCGAGCAACCACTCACCGCGCGCGGCCTTCGACGACCGGGTTCTGCCGGACGGCGCGGCCCTGTACGCCGAACTGGCGCTGCGCTGGCCCGACGCGGCGGTCGGCTGACCCCGTTCTAGTCCCCAGTTCGGCCGACGTGCGGCCCTAGGGGAGGACGGCGGCTCGTTCCGCGGCCTCGACGACGTTCGTCAGCAGCATGGCCCGGGTCATCGGGCCGACCCCGCCCGGCATCGGCGCGAGCCAGCCGGCGACATCCCGCACGTCGGGCGCGACGTCGCCCACGAGCCGCGCCTTCCCCGTCACCTCATCCGTGACGCGGGTGATGCCGACGTCGAGGACCGCGGCGCCCGGCCGCACGAGATCCCCGCTCACCATGCCGGGCACCCCGGCCGCGGCCACCACGACGTCGGCCCGCCGGATGTGCGACGCGACGTCGTGCGTCCCGGTGTGGCACAGCGTCACGGTCGCGTTGACCGATCGGCGGGTCAGCAGCAGCCCCAGCGGCCGACCGACCGTCACCCCGCGCCCGATCACGCACACCTCCGCGCCGCGCAGCTCGACGTCGTGGCGCAGCAGCAGGTCGACGATCCCGCGCGGCGTGCACGGCAGCGGTGACGTCATGGGCCGGTTCACGTTCAGCACCAGGCGGCCCAGGTTTGTCGGGTGCAGGCCGTCGGCATCCTTGGCCGGGTCCATCAGTTCCAGCACGCGGTCGGCGTCCAGCCCCGCCGGCAGCGGGAGCTGCACGATGTAGCCGGTGCAGTCCGGGTCGGCGTTCAGCCGGGCGACCGAGTCCTCGACGTCCCGCTGGGCCGCGTCGCCGGGCAGGTCCACCCGGATGCTGCGGATGCCGACCTCCGCGCAGTCGCGATGCTTGCCCGCGACGTAGGCGTGGCTTCCCGGGTCGTCGCCGACCAGCACCGTGCCGAGTCCCGGTTGCCCGCCGCGGGCGGCGAGGGCCGTGACCCGCTCGGCCAGCTCGGCCTTGATCCGGGCCGCGGTCGCCTTCCCGTCGAGGATCCGCGCGCCCGTGATCGATTCCGTCACCAGCCCTCCAGGCCCTCGTACAGCGGGAAGGCCTCGGCCAGCTGGGTGACCCGCTTGCGCAGCGCCTCGACGTCGCAGGTCGGCTGCAGCGCCGCCGCGATGATGTCGGCGACCTCGGCGAACTCGCCGTCCCCGAAGCCGCGCGTGGCCAGCGCCGGCGTTCCGATCCGCAGGCCGGAGGTGACCATCGGCGGGCGCGGGTCGAACGGCACGGCGTTGCGGTTCACCGTGATGCCCACGTCGTGCAGGCGGTCCTCTGCCTGCTTGCCGTCCAGCGACGACTCCCGCAGGTCGACGAGGATGAGGTGGACGTCGGTCCCGCCGGTCAGCACCGAGACACCGGCCTGCGTGCAGTCCGCGGCGAGCAGCCGCTCGGCGAGGATCTTCGCGCCGCGCACCGTGCGCTGCTGCCGATCGGCGAACTCCTCCGACGCCGCGACCTTGAACGCGGCCGCCTTCGCCGCGATGACGTGCATCAGCGGGCCCCCCTGCTGGCCGGGGAACACCGCGGAGTTGAGGATCTTCGCGTCGTCCTCGGTCCCGGCGAGGATCACGCCCCCGCGCGGGCCGGCGAGCGTCTTGTGCGTCGTTGAGGTCGTCACGTGTGCGTACGGCACCGGGTTCGGGTGCAGGCCCGCCGCGACCAGCCCGGCGAAGTGCGCCATGTCCACGAGCAGCACGGCACCGACCTCGTCGGCGATGCTGCGGAACGCCGGGAAGTCCAGCTGGCGGGGGTAGGCCGACCAACCCGCGATGATCAGCTTCGGCTGGTGCTCCAGAGCCTTCTGCCGCACCACGTCCATGTCGATGACGAACGTCTGCGGGTCGACGCCGTACGCCGCGACGTCGTACAGCCGGCCAGAGAAGTTGATCTTCATGCCGTGCGTCAGGTGACCGCCGTGGGCCAGCTCCAGACCGAGGATCTTGTCGCCCGGCCGGATGAACGCATGCATCGCGGCGGCGTTGGCCTGCGCCCCGGAGTGCGGCTGGACGTTGGCGTAGGCAGCGCCGAACAGGGCCTTGACGCGCTCCCGGGCCAGCTCCTCGGCGACGTCGACGAACTCGCAGCCGCCGTAGTAGCGCTTGCCGGGGTAGCCCTCGGCGTACTTGTTGGTGAGCACCGAGCCCTGCGCCTGCAGGACGGCGCGGGGGGCGAAGTTCTCACTGGCGATCATCTCGAGGGTGCCGCGCTGGCGACCCAGTTCGTTGGTGAGGACGGCGGCCAACTCGGGGTCGACGTCGGACAACGAAGACGTGGTCACGTTCTGGCTGCGGGTGTCGTGCTGCAACATCGGCGTTCTCCGAAGCTCGGCGGTCGTCGGCGGTCGGGCGCGAGCCCGACGGGTCGGCCCGGCAATACGGCCCGGTAATGCGGCCTGACCGTGCGGCCGGGCCTTGCACTGCGGGCCTTGCACTTCGGGCCCAGGCGAGCGGTCCGAAGCTGACGACTCCGCCGCTCCCCGGTGGTACTCCACCCGAACGCCAGTCGCGGCGACGCCCAGCCTAGCGTCCCGGCGCGAGCGCGGGGGAACCCAAGTCCCGCCAGGACACGAGCCGGGGCAGCCGAACCCGGCCGGTGCCGGGCGCATGACAGGTCAGCCGACTTGGCGGCGACCACTCCCAGGCCAGCTCGACGGCGTATTGCCGCTCGTTGTGCCGGACCACGGCCCGGATCCGGCGGGAGGGTTCGATGAGCTCGATCACCACCCGGTCCGGGCGGTCCTCCCCCAGCTGATCGAGAGCGTGCCACTGCACCGCCTGGACTGCGTGCGGGTCGCCGCACCGACCCCGGAAGGGTGTGAGCAGCACGCGGCCGGCATGCGCCGCTGACAGCACCTCATGGACGGTGGAGGCGGTCAGGCCGCCATAGAGAAGCCCGGACGGCAGCAGGAGCAGATTGGCCGCGAACCGGTCACCGCCGAGGTGGGAGCACTCCCAGACGTCGAAGCGCGGGTCCTGGGCGGCCTGCATCGCCACCGGTCGCCCTTCGACGGCGCAGCAGACATCGTGCCGGCCGTGGGTGCAGACCAGCGCGAGCGGCCTGTCCGCGGGCTCCCCCCTGGTCACGAGTGCGGCGTCGAGGGCCGTCAGGTCGCCCTCCGACGTCCAGGTGCCCCACTGGACCCCGCCCGGATCGCCCAGCTCGACGACGGCCCAGCTGCGTGACTGCCCCGACTCCCGCGCGGGATGGCGACCCGGGCGGCGAATCAGCAGGACGCGGGCGCCGGCCGCGCCGGCGTGATGCCGGACGGTGTCGACGGCCTCGGGGCTCAGTCCGGAAGCGGCGAACACGTCCGCCACGGCCCACGGCCCGGGCACCTCCAGCAGCACGAACCGGCGGGCCGGCGGTGCGCTGGCCACAGCCGCGTCACCGCGCTGCCTCGCGGCGAGTGAGCAGCGGAAGGCGGGTGGCGTCACGCAGATCCGAGCGCGGGTCCGGGATCAGCGTCTGATCGAGCCGGGACGACGAGGCACTCGCGCATCAGCAGCCGGGCCAGGGCTAGCCGCGACTCGTCGTCTGCGCCCGGCAACTCCGCGACGGACAGCACCTTGCCCTCGTGCAGAGCCTGGACGGCGGCTTCGGCGGCGGCGGGGAGGCGCACCGTGCCGTCCTGGGTCCGCAGGGACAGTTCCGTTCCGCGCCGCCGGACCACCAGGCGCAGGCCATCGCGCCAGGCCAGGCGGGTCGTCGTGGTGGCCGAGGCGGCCGCGGCGGCCTGGGCGAACGGCGCCACCGGCGCCGGCCGGGCCGCCGCGAGCGCTTCGTTGCCGAGCTCCCCTGCCACGCGCTCGACGTCCACCGGCAACGCGTCGGCCAGCAACCGGGCGGTCTCGGCCAGCTCGGCGGCGATGGCGCGCGGGTCGCCGACGTCGATGCCCAGGGGCAGCGGGGCGCGCAGCTCCGCGACGTCGTCGGCGGCGGCGAGCAGCCGCTCCAGCAGATGCCGGCGGGTCCATACGTGGATGCCGACCGTGAGATGGGCACTGGTCTCACCGAGCGCGGTGGCGGCGTGCAGGAACCCGCGTGGCAGGTAGAGGGCGTCGCCGGGCTCGAGGACGACGTCGAGCAACGGCTCGTCGCGGGCGGCGGCTTCGACCTCGGCGCGCCGATCCGTCCACGGCTGGTCGCGCAGCGGGTGGGTGAGCACCGGGCGGTGGATGAGCCAGCGCTTGCGGCCGGCGATCTGCAGGACGAACACGTCGTGGACGTCGTAGTGCGCGGAGAAGCCCTGGGCCTGCGGCGGCGTCACGTAGGCGTTGACCTGGACCGGGTGTCCGAGGTCGCCGCCGAGCCGCTGCGCGAACGCGATCAGCGGGGCATGCGTGCGGTGCAGCGCCTGCAGCACGACCGTGGAGCCGTCGGCGAAAAGCCGGGTCAGGCTCGTGTCGCTCACCTGGTCCGCGACGCCGGCGCCGACACCGCCGGACGCAGTGAACCGCGCTGCGGCGAGCGTCGCACCGTCCTTCGCCACTCGCAGAAATGGCGTGCGCAGGCCCTGCCGGGACAGCACATGGTCGGCGGCGTCCAGGGAGAACAGGTCATCGAACCCTTGCGGCAGCTCGGCAGCACGGCTCAGTGACGGCTCGCGGCCCCATACGGTGGCCGCGAACTGGTCCGGGTGGACGGCGGTGCAGCGGCTGAGGGCGGGCCGGTCACCCGGCCCGCCCTCCCCGGCTCGCGATGTGCTGTCCGGGGCGTCGAGCACGCGCTACTCCTCAGGCTCCGCTGTCGGCTCCACCGTCGGCGCCGCCGTCTCCGCCACCGTCAGCGCCACCGTCCCCGCCACCGTACGCGCCGCCATCGGCACCGCCGTCTCCCCCACTGTCAGCGCCGCCGTCCCCGCCACCGTCGGCCCCGCCGTCGGCGCCGCCGTCTCCCCCACTGTCAGCGCCGCCGTCTCCGCCACCGTCGGCCCCGCCGTCAGCGCCACCGTCGGCGCCGCCGTCAGCTCCGCCATCGGCCGCGCCGTCCGCCCCACCGTCGTGGATGCCGGGAATTCCCTCCGCTCCGCCGTCCGCCGGGCCCTCGGTGCCGGTGACGCCGTCCGTTTCGCTCATCACGCCTCCTCGTCGTCGCGGTGCGGATCACGCTAGTGGTACTGCTCGCCCCGCGCAGGTCCACCTCTTGCCCAATGAGCGTTATGGGCGTGCCCGAGCGTGGGCGGCGTCCCACAGCAAGGTCAGGGAAGCCTCGAAACCGCCGTCGACAGCAGGCTGGGCAGGTCCGCCGTTCGCCTGGCGGCGGTCTCCAGGTTGATCCGGACCACGGTGTCGCCGCTTCGCGCCATCGCCCAGTCCGGCTGTGCCCAGGCCTCGTCCCCGATGCCGGGAAGGGCGGGCGCCTTGCGCACGCTGCGCAACGCGAGCCGCGCAGCCAGCCCGCGCATCGTCGCCACCGACAGGACGCGCTCCTGGCCGGTGGCTGAGAAGAAGGTCATCAGGTCGAACGGCCCCAGCGACATCCGCGCCGCAGGGTCGGTGCTGGCCGATACCGGCTCGCCGACCGCCCGGCCCACCTCCTCCGCCGTCAGCAGCGTCGTGGCGTCGGCCACCGGTTCGGCCGGGGCTCCGGTCGAGGCGGCGAGTGCGGCGGCAACCACCGTGGCTCCCTGCGCTGAGCCCGTCAGCACGGCGGCCGGATCGGTGAGGACGGCGGCCGGCGAGGTCAATGCCGTCACCGCGGCCGCGCCACCCGTCGCCGGCACGGCGGCCTCCGCAGCAGCGTCGGCTGCAGACGGAGCCGGCAGCGCAGCGGCCGCGTGCGCAGCCTGCTGGGCGAGCTGGGCCGCGCGCGACTCGACAACGGTGATCGAAGTAACCCGGCGGCTCCACCGCCGCACCTTGACGGTCACGACGTCGCCGGGAGCGGCCTGCGACGACCAGGCGGCCGGAATGCCCCAGGCCGTCGTCCTGTCCTCCTTGCCGTCGTCGAGGGCGAAGTAATACAGGACCGGGACGGGCGCGTTGTCGTTGTTGCCCTTCTCGGTCCGCCACAGCTGTATCCACAACGCCTCGCCGGTGATCGTCACCGGACTCGCGACGTCGACGATCGTGCGGATCAGCCGGTATCCGCCGCGGATCACCAGCAGGAACCCCACCCACCACGAGACGGCGGCCGCCCCCGGCGGTAGCTGGTCGGGAGCGCTGTCCATTACCGGACCGCGGTAGTGCAGCACCGCAATCCCGGCGGCCAGCGTGAGCACGGCGGGGAAACCGAGGCCGAGCGCCGTGCGCCCGTACCGCCCCCAGAAGCGCGGATAGCGCACCCGCACGCGATGCCAGGTGCCACCGTAGGAGGACCAGACCCGCTTGCGACTGCCCATCCCCAAGTCGATGACGGCACTCGACACGCGTGTGACGCCGAGCGCGTCGCCGTAGGACAGATACCGATCCCAGACCGTCACGGCCGCCGGCGGCAGGTCCGCGAACGCCTCGTCGTTGCGCAGGAACTCACGCAACCCCATCCAGCGCTGCGCCACAGCGCGTCCCTCGCGGGTTTCCCGCACCCCGCGCAGCACCGCCAACGCGCTGCCGAGCGCCAGGAAGGCGCCGGCCCCGGCGCCGAGCGCCGCCTCGCCGTCCTGGTTCTGATCGAAGACCACGGCGGCGAGCACGGCCGCGGGCAGGAGTGCGGCGACCGTCAGGAACGTCTTGACCGCAGGCGACACCCGAGGGCGAGTCAGGCCGCGGGCCTTGGCATCACGCAGGACCTCCGCGTGCAGCGCGCTGGTCCATCGACCGGCCTCCGCCGTGTCCCGGAAGGTGAGGGCGGTCAGGGGAACCATGCCGCCCGACGCCTGAGACCTCACCCGGTCCAGCACCCGGCGTTCGTACGCCGTGAGGCCGCTTTCGTCGCGGCGTTTCAGGTGAACGGTGGTCTGGCGTGGGTCTGCCGCGGGCTGGCGCAGTTCCAGGAATCCTCGGGCGGCCAGGTCTATCAGCGTCGACTCCGCCGCATCCTCGTTGAGCCGCCAGCCTCCGGCGAAGAGGCTGACGAGGGCAGGCGGCTCGTCGCCCCCGAAGTCGGTCGAAGCGCCCGCCGCCTCGACGTCCCGCGGGCGAGTCAGCAGGAGGACAAGGCCGAGCAGCGCGAACCACACGGCGACGGCGGCCAGTACGGCCAGCCCTTCGTACAGCAACGGCGGCTCGAGCCATCGCCGCAGCGGCGAGAGGTCGATGGATGACGCGGCCATCGCGGTGGCGGATCAGAACCGGACGCTCACGCCCTGCCGTTCGTCGCCGGTTGCCTCGAAGTACTCCTCCTCCTTGAAGCCACCGATCGAGGCGATGATGTTCGTTGGCACCGACTGGATCGAGGTGTTGAGCGTCTGGACCGCGCTGTTCAGGAACTGGCGGGCGTAGGCGATCTTGTCCTCGGTGCTGCCAAGCTCCTCCTGCAGCTGCAGGAAGTTCGTGTTCGCCTTCAGATTCGGGTACGACTCGGTGATGGCGAGCAGTCGCCCCAGCGTCGCGGTGAGCGCCCCTTCCGCCTGGGCCCGCTGCGCCGTTCCCTGATCCTGAGCCGCGATCGCGGTCTGCCTGGCCTGGACGACGGCCTCCAGCGTGGCGCGTTCGTGGCCGGCGTAGCCCTTCACGGTCTCGACCAAGTTAGGGATGAGGTCGTGCCGGCGCTTCAACTGGACGTCGATCTGCGCGGTCGCCGCTTGCACCTGGTTGCGTTGCCGGACCAGCCGATTGAAGGTGCCGACCCCCCAGAACAGCAGGGCAAGAACCAGAACGACCACCACCGCCAAGGCGATCCACATCCCCATCGCCGTGACCTCCCTCCCGGACGCCCGGCCCGACCGCCGCACGTCGTCCCGGAGCACAACGGTAACGATCAAGCATGATCCCCGGAAGGGTTTCCGGACAACGGCCCGCGTCAGGCGGGCGCCGCGGTCGCGGCCTGCAGGTTGCGGTCCAGCGCCGCCAGGAATTCCTCCGTCGTCAGCCAGCCCTGATCGGGTCCGACGAGCAGGGCGAGGTCCTTGGTCATCTGCCCGCCCTCGACGGTGTCGACGCACACTCGCTCGACCGTCTCGGCGAACGCCGTCACCTCCGGCGTGCCGTCCAGCTTGCCGCGGTGCTTCAGCCCGCCGGTCCAGGCGAAGATCGAGGCGATCGGGTTGGTCGACGTCGGCTTGCCCTGCTGGTGCATCCGGTAGTGCCGCGTGACCGTGCCGTGCGCGGCCTCGGCCTCGACCGTCTTGCCGTCCGGGGTCATGAGCACGCTCTTCATCAGGCCGAGCGAGCCGAAGCCCTGGGCGACCGTGTCGGACTGCACGTCGCCGTCGTAGTTCTTGCAGGCCCAGACGTAGCCGCCCTCCCACTTCAGCGCGGCAGCCACCATGTCGTCGATGAGCCGGTGCTCGTACGTCAGGCCGGCGGCCTCGAAGTCGGCCTGGTAGTCCTTCTCGTACACCTCGGCGAAGGTGTCCTTGAACATGCCGTCGTAGGCTTTGAGGATCGTGTTCTTCGTCGACAGGTAGACCGGGTAGCCGACCTGCAGCCCGTAGGAGAACGAGGCCCGGGCGAAGTCCTCGATCGACTTCCGGAAGTTGTACATGCCGAGGACGACGCCGCCGTCCTCCGGCATCTGCACGACCTCCATCTCGATCGGCTGTGAGCCGTCGGACGGGGTGTACGTCAGCGTGACGGTCCCGGCGCCGGGCACCTTGAAGTCCGTGGCCTTGTACTGGTCACCATGGGCGTGACGGCCGATGATGATCGGCTTCGTCCAACCGGGCACCAGCCGGGGAATGTTGCTGATGATGATCGGCTCTCGGAAGACGACGCCGCCGAGGATGTTGCGGATGGTGCCGTTCGGCGAGCGCCACATCTTCTTCAGCCCGAATTCCTGCACGCGCGCCTCGTCCGGGGTGATGGTGGCGCACTTCACGCCGACCCCGACCTCCTTGATGGCATTCGCGGCGTCGACCGTGATCTGGTCGTCCGTGGCGTCGCGGCTTTGGATCGACAGATCGAAGTACCGCAGCTCGACGTCGAGGTAGGGGTGGATCAGCCGGTCCTTGATGAACTGCCAGATGATCCGCGTCATCTCATCGCCGTCCAGCTCGACGACCGGACCGTCCACCTTGATCTTCGCCACGTTCGCTCCTCGAATTTGACTTGACGTCAAGATATCCGATCGCCGTACCTGATCATGCTCGCCCGCCTCCCCACGACGCTATCGCGGGGAGCCGGGCGAGCGGCCTGCGGACAGGCGGGGCTCGTCACCAGCCTCGCCGATCAATGACCCGGACATCTGCCTAGAGTTCTCATGCCCGGATGCCGAGGCTTGACTGAGCCTGCTCGTCGCTCTGATCACGGGTGGTCCAGCCAGGCGGGCCGGACTCACGCCAGACCATCAGGCAGGGAGGCAATGGAAAATGGACGACGCTGTTGCCGTCGACGCGCCGAGGATGCCGCGCGAGCCGCGTCACCAGTACATCCTCACGCTGTCCTGCCCGGACCGGCCCGGCATCGTGTACGCCGTCGCCAGCTACCTCGTCCAGCACAGCTGCAACATCCTGCAGAGCCAGCAGTACGACGACGACGCGGCTGAGAGCCAGGGCACCTTCTTCATGCGGGTCCAGTTCAGCGCGCTGGATCCGGTGGAGACGCTGGACCGGCTCCGTGCCGGGTTCACGCCCGTCGCCCAGTCGTTCCGGATGACGTGGCGCCTGGTCGACGCCGCGTACCGGCACCGCGTATTGATCATGGTCTCGCGCGCCGGGCACTGCCTGAACGACCTGCTGTTCCGGCAGCGGACCGGTGCACTGGAGGTCGACATCCCGGCCGTCGTCTCCAACCACACGGACTTCGCCGAACTGGTCGAGTCGCAGGGCATCCCGTTCGTCCACATCCCGGTGCTCGGCGGCGACAAGCCGGCCGCAGAACGGAGGCTGCTGGACGTCGTGGAGGAGCGCGGCGTGGATCTGGTGGTGCTCGCCCGCTACATGCAGGTGCTGTCACCGCAGCTGTGCAGCCGCCTGGAGGGGCGGCTCATCAACATCCACCACTCGTTCCTGCCGAGCTTCAAGGGGGCCCGCCCGTACCACCAGGCGCACGACCGCGGCGTGAAGCTGATCGGCGCGACGGCGCACTACGTGACCAGCGACCTCGACGAGGGGCCGATCATCGAGCAGGACGTGGAGCGGGTGGACCACACCCACACCGCGGAACAGATGGCGGCGGTCGGCCGGGACATCGAATGCCAGGTCCTCGCGCGCGCCGTCGCGTGGCACACCCAGAGTCGCGTCCTGCTGAACGGCCACCGGACCGTGGTGTTCCGCTGAGCTATTGCTGATCTATGGGGAGGCCCCGAGGCTCTGCTGCTCGTCGGGAGTGGCGCGGCGAATGACGAGACGCGTCCAGGCACCCACGTAGATCCGGTCGCCGGAGTCGAACTCGACCCGCTGACCCGGCGGCAGGGCCGACGTCGGCAACGGCTCGCCCGCGGCACCCACATAGGTGCCGTTGGAGGACTGCAGATCCTCGATCCACCAGCGCTGCCCGTCCGTGGTGAGCTGCGCGTGCCGCCGGGACACCCCGGAATCGATCCCGCAGTCGATCTGCGGGGTGATCCCGCGGCTGCGGGAGTGCCGGCCGATCAACAGGCTCTTGCCGACCAGCGGCACCACCCGCGGCATGCCCGCCGACGGGCAGGCCTCCTCGCTCTCTTGAGTGACGTACCAGTCGGGGTCCACCCACACCTCGGCGACCCATTCGACCGTGCTGGGTGCCGTGCTGGATGCCGTGCTGGATGCCGTGCTGGGTGCCTGGCTGGTGGCTGGAGGGGCTGCGGGTGGCGGTGTGGCCACAGCCGGAGTGGACGACGGCGAGCCGCCGGTCGGCACGGGCGCGTCAAGACTCAAGGGTGAAAGCGGCGGAGGCAGTGCGCCGGTCGTGAAGTCGTAACCGCAGTCCTCACAGAAGAGGGCGTCCGCGGCCGACGTCCCGCCGCAGTTCGGACACTCCCGCTCGGCCGGCGCGGGCGCCGCGGCGCCACTGGGTCCGGCACCGGACGGCGGCGGGCTGGGCGGGGCAGTGCTCACTCCGCCGGAGCTCGCCGCTCCGGCGCCCACCCCGACCGGGGCTCCGATCGGCAGCCCGCAGACGTCGCAGTAGTCGGTGGATTCCGACGTGTGCCCGTCGGGGCAGACGACGCTCACCGCTTCACCCGCGTCGTCTTCGTCGAGGCGGTGTCGAGCGCCATCTCGTCGATCTTCTCGACATCCCGCTTGAGCCGGACCGTCCCGGTGGCCTCATCGGCGACGTCAACGACCTTGCGCAGTTTCGCGGTGGCCTCGTCGTTCCCCGTCTCGGCGGCCAGCTGGACGGCGCGACCCAGCTTGGTGGTCGCCGTGGCGTCGTCGCCGGCCGCCTTCGCAGCCAGCCCTTCCTGGATCACCTGCGCCAGCTCGGCCTGACCGGTGTAGTGGGCGACGGCCGGGTCGATCCGGGTCGTGAGGGCCTCGTTGTCGGACCACTTGGCCTTCACCAGGCCCTGCGAGACCACCTGGTCGCCAACGGCCAGCTGCACCCGGGCCGCCAGCCGCTCGGAGCCGACCGGCTGCGGCGGGACGCGGATGGCCACGTGATAGTCCCTCGACTCATCGCCCCAGGACCCCGTGGGAAACGCGGTGGTCAGCGGATTCAGCTGCTGCCGCCAACTCGTCAGATCCTCCACGGACGGCGACACCTGGCGGACGAACAGCAGCTGCGAACCCTGCGGCGTCCACACCCGCAGCTGCGCGTCGGCGACGCCGCGGCCCATCGCCCGCTGCATCAGTCCCTCGAAGTCCTCCGCCATCCGCGACGGATCGGGGATCAGGTCGACCGTGCCGAGCAGCGCGGTGGCGACCTGCCGCAACTCGCCCACACTCCAGTCCGCGCCGACGCCACGGCAATCGCACTGGAAGCGCCCGGTCGCGGCCGATACAGCGGCAGCCAGCTGTGCCGGCTGCTCGCTCTGGTTCTGCCCGTCGGTGAGCAGGATGGCGTGCCGCTGCGACGCCTCGGGCACGCTGGCGAACAGCTCCGTCGCCAGGCGCAGCCAGGACCCGATGGCGGTGCCGCCGTCGGCCCGCAACTGGCTGACCGCCTCCTTGGCGGCCTGCCGGGCGCCGGGCTCCATCCGCACCATCGACATCCGCGCATTCGGGTACGGGAAGGCCCGGCGGGCGACGTGGGTCCCGGCGATGACCGCGAACCACGTGCCGTCGATGATCTGGTCGATGGCCACGGCGGCCGCCTGACGAGCCGCGATGATCTTCTCGTCCATCATGGAGCCGGATGTGTCCACGATGATGACCTCGGCGGCGTCTCCGCCGGTGCCATGCCCGGCCGAGCCGGCGCCGGAACAGGTCACCGACACGATCGCGTGGACGTCGCCGGAGCCTTCGGAGATGAACTCGTTCTGGAACACCTCGGCGGTGAACTCGGCCATGGTTTCCTCTCTACGCCCGTTGTCTGCCGGAAGTCTCAGTCGCCGGTGCGGCCCTGGACCCGGGCGAGGGCGACCGTGATGTTGTCCTGTCCGCCCTGGGCGTTGGCCCAGTCGACCAGCCCCGCGGCAACTCGCGCCGGGTCCGGGCCGTTCTCACCCGCGACACCCGCGACACCCGCGACGAGCCGCGCCATGTCCGGCGCCGCCGAGCAGTAGTTCCAGAGGCCGTCGGAGCAGACCAGGAGCCAGCCCGGCGAACCCGGTGTGGTCGCGGCGCACCGCGGCTCGTGATCGGGGCTGTCCGCACCGAGCCAGCGGGTGATCGCGTGTCCCTCGGGGGCGGCCTCCGCGACCTCTCGCGGCATCCCGGCGGCAACCTGCTCGGCGGCCCACGAGTCGTCGACGGTCAGTTGCTCGGCGGGTCCGGCGTCGGGCAGCCAGTACGCCCGGCTGTCGCCGACGGCGCCGGCGACGATGACCGGCCCGTCGACCACGGCCGCGACGAACGTGCACGACGGCGGGCTGATCCAGCCGAAGCGGTTCGGCGGTAGGTCGCGGGTCGCGTCACCCGTCGCGGCGGCCGCCTCGCCGGCCGCGATCGCCGCGGCGTTGGCGGCCGCGGCGGCCTGGGTGAGCCGCTCGGTCCAGCCGCTGATCCTCCCCGCCAGTGACGGGCGCTCGCCGATCCCCGACGTCAACACATCCCGCGCCGCCCGGGCGGCGGCGAGGGAGGCGACGTCGGAGTCGCGCGCGGAGGAGACGCCGTCGCACACGACCAGTGCCGCGAAGCCGCCCCCCGTCTCGGCCGCGAGGGCGACGGCATCCTCGTTGCGGTGATGCCGGATGCCGCGATCGCAGACGGCCGCCACCCAGTCCACCGGACGCTCCACCCAGTGGTCGCGCTCGCGGACGGCGGGTGCGCCGCATGTCCCGCAGTAGCCGTCGGCCGCGATCCTGCCGCCGCAGGATGCGCAGGTAGCTGCGGCCGCGGCCGGCGGGGCGGTGCCTGGTGCGGCGTCGTTCGCCGGGGACGGGTCGGTGTCTCCGGCTCCGGGCAGGGGCGCGCCGCAGCTCTCACAGAACCGCTCCCCCGGCAGGGCGACCTCGCCGCACTCGGCGCAGGTCAGCACGGCCGGCGCCTCAGTCGGGGCGCCGCTCACCGGAACGTCCACCGGCGCACCCGGTTTGCCGCGTCGACGAGTCGCACTCGTTCCTCCCTCTGCTCGGTCGCGGCGGCCAATTCCCGGTAAGCCCGCTCCAGCCCGTCACGCATCCGCCCTTCGGTGGCCTCCACGCCGCCGACCTGCAATCCGCGCTTCGGACCGCCCGAGCGGACTTCCTCCAAGGCGGATTCCAGGACGTCGACTCGCAGCCGGGCCCGCTCGTGCGGATCCAGGCTGATGGCCTCCACGCTAGCCAGGGCGTCCGCCAGGGACTGAAGTCCGTCCCCGAACTCTACGAGCAGCGCGGCACGCTGACGTCGGGCCGCCACGAATGAGCGGCTGGTGGGCGGGACGAGGTCGAGCGCAGCGATGGCGGGAGCCAGCTCGCCCTGATTGGCCCGACGCCGTGCGGCCCGGATTCTGGCCAGCCCGAACGCCGCCGGCGCGGTGTAGTTCGCGTCGGTGCGCGAGCAGGTCAGGTACAGCGACTCGGCCACGTCCGGCTGCCCGCCCAGTTCGCAGGCGAGCGCCAGCGCGAGCTTCGGCGCGAGTTCCCCGGGCACCTGGCCGTAGACGGCGTTGAAGGCAGCCTGAGCGGCGTTGACCTCGTCGCGGGCCAGCGCGGCCAAGCCGGAGATCCACACGGCGCGCCATTCCCATGGATCGTCGGCCAGGATCTCCCCGATCACCCGCTCGGCGACGCGGAACTCCCCCGCGTCCACCGCCGCCCGCGCCGTCGCGAGTTGCACCTCGGTCGATGGCGAGGCGTGCCGCATCAGCACGGTGAGCCGGGCCTTGGGGTCGGTCACGCTCACCGATGCCAGCCAATTGGCCTGCGGATCGGCATCGTCGATCTTGAGGGCGGGCAGGGTGTGCCAGGTGAGCGTCTCGGACTCCACGACGGGGGCCTCGAACAGCGCGGAGGCCGTGGAGTGAGCGGCCGCCCGATCGCTGTGCCGGTCGGCGGCCACCACCTCGCGCAGGACGCCGAGCAGCTGAACCCGCAGCTCGTCGGCGGAGGTGAACCGGTCGGCCGGGTCCCGGGCGCACGTCTTGAGGAGCAGGCGATACAGCGAGTCGTACCGCTGGAAGATGGGCACGTCGTCGACCGGTGGGAGGGACGCGACATACGTCGTCGTGTTCCCACGGAACTCGATCATCAGCGACACCAGGGTCCGGCCGATGGTGTAGAGGTCGCTGGCGATCGACGGGCCGACCTCGGGGACCTCCGGCGCCTGGTAGCCGACCGTGCCGTAGATGGCGGACTCCAGGTCGTCAGACCGGCGCACCCCACCCAGGTCGATGAGCTTGACGGCGTCGCCGCTCTGGATGATGTTGTCCGGCTTGAAGTCGCAGTACAGCAGGTCCAGGTCGTGCAGGTACTGGAAGGCGGGGAGGATCTCCACGAGGTAGGCGATGGCCTGGTCCACCGGGATCGGGTGGTACTTGCCGTGGTTGGCCCGCATCCGATCTTTGAGGATCGACTTGAGCGACTTACCGCCGACGTACTCCATGACGATGTAGCCGGCGTCCTCATGCATCACGAAGTTGTAGATCTCGACGATCAGCGGGTGCTCGACCTGGGCGAGGAAGCGCCGCTCCGCGATGGCCGCGGCCAGCGCGTCCGGATCCCCGGAGTTCAGCAGACCCTTGAGGACCACCCAGCGGTCGGACACGTTGCGGTCCTTCGCCAGGTAGATCCAGCCGAGGCCACCGTGGGCCAGGCAACCCGCGACCTCGTACTGTCCGGCTACGAGGTCGCCCGGCTTGAGCTTCGGGGTGAACGAGAACGGCGCGCGGCAGCGCGGGCAGAACCCTTCGGTCCGCCCGGGGCGGCCGACCCGGGAACGGCCCACGGGGGCGCCGCAGTTCGGGCAGACCCGGCGGTCCTCGGGCACCTCGGGATTCACCATGATCGCCGAGCTGGGGTCGATCACCGGCTCGGACGGCACGGTGGTGATCCCCGCACCCAGCCGCGCCGCCCGCACCCGGCGCGATGTCGAACCCAGGCGCCGCGTGGCGCGGGAGCCGCCCGCGGCGGCACGCGCCGAGCCGAGCGGCGCGGAGGCGAGGATGTTCGACGAGCGGGTCGACGTCGACCGGACCGAGACGGCGGCGTCGGGGTCGGCGTCCGTCGCCGCGCCTGCACCGGCGGCGCTCGTGCCCGTCCCGGCCGCGGCCCCCGCCGGGACCGCGACGCTCGCCGGGGCACCGCAGACGTTGCAGTACCCGTCCTCGATCGTGCCGGTGCACCCGGGCTGGGCGCAGTTCACAGCAGCCATGTCATTCCCCGTCTCGTTCCACGGTCGAGGATGGTTCGGTGCCTCGCGGCTGGGACACCATGCGCTGGTAGCCGGTCACCAGCTCGCGGGCCCGGTCCAGGTCGCACGGCGCGCTCCACAGCGCGGCGCGGGCCTGCTCGTAGGCTGCGGCGAGCCCGGCGTCCTCCCGCCGGGTCGCCCGCGCCTTGGCGCCGTACGCCTGCAATCGGCCACGCAGCTCGTCGCGCTCGGCCAGGGGCCTGGCGTAGGCGGCCTCGGCGACCGCCATCGCCGCGGACACCGTCTCCAGCCGTGCCCGGTAGGCGTCCAGCGGAGCGCGGTCACTGGGAACCGGGCCCAGCACGGACACATCCGGGACACCGAGCCGCGGGGGCCGCGCGATCCGGCTGGTACAGCGCTCGGCGAGCCGGCGCAGGGCCTCCTCGCGAACCTCCAGCTCGGTGAGCCTGGCCGTGGCCTGTTCGCGATCCCGGGCGAGATTGTGCCGCCCCGCGGCCGCCATGATCAGGTCGCGTTCGGCGCGCGCGGCCGCCGCCTCCAGCGCCCCGAGCCGGCCGACGACGTCGGCTCCGCGGGCGGCGCGTTGCGCCAGGTCGTCCAAGCGGCGGCGGAGCACCTCGATTCCCGGGTCCGCACCGGCGCCGGTCTCCCAGCCGGCGGCCGCCTGCTGCACCAGATCCGCGCAGCGTTCCAGCCCGGCGCGGACCTCGGCGATCCGCGCCGCGATGTCGGCGGCCAGCGGGTCGAACGCGAGCCGGGCGCGCAGCGACGCGGTCAGGGCGTCGGACAGTCGGCACGCCTCGACGAGCGAGACCCCGAGACCGCCACCGGAGGCGTCGAGCCTGCCCCAGATCAGCCGGGACATCTCCTCGCGCTCGGTCTTGCCCGCCCGCCCGGAGTCCCAGACGGTCACGAGCCGGTCCATCCGGTCGCTGACCGACTGCCAGACGGCCATCGCGAGGGTCAGGTCCGGGGTGTAGGAGTCGGCGTCCGGCGCGCGCAGCGTGGCGGCGTCGATCTGGTCCAGCTCGCGTTTGCGGGCCACCCGCCACCGGCCGAGCTGATCGAGATACGCAATCAGCTCGCCGGCGCCCGCGGCCTGGCCCAGCCGACCGGGCGCGACCGGTGCGGCGACGGATTCCGGCTTGTTCGGCGACGTCGGCTGCGCGGTCATGAGCGCCCGTATACCGGTGCTGGCGGCGTATAGGTGACGCCTTTCACCGCAGTGCCCATTGTGGCGGCGTAGATCTGCTTGAGTCGACCGTTCGTCCGCAGCTGGTCCAGGAGCGCGTTGACGAAACGCAGGAGATCCTTGTTCTCCTTGTTCACCCCGATGCCGTAGGGCTCGGCGGTCAGCGGCTGACCAACGACGACGGCGTAGTAGGGATCCTGCTTGGCGAAGCCCGCCATCACCGTGTCGTCCCCGGTGATCGCGTCCACGGTGCCCTCCTGGAACTTCACCAGGCATTCGCCGAGGTCGTCGACTGTCACCGGCGTCGAGGCGAGGCTGGGGTTGTCCGTGTTGAACTTCTCGACGTTCTCTTTGTTGGTGGATCCGTTGGCGACGCAAAGCCTCTTGCCCTTCATGTCGTCGAGACCGATCGAAAGCGGATCCTTGCCCTTAGCGAAATCCGTATCCACGAGGATCTTCTGGCCCGCGTGGTAGTACTCGGTGGAGAAGTCGATCGCGTTGGGATCGGTGAACCAGCGCTTGCAGTTGATCGTCATCGTGTGCAGGACGACGTCGACCTTGCGCTCCTTCAGGTACGGCAGACGCTGGCCATAGTTGATGACCCGGAACTCGACACTTGTCTTGAGCGCCTTCCCCAACTCGTTGGCCAGTTGAATGTCGAAGCCATCGAGCCTGCCGGTCTCGGGATTCCGCGCGCCCCACAGCAGCACGTCCCCGGAGGTGCCGACGATCAGCCGATCATGGCTCTTGGTGATCAGCTGGCTGCGGGCCTTGTCCTGCAACGACTCCACAGTGCCGTTGGGGGCGAGCGACGCGACGGCCGGGAGCCCGTCGAACCCGGCCCCCTCCCCCTTGGTGCAGATCTGTGGTGTGATCGCCTGCGCCTGCATCGCGGCGGGGGCGGGAACCGGCGCGGCCGCGCGGGCGGCCCGGCCAGCCGCCGATTCGGTCGCCACCGCCGACGCGCCGAATCCCGCCAGCGCCACCGCCACTCCGGCTGCCACCGCGGCGACGCCAACCCGCCGCACTCTCGTGGCCGTCATCGGTACTCCTCCAACCGCAGCGAGATGCCCCACCACATCGCGATCGCCGCCAGCAGGCCGACCAGAACGACGAGGACGCCGGCCCACGGCAGCAGCCGGCGAGCGTCGTTGAGCCCGGCGCTGGTCTGCGCCGCCTGAGCGTCCAGCGCCTTTTCTGACTTGTCCGCGAAGGTGTTGAACTGATCGACGGCATCGCCCGGCTTGTCACTGATCGCGGCGCTGACGGCGCCGTCCCAGTCCCCGCGGTCGTCGGCGTCGCGGATCGCTTGGTGTTTGGTCGCGTATCCGTTGAGCGCCCGCCCGATGGAATCGTCGGGCACCTGCAGCAGGGCGTCCTGGGCGGCGGCCATCGCGTCCTTCCAGGCCGGCTCGAACTCGGCCCCCGAGCCGCGGTGGATCAGGCCGAGGCTCTCTTGCGACTTCGCCTCGAAGGCATTGACCCGGGCCGTGCCGAGCGCCCGGGTCTCGGCGAACGCGCCGCTGCGGACGTCGTTCGCCTTGCCCTGCGCCGTCACCATCGCGATCTCGGCGAACAGCAGCACGACGACGACAAGGAGGGTGGCGCCGGCGGCCGGCAGGTTGACCACGCGGCGGGATCGCCGGGCCAGCCTGACCTGGATCCAGATGAGCCCACCCAGCCCGATCAGCACCACGGCGGCGAGCCACCAGGCGGCATGTGCGCTGCGGCGGAACGCGGCGTCCACCCGCTTGCCGTCGGCGGCGATGGCCGCGTCGAGGTCCTGCAGGATGCCGTCGTCGCCGCGCAAGACGTCGGAGCCCGCCTGGAGGTAGCTCGCGCCTACCGGCAAGTTCTGCCGATTGTTGGCGCGGGCCGCCTCGATGTAGCCGGCGTACGTCGTCAGGCCGGTGTTGACCCGGGCCAGCGCCGCGGCGTCCTGGCCGCTGCGGGCGGCCTGCGCGAGGCCGGCGGAGGCGGCCGCGATCTTCTTCACGTAGTCCGCGCGCTGCGGCTTGGGTTCCAGGCCACCGTTGAGGAAGGAGTTGGTGGCGTCGGCGTCCGCTTGGACGATGTTGGAGCGCACGGTCTGCAGCAGGACGAGATGCTGGGTCGTCGCGCGGGCCTCCTGGAGTGCCGACGACCGCTCGCGCAGCGCCGCGCCGCCACCGATGGCGACCACCAGTGCGGCGAGGATCGCCAGTCCGGCCAGGAGCCTGAGCTGTCCCGGCGTCCCGGCAAGCGCCGCACGCACGGCGTCCAGCGCCGCGGCGAGTCGCTCCTCGGATGTGCGGCCCTGGGCGCTCACCGGCGTTCCGCTGCGCGGCGCCGGGCCCGCCGGAATCACTGTTGCGGTGCTCGATTGGGTCACCGCGCCCCCTCCGTCCCCTCGCTGGTCCCCTCATGACTGCTGACGCGGCCGGAGTCCGGGACGTTGCCAGCGGCGGGCGAGTCGCCCTCGCTGGTCTCAACGTCGCGCTCGTCGGGCGGTTCCAGCAGATCCTCCGGCAGCAGCTCGCGCAGTTGGTCGACCGTGGGCGTCTCGACGTCGCGCAGGCGCCACGCCTGATGGCCGATCGCCGCTTCGAGCGTGTTGCGCGCGAACCGGCCGTTACCGAACCCCTCGTCGCGTGGCGTGAGCGCGAGCACGCCGCGGAATGCCGCCAGGCACGCCGTGGTGGGCGTGTAATCGGCGCCGGTCGCCAGCCGGGTGAAGATCGCGACGAGCTCGTCGTCGGTGTAGTCCTCGAACTCGATCGTGGTACGGAAGCGGCTGGCCAGGCCCGGGTTGGCCGAGATGAACTCCCCCATCGGGCCGGGATACCCGGCCACGATGACGACGAGATCGTCGCGGTGATCCTCCATCTCCTTGACCAGGGTGTCCACCGCCTCCTCGCCGTACTGGTCGCCGGCCAGTGAGTACGCCTCGTCGATGAACAGGACGCCGCCGAGCGCGCCGGCGACCACGTCCGCCGTCTTGGTCGCGGTCTGGCCGAGGTAGCCGGCGACGAGTTCCGAGCGGTCCACCTCCACCAGATGCCCTTTGGTGAGCAGGCCGAGCGCGCGATAGATACCGGCGACGAGGCGGGCCACCGTCGTCTTGCCGGTGCCCGGGTTGCCGAGGAAGACCAGGTGCCGGGTGATGGTGGCACTGCGCAGCCCGGCAGCCTCGCGCAACTGCTCCACCCGCAGCAACTGGGCCTGGCGATGCACCTCGGCCTTGACCCGGCGCAACCCGATCAGGCCGTCGAGCTCGGCGAGCAACTCCTCCAGGGACTTCTCCGGCGGCGTGTCGCGGTTTACTTGATCGGCCGGTTTTGCCTGATCGACGGCGGTCTGCGGCGCCGACGCACCAGGGACAGACGCACCAGGGACGGCAGGCGGCGCGGCGAAATTGGGGAGCACGTTCGCCGAGGGCGAGGCCAGACCAGGCACGCCGGATCGACCGGGCTGGAGGCTGAGCGGGCCGGAGCCGGGCTGGACGGCGGTCAGCTGCGCGGATGCCGCGGCCGAGGCGTTGGCGACCACCCGCATCGTCGGCTCGCCGAGACCGCAGGCCGCGGCCGCCACCTCGGCGAGCGCCTTGGCGTACGCGTCGGCGCGCGGTGACCCGGCCTCGACGAGGGTGACCAGCGTCGTGGTCGGGGCGGCCCGCCAGCGCCGGGCCCGCACGGCGGCGTCGAAGAAGTCCTGCACACCCGCGCCGCCGCCGATCGCTGCCGCCCAGTCCTGGGCCGCTCGCGGGGCCGATTCCGCGATCGCCGCGGCGAAGGCCGCGCCCTCCGCGCGGACGGCGTCGGTGTCCGGCAGGTCCGGACCCACCGCGCGGGCCAAGCCGTCCAGCGCGGCCATCAGCTCACTTCCGGTCATGGCGCGCCCCCGCTCGCTCCCAGGTCCAGGCTTCCGCCGTGGCCGAACTTCTCCGCCAGGAATGCTCCGTGCGCCACCAGCGCCTCGGCGTCCGCCCGGCACACCGCGTCGAAAATCTTGTCCATGGTCGCGCCGAGCAGGTCGAGCTGGTCGCAGAGCACCATCAGCGACGTCTTGCCGCCGGAGACCGGCCGGGTGTCCGCGAACGAGCGCGGCAGGCGCAGATAGCCCTCCACCGCCTCGGGCAGGTAGCTCGTTGCCGTGGCCACCACACTGTGCGCCTGCGGGCTGCCCGCGCCCAGCTGGTCCAGCCTGGGGATCGTCTCGCGGACCACCGACGTGATCCGCTTCACCCGGTAGTCGACCATGTCGGGCAGCCGGCCCGCGATCGCCGTCTCGAAGTCCGCCAGGTCGGTGAGGGTCTCCTCACTGGTCGGCGGGCGCGGAATCTCCAGGCGCGGCGGCTCACGGCGCCGCCCGAGCAGCCGGTCGGCGACGTCACGCAGCGAGGGCACGACGGCAGACTATGACCTCGCCGCGATCACGGAAGATCCGGCGCCGGGCGGTGCTCAGATCCGTGGGCGGGTCGTGCCGAGATCCAGCGAACCGGACCCGGCTCCGGCCTCTCGCGCGTCGGCGGACGCCACCCGGTCCAGGTACGAACGCGACTTGGTCACCTCGTTCTCCAGTGTGCCGATCGTGGCCGCCATCGTGTCCAGCGCGGCCACCTTGTAGTTGTCGATCGCATCCATGGTCGCGTAGATGTTCGCGAACGCGGCCTGCAGCTGCGGGAGCCCGATCGTGGCGGAGGCGGCCTGTGCCTGGATGTCGACGGAGTTGTCGGCCAGCATCCGCGACGTCGACTCGATCATGCGCGACGTGGTCGTGTTGAGGGCGGTGATCTGGTCCAGCACCAGCTTCTGGTTCGCCAGGGCCTGCGCGACGATCACCGCGGTACGCAGCGCGGAGACCGTCGTCGTCGTCGCCCGGTCCACGCCCTTGACCAGCTCCAGGTTGTTCTTGATCACGATGTCCATCGCGAGGTAACCCTGGATGGACACGGCGAGCTGGGTGAGCAGGTCCTGGTGCTTCTGCCGGACGTAGAAGAGCACGTCCTCGCGCAGCGCCTTGACCCGCTCCGGGTCGCTGACCTCCAGTTGCGAGATCGTGGCGGACAGGCGGGCGTCCAGCCGCTCCGCGACGTACACGTACTGGTTGAGCCGCGCCATGGTGTCCCACAGCGCCTTCTTCTCCTGCTGGAGCGCGACGTTGTCCTTGCGCAGCTCGTCCTGCCCGTCGTACAGCGCATTGATGATGGCGTTGAGATGCGACTGCGCGCTCTGGTAGCGGGCGAAGTAGTCCCGCAGCTTGTCGCCGAACGGGATAACTCCGAGGATCTTGCGGGTTCCGCTGGCGCCCTTGGGGTCGAGGTCCTCGACGGTGCGCCGCAGCTCGATCAGGGTGCTCCCCACCTTGGAGCCCTGCGCCAGCCCGCCCTCCCGCATCGCCTTCACCGGCGCCTGAAGCAGCCGGTTCGACGACTCGGCGGAGCGGCGGATGTCCTCATCACCCATGGACCGCACGTCGTTGCCCTTGGCGGCGAACTCCGGCGACTTCGGATCGGTCGCCATCAGGGAGGAGACGTACGACTCGACCTTGGCGTCCAGCCCGGGCAGCGCCGCCGCGTCCACCGCCGGCGCCAGCTTGGGCGCTTGCGTCTCGGCGATGGCGGGCGCCGGCTCAGGTGGTGTGAGCGTCAGCAGGCTCTCCACCGGCGGCTGCAGCGGGGCCGGCTGGGCACCGGCGCTGGTCGACTCCGTCATGGATCCCCTCCGGGTTCGTCGCGACGCCGGCTGCCGACCGTGCCGCCCTCTGGAGTGTGGACCCGGCCGCCTCACTCGCAGACCGGATCCACACCCCTCAGGACGCCGTAGACCCCCGGCACGTTGCGGCCAGCGTACGCGAGAGATCGGTCGTTCAACCGCCGGCGCTGACCAGGCCGGTCAGCTCGCCCCGGGCGATCGCCCGCCGGCCGATATCGTCGAGGATCTTCTGGGTCGACCCGCCGCCGACCTCGCCGTCCAGCGCGTAGACGGTGAAGACGTAGTGGTGCGTTCCGCTGGGCGGGCACGGCGGATACCAGCCCTTCTTGCCGCCGCTGTTGTCCGCCTCCCGGGCGCCGGCCGGCGGCCCGCCGGACGCGAGCCCGCCGTCACGGGCCGGGAGGTCATAGAGCACCCAGTGGACGAACGTGCCGCCGGGAGCGTCCGGGTCGCTGACCACCAGGGCCAGCGACGCCGCTTCGCGCGGAACGCGCTGCCACTGCAGCTCCGGGGACTCCCCGGTGCCCTTGCAGGTGTACTGCCGAGGGATGGCCTGACCGTCGGCGAACGCCGGAGCCGTCACGACGATCGACGTCGCCACCTCGGGTTCGGGAATCTGCACCGAGTCACCTCCACCGCAGCCGGCGAGAATCAGCACCAGAGCGACGCTCCCCGCGAGCGCCACGTGCCCCGACAGCCTGCCTGTCATCTAACTATTGGGCACGCTGCGGGCCGTCACCGCGACCGCGATCCCGAGCAGGAGCAGCGTCACGGCGTCCTGGCGGCGTGAGCGCACCAGCAGCCCGAGGCACAGGTAGTCCGGCAGGACCGCCCGCGCGACGCCACCGACCACCCCCGCTGCGGCCAGGACGTACCCGCCGGCCCGGAAGTCGACCACGATCGCCACCGCCACCGACGCGGCCACCAGCAGCAGCACGGTCGTGAAGACGAGCCGCCGAACCATCAACGGAGGCCCCGTCAACGGGACGCGCGGCTGTCCCGGTGGCTGGTTCGGCGACTCGGCCGGGACGTCGTCCTCGCCCGCCGGCTGCTCGGTCATGAGGGTCAATGCGCGAAGTGGCGGGTGCCGGTGAGGTACATCGTGATCCCGGCCGCCTGAGCCGCCGCGATCACCTCCTCGTCCCGCACCGACCCGCCCGGCTGGACGACGGCCCGCACACCGGCGTCGATCAGCACCTGCAGCCCGTCCGGGAACGGGAAGAACGCGTCGGACGCTGCGACCGCGCCGCTCGCCCGCTCAGCCCCAGCCCGCTCGACCGCCAGGCGGCAGGAGTCCACCCGGTTCACCTGGCCCATCCCGACGCCGACACTGGCGCCGTCCCGGGCGAGCAGGATGGCGTTGGACTTCACCGCCCGGATCGCCCGCCAGGCGAACTCCAGATCCGCCAGCGTCGCTGCGTCCGCCGGGTCGCCGCTGATCAGCCGCCAGGCGGACGGCGCGTCGCCGCCGCCCTCGACCGTGGCGTCGATCCGGTCCACCGTCTGCAGCAGCAGGCCACCGCTGATCGGCCGGAACTCCACCGGCTCCGGGAACGGCGCGGGCGGCACCTTCAGCAACCGGACGTTCCTCTTGGCAGTCAGCGTGGCCAAGGCGGCCGGTTCGAAGTCCGGTGCCGCCACGACCTCGGTGAAGACGTCGGCGAGCTGCCCGGCCATCGCCGCGGTCACCGTCCGGTTCGCTGCAACGACACCGCCGAACGCCGAAACCGGGTCGCAGGCGTGCGCTTTGGCGTGTGCGTCGGCGATCGGGTCGGCGCCGGACCCGACCGCGATGCCGCACGGATTGTTGTGCTTGATGATGGCCACGGCTGGGCGGTCATGGTCGTGCACCGCGCGCCACGCGGCGTCCGTGTCGACGTAGTTGTTGTACGACATCTCCTTGCCGTGCAGCTGCTCCGCCTGTGCCAGGCCCGGTCGCCAGTGCCGGTAGAGAGCGGCCCGCTGATGCGGGTTCTCGCCGTACCGCAGGACGGTGACACGATCCCAGCTCGCGCCGACCCAGGCCGGAAAGCTCGTGCCGTCGTCGGTGGGGCCGACCGCGCTGCCCAGGTAGGAAGCAACCGCGATGTCGTAGCTCGCCGTCTGGGCGAACGCCTCCACGGCCAGGCGGCGCCGTTGTTCGATCGTGAATCCCCCGGCGGTCACGGCGTCCAGCACGTCGCCGTACCGCGAGGGGTCGACGATGACGGCGACGCTGGCGTGGTTCTTCGCCGCGGCGCGGACCATGGACGGCCCGCCGATGTCGATCTGCTCGATGCACTCATCCGGCCTCGCACCGGACATGACGGTCTCGCGGAACGGGTACAGGTTCACGATGACGAGGTCGAAGGCCTCGATGCCAAGCTCGTCCAGCTGCTTGACGTGGTCGGGCAGCCGGCGGTCGGCGAGGATCCCGGCGTGCACGCGAGGATGCAGCGTCTTTACGCGGCCGTCCAGGCACTCCGGGAAGCCGGTCAGCTGCTCCACCGGAGTGACCGGGATCCCGGCGGCGTCGATCCGGGACGCCGTCGAGCCGGTGGACACGATCGCCACTCCGGCGGCGTGCAGACCGCGGGCGAGGTCTTCCAGCCCGGTCTTGTCGTAGACCGAGACCAGGGCCCGGCGGACGGGCATGCGCTGCTGCGTCATGAGAGCCGTGACATCGGTCATGGCACCTTCACCTTCCTGTCCGTGACGGTCCAGCCGTTGCGGCACATCCGCCCCACCACGTCGACGAGCAGGTCTCGCTCGACCACCTTGATCCGTTCGTGCAGCGTCGCCTCGTCGTCGTCGTCGCACACCTCCACAGCCCGCTGCGCCACGATCGGGCCGGTGTCGGTCCCGTCGTCGATCAGGATCACCGAGCAGCCGGTGACCTTGACCCCGTATGCCAGCGCGTCGCGGACGCCATGCGCGCCGGGGAACGCCGGCAGCAGCGCCGGGTGGCTGTTGAGCATTCGCCCGCCGTAGCGCTCCAGCAGCGGCGGTCCGACGATCCGCATGAACCCGGCCAGCACCAGCAGATCCGGGCGGAACGAGTCGACGACCCGAGTCAGGGCGACGTCCCAGGTCGCCCGATCGGGAAAGTCGCCGGGCGACACGACGGCGGTGTTGACGCCGGCCGCCCGCGCCCGGTCCAGGCCACCCGCGCCGGGTCGGTCGCTGATCGCTGCGACGACGCGGAAGCCGTTCGCCGGGTTGCGGGCGGCGTCCAGCAATGCCTGCAGCAGGCTTCCGGTGCCGGAGATGAGGACGGCGACGCGCCGGCTCCCCGGGGCCGGAGTGGGATCGTCCGTCACGATCGGAGACGATAGCCACTGGCGGGGGGCCAGACGCGCAAGGGCACGACGGGCGGTGATGGATCGTTCGAGGGGAGATGGAGGCACGGTGGCGGTCGTGACCGAGACGGCGGAGCGTACCCGCGCCCGGGTCCGGCTGTTCGCGCTCCTGCTGGTGGCCACCCTGATCGTGTCGTTCCAGCCGCTGCCGTTCTCGCTGGCCGGGATCGCGTTCGGGGCGGGCGCGGTGTGGACGGCCATCACATCACTGGTGAGCCTGTCGCGGATGCGGCGAATGGGCGCCCAGACCCGGGGACATCTGCCGATCGCGCTCGGCCTGGGCCTGTCCGTGGTGCTCGTTCTCATGCTGCTGGCCGAAGCCGCGTACTACCCGATCCTCTCCGAACTGGAGAAGTGCCGCAGCGGCGCGAACACCGACACCGCACAGCAGGTCTGCAAGGATCAGGCCGAGAAGCGGTTGCAGGACGTGATCCGCCGGCTGACCCCGAACCGTTAGCCCGGATTCGACCCCGGACTGGATTGACGCCCCCGAACCTGACGGGTCAGGGCGAGGACGGCGACCGCCAGAAGCGCGCCGGCCAGCGCCAGCCCGCCCAGCGCCACCCCGGCCTGCCACGGCACCGGCCCGCTGCGCGACAGACGCCCCGGGCCCACCGGCCCACCCGACAACCACGCCAAGCCGGCGAAGACGACGCCGGCCAGCAGCGTCGAGGCGCAGGCCTCCAGCGTGAGATCCCGCAGCGGCGGCTCGCGCCACTTGAACACCTGCCACCCCACCACTGCCGCCCCGGCTAGGAGGGGTACCGCCAGTACCAGCCACCACCAGCCCGGATGTGCGCCGGGCACGGGGAGCGCGCCGAGCATCGGCAGCGCGGGCAGGGCGCCCAGCACCGTGCCGCCCGGCGTCACCGACGTGCCGACCCCGAAGGCGAACCCGGGTCCGGCGGCGAACGACGCCGCCCAGATGACCGCGTTCGGCAGGGCGCCGAGTTGGGCCAGTGTGAGAACGCCCGTGCCGGTCACGCCGGGTGCGAGTGCGTCGTTCAACATCGCCTCCCGGCTCCAGCCCGCCACGGCGGCCACGACGAGCAGGATCAGCCCAGCGCCGAGCTGGACGGCGAGCACCACCCCGGCACCCGGCAACCATCGGCGCACCGTCTCGGGCAGCGCCCGCTCAGCCAGCAGCCGCAGCCCGGCCCGGCGCCCGCCGCCGCGCCAGGCCGCTGCTCCGGTGACCGCGCCCACGCCACACACGATCCCGGCCCCGAAGACCGCCTGGGCGGCGAGCGGCCGGGCATCCGCCGTTGCCGTGAGAGCGCTGGTGAGGCCCGCGAAGGCCGCGTACGCCGAGACCATCGCGAGGACAGCGCGCGCCGGCGGTGCGCTCGGGGCCGCCCGGCCGACGCCGTCGCGGATCTGCGCCGCGTGCGGATCGAGTCGGCGGGCCAGTCGCACACCGCCGAACCAGCAGGTCAGCAGCGGTATCGCGAGCAGGCCCAGCGGCACCAGGCCGATGTGCCCGCCGGGCACGGCAATGCCCGCGTGGTGGGCGAGCAGCCAGGCGATGAGCCCGACCCGGACGGCGGAGGTCCACGGCACGTGCGCGCTGGACGCCACTGCCCAGGCCAGCACGACGGGCCCGAGAATCGCCGCCAGCGAGGCCGCGATCGCCTGCCCGGCGGCGAACAGACCGGCCGGCACCGGCGAAGGACCGTCGGTGGACTGCCGATCGGGAAGGCTGACGCGCTCCAGCAGCTGGCTCATCGCCGTCCATCGTGACCCGGCCGGAGGACGCGCTGCCGCAGACGCGCCGGACCACGACGGATGAGCCGCTAAAGGCTCGCGATGATCTCCCGCATCAGGCGCGCGGTCTCACTCGGCGTCTTGCCGACCTTGACGCCGGCCGCCTCCAGCGCCTCCTTCTTGGCCTGCGCCGTCCCGGACGAGCCGGACACGATCGCGCCGGCGTGGCCCATCGTCTTGCCCTCCGGGGCGGTGAAACCGGCGACATACCCCACGACCGGCTTGGTGACGTGCTCCTGGATGTAGGCCGCGGCCCGCTCCTCGGCGTCACCGCCGATCTCGCCGATCATCACGATCGCCTTGGTCTGCGGGTCGGCCTCGAACGCCGCCAGCGCGTCGATGTGGGTCGTCCCGATCACCGGGTCGCCGCCGATGCCGACGGCCGAGGAGAAGCCGATGTCCCGCAGCTCGTACATCATCTGGTAGGTCAGCGTCCCGGACTTGCTGACGAGCCCGATCGGTCCGCCGGTGGTGATGTCCGCCGGGATGATGCCGGCGTTCGACTTGCCCGGCGAGATCAGTCCGGGGCAGTTGGGCCCGATGAGACGCGTCGTGCCGGAGTTGCTGGCGTACTGGAAGAAGTCCGCGGTGTCGTGCACCGGGACGCCTTCCGTGATCACGACCGCGAGCGGGACCTTCGCCTCGACGGCCTCGTACACCGCCCCCTTCGTGAACTTCGCCGGGACGAAGATCACCGTCACGTCGGCGCCCGTGGCGTCGACCGCCTCTGCCACCGATCCGAAGACCGGCACCGTGACGCCACCCTCGAACTCCACGTTCTGCCCGCCCTTGCCCGGGGTGACGCCGCCGACGATGGTCGTGCCGGAGGCGAGCATCCGCTGGGTGTGCTTGCGTCCCTCGGAGCCGGTCATCCCCTGGACGATCACCCGGCTCTGCTCGGTGAGGAAGATCGCCATCGTCAGGCTCCTTGCGCCGCGAGTTCGGCCGCGCGTCGGGCGGCGCCGTCCATGGTGTCCACCTGCTCCAGCCCGGCGAGGCCGGCATCGTGCAGGATTGTGCGGCCCAGCTCGGCGTTGTTGCCGTCCAGCCGGACGACCAGCGGCCGGGTGACCGCCTCGCCGCGCGAGTCGAGCAGCTCGAACGCCTTGACGATGCCGTTCGCCACGGCGTCGCACGCCGTGATGCCGCCGAAGACGTTCACGAAGACGCTCTTGACCTGCGGGTCGGACAGGATGATCTCCAACCCGTTGGCCATCACCTCGGCGCTGGCGCCGCCACCGATGTCGAGGAAGTTCGCCGGCTTGGTGCCGCCGAACTCCTCGCCGGCATAGGCCACGACGTCCAGCGTGCTCATCACCAGACCGGCGCCGTTGCCGATGATGCCCACCGAGCCGTCGAGCTTGACGTAGTTGAGGTTCTTCTCCTTCGCCGCGGCCTCAAGCGGGTCCGCGGCAGCCCGGTCGACGAGCTCTTCGTGCTCGACGTGCCGGAAGGCGGCGTTCTCGTCCAGCGAGACCTTTCCATCCAGCGCGATGACCTGGCCGTCCGGGGTCTTCACCAGCGGGTTGACCTCGACCAGGGTCGCGTCCTCGGCGGTGAACACCTCCCACAGCTTGACGATCGCGTCGGCGATCTGCGCCTTCAGCTCCTCGGGGAAGCCGGCGGCCTCGACGATCTCCCGCGCCTTGGCCGCGTCGATGCCGTCGAGCGCGTCGATCGGAATCTTCGCCAGGGCCTCGGGCCGCTCGACCGCGAGCTGCTCGATCTCCATGCCACCCTCGCGGGAGGCCATGGCCAGGTAGGTGCGATTGGCCCGGTCCAGCAGGACGGAGAAGTAGTACTCCTCGGCGATGTCGGCGGCCTTCGCGACAAGGACCCGGTGCACGGTGTGCCCCTTGATGTCCATGCCGAGGATGTCGGCGGCCTTCTCGGCCGCCTCGGCGGGCGACGTGGCGAGCTTCACGCCGCCGGCCTTGCCCCGGCCGCCGGTCTTCACCTGCGCCTTGACGACGAACAACTCGCCACCCAGCTGTTCGGCCGCCGCCTGGGCGGCCTGCGGGGTGTCGGCGACGATGGCGTCCAGCACGGGGACGCCGTGCGCGGCGAAGAGATCCCGCGCCTGGTACTCGAACAAATCCACGAAGGGTCCTCAACGTCGGGGACGGCTAGTCCGGTTCGATCCGGTCAGTGATCCGGTCAGAGGGATCCGGTCAGAGGGGTCCGGTGAGAAGGGTCCGGTGAGAAGGGTCCGGTCAGAGGGGTCCGGTACGGAGCCTAGTGCGCCCGGACCACCCCACCGGACGTCGCCCGCGTGCTGCGCATCACGTCCCCGTCGGGTGGCCCCAGGGCTCGATGCAGCGTGAACCGGCACGATCGGCCGGATCAGCGCGTGCCTGGCATTTCGTCGCTAATTGTTTAATACTGCTCTACGTAACGTAACGACCGCTGAAGGTGGTCAGACCCGGTGCCCGACGTTCTCCCGAACCCACGTGACGATGTCGCGGGTCGGCGTCCCCGAGGTGAATACCCGTCGCACGCCGATGGCCTCCAGCTGCGGGATGTCGTCCTCCGGGATGATCCCGCCTCCGATGACCGGGATGTCGGCGGCGTCCTGCTGCTTCAGCAGGTCGATGACACGGGCGAACAGCGTCAGGTGGGCACCGGACAGGACCGACAGCCCGATGACGTCCGCGTCCTCCTGGATGGCCGCCTCGACGATCTGCTCCGGGCTCTGGTGCAGCCCGGTGTAGACGACTTCCATGCCGGCGTCGCGCAGCGCGCGCGCCACCACCTTCGCCCCGCGGTCGTGCCCGTCCAGTCCGGGCTTGGCGACCAGGACCCGGACCGGCGCCATAGGGGTGCCTCCTCGGATCGGCCACGAGACGTACTTCCTGGTGGCAATCTAGCTCTTGGAGGGGGAGAGCAGCACGGCACCGGGGTGGCAGGAGTCACATCATTCGTCGGGCGTAGAGCCAAACGGCATGCGATGCGTCACCATGTCGATAGGACCGCGATGTGGCGGCCCCGGAAGCCGGACTGCCGAGTGGTCCGGTGGCTGGGAACCGCCAGGCCATGAGGAGGACGGGCGTGGCGAGGCAGCCGGGGACCGGAGCGGGGCGCAGTGGCAGCGTGCCGCGGCCCGTGCGTGCCCCGCGACCCGTCATCGCTCCTCCGCCCCGCGGCACCGGAAACGTCCTGATCCGGATGGGCCGCGACCTTCGCGCGCTGGCTTCCCCCAGGGGCGTCCGGGGGGCGGCTCTGGAATCGGTCTGGGTAGCCGCCCACCTCGCGATCTACCCGCTCGGCGTCGTCCGCGAGCGCCAGCGCAACTCCGAGCGCTACGGCTTCGAGGACCTGCGTCCCCGCCAGCGCAGTCTCATCGTGCGTGACCTGCACGCCGCGGGAACGCCGATCCTGCTGGTCCATGGCTGGGTGGACAACCGCGCCATCTTCACGGTGCTGAACCGGCGGCTGCGCTCCCACGGATTCCACCGTGTCGTCACCTTGAACTACTCCCCGGTCACCAACGACATCCGCGCGGCTGCCCGCGGCCTGGCCGTCGAGATCGAGGCGTTGGTCGCCCGGACCGGGTACGAGCGGATCCACGTCGTCGGGCACAGTCTCGGCGGCCTGATCGCCCGGTACTACGTACAGTGCCTCGGCGGCGATGAGCGCGTGCACACGCTGGTCACGCTGGGCACGCCGCACCACGGCACGGTCGGGGCGCACTTCATCCCCACCCAGCTGGGACGGCAGCTGCGCCCCGGCAGCGATCTTTACGCCGAGATGGAGGAGCCGGCGCCGGGGAACCGCACCCGCTTCGTGGCGTACTGGTCCGACATCGACCAGATCATCGTGCCGCACGACAACGCCCGGCTGATGCACCCGGATCTGACGACCCGCAACGTCCTGGTGCACGGCGTCGGGCACATGTCGTTGCCGATCGCGGGACGGGTCGCGAACGAGATCTCCACCCTGCTCAGCGAGCTGGACGCCGACGGCTCCACGATCAGCGCGGGCGTCACCCCGCTGCGCGCGAACGCGTTGGACGACAGCGTCTGACGCACCCCCCGGTCAGAGCTTGGTGACCGGGGCGTAGCGGAGCAGCAGCCGCTTCACGCCCTGGTCCCGGAAGTCCACGTGGGCCACCGCCTTGTCGCCGGAGCCCTGCACTTCCACCACCGTTCCCAACCCGAACGTGTCATGCGTGACCCGATCGCCCGGTTCGAGGTGCACCACCTCTCGGTTCCCGGGTGAGCGGACGCCGGGGCGCGCGGCGAGCCGCGCGACGGCGGGCTGCGACGACGGACGCATCGCGGTGGTCTCGCTGCGCTTCCAATGGATCAGCCGGGCGGGGATCTCCTGGAGGAACTGGCTGGCGGCGAGGTAGTTCGGCTGACCCCAGGCGCTGCGTACCGCCGCCCACGAGACGTACAGCCGCTCCCGGGCGCGGGTCAGCCCGACGTAGGCCAGCCGCCGCTCCTCCGGCAGTTCGGCGGGCTTCTCCAGCGACCGGCGATGCGGGAACGTCCCCTGCTCGCAACCCGTCAGGAAGACCACGGGAAACTCCAGGCCCTTGGCCGTGTGCAGCGTCATCAGCGTGACCACACCGGGGTCCTCCCGGGGCTGCTCCTCCGCCGCACCGGCGGCCACCGCCTCATCGGGGATCTCGTCGGCGTCGGCCACCAGGGACACCTGCTCCAGGAAGTCCTGCAGGCTGCCGCCGGGGCTGGCGTCGGTGAACTCCTGCGCGACGCCGACCAACTCGGCGAGGTTCTCCACCCGGGACTCGTCCTGGGGATCGTGACTGGCCCGCAGCTCCGCCAGATAGCCGGTCTGCTCCAGCACGGCCTGCAGCACGGTCGCCGCATCGGCGCCCCCCTCGGCCAGCGTGCGCAGCTCCTCCAGCAGTGTGGTGAAGGCCTGGATGGCGCCCACGGATCGGGTGGCGATCCCCGGCGCCTCACCGGCCCGCAGCAGGGCGGCGGAGAACCCGATCCGCTCGCGATCGGCCAGAGCGACGACGCACGCCTCGGCCCGATCACCGATCCCCCGCTTGGGCACGTTGAGGATCCGCCGCAGGTTCACCGTGTCGTCGGGGTTGACCAGCGCACGCAGGTAGGCCAGCGCATCCTTGATCTCGCGACGCTCGTAGAACCGGGTGCCTCCGACGACGCGGTACGGCAGGCCGGCCCGGACGAAGACCTCCTCCAGCGCGCGGGACTGCGCATTGGTCCGGTAGAAGACGGCGACGTCCCCAGGACGCATGCCGTCCACGTCGCCCAGCCGGGTGATCTCCTCCGCGACGAACGACGCCTCGTCGTGCTCGTCGTCCGCGACGTATCCGACGATCGGCTCACCCGCCGCGCCGTCGGTCCACAACCGCTTGGGCTTGCGGTCCGGGTTCTTCTCGATGACGGCGTTGGCCGCCGTGAGGATCGTCTGGGTGGAGCGATAGTTCTGTTCCAGCAGGATGGTCTGCGCCGACGGGTAGTCGGTCTCGAACTCCGCGATGTTGCGGATCGTTGCCCCGCGGAAGGCGTAGATCGACTGGTCGGCGTCCCCGACGACGGTCAGTTCCGCCATCGGCACGTCCGACGCCGTCTCGCCGCTCGTCGCTCCCCCGACCAACTCCCGGATCAGCACGTATTGCGCGTGGTTGGTGTCCTGGTACTCGTCCACCAGAACGTGCCGGAACCGGCGCCGGTAATTGCCCGCGACGTCCGGGAAGGCCTGCAGGATGTTGACCGTGGTCATGATCAGATCGTCGAAGTCCAGCGCGTTGGCCTCGCGCAGCCGGCGCTGATACGCGGTGTAGGCGTCCGCCAGCATCCGTTTGGCGTGCGTCTCCTCCCGGGCCTTGCGGGCGAACGTCTCCTCGTCCACAAGCTCGTTCTTCAGGTTGGACACCTGCGCGCTGAACACCCGGGGCGGATACCGCTTGGAGTCCAGGTTCAGGTCGTCGCGGCAGACCAGCGCCATCAGCCGCTGCGAATCGGCCTGGTCGTAGATCGAGAAGTTGGAGCGCAGGCCGACCTTGGACGCCTCGCGGCGCAGGATGCGCACGCAGGCGGAGTGGAACGTGGACACCCACATCGACGACGCCCGCTCACCGACCAGGCTGACCACCCGCTCACGCATCTCGGCGGCTGCCTTGTTGGTGAAGGTGATCGCCAGGATCTGGCCCGGCCGGGCGTTGCGGGCGGCCAGGACGTAGGCGATGCGGTGGGTCAGCACCCGGGTCTTGCCGGAACCCGCCCCGGCCACGATGAGCAGCGGCGATCCCTGGTGCAGGACCGCGGCTCGCTGCTGCGGGTTGAGCGCCGCGAGGAGCGCGTCCGGATCGATCCGGGGACGCGACGGGCGGCGGTCGCCGTCGGTGTCGGCGGCCTGCAGCGGCGCGAGCGCCGGCAGCGGGTGGACCCGGACGACGGTGGGCTCCAGATCATCGAACAGCATGCTCATCGTTGCGTCAGCCTACGTGGCGGCACCGTCAGTTCACCGGAAACCGGCCCGGGGAAGCCGTACGTTCGGGTGGTGAACGTCCCGGCCCGCCTCGGCGCGCGGAGGGTCACATCGCCGCCCGGCCGAGTGATCGACGTCGGGCTCGTGATCGGTGCGCTCGCCCTGCTCGCCGCTCTCGCCCTCGTGCCTCGGATCGCCGCCAGGCCGGGACCGGACCACCTGCCGGGCGGCAGCTACGGCGACCGCGTCGCGGCGCCGGATCCGCTGGACGACGTCGTGCAGGACCAGGGCAACACCGTCCCGCTGCCCGGCGGGCGGGTGCTGTGGATCTTCGCTGACACTGCGAGCGTGACGGCGCCGGTCTTCTTCCGGACCTCGTCGGCGGGCATCGCGGACGGGCGTGCGGTGCGCCTGAGGTACGTCACCGGCCGCGACGGCGTGCCGCTGGAGTTCCTGCCGCGCACCCGCCGGGAGCGCGCGGCTGCCGGCAAAGGCCGCTATACGGCGGTCTGGCCCACAGGCGCCACGACCTTGCCCGACGGGCGGATCCTGATCGCCTACACCAAGTACCGCGTCAGGTCGGACCCGCTGGAGTTCCGTTTCCTGGGGGCCGGTCTCTACGAGCACCGAGTCGATCGGTTCACCGATCAGGGCGGCGCCGGTCCGGCGCGGCGCGTCGCCGACGACATCTGGACGGCCCCCGACGGCGCGATCGCGTCCCCGATCTACGCCGATGGCTTCGTCTACTTCATCCAGTGCGAGGACAACCGCTGCTACTCGCTGCGCACGACCCCGGACGCCGTCGCCGAGCGGACGTCGTACCGCTGGTGGACGGGCGAGGGGTGGAGCAGCGCCCGGCCGGCCCGCCGGGCGATGCAGTTCGGCGGCGACCGGCCGGGACGCAACCCCGCCATCGCGTATCTCCCCGAGTTCGGCGTCTTCGCGCTGACGAACACCTCCGGCGGCATCCAGTCCCGGACCGGCCTGATCTGGGTGGCGCCGCACCCCTGGGGACCGTGGTCGGCGCCCGCGTTCTTTCCGCTGCCCGGCTGCCTCAAGGCCGGGTGCTACACGCTCAACCTGCACCCTGAGTCCTCGCTCGCCGGTGCGGTGCGGGTCAGCTACGCCACGGCGGGAGTCGGCCCGTTCGTCCTCGTCGCCGATGTCCCGCTGATCGTCCGCGGAGGTGGACGCAGCGTCGCGACGCGCGCCGGTCAGTCGTAGCTGTTGATCATCCGCACGTTGAGCCACACCATCACCACACCGAGGGCCGCGACGACGGCGAACCCGGGAAGGATGGCACTCCACGCGAACTCCTCGAGCACGAGCGAGCGCAGCGCCTCCATCACGTAAGTGACGGGATTGACCTGAGCGGCGATCTCCATCGGCCGGGTGAGCAGGTTGCGTGGCACGAAGTTCGGCGTCAGGAACAGCAGCGGGAAGAAGATCAGACCACCGGAGTTGGTGGCGGCGGCACTGCGCGTCTTCAACGCGATCAGCTGCATGAAGCCGACGAAGACCACCGCCCACAACGCGGTCAGGCCGATGACGAGGACGAAGCCGAGCACTCCGCTGGCCACCGAGATGCCGAACGCGAGGGCCAGCAGGACGAGCGCCGCCGAAATGATCAGGCCCTTGGCCAGCTCGGCGATCAGGCGGCCCAGCACGATCGAGGTCCGCGGGATCGGAGTGGCCCGTAGCTTGTCGAAGTAGCCGCCCTCGATGTCCTCCACCAGGAACAGCGCCGCCGTCCCGAACGACGCCGCCAGCAACAGCGAGTTCGGCAGTTGGAAGGCGGCGTAGCTTTGCCCCTTGAGGAACGGCGTCGAGCCGGACGGGAAGATCTTGCCCGCCTGGCCGACGTTCACGACGAGGAAGAACAGCGGGATGAACAGCGTCGGCACCAGCGCCTCGGGGGTGCGCCAGGCCTCCCGCAGCGATCGCCGGCCCAGGGCCCATGCGTACGTCATGCCGACACCTCCTGCACGTCGCCGGCCCCGCGGCTGCGGGTCCGTCCCGTCGCGTCGAGGAACACGTCGTCCAGCGTCGGCTCGCTGGACAGCCCCATGCGTTCCTGCAGCTCCTTCTTGAGCTGACCCGGCGTCCCCTCGCGGACGATCAGGCCGCCGTCGATGATCGCCAGCCGGTCACACAGCTGATCGGCCTCCTCCAGGTACTGGGTGGTCAGGAAGACGGTCGTGCCGCGCTGGTTGATCCGCCGGACCTCGTCCCACACGGTGAGCCGGCTCGCCGGGTCCAGGCCGGTCGTCGGCTCGTCGAGGAACAGCACCTCGGGTTCGTGGACGAGCGCCGAGGCGAGATCCAGCCGCCGCCGCATCCCGCCGGAATAGCCCTTGATCAGCCGGTCGGCGGCGTCCTCCAACTCCACCAGCGCGAGCAGTTCCTTCGCCCGCTCCGCCGCCTCTCGCGCCGACAGCGCGAACAGCCGTCCTTGCAGGGTCAGCAGCTCGCGGCCGGTCTGGCGCGGGTCGAGCCCCGCCTCCTGCAGCGCGACGCCCATCCGGTGGCGGGCGGCGTCCGGCTGCCGGCCGACGTCCACGCCGCCCACTCGCGCGGTGCCCGATGTGATCGACAGCAGTGTCGTCAGCATCCGCACCGTCGTCGACTTTCCGGCCCCGTTGGGCCCGAGGAAGCCGAAGATCTCACCTTCGGTGACGTGGAGGTCGATCCCCCGGACGGCCTCCACGACACCCGATCTGCTGCGGTAGTTCTTCACCAGGGATGACGCCTCGACGGCGGCCTCGCGCCGCGGTGTTTGGGTATGCACGAACGCTCAGACCCGCCGGCAACCACAAACTCATCGCTGCCGGACGGACGAATTTCGGCGGTCTCACCACCGATGCGCGACGTCGATCACGACGCGGGAGCCGTTCCCGGGGCCGGTCAGCGTGAACACCCGGAACGGCAGCCGGGCCCGAACCCCCAGCCCGAACGACGTGTACCCCTCGAAGCTGCCGGCGTAGACCACCTGCCGGAACGTCCGATATCCGGCCACATCGACGACGTGCGCGGCGTCGTTCGGCCGGTACACCCGGTGACCGTTCAGGTCGTAGTCCGGTGCGTTGACGCTGACCTGCAAGCGTGCGCCCCCGTTCACCGCGATCGCGCGGCCGGATCCGTCCTCGACGACCTGGTCCACGTACTGCACGGAGTAGCCGGACCGCGGGCCGTTGAGATCGATCACCAGCCGGTCGAAGCACCGGTGCTGCCCGGACCGCACGCCGGTCACCTGCGCCGTGGTCGGGTGCTCCGCCGTCTTGGCCAGCGAACCCCAGGTGATCCCGCAGTATGGCGTGCCGGTCACGTACGCCACCGGGTCCAAGCCCGCCGCGGACGCGGAGGTGCCCACAGCCGCCGCCGTCACGGCCATGGTCGCCAGCCCAGCCGCCGCGCCGGCCAGGCCCAATCGTCTGCGCGTGGATCCGCGCCGCGCCGTCCTCATCGCTTGCTCCCCTCACCGGCCGGCTCCGTTGCCGGGCCACATCATCAACACGCGCGACGTGCCGTAGGGGTTGGCAGCGATGGGCCTACGCGAGCACGGCCGCGAGCCGGGCGAGACGCCGGTCCAGCGGCTCTGCGTCGTCCGACGTGTCGATCTCCTGGTGCGCCACGGGCGGTGGCTCGTCCGGCCGCATTCGGGCCGCGAACGCTGCGAAGTCGGCCAGCTTCCCGGCGTCCCGGTCGCGCCCACGGCCCACGACCCGCTCACGCAGGCTCGCGCCGTCGACGCGCACCCACAGGAGTCGGACGGGCTCCCCGCCCAGCTGCTCGACCCAGTCGCCCCAGACTCGCGGATCACGGATCTGGCTGGTGAACGGCGCCACCAGCATCACGGGGCAGCCGGCGGCGCGGATCTGGGCGGCGGCCGCGGTCATCGCACCGTACTCGTGGACCTTGACGTGCCGGTCGTACCACGCGCCCTCGCGCTCGCCGTAGTCCCGGCCATGGGCGGCGAGCACCTCGGCGACCAACCCGCCGAACAGCACATCCTTGTCGAGGACCGCCGGGACGGGCCGCAACAGCGGCGCCAGCCGCGCCGCAACCGTGGTCTTGCCCGCACCCGGCGCTCCCGCCACCACCCAGACCGTCGCCAGCACCCCGTCATCATCCCCGACCTACGATGACCGGCGTGCCCGAGCAACCCGACGAGATCGCCGTCAGCAGCGTGCTGTGCGTGGCAGCCCATCCGGACGACCTGGACTTCGGCGCCGCCGGCACCGTGGCCGGATTCGTCGACGACGGACTGTCAGTGACCTATCTGCTCTGCACCCGCGGTGACCAGGGCGGATTCGACGACACCCCGCGAGAGCTGATGCCCAGCCTGCGCGAGAAGGAGCAGCGTGATGCGGCAGCGGCCCTGGGGGTGGCCGACGTCCGGTTCCTGGAGGGCTTCCGGGACGGTTGGCTGGAGCCGTCGAACGACCTGGTCCGTGAGATCACCCGGGTGATCCGGCAGGTGCGCCCGGAGCGCATGCTGATCCAGTCACCGGAGCGCAATTGGGCCCGGCTCGGGGCCAGCCATCCCGACCACCTGGCTGCGGGCGAGGCGGCGATCCGCGCCGTGTACCCGGCCGCCCGCAATCCGTTCGCCTTCCCGGAGTTGCTGGCCGACGAGGGGCTGGAGCCATGGAAGGTTCGGCAGGTGTGGCTCATGGGGCATCCGTCGGCGGACCGGTACGTCGACATCACGGACCGGTTCGACCGGAAGCTGGCGGCGCTGCGCTGCCACGTGAGCCAGACGGCGCACATTGAGGATCTTGAGGCGGTGCTGCGCGTCTGGGGCGGCCGGACGGCGGAGGCGGCCGGGCTCGCCCCGGGCCGGCTGGCCGAGGCGTTCCACGACGTGATCGTGGGCTGAGCTGGGGTAGGGAACCCCCGTGCGGCTGCCTCGTTCACTGTGGACAGGGACCGAATGGGAGGACAGAGATGGGACTGCTGGACAGGTTGCTCGGCCGCGAGACCCGCGGCCGCGACCACGAGGCCCCCGCGTGGGGCTCGCCGGACCCGGGTAACACCGCGGGTCGGACGGCCCGTCAGGGCGGGCTGAGCGAGGACGAGCAGGCCGTTGCCCGCTACCGCTACCTGCTGCGGACGGCTCCTCCGGAGCAGATCGAGCAGGCGCACGCCGAGGCGTTCGCGAAGCTGACTCCGCAGCAGCGGCAGCAGGTGCTGGCCGAGTTGTCCAACGAGGTTCCGGCGTCCGAACGCGTCAGCGCCGACGACCCCCGCGGGCTGGCCCGGATGGCGACCCGCGCCGAGATGCGCAGCCCCGGAACCCTGGAGCGCGCGTTCGGTGGGTCGCGGATGGGCGGCATGGGTGGCGGTCTGGGAATGGGCGGCATGATCGCCGGAAGCCTGCTGGCCGGTGTCGCGGGCGCGTTCATCGGCTCGGCGATCTTCGACGGTCTGTTCGACGAGGGGATCGGCGACTCGGGGCTCATCGACATCGGCGACGAGCCGGATCAGGCTGTCGACTCAGCCGCAGACGCCAGCGGCGAGCCCGGCGGTGACCACGGCGGCGACGCTGGCGGGGACTACGGCGGGGGCTACGGCGGCGACTTCGGCGGCGGCTTCGGGGGGGGTTTCGGC
>Ga0081539_10000271_pt1 | contig 118902 bp, 106 predicted proteins | sample TabmetS4T2R2_FD_71023 | JGI IMG/M metagenome (GOLD analysis project Ga0081539, IMG submission 71023) | Tabebuia heterophylla rhizosphere microbial communities from the University of Puerto Rico - S4T2R2 | ecosystem: Host-associated > Plants > Roots > Rhizosphere ... | reverse complement strand
TATCGCCAAGGCCCAGGCCGACGCCCGCGCGCTCGCCTCGGCCGTCTCCATCTACGGCGCCCACATGGGCGTCATCCCGACCGCGCTCACTCAGCTGACCAGCCAGGTGACCAACGGGCAGAACCAGGTGGCCGGTCCGTTCATGGCCAACGTCCCTGCGCCGCCTTCGGGCTGGGCCGCGTACGCGCTGACGTCCGACACGGCGACCGGCGTGTTCACGATCGCCAGCAGCGGCGACGGCACCACCGTCAGCCTGCCTTAACGGGCACGCTTCGAAAGTTAGATCGGGGGAGGCGTCCTCGCCTCCCCCGATTTTTTTCACGACCCGCGCTCTCAGACCGCTGACGCTTTTCGTCGTGACGCCGTGCCTCGCGCCACCATGGCGATGCGCGGCCATTTCAGCGTACGTCGAATCCATCGGTTGCGCGCCGTCGGACTGGTACCGGCTTTGCTTCGACTCACCGGTATGCAGATGCGCAAGTCACATCTATTGTTCCTGGGCGTGCTGCTGGTGGCGGCGCTGTCCTGGTACGTGGGCGGCTCGGAGCTCGAGCCGCGGCTTGCCTCGCTGGCGAGTCAGCCGCAGCTCACCACGGCGTTTCGGGACAGCGATACCGGCAAGAGCGACGCGCTGATGACGCTCATTTCGTTTTCGCTGCTGACGCCGCTGGCGGTCTTCGTCGCGGTGATGCTCGTCGTGCTCCTGGTCAAGGCCATCGCGACGGTCCTGGTATTGCTACGCGCGCCCGGGTGGCCGTCGGTCCCGCTGGTCGGCGCCTCGCTGCTGGTCGCGCTTTACGTGACGAGCGAGTCATGGATGTCGTCGTCGCTCTACGCCCTCGGTCTCGTCGCGCGCGCCTACTTCGTCTACTGCTATGGCGCACTGCCGGCCATTCACTGACGGCCGCGAGGCGGTGCCGCACCGGAGCCCGTGAGGCCGCGGCTCAGCGGGCCGACACCGCGACGAAAATGCCGACGATCGCTCCGTATGCCATGTGGGCGAGCGCGGTGAGGATCGGCGTGGCACGACCGTAGTTGAGAAGCATGAAACCCGGGGCCTCGAGCAGCGGTGTCGAATTCGCGGCGCTGCTGGTCGTGCCCATCCGCGGATGCATCGCCGGCAGCACCACGTTGACGAGCGTGGTTCCCGCGAACAGCGCGTGCGCCAGGCCGAACAGCACGCCGACCTGCCAGCCGGCATGGCCCAGCACCATGAAGCCGGCCCAGTAGAGCAGCGCGAAGATCAGGCCGTTCACGAAATGCAGGCCATAGCCCAACAGCCGGGCGCGCGTGCGGTCGTCGGTGAACGCGGTCCCCAGCAAGAACGGAATATCCATGCGCGTCAGGCGCAGCTGGGTCCCGGCCGACAGCGCCGTCGTCAGCACGAGCGTTCCGGCGAAGCCGCCCGCCAACGCCCCCCACAGCGTCATCCGGAGCTTTCGTGCATCGCCATCGCGGCGCTGATCAACGCGAGGTGCACGAGGCCCTGCGGAAAATTTCCGAGGAACGCTCCGGACTCCGGGTCGAGCTCCTCGGCGTAGAGACCGACGTCGTTGGCGAGAGCGATCAGCTCGTTCATCAGGTCCTCCGCCTCTCGACGCCGGCCGGCGATCGCCAGCGCTTCGGCGAGCCAGAATGAGCAGCACACGAACGCGCCTTCACCACCGGCGACGCCGTCGTCGCCGGTGTAACGAAGGAGCAACGGTCCTCGCCCCAGCTCACGGCGGATGGCCTCGATGGTCGCCGCCATTCGAACGGAGTCGGGCGGATCGTAGCGCATGATGGAGAGCAACAGCAGGCTCGCGTCGAGGCCGTCGCTGCCGGCGTACCAGACATAGCTCTGCCTGCCATCGGACCAGCAGCGATCGTCGATGAATCGCCGGATGGCAGCCGCTTCACGCGCCCACACGGTGGCGTGACGGCCGGGCAGGTGGCCCGCCGCGGCCAGCTCGCGAGCGCGGTCCAGCACCACCCAGCACATCGCCTTCGACTGCGTGTGATGCCGCGGTGCCGCCCGCACCTCCCAGATGCCAGAGTCCGGCTGCGCCCACTGCGCGCAGACGAAATCGGCGATGCTGGCGATGTCGCGCCCGGTGTCCCGATCGAGCCGTCCGCCTCGCCGCACGTACTGATACGCCATGTCGGCGAGCTCGCCGTAGGCGTCGAGCTGCAGCTGATCGGCGGCCGCGTTGCCGACGCGGACCGGGCGTGAGCCGCGGTACCCGGCCAGGGCCAGCGTCCGCTCGGGCACGTCCGTGCCGCCGTCGAGCCGGTACAGCACGCGCAGACGCGGCAGCGTGCGCCGGGTCGCGTGCATGAACCACCAGAAGAACGACGTGGCCTCGGCCGCGCAGCCGAGCTGCAGCAGCGACTCGAGCGTGAACGACGCATCGCGAATCCACGAAAAGCGGTAATCCCAGTTGCGCTCGCCGCCGATCATCTCGGGCAGCGACGTCGTCGGCGAGGCCGCGATCGCGCCCGAGGGCGCGAAGACGAGCAGCTTCAAGGCCAGCGCGCTTCGCACCACCGCGTCGCGCCAGGGGCCGCGATAGACCAGTCGCGCGACCCAGTCGCGCCAGAACGCCGCGGTGGCCTCGATGCGAGCCTCGACGTCGTCGCGCGCCGGAAACACGAGCGGCTCGCCGTGCGCCGCGACCAGCGCGATCGTCGCGCGCGTTCCGGCCTGCGCTTCGAACCGGCCGCCGATGACGCCGTCGTGGATTTCGACGCGGCCGGCGTCCCATGCGCACGCGGCGATGGCGACGTTGCCGCTGCTGGCGACGACAAACGGCCGGCGCGCCTCGATGCGCGTGTGCGCCAGGCCGTAGCCGAAGCGCGGCTCGATCTGCCAGCGCATCGGGACGCGGCCCTCGAGGCCCTCGACGCGACGGGCCAGCTCGCGCAGCGGCACCAGCCCACGCTCGCCGAACGTCATCGCGTCCGTGACGCGTACGCGTCCGGCCGGTGTCGTGAACGTCGTCTCCAGCACGTTGGTGTCCGGAACGTAACGACGTTGCACGTGCGCGGGACCGTCGGGGCAAAGCTCCCACCGCCCACCGCGATCGGCGTCGAGGATCGCCGCGAAGACGCTCGGCGAGTCGAGATTCGGAAGACACCACCAGTCGATCGAGCCGCCGGTGGACACGAGGGCGGCCGTGCGCCCATCGCCGATGAGCGCGTAGTCGCGCAGCGGCACGTAGCGGTCAGACACCGCGCGCGCGTGCGAGGAGGAGCCCGGCAACGGCGCTCAGAGCGTGGCGAGCGCCGGGATGACCTTGGCGCCCATCAGCTCGATCGAGCGCATCGTGGTCGGGTGGTCCATGCGCGATTCCTGCGCTTCGAGCAGCAGGTGACCAATGCCGAGCTCGCGCTGGACGTGGGCGAACCGCTCAATGACCTCGTCTGGCGTGCCGGCGATGATGAAGTGCTCGGCCAGCAGCTCGTCGTAGCTCATCGACGCCAGCGAGCGCGGGCGCGAGCGCAGCGCGAACTGCGTGCCGGCGCGCGAGCGCATTCCGACCGGCTGGAACCAGTCGATCGGTCCGCGCAGCGTCGGACCCATGCGCCACACGAAATGCCGGCCGGCCTCGAGCGCCTTGGCCTTGCTGTCCGCAGTGACGGCGCAGATCAGAAAGCCGAGGTCGTCTGCGCTGACCGCGCGGCCGACCTCCGCGGCGCCCTGGCGGTAGAAATCGAACAGCTGACGCGCGACGTCGAACGGGACCAGGAACGGCACGTAGGCGTAGCCGCGGCGGCCCGCCCAGATCGCCGTCTCCGGGCTCGCCGTGCCCGGAATCCAGATCGGCGGGTGCGGCTGCTGCAGCGGCAGGCACCACGGGTTCACGTGACGGAAGTGATAGTGGCGCCCCTCCCAACGGAACGGGCCGGGTTCCGTCCAGCACTTGAGGATCAGGTCGTGGCACTCCTCGAAGCGCTCGCGGTTGTGCACCGGGTTCGCGTTCGCCCACCACTGCTCGACGCCGACGCCGCGCACGAAGCCGGAGAGCACGCGGCCGCCCGAGATCAGGTCGGCCATGGCGATCTGCTCGGCCATCCGCACGGGGTTGTCCTCGATCGGCAGGATGTTGCCGAGCAGCAGCAGCTTCGCCCGCCGCGTCGTGCGCGCGAGGATCGCCGCCGTCATGTTGACGCCGACGTTCACGCACGACGGCGTCGAGTGGTGCTCGTTGATCATGAGGCCGTGATAGCCGGCCTGATCGGCGAACTCGTACTCGTCGAGGTAGCGCGTGTAGTTCGTCGCCGCCTTGCCGCGGTCGAAGAACCGGTTCGGAAAGCCGAGGCGGAGCGACGGGTACTTGTCGCCTTCTTCGTCCGGGTACTCGTGGTGCGGCATCTCGCTGAAGTAGTAGAGCTTCATCGCCGCGCATCTCCCAGGAAGTCGAGCACGAGGCGGGCGAACGCCGCTGGCTGCTCGAGGGGCGGCAGATGGCCACAGCGCTCGAGCACGGTCAGCGTCGCGTTCGGCAACAGTCGCCGGTACTGCTCGCCGCATTCCACGGGCACGATGCGATCCTCCCGCCCCCAGACGATCAGCGTGGCGTTCGGCACGCGCGGCAGGAACTGCGCGAGCCGGGGGTTGTGCATGTAGGGCTTCCACGTGAGCCGCGCCGCCATTTCGCGATTGCGCGTCGCCACCTCGAGCTCGGCGGGCGTCGGCGCGCGACCGAACAGCGCGTCCCAGTCGGGCACCGTCTTCGGGTCGTGGACCATTAGGTCGCGCAGCTCCGCGGGCGCATGGTAGAAGACGTCGAGGATCTCGCCGGTCTCGGGCTTGAGACCGACCGGGTCGACGAGCACGAGCCGATCGATCGCGCCCGGGCTCATCGTGGCCATCTCCGCGGCCGTCCATCCACCGATCGATTGACCGAGCAGATGCGGGCGACCGAGCTCCGTGGCGTCGATGAACCAGAGATAGAAGCGCGCGAGGTCGTCGACGCCCTCCATCCAGTCGGCATCGCCCGAGGCGCCGAAGCCGGGATGCGTGGGCGCCCACACCGTGAAGCGCTCGGCTACCTCATGCGTCCAGCGCGTGAAGCCGCGATTACCGCCCGCGCCGTGGAGCACGAGCAGCGGATCGCCGCGCCCGCCCACCCACGTCTGCACGTCGATGCCTCCCACCCGAATCGTCCGCTCGGTGACCTGCATGGCGCCGTATTATGCCGCGCCACACCCGCGGCCGGCCAGCAGCTGTCGGGAGCAGACGCGCGCCCGCTGGAGGGCCGGATCAGGAATCTGCGGGCGGTGCGGACGAGTGGACGATGAGCGCGACGCCCGCGGTGCCGAACTTGGCGTACTCGGTCGTCTCGAGATCGGCATGCTCGGCGAGCCATTCGGCGACGGCGCCGCGCTCGCCGTGACGCGGATGTCCCTTGAACCGAAAATACGAGTTGCAGAGCAGCAGCGTGCCGTTCTGGAGAATCGGCGCGACGAAGCGCAGCGCGGTCAGCGTGGACTCGTAGTAGAAGCAGTCGATCATCACGACGGCCGCCGGGCTCAGCCCCGGCCACTCGTAGAGCGCCGGCCGCAGCGTGCGCTCGTAGAATCCCGCGATCAGCGTGTAGGCGCTCGGCGGAACGCCGCGGCGACGAAGCTCCGTCCTCAGCTCCTCCTCCGAGCACGAGAAGTGTCCTTCCGCGTATCGCCGGAATCCGGCGTCCGCGTCGGGACCGTGCGCCGCCGGCATGCCCTGAAAGCTGTCGAAGCCGAACATCGGGATCTCGGCTCGATGCCGTCGCGCGGCGTGATACAGGCTCGCGAACGTGGCGCCGCGATAGAGGCCGAACTCCAGATAGCTGCCTCGAATCTCGTTGGCGTTCAGGAACCGGACCGCGAGATCGGCCATGAATTCGTTGCCGAAGTGGTGCGACCGGATCGACGCGTCGCGGAGCCGCAGGTACTTGAGGAATCGCCGTCCGAACGGCACTACGAGACGACGCAACGCGCCCCCGACGGTGGATACGGCGGGCCGCGCGACACCGATGGGCAGCCGATCGGAGGCGAGACGCACGCTCACGCGGCTTGACGGCAGCAAAGCGGATGCCAGACCGCCGAATGCGGCGCCAGACGGCGGATACGGCGACCCGGACCAAAAAGGCTGAAGCGAGGTTCTCGACGTGTGGCGTCGGCCGCCCTAAATTTCCCATCGCCAGCACGCGAGTCTGACGACGGCACGACAAACTGTATACTTACTGCCCGCGTGCCCCCGGCGCCCGGACGCCGCGTGTGCGACGCAACCACACGACCCTAAGCGAGAGAGGACCGCTGGCCGATGCGATACGAGGCACCCGAAACTGCAGAGCGCGCGGCGACGCTGCTCGCCGGAGCGACGGGCGACGCCCGCGTCCTTGCGGGCGGCACCGATCTGCTCGTGCAGATGCGCGGCGACATCGTCGATCCCAGCCTGATCGTCGACATCAAGCGCATCGCCGAGACCCGCACGATCGCCGAGGAGAGAGGCGGCTGGCGCGTCGGCGCCGCCGTGACCGGAGCCGAGCTCAAGGAACACCCGCGGCTGAAGCACGTGTGGCCTGGCGTCGTCGAGGCCGCCAACCTGATCGGCTCGACGCAGGTACAGGGACGGGCCACGCTCGGCGGCAACCTCTGCAACGGCTCGCCGGCCGCCGACAGCGTGCCGGCGCTCATCGCCGCGGGCGCCGTCGCCACACTCGCCGGACCGAACGGCCGGCGCGACCTGCCGGTCGAGGACGTGATGCTCGGGCCCCGCAAGCTCGCCCTGACGAAAGGCGAGTTCGTCGTGTCGTTCCTGCTGCCGCCACGCGCACCGCGCTCGAGCGATGCCTACCTGCGCTTCATCCCACGCACGGAGATGGATATCGCGGTGGTCGGCGCGGGTGTGAGCCTCACGATCGACGCAGCCGGCACGATCACCGCCGCGCGCGTCTCGCTCGGCGCCGTGGCGCCGCGCGTGCTCCTGGTTCGCGACGCGGCAGCGGCGATCATCGGCAGCCGTCTGGACCGGCCGGCGCAAGATCGTCTCGAGGCGGCCGCGCGAGCGGCCTGCTCGCCGATCGACGACAAGCGCGGCACCGTGGAATTCCGCGTCGAGGTCGCCGGCGTGCTGGCGCGTCGCGCGGCCTTGATCGCCCTGGATCGAGCGAGGAGCGCGTGATGGCCAAGCACCACATCGAAATGACCGTAAACGGCGACGCCGTAGAGTTCCTCTGCGAGACGGAGGAGACACTGCTCGACGTGCTGCGCGACACCCTGCAGCTCACCGGCAGCAAGGAAGGCTGCGCCTCCGGCGACTGTGGCGCCTGCAGCGTCATGCTGGACGGGCGCCTGGTGTGCTCGTGCCTCGTGCTCGGCTGCGAGGTGGCCGGTCGTCGCGTGGAGACCATCGAGGGCGTGGCCAAGGGCCAGACGCTGCATCCGCTGCAGCAGAAATTCCTCGAGCATGCCGCACTGCAGTGCGGGATCTGCACGCCGGGCTTCATCGTCGCCGGCAAAGCGCTCCTCGAAAAGAACCCGAATCCCAGCGACACGGAGATCCGTTACTGGCTGGCGGGCAACCTGTGCCGCTGCACCGGCTACGACAAGATCGTCACCGCGGTGAAGGACGCCGCCGTGGCACTGAGAAAGGGCTAAGGTCATGGCCGAGAACGGGACGAACGGAACCAACGGACAGGGGTACGTCGGCACGCGCACGATCCGGCCGGACGGCGTCGACAAGGTCACCGGCCGCGCGCGGTTCGGCGCCGACTTCAACCTGCCCGGCCAGCTCATCGGCCGCGTGCTGCGCAGCCCGCATCCGCACGCGCGCATCGTGTCGATCGACACGTCGAAGGCGGAGGCGCTGCCCGGCGTCAAAGCTGTCATCACGCGTGATGATTTCGCCGACCAGTCGTCGGAGTTCATCCCGGCCGGCGAGATGATGATGAACTACAAGGACGTGGTGCGAAACGTCATGGCGCGCGAGAAGGCGCTCTACGAAGGCCACGCAGTGGCCGCCGTGGCCGCGACCAGCGCCGCCATCGCCCGCCGCGCCCTCAAGCTCATCGACGTCAAATATGAAGTGCTGCCGCACGTGATCGACGTCGTCGAGGCGATGCGTCCCGACGCGCCGGTGCTGCACGACGACCTGTTCACGGTCGGTGTCGAGCCCAAGCCCGACAAGCCGTCGAACATTGCCAAGCGCGTCGAGATCACGCTGGGCGACATCGAGGCCGGCTTCAAGCAGGCCGACGTCATCGTCGAGCGCGAGTTCAAGACGGCGCCCGTCCACCAGGGCTACATCGAGCCGCACGCCGCGCTGGCCAGCGTCTCGGAGGACGGCTCGGCCGAGCTCTGGTGCTGCACGCAGGGCCACTTCATCGTGCGCGCCCACTGTGCGCGGCTGCTCGGCATGGACATCGCGAAGATCCGCGTGACGGCGTCGGAGATCGGCGGCGGCTTCGGCGGCAAGACGGTGGTCTATCTCGAGCCGCTGGCCATCGCGCTTTCGCGCAAGGCCAAGCGACCGGTGAAGATGGTCATGTCGCGCGAGGAGGTCTTCAAGGCCTCCGGGCCCACGTCCGGCGCCACCATTCACGTGAAGATGGGCGCCACGAAAGACGGCAAGTTCGTCGCCGGCTTTGCCGAGCTGAAGTATCAGGCCGGCGCCTTCCAGGGCTCTCCGGTGCAGCCGGGCGTGTTCTGCGCCTACGCGCCGTACGACATGCAGAACGTGAAGGTCATCGGCTACGACGTCGTCTCCAACCGCCCGAAGGTCGCGGCCTACCGCGCGCCCGGCGCGCCGATCTCGGAGTTCGCCGTCGAGAGTGTGGTGGACGAGATCGCGAAGAAGCTCGGTATCGACCCGATCGAGCTGCGGATGATGAATGCCGCGCGCGAAGGGACGAAGGCCGCGTATGGCCCCAAGTTCGGTCCGCTCGGGCTCGAAGAGACGCTCAACTCCATCAAGAAGACCGAGCACTGGAACACGCCGCTCCGCAAGTGGCAGGGCCGCGGCGTGGCCTCGGGCTTCTGGTTCAACATCGGCGGCGAGACGTGCGTCTCGCTCACGATCAACGAAGACGGCACCGTTTCGTTGATGGCCGGCACGCCCGACATTGGCGGGCTGCGCGCCGCGCTCACGAACGTGGCCGCGGACGAGCTCGGCATCCCGTACGAGAAGGTGCGGCCGATCATCGGCGACACCGGCTCGCTCGGCTTCACGTTCCTCACCGGCGGCAGCCGCTCGGCGTTCTCCGGGTCGATGGCCATCGTGGAAGCGGCCAAGCAGATCAAGACCGAGCTGTGCGCGCGCGCGGCCAAGCTGTGGGAGGCCAAGCCGGATCAGGTCGAGTTCAAGGACGGGCACGTGCGGCCACTCGGTGCGCTGGCCGAGAAGGTCAAGCCGATGTCGATCGCCGACTTCGCGAAGATCGCCGGCAAGACGGGCGGTCCGATCGGCGGCTACGGACGCATCAACGCTCAGGGCGCCGGTCCGAGCCTCGGCACGCATCTGGTCGATCTCGAAGTCGATCCGGAAACCGGACGCGTCACCATCCTTCGCTATACGGTGGCGCAGGACGCGGGGAAGGCACTGCATCCCGCGTACGTCGAGGGCCAGTTCCAGGGCGGCGCCGTGCAGGGCATCGGCTGGGCGCTGAACGAGGAATACATCTATGGCGCCGACGGCAAGCTGCAGAACGCCGGCTTCCTCGACTACCGCATGCCGGTGGCGTCCGACGTGCCGATGATCGACGCGATCCTCGTGGAGGTCGCGAACCCCAAGCACCCGTACGGCGTGCGCGGCGTGGGCGAGACACCGATCGTTCCGCCGCTCGGCGCCATCGCCAATGCCATGGAGCAGGCCACCGGCATTCGCTTCACCGAGCTGCCGATGTCCCCGCCCAAGGTGCTGAGGGCGCTGAAGGAGCGCGGCCTCAACAAGGTGTGAGCATGGCGCGTGTCGTATTAGTTGGGAACCTCGCGCGGCTCACGGGCGGCGTCGCCGAGTTTCGTCTGCCGGCGACGTCCGTCAAGCAGCTGTTCCAGCAGCTGGCTGAGCTGCATCCCGAGATCGAGCCCCACCTGCGCGAGGGCGTCGCGGTGGCCATCGACGGTCAGATCTATCAGGACGATCTCTTCCAGCCGATCGCCGCCGACAGCGAGGTCTTTTTGCTCCCTCAGATCGCCGGTGGCGCTTCGCGGCCGGACGACCTCACGAACACCCACTGCGTCACGACGCGGTCATAGCGCGCGCTGGGCACGCCGCCCTCGTCAGCGCGCGCGGGCCGAGGGCTCTCCTTCGCGGACGCACGATAGGACCGTGACGCTCTCGAGGCAATGACCCACATCAGCGGGACGACACGACGTTTGATTCACGGCGCGGCGCGACTCGGCCACGTCGCCACCGGCGCCGTCTACGTCCTGATGGGCGCGCTCGCGGTCGCGGCCACCATCGACCGGCGCGTTCATCCACCGGGCCCCACCGACGCGCTGTACGAGCTGCGCGCCACCGGCCTGGGAGCGGTCGCCACGGTCATCATCGCGATCGGGCTCGTGGCCGATACGTTGTGGCAAACGCTTCGCGCCTGGCGCGATTTCGACCGTGTGGGCACCGGCCTGCAAGGGCTCGTCGAGCGTGGCGCCGCCGCGTTCAGCGGGCTGCTTCACCTCGGGCTCGCCCTCGCCGCCGCGCGCCTCATCCTCGGCTACGACGGTCCGGCCGCGTTCGAATCACAGACGAAGACCTGGCTCGGCGCCGTCCTCTCGCTGCCCGGCGGTGACTGGCTCATCGGGCTGTTCGCGGCCATCACCTTCGTCGTGGCCGTCGTGATGGTGTATCGCGGGGCGGCGCCCCGTGTGCTCAAGCGACTCGACCTCGCGCACCTGCACGGAGCGCTCGCCACGGTCGCGTCCGTGCTCGGGCGGCTCGGACTACTCGCCCGTGGCGCGGTGTACGCGCTGATCGCGGCGTTTCTGGGCGCGGCCGCCTACCATCACAGTGCGAGCCAGGCGAAAGCGGTGGGCGGCGTGATGCGCCTGCTGCAATACGATCGCGACGGGCGCTGGCTGCTCGCCGCCATCGCCGTGGGCTTCCTCGCCAACGGCGGCGTCGAGCTCATTCGAGCGTGGCACCGCACGATCCGCGCGTGAGGCGCTAGCCGAAATCTTCCGATCGGGCAGGCCGGACGATGAGATCGACGGCGAGCCACACGGCCTTCGAGAACGGATAGAAGAGGACCGGCGTGACACACATCTGAATCACGCCGATCCACGTGATCGCGGTCCACGGTGGGGCCGGCCAGGTGGCGACCAGCGTCACCGTCAGCCACGCGGCGAAGACGACCTCGGTGGTGATGAAATTCAGCGTGAAGGCGCCGAGCCAGTAGTCGTCTTGCTCGTCGCGCTCGAAACGAAGTCCGCACACCGCGCACGCCTCGTGCAGCGAAAACCACGTACGCGCAACGCGGCCGTCGCCGCACCGGGGGCAGCGCAGGCGCAGCGCGCGCCACAGTCGCCGCCCCGCGCTGACCTCGAGCCGGGGTCTGCCGGCATCGGAACTCGGGATCGCCACCGGCTCGGTCGCCATGGGCACTCGCCTCCAGGTGTTTACGATGCCACGAAGCCTACGCCGGTTGCGCCGATCCGATCCTTCGTAACCTTGCGGCGTCGCAGCGCGTCCACAAGACATGTGGATCGTCCGGGTTGCGCTGCAGCGCCCCTATACGTTCGTCGTGCTGGCGCTGCTGATCCTACTCGCGAGTCCTGTCGTAATCGAGCGAACCCCAACCGACATCTTCCCCAACACCAAGATCCCGGTCGTCGCCGTGGGGTGGCAGTTCACCGGCTTGAACGCCGAGGAGGTCGAGGGGCGCATCACCACGGTGTTCGAGCGGGTCCTGACGACCACCGTCGACAGGCCGCCTACTACCCGACGGTCATGCTGAGCGCTTCGGTCGGATTCGAGGGAAGCTCGTTCGGCAATCTCCTGAACGCGTCGAGCCTCGTGTGGTCGGTGGGCGCGTCGCTCACGCAGACAATCTTCGACGCCGGACGGCGTCGCGCGAATTGGGACATTGCGCGGGCCGCGTACGACGCGACCGTGGCCAGCTATCGCGAGACGACGCTGACCGCGTTTCAACAGGTCGAGGATAATCTCGCCGCGCTCCGCATCCTCGAGCTGGAGGCTCAGCAGCAGCGGCGCGCGGTGGAGGCGGCGCGGGACTCACTGCAGCTGTTCACCAACCGCTACCGCGGCGGCGTCGACAACTATCTTCAAGTCATCACCGCGCAGACCACGTTGCTCACGAACCAGCGCACCGAGATCGATATCCTCCGCCGCCGCATGGACGCCGCCGTGTTGCTCGTGAAGGCGCTGGGTGGCGGCTGGGACGCCTCGGCGCTGTCGAAAGAGGCGGCGGGCAGTTTGCCCGAAGAAACCCGGCGCGGTCCTGAGGCATCGACACGGTAGAGGAGGGCACGACGATGCTCAGGCGAATGGTGGTGCTGGCCCTCGTGGCCGGTGCGCTGACTGGATGTGGTCTCGCGACGCAATACCCGGCCCCCCAGGGATCGATGACGACGTTGATTCCGGGCTGGGAACGATTCTTCTCGATCGACTGGACGGCCGAGCCCGCGCGCGGCGATTCCCGCGCTCTCGACGGGTACGTGTACAACCGCTACGGGAACTACGCCGCCGACATGCGGCTGCTCGTGCAGACGCTCGACGCTTCGGGGAACGTGGTCGACCAGCGGGTGGTCTGGGGCCCGACCGGCGTCGGCGGTTTCGGGCGAGCGTCCTTCTACGCGCCTGCTGTCCCGGTGTCCGATCACTATCGGGTGTCCGTGTGGGACTACCGGCTCATCCAGGGCGCGATGCGTGAGTCCGGAACGGAGGCGCCGTGATGGACGACGAGAAGGTACTGCACAGGAATCAGGCTAGTCGAGCTCGTCCAGCAGGTTCTTCGCGTCTCGGAGCATCGCCAGGTCCAGTCCCTCGGTATAGCGACCATACACGGTGGCGAGCGTCTGCCGTGCCTCCTCTCGATACGCGTGTCTGCGCCGCAGCCGCCCGAGACTCATCGCGGCACGCAGCTCCCAGCCGACCGCGTCCTGTTGTCGTGCGATGGCGAGCGCCTCGCGGAACGACGCCTCCGCCGCGGCGTGATCGGACGACTTCTGGATGAGAAGCAGCTCGCCTCTGAGCCGGTGAAAGTCGCTGTGCCAGGCACCAAGCTCGGGATCGGTGGTGGCGATCGTCTCATCGAGCGTACGTAGCCCCTCGTCGACCATACCGAGCCTCAGGCACGCATCGATCATGATCGTCTTGTACAGCGGCATGAGCGGCATCAGCGTGCCCGTCGCCTGCGTCAGAACGAGGCCTTCACGAATCTCTGCGAGACCGTCGACGCCGTCTCCCGTCTGCACGCGACCCCAGCCGTCGAAGATCATTCCCGCAATGCGCCATGCCGGAAGCTCTCGCTCCGTGGCGTATGCGATGAGCCGCTGCGCCACCGCGGACATCGGCGAGGCGTCGTTTTCGAAATAGAGAATGCCGGCCTCCCACGCCAGCACCTGGGCGAATGACGGCGGATGACCGAGCTGGGTCGCGAGATCCATCGCCGCGGCGCCTGCCGCGTGCGCACGGTGCGGACGACCGAGCAGCCAGTGCGTCCAGGCCGCGAAGTGAAGACAGCACACCCCCGCATCGTGACCGCCGTACTGGAACGCCAGCGGACGGTGCTGCTCGCGGTCGTACAGGCCCAGTCCGCGCTCGATGTATTGATCGGCTGCGCGGAGATCGCCGCGCCAGAATGCCGTTGCCCACATCGCGTGATACGCCTCGAGCAGGGTCCCACGCTCGTTCGCACGCTGGGCGAGCACCATGAGCTCGTCGCCGATGCGCCGGGCCGAGGACATCCGCCCGAGCCCGGCGGCCGCCATCCACCGTCCCCAGAGCGCCTGGAACGCCGGCCCCGTCTCACCGAGACGCGTGGACAAGTCGTGCGCGCGCTCGAACACCCCTTCCGCTTCCGCGGCGCCGAGTCCCTTCATCGCCTGGATCGCCGGGCCGAGCGCCAGCAGCACCGCGAGCTCGTGTCGACTGCGCTCGGCGTCCGTGGGCAGCGTCGCGAGGACCTCAAGCGCGCGGTTGAGGTGGTTGACCGCGTCGGTGTTGGCGGAGCGGACGAACGCCTTCGTTCCGGCCTCTCGCAGGTAGACGACGGCCTTGTCCCACACCTCGCCCTTGGAGGCGTGATGCGCGAGCAGCTCGATCTGCTCGCCGAGGCGATCGCGATAGATGTCCTCGATGGCGGCCACGATGCGGGCGTGAAGCGTCTTACGCCGCTCCTGGAGCAGCGAGCCGTACGTCACCTCGTGGGTGAGCGCGTGCTTGAACGTGTACTCGACGTCGGGAAACAGCCGCGTCTCGTAGAGAAACTCCGTGGCCTGCAACTCGGCCAGCCCCGCGCGCAACGCGCCTTCGTCCGAATCGGCGATGGCGCGCAGCACGGCGAACGGCACGTCCTTGCCGATCACCGAGGCGGCCTGCAGCAGGCGCTTGTGATCGGGCGACAGCCGATCGATGCGCGCCGCGAGAACCGCCTGCGCCGTCGCGGGAATCTGCAGCGTCTGTACGGCACGCGCGAGACGATAGTCGCCGCGCTCGCCCACCAGCGCCTTCGTCTCGACCAGGGCGCGCACGCTTTCCTCGAGGAAGAATGGATTGCCCTCGGTCTTGTCGATCAGCATCCGCCGCAGCGCATCCAGCGCCGGATCGGGCCCCAGCAGCGCCTGCAGCAGCTCCTCGGCGCTGGCGGACGCGAGCGGATCGATGCGCAGCTGCGTGTAAAAGCTCTTTCGCCCCCAGGCGTGCTGGTATTCGGGCCGATAGTTCACGAGCACGAGGACGCGCGCCGTCGGCAGGCTCTCGAAGAACGCGTCGAGAAACGCCTCGCTCTCGCTGTCCATCCAGTGCAGGTCCTCGAACACGAGGATCAGCGGCTGCACACGGCTCTCGGTCAGCAGCAAGCGCTTCACCGCGTCGATCGTTCGCTGTCGGCGATGGCGGGGATCGCTCGCGTGCCACCCCGGGTCGTCGAAGGCCACGTCGAACAGCGCGAGGAACGCCGGCACGGAGGACTCGAGCGCGCGATCGAGCGTGAGCAGCTTGCCCGTGATCTTCTCGCGCACCTGCCGCTGATCGTCCCGGTCCTCGATCTTGAAGTAGGCCTTCAGCAGATCGATGAGCGGCAGATACGGCGTGGCCTTGCCGTACGAAACGGAGCCGCTCTCGATCGTGAGCCAGTCACGCACGTGGTGCGAGCGCGTGAACTCGAAGTAGAGGCGCGACTTGCCGATGCCGGGCTCGCCGATCACAGCGACGAGCTGTCCACGCCCCTGCCCCGCCTGCTGCAACGCGCGACGCAGATGATCCATCTCGCTGTCGCGCCCGACGAAGCGACTCAGCCGACGCGTGGCCATCGCTTGCATGCGCCGATGCACCGTTCCCGCGCCGGTGATCTCGAACACCTCGACGGGCTCGGCCACGCCCTTGACCGGCACGAGGCCGAGCGGGCTCACGTCGACGTAGCCTTCCGCCAGCTTCAGCGTGTCGCCCGTCGCGAGAATCGTCCCCGGCCGCGCGATCTGCTCCATGCGCGCGGCCAGGTGCGTGCTCTGGCCCACGGCCGTGTAGTCCATGTGCAGGTCGCTGCCGATCGAGCGGACGACGACCTCGCCCGAGTTCATGCCGACACGGATCTGGATCGACACGCCCTGCGAGCGCAGCAGCTGCGCCTCCAACGCGCGCACGCTGGCCTGCATCCGCAGCGCCGCATAGCACGCGCGTACGGCGTGATCCTCGTGGGCGATCGGCGCGCCGAACAGCGCCATGATCCCGTCGCCCATCACCTGATTCACCGTGCCCTCGTAGCGATGGACGGCTTCCATCATCCGCTCGAGCACCGGATCGAGAATCTTCCGCGCCTCTTCCGGGTCCCGATCGGCGAGCAGCTCCATCGAGCCCTTCAGGTCGGCGAAGAGGATGGTGACCTGCTTGCGCTCGCCCTCCAGCGCGGCCTTGGAGGTGAGGATGCGGTCCGCCAGGTGCTTGGGCGTGTAGGTCTGCGGCGAGGCAAACCGCGGCTGGGGCGTTGGCGCGCCGCCGGCAGGATGCGCGCACTCGGGACAGAACTTGGCCGTCGCCGAAAGCTGGTGGCCGCACTGCGCGCACGCGCGCGCCAACGGCGCCGCGCATTCTTCGCAGAATTTCGCGGCCGCTTGGTTGGCATGGCCGCACCGGGGACAGCTCATTTGGGTGACGTTACCACGGGCGGCGGGTGGGGTACGGGCGGAGGCCGAGGGAGCCGCCGGTGGCCTGGCAAGAACCCGTGTCTGAGTCCGCCACGCGCTTTAGTAAGACGTTGGCGATTTTGTGTTTCAGTCAGGCATCGCCCGGCTTAGCGAGAGCGGCGCGAACCACCGTGATCACGATCATGCGCTTCTGATGGCGACACGCTCCATGCTCGAAGACACACGCGACTCCGAATTCTCCGCTCGCGGATAGGCCTTCGGCGCGGGCATGCTAGGATCACCGTCCCACCGTCGCCACGGTGGAGACCACGTATCCGAGAGCAGGAGGTTTCAACCGATGATCGCGCCGCAGCTGGTCTCGATCGCCCCCGGCATCGATATCGTGCTCGGTGGAGGATTGCCGACCGATCGTCTCTATCTGCTGGAGGGCGATCCCGGGACGGGCAAGACGACGCTGGCCCTGCAGTTCCTGCTCGAAGGCGTGCGGCGGGGCGAGCCGGTGCTCTACGTGACCCTGTCGGAGACGAAGGACGAGCTCGAGGCCGTCGCCGTGTCGCATGGCTGGTCACTCGACGGGATGACGATTCACGAGCTGGCCCACGACGACTCGCATCGCCCGGAGTCACAGTACACCGTCTTCCATCCCTCCGAGGTCGAGCTCGGGGACACGATGAACGTGGTGTTTCAGACGCTCGAGCGCGTGCGCCCCCGCCGCATGGTCTTCGACTCGCTCTCCGAGATGAGGCTCCTTGCGCGCGATCCGCTCCGGTACCGGCGGCAGCTGCTTGCGTTGAAGCAATTCTTCGTCGATCGCCAATGCACCGTCATCGTGGTCGACGATCGGACCGGGCCGGAGAACCGCGATCTGCAGCTGCACAGCCTCGCCCACGGGGTCATCCGACTCGAGCAGCTGACGCCGCAATACGGAGGCGCGAGACGCCGACTCCGGGTGATGAAGCTGCGCGGTGTCGACGTGCGCGGTGGATACCACGACTTCACCATCAAGCGGGGCGGCATCGACGTGTATCCACGCCTGGTGGCCGCCGAGCACCACTCGGAATTTCTCCGCGACGTGGTATCGAGCGGCGTGCATCAGCTCGACCACCTCTTGGGCGGCGGCCTGACCCGCGGGACGACGGCCCTGATCCTGGGGCCAGCCGGCAGCGCCAAAACGCTGCTCGCCGCACACTTCGCGCATCGAGCGGCGGCGAGCGGCGATGCGGTGGCCGTGTATCTCTTCGACGAGGGACTGGGCACGTACTTCGCCGGTACCAAGGCCATCGGCCTGGATATCGCCGCCCAGGTCAACGCTCGCCGAGCCACCGTGCGTCAGATCGACCCTGCGGAACTGTCGCCCGGAGAGTTCGTCGGAGCCGTTCGGGAGAGCGTCGAGGTCCACCGCGCCCGCGTCGTCGTTCTCGATAGTCTCAACGGTTACCTCAACGCCATGCCGGAAGAGCGCTATCTTGCCGCGCATCTGCACGAGCTGTTTTCGTACCTGCGCCAGCAGGGCGTGCTCACCATCGTGGTGATGAGCCAGCACGGAATGATTGGGTCGATGCAGACCGCGGTGGACGTCAGCTACGTGGCCGACGTGGTCATCCTGACGCGGTTTTTCGAGACCGCAGGAACGGTCCGCAAGGCGATCTCGGTGGTCAAGAAGCGAGCGAGCGGGCACGAAGACACGATTCGCGAGCTGCGCGTCAGTGGCAACGGCATCGAGCTCGGACAGCCGTTGCGAGGCTATCGCGGTATTCTCACCGGCACCCCGCAGGCGGAACCGGAGACTCTGCTTCGGAAATCCGATACCGATGAGTGACGGTGACGATCGAATCCTCGTCATCGCCTCGCTCGGCCGCGACGCGCTCATGATCGCCGCGGCGCTCGCGGGCGCAGGATTCGCCGCGGAGGTTCTCGCCTCCCCTGCAGCGCTCGTGGAGGCGCTTCGTCTTGGCGCCGCCGCGATCGTGGCCACCGAGGAGAGCCTCGGTGATTTCGAGCGACGCCTGCTGGGAGACGCGTTGCACGGCCAGCCCGCCTGGTCCGACATGCCGGTCATCATACTCACGAGCGCCGATCGCGCCGCGGAGCCCTCGGAGGCGATGCTCCAGGAGTTCGCCCAACTCGGAAACATCACGCTGCTCGAGCGGCCGCTGCGAGTCATGACGCTCATCACGACGATGCAGTCCGCCGTACGCGCCCGGCGCCGGCAGTACGAGGTCCGAGACTACGTCGTCGAGCGCGAGGGGCTCGAACAGCAGCTGCGCGCGTGGGCTCTCGACCTCGAGGCCGCCAACCGGGCGAAGGACGAGTTCCTGGCCATGCTGAGCCACGAGCTCAGGAACCCGTTGAACGCCATCGCCTCGGCGTCGTCCATTCTCGATCGGGCTGATGCGATGCAAGCGACGCGGGCCCGCGAGGTCATCCGGCGTCAAGTCCATCATCTCTCGGGCATCACCGACGATCTCCTCGACATCGGTCGCATCACGACCGGCAAGATCCGGCTCCACCGCCGACCTCTCGATCTCGCCGCGCTCGTCCGGCGGGTCGTCGACCAACACGACATCGAACGGCGGGCAGTCACCCATCGAGTGTCGGTGGACGTGGTGCCGGTGTGGGTGAGCGGTGACGAGACGCGTCTGGAGCAGATCGTCGTGAACCTGCTCACCAACGCCCTCAAGTACACGCCGGACGGCGGGACGATTCGCGTGACCGTCGGCACGGAGGGTGGCGACGCCGTGCTGTGCGTCGCGGACACCGGTGTGGGCATTCCCCACGATCGTCTCTCTCGCATCTTCGACCTCTTCTACCAGGCCCAGCAGAGCCTCGACCGCCGCGCGGGCGGCCTCGGCATCGGGCTGACGCTCGTGAGGCACCTCGTGGCGCTACACGGTGGCACCGTCACTGCGGAGAGCGAGGGGATCGACCGCGGCAGCGTGTTCACTGTGCGGCTTCCGCGGGTGCCGCCGGTGCCCTCCGCGTCGAGCCCCGCAGAGATTCCTCGAACGTGCCGGCGGGTACTGATCGTCGAGGACAACGCCGACAGCCGCGACATGCTTCGCGTCGCGCTCGAAACCGCCGGCCACCAGGTCTTCGTGGCCGAGGATGGGCCACGAGGCATCGAGCAGGCCTCCACGGTCAGGCCGGACGCGGTGCTCCTCGACCTCGGTCTGCCGGGGCTCGACGGCTACGAAGTTGCGCGCCGTCTACGGGACGCGCCCGGCGGCCGCGACATGCTCATCGTCGCCCTGTCGGGGTACGGTCGGCAGGAAGACAAGGACCGCAGCCGCGACAGCGGGTTCGACGTCCATCTCGTCAAGCCCGTTGATCCGAGCGCAGTGGAGCGCATTCTGGCCGGCGACGGTCTCTGAACATCGCCTCTAATCGCTGAGACGAACCTGGGCAGTCGTCAGGAAGGTCTGCGCATGGCCTTTCCCGAATGTCTTCGGTATTTCGAGCCAGCCGCTCACCAGCCGGGCCTTCAGCCCGGTCAGGCCATCCAGCGTCGCCAGCCTTGCCTTCACGCTGTCGAGATCAGCTCGCCATCCGCTCACAAGCGTCGCGCATGTTGCCTCGCCTTGCGCTTCGGCGATCTTCTGGGCCGGTGCTAGCAGCCCGGACACCTTGATGGCGGCGTGCGCGACGGCCGTGCCCTGCTTCACCTCACAGAGCGCGGTCAGGTCGCGAAGTGCCGACTGCTTATTGAAGTCGGGCAGCGCGGCCGATGCGGACAGCCCAACATCAACTTTCGTATCGGCAGTCAGTTCGGTAAGCGCCGGAACCTTTCGCCGGGACTGGCAGATCCTCAGCCGCCTGCGTCAGTCTGCAAAAGCACGGCACCGAGCTCGCGTTCTTTGCTTTGACACCGATAGGACCTCGGAGTAGGGTGCTCGACCACTATGCTCGTGCCATGGGTCTTCTACGCAGTCGCGCTGTTCGTCGGTGCGTTGATCACCCTGCAGGTCGGTAGCAACGCGCGTCTCAAGGAATCCTTCGGAGAGGCGCTGCCGGCCGTCATCATCAGCTCCTCACTGGGGGTCATGCTGCTGATCGCGGTGAGCGTCGGCGCGCGCATTCCCTGGCCCTCCGCGCAGGGTCTCGCGGCGGCGCCATGGTGGGCGTGGCTCGGGGGTGCGCTCGGCGCGGTGTACGCGGTCGCGACGGTGCTGCTGGCGCGGGAGCTTGGCGCGGCGCCACTCACGGCGCTCGTCGTCACTGGCCAACTGCTCTGCTCGGTCACTCTCGACCATTTCGGCTGGGTCGGCTTCGCCGAGCACGCGGCGGGCGTTGCACGCATCGTTGGCTGTCTGCTGATGATCGCCGGCTTCTTCCTGATCGCGCGCTTCTGAGAAACGTCTACAACGCCGGCCGGATGGCGCGTCGGATTCCCTCGGTGACCGTGCCATAGACCAGGTGCAGCAGCAGCTCGAGCGCCTCCTTCGAGCGCGGCTGCCGCGTCGGCGGCTCAGCAAGCCCGAGTGTCGGCACCGCGATGACGTGTGCGCCGAGCCACACGGCAAGACCGAACGGCAGCCCGATCGCCACCGTTACGCGCGGCACCATGTCCGCAGTCGCACCATAGACGGCACCGACGGTCGCACCGAACGCATAGTGAACCACGCTGCTCGCGAGTGGCTTCTTGTCGTCCGGCAGGCGACGGTGAGCGAGCGTGCGGAGGATGCCATCGGCGACCTTGACGGTGGCGTCATCCTCCGGCGGCTGTTCGGCGGGCGGGCTCTGCTGGCGGCTGAGTACGTTATGGACGACGCTCATCGCGCCGGAAGCGATTACTCCGCCGAGCAGCCCCGCGATCAGACCTCGCCAGATGCGCATGCTGCGATGCCGTTGGATTGGTCGGCCCGTCCGTCTCCCTGACGCCGCTGTACTTCGGGAGCCGACAAGGCGGGAGGAAGCGGCAGAAACTCCCGTGCCAGGCCGACCAAACGCTACGCGCACCCCATCGCGTACACCTGCGTCGCGCCCGCGGGCAGCGGCCGCTCGATCCAGCTCTCGCCGCCGTCCTCGCTCGCGAAGACCTCCCCGCCGCTGGCGGCGCAGAACATGCGCCGCGGGTGGCGCGCGTCGAAGGCGAGCGCGAACATCGTGGTCGCCGGCTTGAAGCCCATGTTGACGCGCGACCACGAAGCGCCGCCGTCCTTGCTGCGGAAGAGCGCGCCGAGGTCGCTCTGGAAGCCGGCGCCGGCGGCGACCCAGATGGTTCGCGGATCGCCCGGGGTCTCGCGGATCGAGCGGCAATAGGTCTGGCCCTTCGGGTTCAGCGGCTCGAGGCGCGCGCTGGCCCAGTGACCGCCCTGATCGGTGCTGACGAACAATCCGGCGCGGCCGATGGCCAGCACGGTGCCCGCGCGCCAGCGGCCGACGAGGATGCCGTGCATGTCCACGGTGTCGTCGTTGACGTACTGGCCGTGGCTCATGTTCTCCCAGTGCAAGCCGCCGTCGACGCTTCGAATCACTCCGCCGACCTCGATGGCGCCATAGATCTCGTCGCTGTTGGCGGGATTGACCGCGATCCCCAGCACACGCTTGGCCGGGTTGGCGCCGGGCGCGACGGTCACTTCGGGGAAGCGCACGGTGACCGGCAGCTGCTCCCAGTGCCCGCCGCCGTCGTCGCTGCGGTAGATCTCGCAGTTCTCGTAACCGGCGTACATCACGTTCGGGTCGTTCGGATCGAATGCCAGCGACCACACCGGCGAGCCGTGGTCAGGAACGTCGAGCTTCTCCCAATGCTCGCCGTGGTCGGTGCTGCGATAGGGCCCGTCTTGCGTGCCGACATAGACGAGGTCCGGGTCGTTCGGGTGCGTGACGATTCCGCGGACGGTCGGCGCCTCGGGCAGGCCACGCGTCAGCTTCTCCCAGCGATCGTCGCCGGCGGCCATGCGATAGAGCCCGGACTGCACGGGGCGGCCGGGAGCGGTCTCGCCCGCGAGGCCGACGTAGACGTAGGGCGTGCGCTGGGTCGTCATGGATGGCTCCTCTTCACGTACACCGTGTCGCCTCGAACTTGCACCTCAAAAGTCGGCACGTCCGCCGAGACAGGCCCGCTCAGCAGCTTGCCCGTGCGCACGTCGAACGTCGCGAAATGCAGTGGGCACTCGACCACGTGGCCATCGAGCTTACCCTTCGACAGCGACGCCTGTCGATGCCCGCACATATCACGCAGCGCATAGAACTCGCCCTCGACGTTGGCCAGCAGCACACGCTCGCGATCGACGACCACCCACGTCATCGCGCCGGGCCGCAGCGAGGACGCCGCGGTCACCGCGACATAATCTGTTAGGTCTGGGGGCCCCGACATGGCCCCCAGACCCCCACACGGCTCGTGGCGCCCCGGCGAAGCCGTGGCGCCCCTCGATATGCCGCCACGCTCAGTTCAGCTTGAACCCGAACAGCCGCGCCGCGTTCCCCGCGGTGATCTGGCGCGTGTCCGAATCCGGCACGCCGTCGAACATCCGGTCCAGGAAGTCGCGGGACTTCGGCCACGTCGACTCCGCGTGCGGGAAGTCGCTGCCCCACAGCATCGTCTCCACGCCGATCTCGTCGCGCAGCTTGACGCCGAGATCGTCCTCCATGAACTCCACGAACATGTTGCGGCGCCAGTAGTCGCTCGGCAGCAGGCCTTCCTTCGAGCGCCAGCCCTTGGTGAACACCGGCCGCTCGCGATACGTGAAATCCATCTGCTTGAGCCAGTGAGGAATCCACGCGGCCTCGTGCTCAACCGAGCCGACCTTCAGCTTCGGATAGCGATCGAAAACGCCGGCGAAGATCATCGCCCCGAGTGAGTAGCGCACCCAGTAGTCCGTGGTGGAGCGGCCGGCGCCGGTGAGCTCGCCGAGGTTCATCGTGAACTCGCAGCCGGGAACGCCGCCGCGCGGCGTGCCGATGTGCAGCAGCAGCGGCAGGCCGAGATCCTGCGCGGTCCACCACAGGCGGTCGTAGATCGGATGACGATACGGGCGTTCGGCGATCGGTGACACCGGGATGAACGCGCCGACCAGCCCGAGCCTGGCGCAGCGCTCGAGCTCGAGCGACGCTTCCTCGACGTCGTCGACGTTCAGCATCGCGATGCCCTTGAGTCGATCGGGGAATGGCTTGCAGAATTCCGCAATCCAGTCGTTGTAGACGCGGCAGATGGCGGAGAGCATGGCGCTGTCGGGGATGCGGTACCAGAACAGCCCCTGGCTCGGCTGCAGGCACGAGCCCCACACGCCGTCCATCTCGTTCTCCTTCACCATCGCCTGCGGATCGTAGGCGCCGAGCCGCACGTCCTCCCACGTGCCGAGGAAGTCGATCTGCGAGGGATCCTCGAAGCGCTGGCCGGCCTGGATGACGGCGCCGAGCGTGCCGGCCGCCTGGCCGTCGATGACCCACGAGTCGAACTTGCGCCCCGCCGGAGTCTCCAGCCGCTCCAGGCGCGGAGCCCGATCGCGGAACCGCGGCTCGATCCGCCTCGTGTAGAGGTCCGGCGGCTCGACGATGTGCGAATCGGCCGAGATCAGCTTGTGGGTCAGCATGGCGGCAATCCTTCCTGACGTCGGACGTCGTTGATGATCTCGCGAACGCGCGTGCGCAGCGGCGGGTACTCGATGCCGAACTCCTTGCGCAGTCGGCTGTTGTCGACGAGATAGTTGCCCGACTCCTCGCGGCCGCCCTCCTGCCCGAATGTGATCTTGGCCTCCGGCAGGATCTCGCGCACCAGATCGGCCAGCTCGCCGAGGCTGATCGGGATGCCACCCGAGTTGTAGATGGGGTACTGCGGTGCATCGGCCAGTAGCACGCGGGCGAACACCTCGGCGATGTCCTCCACGTGGATGAGCAGCCGCATGTAGCCCTTCTTCGGCAAATGCACCGGCGCGCCGCGCGCGGCGGTCGTGATGAGCTGCACGTGGTCGGTCGAGCCGCGTACCTTGTCGGGCCCCGTCACGTTCGCTGGACGCACTCCGGTGATCGACATCCCGTAGTTCTTGATGTACTTGCGCGCCTGGAACTCGTTGAAGATCTTGTGCACCGCGTACTGGCTCGTGCCGTACATCGGATCGTCCTCGGTCACGAGCCGCTCGCCGAAGTGACTCTGCTGACCGCTCACCGCGAGCGAGCTCGCGTAGACGATGCGCCGCGCGCCGCCCAGCCGCGCCGCCTCGAAGAAGTTGTCCATGCCGAGCACGTCGAGGCGAAACACCTGATGCGGGTTGCCCTCGCCCGCCCCGATGCCGTACGCGAGGTTGATCATCCGCTGCGGTTTCACCTCGAGCACCGCGCGCATGACGTCTTCGATCTGCGTGACGTCGCCGCGGACGACGCTGACCTTGTCGCCGAGGTCGCTGAACGCCCCCGGGTTGACGTCCATGCAGACGACCGTCTCGCCCGCCGCGACCAGACGCCGGATGAGCCGTAGACCGATGAAACCGGTGCCGCCGATGACCAGGACCGGCATGCGACGCCTCCTTCAGCCGAGAACGAACGTCAGCTCAGGACGGCAGCCCGTAATACGCCGCGCAGTTGTCCCAGAGGATCTTGCGCTTGCTCTCCATGGAGATCGGCAGCCGGAGGAACGACTCCACGGCGCGCGGGAACTTCGAGTCGCCGTGCGGGAAGTCCGTCGAGAACACGATGCGATCGTCGCCGATGGCGTCGATCACGTGGCGCACCGGCTCCTCGTCGCACTCGACCGACACGAAGCACTGGCGCTTGAAGTACGCGCTCGGAGCCATCGTCAGCTCGCGCGCGTAGATGTCGCCGAGCCACTCCCAGTGCTCGTCCATCCGCCACAAGAGGAACGGCACCCAGCTGCAGTTGCCCTCCAGGAACGCCACACGCAGCCGCGGATGGCGCTCGAGGATGCCGCCCGCGCAGAACGCGCCGGCGGTGAGCATCTGCTCGACGGGGTGCGAGTAGATGTGCTTGAGCATCGTGTTGGCGCCGAACTGCTCGCCCACCTGCCGCAGCTGCGAGCCCGAGCCCTCGTGGAACCCGAGTGGCACCTCCAGCTCTTCGAGCGTGGCCCACAGCGGCTCGTAGTACGGATCGTGCCAGTTGCGCCCGTTGACCTCGTTGGGCCGCAGGAACATCGCGCGGAACCCGAACTCGCGCACGCACCGTCGCGCCTCCGCGACGGCGTCGTTCACGTCGAACGGCGAGATCATGCCGGCGCCGAGCAGCCGCTCGGGGTTCTCCTGGCAGAACTCGTACAGCCAGTCGTTGTAGGCGCGCGCCATGGCCGCGGCCAGCCGCGTGTCCATGTCGGGCACCGTCAGCGCGAAGAGCCCGCGTGAGGGATAGACCACGGCGACGTCGATGCCCTCGATGTCCATCGCCTCGAGCTGCACCTTGGACGTCCAGCCGCGCTCGGCGTACGGCCGCCACCGCTGCTGATTCAGCTCGTAGTTGCGGCCCTGCCGCCGTTTGCTTCGATCCGCGTCGATCGCGATGCGGCCCCATGGCTTGCCGTCGAGGGCCAGCCGCAAATCGCCTTCGTCCTCCGTGAGCCCGATGGGCGCGCGGTCGCGGAATTCCGCGTCGATGTAGCGTGGCCAGAGATCGGGCGGCTCGATGATGTGGATGTCGCTGTCGAGGACCTTGAAGGCGCCGTGGGCCATGGCTCACCTCCGTGTGGCCGGCACCGTAACCCTCGGGCGGTTCGTTGTCAAAGGCATTGGGCGCGACGCGCGCGGATATAATCACGCCGCCATGAACACACGTGCCGTGGACGCGCTGCGCACGATCTTGCCCGTCGCGGATCTGGGCCTGAACCGCGCCGGGGACGTCGAGATCACCCGCGACGCCGATCCGATCCTACCGACGCCGTTCCGGATCGGCGAGACGAGCGCCGCCGCGCTCGCCGCCGTCGGTCTCGCCGCGGCCGAGCTGTGGCAGCTGCGCACCGGGCGGCGCCAGCAGATCGCGATCGACACCCGGCAGGCCACCGCCTCACTGCGCAGCACGCACTACATGAAGATGGACGGCGCGCCGGTGTCGACGGATCGCAACGCGGTGATGGGCACCTATCCGGCGAAGAACGGCCGCTGGAGCTACCTGCACTGCAATTTTCCGAACCATCGCGCCGCGGCGCTGCACGTGCTCGGCGTGCCGGAAGATCGCGAGGCGGTGCGTCAGGCGGTGGCGAAGTGGGACGCGCTCGAGCTGGAAGAAGCGATCATCGCCGCCAAAGGCGCGGGCGGCATGGTGCGCACGACGGAGGAATGGGCCAAGCATGCGCAGGCCGCCGCGATCGCGTCGCTGCCGCTCATGGAGATCGTCAAGATCGGGGACGCGCCGAAGGAGAAGCTTCCCGACGGCGATCGGCCGTTGTCCGGTGTGCGCGTGCTCGACCTCACGCGCGTGCTCGCCGGACCGACGTGCGCGCGCACGCTGGCGGAGCACGGCGCCGATGTGCTGAAGATCACGGCGGCTCACCTGCCGAACCTCGGCTACCAGGAGTACGACACCGGCCACGGCAAGCTCTCCGCGCAGCTCGATCTGCGCGAGCCGAAGAACGTCGAGACGTTGCGCGCGCTCGTCCGCGACGGCGACGTGTTCTCGCAAGGCTACCGACCCGGCACGCTCGGCGATCGCGGGTTCTCGCCGGAGGCGCTCGCCAAGCTGCGGCCCGGCATCGTGTTCGTCTCGCTGAGCGCCTTCGGTCACGTCGGACCGTGGGCATCGCGCCGCGGCTTCGACACGGTGGTGCAGACCGTCAGCGGCATCACCGCCAGGCAGGGCGCGCTGTTCCCCGGCTCGGCACCGGGACCGCAGTTCTATCCCGTCTCGGCGATCGACTATCTGACCGGCTATCTCATGGCGTTCGGCGCGATGGTGGCGCTCGCGCGCCGCGCGCGCGAGGGCGGCAGCTGGCTCGTCAGGATCTCGCTCGCGCAGACGGGCCGCTGGCTCGTCGGCCGCGGCGAAGTGCCGGAGAACCAGCTGAAGGACGTCGCGAAGGAATTCACGGCGGCCGAGCTCGAGCGCTGGTCGATGACGAGCGACACGCCCGGCGGCCGGCTGCATCATCTCGCCCCCGTCGTGCAGCTCTCCGAGACCCCGCCGCGCTGGGCGCGCCCCGCGGTGCCGCTCGGCTACCATGCGCCCGCGTGGCCGCCGCGCGTCGCATAGACCCCGGCGTGGCATAGAGCAGGAGCGAAGCATGCCGAGCACGATCGGAAAGCGAGCCGTGGTCATCGGCGCTGGCATGGGCGGGCTGACCGCCGCACGTGCCATGGCGCCGCATTTCGAGCACGTCGTCGTCATCGAGCGCGATGCGTTGCCGTCGACGCCATCCAATCGGGCCGGCACCCCACAGGCGAGGCACGTGCATGCGCTTCTGGCCGGCGGCGAGCGCGCCCTCGCCGAGCTCTTTCCTGGCTTTGCGCGTGCCCTTCAGGATGGCGGCGCGGTGACGTTGCGGACGGGGCTCGACCTCCGCCTGGAGCGACCCGGATACGATCCGTTTCCACAGCGCGATCTCGGATTCGATTCGTACGCGCTGTCGCGAGCGCTGGTCGAGTTCGTGACCCGCGCCGGGCTGGGCGGCCACGCCAACGTCGAGATCCGTCAGCGGTGCCGGGTCGACCACCTTACGATCGCGCCCGACAATCGCGCGGTCAGCGGGGTCGAGTATGTCGACGGCGACGGCACGCGCATCACGCTCGACGCCGAGCTGGTCGTCGAAGCATCCGGGCAAGGCGATCTCACGCTGACGCTGCTCGACACGATTGGAATGCCGGGACCGGTCGCCACGACGATCGGCGTGGACATCGCGTACGCGACCGCGATCTACGAGATTCCCAACGATGCACCCAGCGACTGGAAAGGCGTGTTCCACCTGCCACGGCCGCGGAGCAGCCGGGGCGCGCTGCTGCTGCCGCTCGAAGGGCGGCGTTGGATTCTCACGCTCGCGGGACGCCATGGCGACAATCCGCCGGGCGACGAAGCCGGATTCATGGACTGGGTGCGGGCGTTCCGGACGCCGACCGTCTACAACGCCATTCGATCCGCCAAGCGTGTCGGTGACATCGTCCGCTATCGGTTTACGGAGAGCATTCACCGTCACTACGAACGGCTCGACGCGTTTCCGCGCGGCCTCGTGCCACTCGGCGATGCCGTGTGCCGCTTCAATCCCGTGTGGGGCCAGGGCATGAGCGTCGCGGCCCAGGAAGCCTGCGCCTTGAGCCGGCTTCTGGCCAAGCGGTCCGTCGAGCGTGATCCGCTGGACGGGCTCGCCTCGGCGTTCTTCGCCGAAGCCGCGGCACTCATCGTGACGCCGTGGGCGCAGGCAGCGATTCCCGATTTCATCCACCCCGAGACGCGCGGTGAGCGGCCGGCCGATTTCGAGCAGACTCTCAAGATCTCGATGGCGATGACGAAGCTCGCCGCGCGTGACCCCGACGTCCACAAGCTCACCGCCGAGGTCGGAGGACTCCTCAAGCCCCGGACCGCGTACATGGATCCCGAGCTCATGCGCCGTGTGATGGAGGTCATGGCGGAAGGCTGAGAATCGCGAGCGCGCGCGGCGCGTCGGCCGCCTGCAGGCCGCGCGCGGAATCCGTATGCACGACGTGGCTGCGCAGCTCGCCCATGTCCACGTGATCGTCGATGATCACGAAACCGCTCACGGCATGCGCGGCGAGCCACGCGGCGATCTCGTCTCCCCGACCGCCGCCCTCTGCGCCCGTCGGCGTCTTGTCGAGGACGCGTCCGACGAATCCTTCGGCGTCGAGCATCGCCTGTAGCTCGGCGACGGTCTTGCCGTACCGCAATGTCGACGACACCACGACGTCGGCCTCGGCGCGAGCCACGATGTCGTTCAGCACCGCGATGCACGCGGCGTCGAGATCGCCGTAGCGATCCCAGTGGCGGATCGGCGCCAGCACACCGTCGATGTCGAGGAAGACGACTCGTCGCGCCGCGGTCAGCCGCCGAGCCCTTTGGCCTTGTAGACAGGTGCGGCATGAGGGCCGGCGAGAAAGTCGACCAGCGCTCTCGCCGCAGCGGAGTCGCGAGCGGACGATGTAAGGCCGACCGAGAAGGTCGTCACGGTCTGCAGCTCTGCCGGCAACGGGCCGACGATGTCGACGCCGGGCACGGCCATGAGCTCGGGAATCTGCGCCGCGGCGAGCTCGATCTCGCCGGCCGCGACCATCTCGCCGGCCTTCGTGCCGGTGTCCTTGTATTTCGCCTTCACCTGCTCCGCGATCCCGAGTCGTTCCAGAACGCGGGCGAACGCCACGCCCGAGGCGCCCTGCTGCGAATAGCCGACGGATTTCGCGGAGAGCACCGCCGCTTTCAACGCCTCGGGCGTGCTGACGTCGGGCTTGGGCGCCCCCGCCTTGACCGCGACACCCACGCCGGACCGCGCGACGTCTTTCTTGCTCTCGGGCACGACCTTCCCCTGCTTTGCCAGGTCCTCCATGAGCGGCGCGGTAAGGATCAGCACGTCCGCGGGCTCGCCGTCGGCGAACTTCGTCTTGAGCACGGCGGCCAGCCCGTACGTGACGGCGACGCGATGGCCCGTGGCCGCCTCGAACTGCGCGAACAGCTCGGGCGTGGCCGGCTGCATGCCGACGGTGCTGAGCACCTTGATCTCGGCGGCCTGGCCATGTGCCGGTGCGAGCAGCGACACGACTGCGAGTCCGAGCCATGCGACGACGATCGTGACAGACGCTTTCATGCGTTCCTCCCAGGCAAGCGGCGCGAAGCACCGGCGGCGAGCAGTATAGTCCGCGGGAGGCCGACGTAGAGGCCGACCAGGACGAGCGCGGCCAGCGAGAGCGCGACGGCCTGCATCAGCCACAGGCCCGCGATGCCCCATGGCGCGCCCCAGAATCCTTGGAACGCGACGTGATAGCCGCCGATCACGCCCACGCCCCAGAGCGCGGCCGCGTGGATCACGGTGGGCGCGATCGCACGCCGGTAGGCGCGGAGCACGAAGCTCGTCACCGTTTGCAGCGCGTCGAAGAAGTGGAACGCGGCCAGATACGGGACCAGGGTGAGCGCCGTTGCCACGACGGCGCGATCGCTCGAGTACCGCCGGACGATCGGCCCACGCAGCGTCCACACGAGCAGCACCGTGATCGCGGCGACGAACGCCGCGATTCGCATGCCGGTCAGGGCCGTCTCGCGCGCTCGCCGCGGATCCCCCGCGCCGACCGCCTGCGCGGTCAGCGTCGCGGTGGCCACCGACAGCGAGAGCGGGAGCATGAAACAAAGCGACGCGAGATTGGCGACGACCTGGTGGCCACCCATCACCGTCGTCCCGAGACGCGCGCCCAGCACCGTGATGGCGGTGAACGATGTCGCTTCGAGCCCGTACGAGAGGCTCATCGGGATGCCCAGCTGAAGGATCTCGCGCTGCGCCGCCCACCGCGGCCAGGCCCAGTGAATCGCGAAGCCGCGATAGAACACGCTGCGCCGCATGTAGGCGAAGCCCGCCAAAAATTGTGTCCAGAACACCACGAGGGACGCGATGGCGCCGCCGACCGCGCCCATGCGCGGAAACCCCAGGCCCCCGAGGATGAGCACGTAGCTCAGGCACACCTTCACGGCGAGGCCCGCGAGCTGCAGCGTCATGACGACGTGCGGACGCGAGATCGCGGTATTCGTCGCATAGATCGCGCGAAACATCAGCGCGCCCGGCAGTGCCAGGGCCAGGACGTGGAGATAGCGCGCCACGTGCGGCTCCACCTCCGCGGGAGCGTGCAGCCACGGCAGCCAGAGGCTCGAGCACAACAGCGGGACCATCCCGACGAGGGACAGGCCCAGCGCCATCCACAATCCCTGCACGTGCGTGGCGCCGATTGCGGTGCGACGGCCGCCGCCGAAGTGGTGGGCCACGATCGGATTCAGCGCGTTGGTCGCACCCATGAGCGCCACGAACACCGTCGAGTACACGCTGAGCCCGAGCCCCATGGTCGCGAGATCGACCGACGAGGCATGGCCGTTGAGGATGGTGTCCACCACCGCGAACGCCATCGCGGCGAACTGACCGATGAGAATGGGCCGCGCTTGGCCGACGATTCCGCGGACGACAGAACCCAGCGGCCGCCGGCCTAGCGCAGGGCGCCGCGATGGGAGAAGCGCGTCTCCTGGCTCGTGATGAATTCGAGCAGCGCCGCCTGGCCGCCTTCGGTGACCTTTCGCGCGCGCGCGAAGGCGTCGGCGATGTCCTCGGGCCGCTCGACGCGCTCGCTCCAGCCGCCCATGGCGCGCCCGAGATCGGCGTAGCGCCCGCCGATGTCGCGCGCGCCGTACTTGTCGTGCGAGACGACCAGATGCGGAATCTCGATGGCCATGGCGGAGTTGTTGAGCACCACGGTGAGAATCGGGATGCCGCAGCGCACGGCCGTCTCGAAATCGAGGCCGGTCATGCCGAAGGCCGCATCCCCCATGAAGTTGACGCAGAACTTGTCGGGCGCGGCGAGCTTGGCGCCGATGATGAGGCCGAGCCCCGTGCCGAGCGCGTGCGACTTGCCCCAGCCGAGGTAGCTGCGCGGCGAGACCGCGCGATAGAACGGCAGGAGCTGATCGCGCGGGCTGCCGGAGTCGTGAGTCACGATGGCCTCGCGCGGATTGACGGTGCGCATGAACTCGGCGATGACACGGTAGGGCGTCATCGGCACTTCCTTGGAGCCGAGCGTCAGCGCCCATTCCGCGAGCCATGCCGCGCGCACACGCTCGAGCTCGGCGCGGACGCCGTCGCGTCCGGCGGGGCGGCCGCCGCTCTTGATCGCCTCGACCAGCTGGCGCAAGACCTGTCGCGCGTCGCCCAGCAACGGATAGTCGGCGGCGTAGCTCTTGTTCAGGTCGCGCTCGTCGTTGGTCGCATGGATGAGCGTCTTGCCGGCCGGAATCGTCACCGCCATGCCGTGGCGGGTGAAGCTGCAGCCGACGCCGAGCACCACGTCGGCCTCGCGTAGATAGTGCAGCGTGGGCCCCGTCACGGACGGGCCGCCGGTGCCGAGCGCGAGCGCGTGATCCTCGGGGAACGCGCTCTTGGCTTCCATCGTCGTCATGACGGGAGCCTCGAGGAGCTCGGCCAGCTCCCGCAGATCATCCGACGCTTCGGCGTACAGCACGCCCTGACCCGCGTGGATCACCGGCCGCCGCGCGTCGCGAAGCACGTGGGCCGCCGTCTCGACGTCGCGCACATTGGCGCCCGCCGACGTCACCTTGACCGGCCGGTACGCATCGATCAGCGCGTCGGGCACGTCGTCGTTCAGAATGTCGGCGGGAATCTCGACCATCGCGGGCCCGGGGCGGCCCATACGCATCACGCTGATCGCCCGGCGCATGACGTCCGCGATCTGCGTGCCGACCGCGACGGTCTCGACCGACTTCGTCACCGATGCGTAGGTGCGCGCCGAGCTGAACAGCGGAAACACCTGCGCACGGTCGCGCGGATGTCCGAGCGGCAGCAGCAGCACCGGCGTGGAGTCGGAGTATGCCGTCGCCACGCCCGGGAAGGCGTTCTCCGCGCCCGGACCGTATTGCATGCAAAACGCGGCGAGCGTCTTGCCGTTCTTCACGCGCGCATAGCCGTCGGCGATCCCCACGCCCACGCGTTCCTGCCGGCACAGCACCGGCCGGATCTCGGCCTTCGCCGCGGCGTCGATGAGCGGGGTCGTTGGATACGCGCTCAGGAACTCCGCGCCTTCGATCCGGAGAATGCGCGCGATGGCGTCGACGACTTTCACGGTGGCGCTCCTTGTCGGTTTCTCTCTCTTATCGCCGCGGCTCGGCGACGAACACCGGGATGCGCCGCGTGGTCTTGGTCTGATATTCCTCGTACGGCGGGTACGCCGCGACCGCGAGCTTCCACAACCGCGCGCGCTCCTTGTCGTCCGTGACCTCGCGCGCCCGCATCGGCTGCACGGCGGCGTGGTCGCGAAGCTCGATGCTCGGGTTCGCGCGCAAGTTGTAGACCCACACCGGGTTGCTCGGCGCGCCGCCCACCGAGCCGATCAGCACGTAGTTGGCGCCGTCCTTCACGCGCATCAACGGCGTCTTGCGGATCGCGCCGGTCTTGTTGCCGGTGTGCGTGACGATGACCACCGGCAGGCCGGTGTCGCGCAGCGTGGTGCCTTCCTTGCCGCCGCTCTTCTCGTAAAGCTCGACCTGGTCGCGGACCCACTGCCTGGGGCTCGGTATGTATTCCGGCATCGCTTCCTCCTGTCGAGTGCGTGACGTAGCATAGCCGACCGTGGCGCCCGTCGATACCACCGCGCGTGTTCACCTGAGTGTCGGCGAGGCACGCGCGCTCTCCGAGCGGGCCATGTGCGGCATCGGGTACAAGCCGCACGAGGCTCGCATCCTTGCGGATCACGTCATCGACGCGGCGTTGTGCGGGTACGAGTACTCCGGATTGCCGAAGCTGCTCAACGTGGCCGACGATCCGCACCACCGGGCGGGGCGGCGCCCGATCCGCATCGCGAAGGAAACGAGCGTCTCGGTCCTCTTCGACGGAGGCAACCAGAGCGGGATGCTCGGGATGTACTATGCGACGCGCGCGGCGATCGAGCGGGCGACCGCGCACGGGTTCGCGCTGGTCGGCATCAACGACATCTGGATGAGCGGCCGCAGCGCGTATTACGTCGAGATGGCGGCGCGCGCGGGTCTCATCGCAATCCACACGGTGGCCGCGCCGCCGATGGTGGCGCCGCTCGGAGGCGCCGAGGCGCGTCTGGGCACCAACCCGATCGCCTTCGGCTTTCCGATGGACGGCGATCCGCTGGTCATCGATCTGGGCACCTCCGCCTTCATGGGCACCGATCTGCAGTTCCGCGAGCGCCTTGGCATTCCCCTGCCCGACGGCGTCGCGATCGACGAGCGCGGCCAGCCGACCACCGACGCACACGCGGCGCGCCGCGGCGCGCTGCTGCCGTTCGGCGGGCACAAGGGATATGCGCTCGCGCTCGCGCTGCACGCGCTCGGCGTGAGCGCGCACTATCTCTTCATCGCCTTCAAGCCCGATCTGTTTCTTCCCCTCGACGACTATCGGCGCGCGCTGGCCGCGGAGATCGCCGCCATCAAGGCGACGCCGCGGCAAGACGGCATCGAGGAGATCCGCATTCCGGGCGAGCGCGCGTATCGCGAGCGCGCGCGCCGCACTCGCGACGGCATCGAGATCGATCGTCGCATCCACGACGCGCTGATCCAGCTGGCGGAGGGCACGCAATGACAGAGGCCAAGGGACCGTTGCACGGCGTTCGCGTGATCGATCTCGGTCGTCACCAGGCGGGTCCCCGCTGCGCGCAGGTGCTCGCGCGGCTCGGCGCCGAGGTCATCAAGATCGAGCGCCTGGGCGGCGAGGAGACGCGCTATCACGCGCCCTGGGTGCGCCGGCAGAGCGCGTACTGGGTGCAGTACAACAGCGGCAAGAAGAGCGTCAGCATGGACTTGCGCAAGGAGCCGGGCAAGGCCGTGCTGCGAAAGCTCATCGCCGTGTCGGACGTGCTCGTGCAGAACTTCCGGCCGGGGACGATCGAGGAGATGGGCTTCGGCTACGACGTCATCAAGGCGCTCAATCCGCGCATCATCATGGCCAACGTCTCCGCATATGGGCAATTCGGGCCGTATCGCGATCAGATCGGCTACGACCCCATCGGGCAGACGATGTCCGGCATCGCGATGGTCACCGGCGAGGACGGCATGCCGCCGGTTCGCGCCGGCGTTCCGATCATCGATCGCACCACGGCGCTGCACTCCGCGATCGGCATCCTGGCCGCGCTGCTCGAACGAAACATTTCGGGCGAGGGCCAGAGCATCGACGTCTGTCTCGCAGATTCCGGATACAGCCTGACGGAGATTCCCATCACCGCGTATCACGGCGCCGGAACCAAGCCCAAGCGCGGCGTCTCCGACGCGGCGCCGAGCGGCGTGTACCCGTGCAAGGACGGCTGGGTCTTGATCGCCGCCGGAGATCAGCACCACTGGGCACGCGTGTGCGGAGCACTCGGCAAGACCGAATGGCAGACCGACCCGCGGTTCGGCACGCGCCACGATCGGAGCAAGAACGCGGCCGCCGTGAACCAGGCGATGCGCGAGCTCATGGCCACGATGACGATGAAGGATGCGATCGCGCACTTCACGCGTCACGACGTCGTCGCGGCGCCGGTGAACACCATTCCGCAGGCGGCCGCCGATCCGCATCCATGGGAGCGGCGGGCGATGGTCGAGGTGCCCGACTTCCTGGCGGGCACGATCGCCGTGTCCGGCGATTTCTGGCACTTCAGCCGTACGCCGGCGGTCGTCGCCTCCACGCCGAAGGTTGGCGAGCACAACGAAGAGGTGTTGGCCGGGCTGCTCGGCTACTCCAAAGACGAGATCGCCGACCTGTACGCCAAGGACGTGATCGGCAACTGGGACCACTACGACACCGTTCCGGGGTAAACGGGCGCCGTTCCCGGGGTAAACGCTCGGTCCCGCGGTATATTAAGTTGCTCGTCTCGACGTAGCAGAGTCGCCGCCAGACCATGAACGAATCAATGCGGAAAGCGCCGGGAGTGCAGGCTCGATGAAGTGCCCGCGCTGCCAGCAGGACAACAGCCCTCGGGCACGGTTCTGTGTCGAGTGCGGTACGCCGCTCGCCGTCACGTGCCCGTCATGCGGCGAGTCGCTGCCGGTGGCCGCGAAGTTCTGCCCGGCCTGCGCGCATCCGGTCGCGGCCGCGACGGCGACGCCCGAGACTCCGCGGCATCTCGCCGAGCGCGTGCTCGCATCGCGGGCGTCGCTCGAGGGCGAGCGCAAGTACATCACGGTGTTGTTCGCCGACCTCAAAGGCTCGCTCGAGCTTCTGGCCGACCTGGACGCCGAGGACGCTCGCCGCCTGCTCGATGCGGTCCTCCATCGGATGATCGAAGCCGTCCATCGCTACGACGGTATCGTCAACCAGGTGTTGGGGGACGGCATCATGGCGCTGTTCGGCGCGCCGCTGGCGTTGGAAGACCACGCCGTTCGCGCCTGCTTCGCCGCGTTGGCCATGCGCCAGTCGCTGCGCGCCTATGCCGCCGCACCGGAGAGCCTCGGGAAAGACGTCCGTTTGCGGATCGGTCTGAACTCCGGAGAAGTGGTCGTCCGATCGATCAGCAGTGATCTGCGCATGGACTACTCCGCGATCGGTCAGACGACGCACCTGGCCGCGCGCATGGAACAGATGGCCCCCCCGGACGCGATCTTCATCACGCGCAGTGTGCTTCGGCTGGTCGAAGGCTTCGTCGCCGTTCAGCCCGTCGGTAACGTCAGCGTGAAGGGGTTGAAGAACGCGGTCGACGTCTACGAGCTGACGGGCGCCGGCCATGGCGGCACCCGACTGCAAGCGGCGGCCGCCCGCGGGCTCACGCCGTTCATCGGCCGCGAAGCCGATCTCGAGAAGATCGCGCAGGCCCAGGCCGCCGCCATGCAGGGACGCGGCCAGGTCGTCGCGCTCGTCGGCGAGCCGGGTGTGGGCAAATCGCGCCTGGTCTGGGAAGCCACGACGTCGTCGCGCGTGCGCGGGTGGCTTCTGCTCGAAACGTCCGCGCTCGCCTATACCAAGAGCAATCCGTACCGCGTCGCCGTCAACTGGCTGAGGGGCTATCTGCAGATCGAGCCCGACGACGCCCACCACAAGATGGCCGAAAAGCTCGAGGGCAAGCTGGCCGGACTCGGCAGCGGCCTGCTCGACCTTCTTCCCGCGTTCCAATCGCTCCTCGACATTCCGGTGGCCGACGAAGGCTGGCCCGCGCTCGATGCGATGGTCCGCCGGCAGCGGATCCTGGAGGCGCTGCGTCGGCTGCTGCTGCGCGAGAGCCAGATTCAGCCGCTCTTTCTCGTCATCGAGGATCTGCACTGGATCGACTCGGAGAGCGAGGCGTTCCTGGACAGCTTCGTGGAAGGCCTGGCCGCCGCGCGGATCTGCTTCCTCGTGACGTACCGTCCCGAGTATCGCCACGACTGGAGTCATCACACGTATTTCACGCGGCTGCCCATCAGCACGCTGCCGGCCGCGACGACCGACCAGCTCGCGGCAACGCTCCTAGGCGACGCAGTCGAGCCGATCCGGCTTCGCCTCGTCCAGCTCACCGAAGGCAACCCGCTCTTTCTCGAGGAATGCGTGCGCACGCTCGTCGAGACGGGCCTGCTCGTGGGCCGGCGTGGCGCGTATACCGCCGCCGGCGAAGTCACCGATCTCGAGATCCCGCCCACCGTGCAGGCCGTGCTGTCGGCCCGGATCGACCGCCTGCCGCCGCAGGACAAGAGCTTCCTCCAGATCGCCGCCGTCGTCGGCAAAGACGTCCCCTTGCCGCTCTTGCGCGCCATCGCCGATGAAACGGAAGACGTCGTCCGTGCGAGGCTCGGGCGCCTGCGCGCGGCGGAATTCCTCTACGAAGCCCAGCTGTTTCCCGTCCTGGAATACACCTTCAAGCATGCCCTGACGCACGACGTCGCATACGCGAGCCTTTTGCAGGAGCATCGACGCGCGTTGCACGGGCGAATTCTTTCGGTCATCGAGTCGATGTATGCCGATCGTCTCGCCGAGCACACCGAACGACTGGCCGATCACGCGACCGCCGCCGGCGTCTGGGACAAGGCGGTCGACTATCATCGTCGGGCGGCCGAGCGGGCCATGGCCCGGCCGGCGCACCGCGAAGCCGCGCAGCGCTTCGATCGTGCCCTGGACGCCATCGCGCATATGGCGGAGACGCACGAGACCCTCGAAAAATCCGCGGATCTCCGCATCGACGCGCGCAAGGCGCTGTTTCCGCTCGGGCAATACGCGCGCGGCCTCGAGCGTCTTCGTGAGGCCGAGGTCATCGCGGAGAAACTCGGCGATCGGCAGCGACTGGCGCGCATCGCCGCCGCGATGATGGCGACGTTCTGGTGGATGGGCCGGTACGATCTGTCGCTGGAAGCCGGGACGCGCGCGCTGTCCGCGGCGCAAGGCGCCGGCGACGTCGCGCTGCAGGTCGAAGTGACGTTTCGCGTCGCCCAGAGCCACCAGGGACTTGGTGATTACCGGAAAGCCATCGAGTTCTACCAGCGCAACGTGGACCTGATCGGCCCCGCACGGCGTTTCGAGCGGTTCGGGCTCGCGATCGTGCCCGCGATCTTCTGCGAGAGTTATCTCATCTGGTGCCTGGCCGAGCTCGGCGATTTCAAGACTGGAGCGGCCCGTGGCCTGGCGGTGCTCAGCGCCGCGCGCGAAGCCAATCACCCGTACAGCCTCATCACGACGAATTACTGCACGGGTCGACACGAGCTCATCAAGGGCGAGCTGTCGACGGCGCTCCCGCGGCTCGAGCAGGCGTTCGAGCTGACGCGAGTCTACGAGTATCCGGTGTGGTTTCCCGGCACCGCCTCGGCGCTCGGGTACGCGTACTTCCTCGCCGGCCGCCACGCGGAGGGTTTGTCGCTGTTGGAGCAGGCCGTCGAGCGTGCCGGTCTGCTGGCGCAGACCTTCGCCCATGCGCTCCGTCTGGTGTTCCTGGCCGACGCGCTGCGGGCGCTGGGACGACGCGACGCGGCCCAGGAACGGGCCCTGGAAGCGCTCGAGGTGGCTCGAACACATCAGGAGACGGGATCCGTCGCCTACGCGTTGCGCACGCTTGGGGACGTGTACGCGAAGCACGACGCTGATCGCGCGCGGGCCTATTTCGAGGAGGCCGCGCGGATCGCCGCGCGGCTCGGCATGCGTCCGCTCGAGGCCCATTGCCATTTCGGGCTCGGCGAGCTGTTCAAGCGCCGCGGCGAATTCGCCGCGGCGACCGAGAAGCTCGGCGCCGCCATCGCGCTGTACGCCGGTCTCGAGATGGGGTCGTGGCGCGAGCGTGCCGAGTCCGCGCTCGGGTCGCGCTGAGCCTCTCCGCGGTCAGCCCGCCATGCGCGTCTCGGCCGCGCTCCGTCCCAATTCCGCTATCCCGGCGCTCGCCTGGATGGTGGAGCTCACGCCAGAGCGCATCGTCTTCGAGTACGGGACGGGAGTCGAGGCGGATGAGCACCATCTCGTCGAAGGTGCGTGGAGCGGCGAGTTCCCAAGCGGAGACTTTCCCGAAGCGCTGACGTTTGCGGGAACGGGCGTCAAGGTCGTCGGAACCGACCTCGTGTTCGCCACGCCGACGACGACGCTTCATCCGCTCTACTTCCACCGTACGCGCGCGCGCTGCTTCGGCTCGAACTCGCTGCCCTTCTTGCTGGCGCGCGCGGGAGAAAACATCGATCCACGCTATCCGCACTACCAGTTCGACTTGATGTCGGTGATGTATGGGCTCCGACGGTATCGCCGGCAGATTCCGACTCGCAGCGGTACACCCGTCCTCGTCGCTCACCACTGCAACGTCCGCGTCGACCGGGACGCGCGGCTGATCTGGACGCCCAAAGCGGTACCCGCGGCGTTTGCCGACTACGCGGCCTACGCCGGGTTTCTGACCTCCGAAGTCGCCGCCGTCACGACGAACGCGCAGCACGGCGATCGGCGGATCCGGTATCAGCCGCTCACGACCGTGTCGTCCGGATACGACTCCCCGGCCTGCGCGGTACTCGCGCGCGCCGCGGGGTGCCGTCAGGCGGTGACGTTCGTCCGCGCGCGGTCCGACTACGGGTCTCAGGACGACCGCGGCAGCGCCATTGCCGACACGCTCGGGCTCACGGTGACGGAGCACGACGCTGCCGACTATCGTGCGATGCCGTCCGGACTCCTCGCGGAATTTCTCGTGACCGGGATGGGCAGCGACGACGCCATTTTCGCCGCGCTCGAGCCGCAGCTGCGTGGGCGACTTCTCTATACCGGATTTCACGGCGACAAGGTCTGGGCGCGCATCAACAACACGGTGGGCCCCGACATCGTCCGCGGCGACGCCTCGGGCGCCTCGATGGCCGAATTCCGGCTGCGAGTGGGGTTCGTGAATCTCTCGATCCCGTTCATCGGCTGCGTGCAGCACCCGGCGATTCACGCCATCTCGAATTCCGATGAGCTGCGCCCGTGGGCGCTCGACAACGAGTATGACCGTCCGATCCCGCGGCGACTCGTGGAAGAGGCCGGCGTCCCTCGCGAGCTCTTCGGTCAGCGCAAAAAGGCCGCGGCCCTTCCGTTGGTGTACGTGCACCAGGACGATTCCGCCCTGGCCGATGTCCTGTCCCCTCAGGCCCTGGCCGAGTTCACGGACTTCATCCACGACACGCCGCTCTTCGCCGGGTGGCGAGACCGAGCGGAGCATCTCGCGATGCGATCGCTTCAGAAGCTCAATCCGAGACTCGCCCGGCTACCCGCGATCTGGCGACTGGCCCACTGGCTCGTCGAGCACAACGCCTTCGACAAGCATTTCAAGAAGCGCACATCACACGTCTACCTGTTCGCGTGGGCCATGTCCCAGATCCGCGCGAGGTACGCCCCCAGGGCATAGCGCGCAGCACGCCACCCACCCGGCGTCACCGATGCTCGCGACTGTCTCATCCGCGCACACAGTGACGGACACATTGTCGTAACGCTGAAACGCCAGGAGCGCGCGACCGTGGCGCGCCACCATCGAGCAGTACCGCTTGACGTGCGAGGTAGATTGAAGCCGCGGCTGGACAGCTGAACACTCTCTTCGTCGGCCTCCCCCCTGCACTCGTCGAGGCTGTTGAACGTCGGCTGGCATTGCCGTTGGATTATGCTTCCGCTGTTCGTCCGAACGAAGGGCCGGGTCGTCGCGCGTCTGATAGCGGGGCTGCGCTGGCGTGCCCTGCCGTACGTCGACGCGCTCGAGAGGTGGTTCGAGCAGCGCGCCCCGCTCTCCGTCGTCCTCGGACGCCGCTTCCGCCGCGTGCACGGCCGGCGGCTCGACTGGCGCCATCCACGACTCTTCAGCGAGAAACTCTACTGGATCATGCGGTACGCGCGCGACCCGATCATGACGCAGCTGGCCGACAAGTACGCGGTCCGCGACTTCGTGGCCGCGCGCGTCGGGTCCATGTACCTCAACGAGCTCTACGCGGTCTGGAATCGTGCCGACGACATCGACTTCGATGCCCTGCCGACGACGTTCGCCCTCAAGCCCACGCACGCGTCGGGGATGGTGCTGTTCCGTCGCGAGGGCTCGGCCTTGTTCGAACGCGGGACGCGCGAGACGATCGCGCGCTGGCTTCGGGTCAACCATGGCCTGCGCACGCGCGAGTGGGCATACGTCGGCATCCCGCCGCGGATCATTGCCGAGAACCTGCTCGATAATGACGGCCGCGACCTCTACGACTACAAGTTCTTCTGCTTCGGCGGCGAGCCCTTGCTGATCCAGTTCGACGCCGACCGGTTCGCGGCCACCGGGCACCGCCGAGAGTTGTTTACGCCTCGGTGGGAGCGCACCGGGTACCGCCTGCTCTACCCGCCACCCGAGCGCGAGCCGGAGCGTCCGAAAACCCTGGACGAGATGCTGTACGTCGCGCGGCGGCTCTCACGCGGCTTCGCGTTCGTGCGGGTCGACCTTTACTCGATCAGCGGCCGCGTCGTGTTCGGCGAAATGACCTGGTATCCGGAGGGCGGGTGGGGACGGTTCGAGCCGGCCGAGGCCGAGACCGCACTGGGTGCGGCGCTCCAGCTCCCGCGCCGCGGCGAGATCACACACCGCCCTGTGTCGCGCGCGACCGCGCGCTAGACCGTAGCCGATCGGCGGCAGAGACAAGAGCGTTACGAGCCAAGCGTCACCGACCGGCCGGTCGCCGAGGCGCGCTCGATCGCATCGATCAGCGTGTGGCGCTTCACGGCCAGGTCGAAGTCGACGTCGAACGACTTTCCACCGCGCAGCGCGCTCGCCGCGCGCGCGTACGTCTGCGCGACGTTGTAAGGCTGACCGGCCGGCGTCCCCTTCGGCGCAAACGTGTAACTGTCGGGCACCGGCATGACGGCCATGGGCTCCTTGCCACGGCCCGCGTGCATCTGGTTTGGTCCCTGGCTCAGCGCGCCGCTCGCGCGGATGACGATGGCGCCGTCTCGCCCGTAGATCTCCAATCGATTGCCGCTCGGATTCGACGGAGCGGTCGTCACGCTGATCGACACTTCGGCGCCGCTGACCATGCGGCCGACGACGTTGATGCTGTCCGGCGAATCGACGGCAACCGGCGTGCCCTCCAGCGTGCGCCATTCTGGAACTCGCGTCGACACGCGCGCCGCGACTTCGGCGAACTCGCCGAGCACGGCGCACAGCGAGTCGATCGCGTGCCCGCCCGTGATGGTCAGCACGTTGGCGCCGTTGGCGCGAACGCCCTGCCAGATGCGGCCGGGGCCGCGCTGATGCACGGCCGGCGCGACGGTGATCAGGCTCGCCGTCAGCACCTCGCCGATGTACCCCTGCTGGATCAGATCGCGCGCATACAGGAGCGTCGGGTCGCTCCGGCCCTGCAGGCCGACGATCGTCGGGAGCCCGCGCTGGCGAGCGAGCCCGGCCATCTCTTCCGCCTCGGCGAGGGTCTTGCCGAGCGGCCACTCGCAGAACACCGCCTTGCCGGCCTGCAGGCCGGCCACGATGAGCTCGCGATGCCCGGGGACTCGCACGCAGACGACGATGAGGTCGACGTCCGGATCGGATGCCATGTCGCTGAACCGGTGGAACGCGCGCGCGGCCCCGAACGCCGCCGCCGACGCCTTCGCGGTGTCCGGGTGCGCGGTGCACACGGCGTTCAGTTCATAGGCGGGCAGCGCTTTCAGGGCGGGAACGTGCGCATTCGCGCCCCACCCGCTGCCGCCTTGAGTCACGGTCGCCCCCACGATTCCGACGCGGATCTTGTCTGCCATCTGCCGTCCTCCCTGAAGCCGTCCTGCCTGGCGCCGACAGGGTACAAGACGAGCGCGCGCTTGACACCCCGGCGGCGCGAGCGGAACATCGCCGGCACGAGCGAGCCATGCGGCAGATTGCCGATGACAAGCGGTTGCCACCCGACGTCGACGCGCAGCCCGTGGTGCAGGCCGCGGCCGCGCTGCAGTCCGTCATCCGCAAATTTCACGACGACCTCGAGCGCGAGCAGCGCTTGCCGAAAGCTCTGGTCGAGCAGCTTCATGCCTGCGGGTTCTACCGAATCGTGCGGCCGCGGGAGCTCGGCGGCCTGCAGGCCGACCCGCTGACCTATCTGCGCGTGATCGAGCTCTTGTCGGAGGGCGCGGGCTCCGTCGGCTGGAACGTCTGCAACAACAACATCGCGCAGCTCGTCAGCCTCGGTTTGCCGGACGAAGGCGTGCAGGAGATCTTCGGGCACGCGCGCGACGTCGCGATCGCCGGCACCGCCGTGCAGGGCGGCGGACGCGCCGTGCCCGTCGACGGCGGGTATCGGGTCACCGGGCGCTGGCCTTTCGGCACCGGCTGTCAGGAGAGCGGCTGGATGCTCGGCAGCTTTCAGATTCTCGACGACGGCCAGCCCCGTCCCAGCCCGGATGGCAGCTCGATCTACTGGCGCGGCGTCTTCGCGCGCTCCGAAGCGCAGATCGTCGAGGGGAGCTGGGACGTTTCCGGGCTCCGCGCGACCGGCAGCTTCGACTGGACGGTCGACGACGTGTTCCTGCCGGAGCGGCGAACGATGGTCCACGCCGGCGTCCCGCTCGACAACCAGTGGAGCCGCTGGCCGGGAATCTCGTATGCGCTGCCCGCGCAGGCCTGGGTCGGGCCTCATCACAGCGCGGTCATCACCGGAATCGCGCGCGCCGGCATCGACGCGCTGATCGAGCTCGCCGTGGAGAAGACGCCGCGCGGCCGGACCGCCCGGCTTTGCGACAATCCGCAAGTGCAGGACGCGATCGGGCGAGCCGACGCGATGCTGAACGCCGGTCGCGCCTACCGCACCGAGACGATCACGGAGCTCTGGAACACGGTCGCGGCTGGCGAAGAGACCACGCTCGAGCAGCGCGCGCGCTGCCGGCTGGCCGCGGTGCACGCCGCCGAGACCGCGCGCGAGGCGATGGACTTGATGTACCGCCACGGCGGCAGCACGTCGTACCGCCGTGAGAGCCGCCTGGCCGAGTGCTGGCGGGATCTGCAGGTGGTCGGGCAGGCGGTGACGCTGATGCCGGAGTGGTACCCGCTGGGTGGCCGCGTGTTCCTCAACATGGACCCGGGCCCGCGGCTGCGCTGACCAACCAGGAGGAAGCTATGCCGTTCTACGAGCGTGGTAACGTCCGCATCCACTATCAGGAAGTCGGCTCCGGCTTCCCCTTGCTGCTGATCCCCGGCGGCGGTCTCAACTCCTCGATCTCGTTCTGGGCGCGGGCGGCGTTCAACCCGATGGAGGAGTTCAAGGACGACTTCCGGTGCATCACGATGGATCTGCGTAACGGCAACGACGGCCTTTCCACCGGCCCCTTGGAGATTGACAAGCCGTGGGACGCCTACGCGGACGACCAGCTCGGCCTGATGGACCACCTCGGCATCGACGAGTTCCTCGTCCTGGGCAATTGCATCGGTGGGCCGTTCATTCTCAAGCTGATCCAGCGCGCGCCCGATCGCGTGGTGGCCGCCGTGCTGAGTCAGCCGAGCGGACATCGCCCGGAAGATCCCGACATCTTCTGGAACAACAACACGACGAACTGGGGACCCGCGCTGTGCGCGCGCCGGCCCGACATCACGATGCCCATGATCGAGCGCTTCCTGCACAACATGTATCGCTCGCCGGCGGACTTCGTCTTCACGGTGACGCGCGACTTCGTCCGCACGATCCAGACACCGCTGCTCGTGCTGCCGGACGACATTCCGCCGCATCCGATCGCCATCTCGCGCGAAATCGTGGAGCTGGCGCCGAAGGCCGAGGCGTCGATCTACCCGTGGAAGGAGTCCAAGGACACGATCCGGAAGGTCATGGACCACGTCCGGACGTTCCTGAAAGCGCACGAGCCCGTGGCGTCACGCTGAGCCGGCGCCACCCTCCCGCTGCTTGCGCAGGAAGTCCTGCAGGTCCTGCATGAGCTTCTCGGAGTCGAGCTCGGCGTCGGGCAGCGGCTGCCGCTCCTCGCCGGCCGCGGCATCGTACTGCTGCTCGAGCCGGCGGACGTGCTCGCGCGTCGCACGGTCCTTCGCCACCGCGCGGTCCACCTGCGTGCGGAAATCGCGAGACGCCTCGGCGAACTGCGACATGTCCAGGCTGAGGTGCAGCAGGCGCGCCAGATAGCCGACCAGCGCCTCGACGGCCGCGGGATTCTCGGCGTCCGGCAGATAGTGCGGCGCCTGTCCCATGAACCCGACGTGGTGTATGTCGCGTCGTCCGGCGGCATCGAGGACGACTGACGAGATGCCGGTCGGCCCTTCGTACGTCGGCACTTGATAGATGCCCCACGCTTCGAGGACCTCGCGCACCGAAGACTCCGTGCAGCGGCCCGTCACGCGAATCGGCCGCGTGTGCGGCGCGCTCGCGAGAAGCGCGCCGACCGACACGATGCGCCGCACCCCGCAGCGCTCGGCCACATCGAGGAACGCCTTCGTGTAGGTGCGCCATCGCTGGTGGGGCTCGGGTCCGCAGAAGAGCAGCAGGCCGTCCGCTCCATCCTGAGGGCGCCACGCGAAGAACTCGCTGCGCGGCCAGTGAATCTCGCGCTCGCCGTCGGGCTTGAGCCGCACCTCGGGGCGCTCCTGCGTCAGCACGAAAAACTCTTCCGGGTCGATCGAGGCCAGCCGCTCGGCGTCGAGATCACGGATCAGGTGTTGCACGGCGCCGGTCGCGGCGCGGCCCGCATCGATCCATCCGCCGAAGGCCATGACCAGCGTCGTGAGGCCGGCCCGCGGCTCGACATCGAACGTGACGTGGTCCATCTAGGCGTCGCCCGGCACTTCGGCGAGCAGACGGCCGAAGCCCACGATCCGGTCGGTACGGTCGAACGCGCGCAGCATCGCCCAGAACGACGCCTGATTCGTCGTCACCACCGGCGTTCCGAACTCTCGCTCCCACGCGGCGATCGACGGCATCGTCGGAAAGTTTCCCCCGGGCACCACGAAGGCATCGATCTCCGGCCGCTGGATGCGCGCGAAGGTGTCGCGCGCGTTCTGCGGTCCGAGCTTCCCGATCGCATACGCGTCGGTCGCGCCGAATCCCTCGAGCGCGATCGTCTCGAGCCCGTGCTTGTCCTTGAAGTACCGCGCCGCGCGCTCGTTGACGGCATCCGAGTAGGGCGACACGATCGCGATGCGCCGCGCCTTCAGCGCGCGCGCCGCCCGGCCGACCGCCTGCGCCGACGTGATGGCGGGGACCCCCGCGCCGGCGCTCATCCGCTTCGTGACCACGTCGTCGTAGTCGTCGGCGAAGAGACTCGCGGAGGTTTGGGCCAGGATCATCAGCTCGACCTTGGCCGTGCCCAGCAAGCGCGACTGATAGTCGATGTCCTCGTCCCGGCTCGGCGAGAAGCCGCCGCCGCTCGACAGGAGGCGCCCGAAATGCGCCTGGTAGCTCGCCGGCAGGAGCCGGCTCTCGATCTCGACCGTGGTGTTGGTCGAGGGAATCAGCACGCCGAAATGTCGGGTCATGGCCACAACCATACCTCGCTCTTCAAGGCGAGGTATGATCCCGCTCTGACAGGAGGCCGCTCATGAGCGAAGTCGATGGCGCAACCCTGGTGGCACGTAGCCTCAAGAAGCAGGGCGTGGAGTTCATGTTCGGGATCGTCGGGTTCCCGGTGGGCCCGATCGCGGTGGCCGCGCAGAAGGAAGGCATCACGTACGTCGGGATGCGCAACGAGCAATCTGCCTCGTATGCCGCACAGGCCGTCGGCTATCTGACCGGTCGCCCCGGCGCCTGCCTGGTCGTGTCCGGCCCCGGCGTCGTCCACGCCCTCGCCGGCCTCGCGAACGCTCAGCAGAACCGCTGGCCGATGGTCCTCATCGGCGGCGCATCGGAGTCGTGGCGCAACGGCATGGGCGCGTTCCAGGAAGAGCGCCAGGTGCTCATCGCGACGCCGTTCTGCAAGTTCGCGCACGCCGTCGAGCACGTCCACCGCATCCCGTTCTACGTGGAGATGGCGGTGCGCAACTCGATCTACGGCGCGCCCGGCGCGAGCTATCTCGACATGCCGGACGACATCATCACCGGCAAGATCGACGAGTCCAGGGTCGAGGAGCCGCCGCGCTGCCCCGATCCGCCGCGCACGCAGGCGATGCCCGCGGACGTCGAGCGCGCGCTCGACGTTCTACGCGCCGCCGAACGGCCGCTCGTGATCATCGGCAAGGGCATGGCCTATTCGCGCGCCGAGAACGAGGTGCGCGCCTTCATCGAGCGCACGAAGGTGCCGTTCCTCGCCTCCCCGATGGGCAAGGGCGTGATGCCCGACAGCCATCCGCTCTCGGTCGGCGCGGCGCGCAGCCACGCGCTGCAAAACGCCGACGTCATCTTCCTGATGGGCGCGCGGCTGAACTGGATCATGCACTTCGGTCTGCCGCCGCGCTTCAACAAGAACGTGCGCATCGTGCAGCTCGACATCGCGCCGGAATCGATCGGCCAGAACGCGCCGACAGAGGTCGGGCTGGTCGGCGACGGCAAGGCGATCGTCGCGCAGATCAACGACTCGCTGCAGAAGCGCGAGTGGGTGTTCCCCAAGGACTCGCCGTGGCACGCCGCGATCGCCGAGAAGGCGGCGGCCAACGCCGCGCAGATCGCGCCGCAGCTCGCCGACGACCAGGCGCCGGCCAACTATTACCGCGCGCTCAAGGACGTGGCCGCGTGGACGCCGGACGACGCGATCATCATCGGCGAGGGCGCCAGCACGATGGACATCGGCCGCACGCAGCTGTTCAACTCGCGGCCACGCCACCGGCTCGATGCCGGCAGCTACGGCACGATGGGCATCGGCATGGGCTTCGTGATTGCCGCCGCGGTGGTGCATCGCGACAAGCCGATCATCTCGGTCTCGGGTGACTCGGCCATCGGCTTCTCCGGCATGGAGATGGAGACCGTCTGTCGCTATCAGCTGCCGGTGAAGATCGTCGTGTTCAACAACGGCGGCATCGGCCCCGGCCACGCCAAGCATCCCGAGAATCCGCTGCAGAACCTGAAGCCGAACGCGCTGATCTACGGCGCGCGCTACGACCGGATGATGGAGGCCTTCGGGGGCAAGGGCTGGTTCGTCGAGAATCCGAAGGATCTCAAGAACGCGCTCGAGCAGGCGATGGCGCATCCGGGTCCGGCGCTGGTCAACGTGATGATCTCGCAGGAGTCGGTGCGCAAGCCGCAGCAGTTCAAGTGGCACAGCTGAGCCGCTGAGGCGTCACGGCACGGGGCCGCTCGGCGAGCGCGGCTCCGTGCCGCGGTGGCGCATTCATCGCGCCTCGATTCCAGTCGTATACCCGGCAATGACGAACCGGCCCGGACCCGACGTGCTCGGGCGGCCCAGCACCGTCATACGAAATGTCTGTCCCGGCTTGCCGAGACTGTGCTGCCGCCCGGCCATCGTGACCGGGGCGCTCGACGTGACGCTGTTGACGAAGAACGTGGTGAACTGGTTCGTGACCGTGTCGAGAATCACCTGATGCCGCAGCGTCGACACCATCGCCGGCGTCCCACTCCGAAATGACTCCGGAGTCCCGAAGTCGGCGCCGGGCTTGTCGCGAACATAGATCGTCATCGTTCCCTCGCGATTCACGATACGCAGCGGGCCGTGGCTGATCACGCGCAGCGTGCTCGTGTCACTGTAGAACGTGAGCAGAGCCGTGGTCTCGTTCGCCGGGCTCGCGGCAAAGATGCCCGCGATGCCGGGGAGGGAGCTGATATAGCCGTACTGCGCGGACGACGAGCCGTTGTTGAGCACCGCCCCGATCAGCTCCATGGTCCGATCGCCCTCTCCGCCTCCGGGTGCATCCGGAGACGCAGGACTGACGAGCATGACGAGCACGACGATCGTCATGAGCGTGCTTTGAAGCGCGGTCCATGGCATGGTGAGCCTCCTTCGGCGCGACGGTACGGCCGAGCCGCGGCGGGCGTCCTGCACCGGTGCTGAAGAGAAATCCTGAAGAAATTCTGAGGGTGCCGATGAGCTACGCGCGCGCCTACTCGGGCCTGGCCGATTCGTATACGACGCTCGGCTACCTCAGCCATCTCGCGCCGCGCGAGGTGTTTCCCAGAGCGAACGAAGCAGCGACGCGAGCGCTTCGACTCGACGCCACTCTCACCGAGCCTCACACGTCGCTCGCGTATGTGCGCTTCTACCACGATTGGGACTGGACGGCCGCCGAGGCGGAGTTCAGGCGTGCGCTCACGCTCAATCCCAACTACCCGACGGCGCATCAGTGGTACGCCGTCTATCTCACGGCGATGGGCCGGTTCGAGGAGGCCCAGGCGGCCATCGGGAAGGCGCACGCACTCGATCCGACCTCGCTGACCATCAACACGGACGTCGGCTTCGTCCTGTACTACAGCCGCCAGTACGATGCGGCCATCCGGCAGCTGCAGATGGTCATCGAGATGAACGCGGACTTCCCGCTGGCTCATTTCTGGCTCGGACGGACGTATCAACAGACGCGAAGGTACGACGATGCCGTCGCCGAGTTCCGTGGAATCGCGGCGGCGCTGCATGGGTGGCCGGTGGTGACCGCGGCGCTCGGTCATGTCCAGGGCGTGTCGGGCCATACGCGCGACGCGCTCGAAACCCTCGATGCGTTGTCGCGTCTCGCGAAGGAGCGCTATGTCACCCCGTACGGCGTGGCCCTCGTCCATGCGGGACTCGGCGACACGGATGAGGCGCTCACCTGGTTGGCTCGGGCGCTCGCCGATCGCTCGCACTGGCTCGTCTGGCTGAAGCTCGATCCACGGCTCGATGCCCTGCCCTCCGACGACCGGTTCGTGGACCTTGTGCGCGCCCTCGGTCCTCAATGATGGCTTGCCGATCGAGCGCGTCGCCGGCATTCGATTTACAATGCGCGTCCATGACGTGGCTGCCTGAGAAAACACGAAAGGATTAGCGTCATGCTCATCATCGATGCGCAGGTGCATGCCTACGAACGCGATCATCCCGGCCGGCCGTGGGCCGCGGTGCTGACGGGCCCGCCGCAGGTGACGGGCGACGACATGGTGGCGGCGATGGATCGCGCCGGCGTCGATGGGGCGCTCCTCGTCTCGCCATTCACGATGTACCGCTACGACGCAAGCTATGCGATCGAGGTGCGCAACAAATATCCCGGCCGGTTCGGATTGATCAAGCCGGTCAATCCCTCCGATCCCACCGTCGTCGACACGATCGCCGCCTGGGCCAGCACACCGGGCACGGTCGGCATCCGCATCATGATGAACCGCGACGTCTCCGAGGACGCCGCCGATCCGGGGATCAACCGCGTGCTGGCCGCGGGCGCGCGGCACGGCCTGCCGGTGAACATCCTGTGCTGGGGCCGCCTGGAGCAGGTGCGGGCCCTGGCGGCGCGCAACCCGGACACGTCGATCGTCATCGACCATCTCGGCCTGCAACAGCCGTTCGAGCCGCCGCCGCCGGAGCGACCATTCGCCGATCTGGCGGACGTGCTGAAGGTCGCCGGCCAACCGAACGTCGCGATCAAGATCACCGGCGCCTGCACGCTCTCGCGCGAGGCCTATCCCTACAAGGACATCTGGGATCCACTCGCGCGAATCTTCGACGCCTTTGGCATCGAGCGCTGCATGTGGGGCACCGACTGGACGCGCGCGGTCAAGCTGCTGACGTACCAGCAGGGCGTCGATGCGTTCCGCAACACCGACCGCCTGTCCGAGAACGACAAGCGCACGCTGATGGGAGGCACGCTGCAGCGCGTGTACAAGTGGTCCCCGAAGCAAGGCTGACACCACCTGGAGCGAACGAGACGACCGGAGACCAACCATGCGAACCCTGATCATTCTGCTGACGTCGGTTGTTCTGCTTTCACCCCTCACCGCCTATGCCCAGGACAACCGTGCGACGCTCGAGACCGTCGAGAAGGCGCTCGGCGCCACGGGCTTGAAGTCGATCGAGATCCAGGGCGGCGGTACGTTCTTGTGGGCGGGGCAGAGTTACACCGCGGGCCAGGCGTACCCGCAGTTCAACGTGCGGAGCTTCACGCGCACGATCAACTACGACACGGCCTCGCTCCGGGACGAAATGGTTCGCACGCGGACGCTGGAGCCGCCCAAGGGCGGCGGCCCGTACGTGCGCGGTGAGCACAAGGCGATCGCCGTCCTCAGCGGCGAGTACGCCTGGAACGTGACCGGCGACACGGCGGCGTCGGCGCCGGTCGCTCTCACGGAGCGCCAGTTCCAGCTCTGGTCGACGCCGCACGGCATCGTCAAGGCTGCGATGACCGGCAAGGGCTCCGTGCAGGGCCGCACGATCGTCTTCGCGGTCCCCGGCAGCTTCAAGGCGACCGCGACGCTCGACGCTGCCAACATGATCGAGCGGGTCGACGGCACGGTGGCGAATCCCGTGCTCGGCGACATGCCCATCACCGTGAGCTACTCCGACTATCGCGACTTCGGCGGGGTGAAGTTCCCGACGCGGATCCGACAGATCGTCGGCGGTTTTCCGGTCCTGGAGCTGACGGTGACGGAGGTCAAGCCCAACGCCACCGCCGACATCACGGTCCCGGACGCCGTGAAGCAGGCCGGCAACCCCTACGCGAAGGTCACGAGTCAGAAGGCCGCCGAGGGAGTGTGGTACCTGACCGGCGGCACCCATCACAGCGTGGTGATCGAGATGAAGGACCACCTGATCGTCGTCGAGGGACCGCTGAACGACGATCGCGCGCTCGCCGTGATCAATGAAACTCGCTCGCTCGTACCGAACAAGCCGATCAAGTACCTCATCGTCAGCCATCACCACTTCGACCACTCGGGTGGCGTGCGCGCGTTCGCGGGCGAAGGCGCCACGCTGATCATCCACGACGCCAGTCGCGCGTACCTCGAGAAGGTCGTGGCGTCGCCGGCGACTGTGAGTCCGGATCACCTCGCGAAGTCCGGCAAGAAGGCCACGGTGGAGGGCGTGCGCGATCGCCGCGTGCTCACCGACGGAGCGCGGACGGTGGAGATCCGGCAGATCGCCGGCATCCAGCACGCCGATGACATGCTGATGGTCTATCTGCCGAAGGAGAAGTTCCTGATCGAAGCGGACGCGTATACGCCGCCGGCGCCGAACGCGGCGCCGATGAGCCCACCGAGCCCGTTCAACGTCAGTCTCGTGGAGAACCTCAAGCAGCAGGGACTCGTGGTCGACCAGATCCTTCCGCTGCACGGCCGCATGGTTCCGCTCGCGGAGCTGCAGAAGGCGGCCGGCGTCACACCCTGAGCGCTCGAGCCGGGGGGCTTCGGCCCCCCGGTCGTCGGACGACGAGGCCGCGCATGAACTGGCTGGTGAAGGAAGAGCCGACCCACTACGGGTGGGACGAGTTCGTGAAAGACAAGAAGGCGGTCTGGAGCGGCGTGAGAAACGCGCTGGCGCAGCGGCACCTTCGCGCCATCGCCAAGGGCAACCGCATCTTCTACTACCACACCGGCGACGAGAAGGCGGTGGTCGGGATCGCGAAGGCGCTGTCCGGCCCCTATCCCGATCCCGAAGACTCGAGCGGCAAGTACGTGGCCGTCGACATCGCGCCGCTCACGCGGCTGCCGCGCCCGGTCACGCTCGCCGAGATCAAGGCCGACGCGAGCTTCAAGGACTTTGCGCTGGTCCGCATCGCGCGGCTGTCGGTGATGCCGGTCACCGATGCTCAGTGGACGCGGATCGAGCGCATGGCGGCGAAGGCCCGCTAGCTCACCACGCCTTCACGCTTCAACCCGGCAACGTCGTCGGCGCCGAGGCCGAGCCAGGCGCTCAGCACGTCGGCGTTGTGCTGACCCAGCAGCGGCGAGGCCTTCACGCGCGGAGGTTGGCCGTCGACGCGCACGGGCCACGCCGGCATCTTGAACGGGCCGTTCGGGTGGTCCATCACCTGCATGATCCCGCGCTTCTCGAAGCTCGGATCGTTTTGCAGCTCCATCGTGTCGAAGACGGCGCCGGCCGGCACCCCGACGCCGCTGACCAGCGTCATGGCCTCTTCCTTCGTGTGCTTGCGCGTCCACTCGGTGATGACCGCCTCCACCTCGGCTTCGTGCTGCACACGCGCCTCGCCGGTGGCAAAACGCGGATCCTCGATCAGCTCGGGCCGTCCGATCAGCTTCATCAGCCGCGCCCAGTGCTCCGGATTGGCGCGGCTCGTCATGATGTAGATCCAGTCGTTGGAGCCGTAGGGCTTGCACTGAAACAGCCCTGACGGCGCGTTGGTGCCGATGACAGACTTCGCGCCGCGACGCTGCGCGGCTTTGCCCGTGCGCGCCTGAGCCGCGAAGCACGTGCGCATGTAGTGCAGCATCGCGTCCTGCATCGCCACGTGGAGCCGCCGTCCCCTCCCGGTCCGCTGGCGCTCGTGCAGCGCGCCGAGAATGGTGATGGCCATCAGCATCCCCGTGCCGGTGTCGCCGAAGCTCGGACCGGGCTTGATGGGCGGCCGATCGGGCTCGCCGGTCACGCTCATCATGCCGCCGGCGGCCTGCGCGATCATGTCGAAGGCGAGCCCCTTTTCGTACTTGCTGCCGGTGCCGAATCCCTGGATCGAGCAGTAGATGAGGCGAGGATTGAGCTTGCGGACCTCGTCGTAGCCGAGCCCCAGGCGCTCGATCGTTCCCGGCGCCATGTTCTCGACGGTGACGTCGGCTTTCTCGAGCATCTGCTTGACGAGCTGCAGGCCGCGCGGGGACTTGAGGTCGATCGTCACGGACTTCTTGTTGGCGTTGAACATGTGGAAGTACCACGGGTCGTCCGGCGCCTTGCCCGGCAGAACCCGGCGAGCGGGATCGCCCGTCTTCGGGTTCTCGATCTTGACCACCTCCGCGCCGAGCCAGGCCAGCGCCTCGGTGCACGAGGGTCCCGCCTCGAACTGGGTGAAGTCGACGACGCGGATGCCGGCGAGAAACTCGAGGTCCTGGCAGCTGTCGCTCATCGCGCCCTCCGGTTGTGAGCGAGTATAGTCCACCTCGCAGGAGGCTCCCATGGCGACCATTCCGAGAGACGACACGCGCTGGGTAGGAACCTGGACCGCCGCGCCCGCGCCCGCGGAGGGCGCCGCCTTCGCAAACCACACGCTGCGCATGATGCCGCGGGTCAGTCTCGGGGGCAGCCGGCTGCGCGTGCGCATCTCGAACGCGTACGGCATTCGGCCGCTGTCCATCGGCGCGGCGACGGTCGGCTTGCGCGCCGCGGGCCCGGCGCTCGTGCCGGGCTCGAGCCGTCGGCTGACCTTCGGCGGCGAGAGCAGCGCCACGATCGCCGCCGGCGCGCTGATCGTCAGCGATCCCGTCGAGCTGGCGGTGGCGCCGCTATCGGATCTGGCCGTCAGCGTGCACCTGCCGGACGATCTGCCCATCAGCTTCGGCATCACGGGGCGCTACGCGCGGCAGACGAACTACGTATCGCCGCCGGGTGATTTCACCGCCGCCGATGTCATGCCGGTCGGGCGCCTCACCGACGACTGGTACTTCGTGTGCGGCGTCGACGTCGTGGCGCCGCCGGCGGCCGGCGCCATCGTCGCCCTCGGCGACTCATTGACCGACGCCAACATCTCGACGCACGACGGTCATCACAGCTGGCCCTCGCAGCTCGCGCGCCGCCTCGTGGCGCGCCAGCATGGGCGGCCGATGGCCGTGATGAACCAGGGGCTCGGCGGCAATCGCATCCTGCACGACATTCGCGGCGACAGCGGCCTGCGCCGCTTCGATCGCGACGTGCTGGCTCAGCCCGGCGTGACGCACGCGATCATCATGCTCGGCACCAATGATTTACGTAACCGCTGGCGCAAGCCCGAAGAAGAAGTCACGGCCGCGCAGATGATCGCCGGGCTGAAGCAGTTCGCCGTGCGGGGACACGCGCGCGGCATCAAGGTGATCGCCGCCACCCTCACGCCGTTCGAGAGCGAGACGTTCCTGCCCGGCGCCTGGAACCCGACGCGCGAGGGCATCCGCCAGGACGTCAACGAGTGGCTGCGCAAGGCCGATGATTTCGACGCGATCGTCGATTTCGACCAGGCGCTGCGGGATCCCGATCATCCCACGCGCATGCTGCCGATCTACGATTGCGACGATCATCTGCACCCGAGCGATCTGGGCTACCGCGCGATGGGCGACGCGATCGATCTCGCGCTGTTCGACTGACGAAGCAGGAATCGGCGGTCTCAAGCTCCTAGCCGCTGCCGGGCAAGCGAGTCGGTGGCGCGACGCTCGAGGAGGGAGGAGCCGTGGCGGCGCGCAACGGATACGGCCTGCTCAAGGCAGTGGATGGCTTCGCTGCCGCTTGATGGGTCGAGTGCGAGCAACTCTCCGCGTACACGATAGAGCTCTGGAAGGTAAAAATTCTCGTCGTTGCGCTCCGCCGCGGCAAACGCATCGGCGACTGCCACGGTGGCCTGCTCTTTGTCGCCAGCTAACCGATACGTGTCCGCGGCGTGGCCCAGGTAATAGGTGATCGCCAGGCCACCACTCGCGAGCAGCATCGTCAATCCCTCCCTCATGAGTCGCAGTCCTTCATCAGTTTGCCCGGCCGCGGCGAGCGCCCGCCCGCGCTGCCACACGCCTGCCCCGAGGAGGTGTGAGAAGTGATGCTCGCGGGCGATCGGGACCAAACGATCGGCGCACTCGCCGCTCGCCCGAAAATCGCCGTGGATCTGATGTAGGAAACCCGCAAAGTTCAGGGCCGCCGCCAGACTGAAGAGGTGGCCGAGCTTCTCGGCACGCTGTATTGCCGTCGTGAGGCAGCCGAGCGCTTGATTCATGTCCCCCTGCACACCGATCGTCCACCCGAGGAACATCAGACTCACGACCATCGGATCAGGCCCATCGTGCCGAGGCGCGGCATCAAATGCGGCCTCAGAGTGACGGACGCTTTCCTCGAGATGCCAGCGCGCTTCGGTGAATAGCCCTCGGTAGAACATCGGCGCGCCGACGCAGACGTGCGCATGGGCAAGCAGTAACGGTTGCCCGCTCTTCGCCGCTGTGGCGAGCAGTTGCTCACCGGTCGCCTGTGCCGAGCGGAGGGCGCCGCGCACCAGATCAAAGAGCCAGACGCCGCGCGATGCGCGGAACAGCTGCGGCGCATTGCCGACTCGCTGGCAGAGAGCGCGCGCACGCTGATAGACGTGCTCCACCTCCACGGCAGCGTACCCCTTGGTCATAACCAACGCGGGTCCCAGGGTGACCTGTAGTTCAAGCTCTCGCTGGTCACGCTCCCGGCTGTCAGGCAATCGGCGAAGCAGATCGAGCGCGCTCGACAAATGGCTGACCGCCTCGACGTTCGCTGACCGCCGGATCGCATTCCGACCAGCACGCAGCCATAGCGAGACCGCCTCGTCGACCACCTCGGCCGCCGTCAGATGGCGCGCGACGCGTTCGGGGTGCCGATCCCTGATGTCGGGCCAGAGACGGACGAGGACCTGCGCCACCTTTCGGTGAAGCAGGCGGCGGTCGTCGCTCGAGAGGCTACGATACGCGACCTCCTGCGTCAGCGCGTGCTTGAACGTGTATTCGAGCTCCGGTGTCGCGCGTGTTTCCCGCAGGAAGTCGGCCGCTTCGAGGTATCGCAGGTGTTGACGCAGTTCCGAGGGCGCTTCATCGAGCATACGTTCGAGCACGGAGAACGCGATGGTCCGGCCGACGACAGCACCAACTTGCAGCAGGCGTCTGATATTGCCGCCGAGTCGGTCGATGCGCGCCATGAGTACGTCATAGATCGTGTCCGGCAACTTACCACCGTCGTCGCCGCCGCTTGCCTCGGCGATCGTTCGCGCCAGCTCCTCCAGGAAGAATGGGTTGCCGTCGGCCTTCTCGACGATGAGGTCAAGCGTATCGGACGGAAGGGACATCGCGGAAAGCAGCGCCCGGCTGTCGTCTGGCGACAAGGGTGCCAGCGCTATTTGCGTGACATACGGCCGCGCCAGCCAGGCCGGTTGACAGTCAGGACGATACGTCAAGACGAGCAGGAGACGGCCGGTGGGAGCGGCATCGATCAACGACCGGACCAGCTCGTCCGACGCGGTATCGATCCAGTGCAGATCCTCGAACACGGCTACGCATGGTTGGCGACGGGCGGCGGCCGCGATCGTGCGTCGGATGGCGTCCATGATGCGCGCTTTGAGCGCCTGGGGTGTGAGCTCGCGTACTTCGGGCTGTTCGATGTCGAGGAGGTACAGCAAGTACGCGAGAGTCGCGTCGTCCACCACGCCCAGCCGTCGGAGCGTCTCGCGTACCTTCGTCTCGGTGGCGCCGGCCTCGTCCATCTCACCGATGTCGCAGAGCTGCCGCAGGATGTCGAGTACGGGCGCGTAGGGCACGGCGGTGGCATGCGAGGAGCATCGCCCTTCTAGGTATGTGATCGGTTGCGTCGCGAAGCGCTGTCGGAACTCGAAGACGACGCGTGATTTGCCGATGCCAGCCTCGCCGACGAGCGCGACGACGTGTCCGCTACCGCGCAATGCCGCATCAAGTCGGCTGTCCAGCAGCGACAATTCTTCCTGACGACCCCGGAAGCTCGTGATCCGGGCGTCAACGCCTTCTCCCAAACGCTGCGGGCCGTGCAGGACGTAGGCTGCCACGAGGCCGCGGGGATGACCCGGCAGCGTCGTCAGCTCGAAGCGGCGTTCGAGCGAGGCAGACGCGCTGTCGCTCACGAGCACCGCACCGGCGTCGGCGGCGTCGAGCAGAGACTGTAGACGCGACGCTGCGTGGTACTTGCTGTCGGCATCGATTACCCGCCGCTCCCCGATCTGGCCGACGAGGCAGTCCGCGACGTCGATCGCGATCGTGAGGCTGTGCCGCGCTCGCGTGGTACGCCGCACGCGGTCGGCGGCCTTTTGAATCGCCATGGCGGCCAGGACGGCGCGGCGTGTCGCGTCCTCCATCGGTGTCAAGCCAAAGCTCGCCACGACGTGGGTCAGCCCCACTTCTTCGATGCGGCCCCCGAAGCTCTCGAGCTTCTGAGCCGCGGCCTGCACCCCCCGGATCGTTTCTGCCTCGTCGAGCACGCTCGGCGCTCCGGCGCCGACGTCCACGCGCACGAGCGTGATCCGCCGGCGTTCCCATCGAATGGCAGAGGAGGACAATCGCTCATGAACGACCGGCGATGAGAACGCGTTGTCGGGCGACATATCCATGGACGGCCCGCGGCGCGACGACGTGACCGCCAACCGCGCTGAGCGCTGACGAGACGGAGGCGGCGGCCGAAGTCCATGACGTTCCATTCGATAGCGAAGCGTATTGCGCGGAATGTCCAGTCGGGCCGCGGCGGCGGAAAGGTTCCAGTTCGCATCCCGCAAGGCTTGCAGCAAGCGCTCACGCTCCGTGGGCTGGGGCTGCTCTTCGCCGCCGAGGCGTGCGGCCGGTCGTTTTTGCGGCGGCGCATTCGAATCGACGTCCGGCAACGCGAGGTTCGAGGGCGATAGCACAGGCGAGCTGGCGAGCAGCGTCGAGCGCTCGATGACATTGCTCAGCTCGCGGATGTTGCCCGGCCAGGGATATCTGTGAAGCGCCGCGCGTGCGGCGTCGCTCAGACTCTTGGACGGTATCTGGTACTCCGTGCAGGCACGGGCGAGAAAATAGTCCGCGAGCACGCCAATGTCTTCCCCACGTTCACGCAAGGGCGGCACCCGAAGCGTGAACACCGCGAGGCGATGATAGAGCTCCGGCCGGAAACGACCTTCACGCATCGCCCGGCCCAGATTCTCGCTCGTGGCCGCCACGATCCAGACATCGATGGCACGGCTGCGCGTAGTGCCGAGGCGACGCACCGTCCGCTCCTCGATGACCTTTAGCAGCTTGGCCTGCAGACCGTCAGATAGGAACCCGATCTCGTCCAGGAACAGCGTTCCGCCGTCAGCCGTCTCGAAGAGGCCCGCTTTGGCGTGACGCGCGTCGGTGAAGGCGCCGCGCTCGAACCCGAACATCTCCGCTTCGAGCAGGGTCTCGGGGATCGCCGCGCAATTGACATCGACGAATGGCCCGTCCCGGCGCGGCCCCTCGCGTTGCATCTCGCGCACGAGCAGGCCCTTTCCGGTGCCCGTCTCGCCTTCGAGCAGCACCGGCGGAAGCCTCGCGCCTCGCGGCTGTCCGAGCAGCCGCGTGAGTTGCTCGCGGACGTGCCGGATCGCCGGGCTGTTACCGATCAGCCCCGCCAACAGCATGAGGGCCCGCATGATACGCGATGAGGCGGCTCTGCTCAATGAGCGCTCAATGGTCGTCGATTCGCCGCTCAACTTTCGACATCGTGCGATTCAACTCCCTGCATTCGTGGACTTGGAGCCGTGGTACGCCGCTTGCCAGTACGGCGCTAGACCGAATCCCGATAGCCATGAACACAGCGGCTATTTGGTGGCGTGACAGGCGAGGAGAACTGCGATGAGCATAGAGATCGGTCTCGCCAACGTGTTCGCCTTGAGTCTGCCGGTGTGGCTCGCGATCGACGAGATCATGCGCCACCGGCGTGTCGCGACGTCTTTCTCGGTTCATGACGCCAACAGAATCAGAAAGCCTCGCGCGGAGAGCGCCGGCATCGCGATCAGCCTGTTCGTCGCCTTGGCGTGGTCCGGCGGAGCGCCCGCACTCGCCGTGGAGCTCCCGAAACCGCTCGGGAACACATCGAAGGCCGTCCTGCTGTGCGACAGGAAGGAGACGGGACAACCGGTCGCGGCACGGGTGGAGCAGGCGTTCGAGAAGGCACGCGTCATGCCGATCTCGTCGTATGACGACGATCCATTCGTCGCGGGCGCCAACGTCGAGTGCCTGGCGGATTCGGGGTTCGCTCGCGCAGCGGACGGGTCGTTGCTCCTCTCGACCAGCCTCGTGAAGATCCAGGACGACGACGTCATCTTTCGCGCGGATCCCGTGTCGGGAGACTTCCGCGCATTCGCGAACAATCCATGGCCGGCGCCGACCTCGAACACCGACGGAAGCTTCCGGTTCCCCGACGAGGCGCGCTTTCCCCCGTTCCTCGCCGAACGTGGGTCCGACGGTCGCATCGTCGTGGAAAACGGCCTGCAGGTCTGGCTGCCCCAGGATCTGCATTTGGGGATGACCACGGCATTCGACGCCGCCATCAAGGTGAAGCAAGCGGCCGAAGACTGGTCCGGTCGCGCCATCTCGTGGGGGGTGGACGGCCTGCTCGAAATCAACGCCCACGCCTTCGTCGATTTCAATTCGTTCTTCAGCCCGTCGGCGCGCATGCTCTTTTTTGGCGTCGTGCCGTACCGGCTGCCAGGCGCCCCGATCAGGATCTTCGAGGTGGCGAGTTCGTGGGACATCGTCGCCCACGAGACCGGTCATGCCGTCCATCACACGCTCAAGCCGAACGCCCCGTGTTTCTGCGGTGGCTCTCGCACCTGGAGCGAGTCGTTCGCCGATCAGTTCGCCATGTGGACCTCACTGCGCGATCCCGGCCGCGTGCGAACGCTGCTCACCGACACAGCGGGGGATTTTGGCGTCTCGAATCATCTCAGTGCGATTGGCGAGGCGTTCGCTGCGATCGTCGGCCAGGGCACCGGCGTGCGCGATGCCGTCAACGACTTCACGGTGTCCACGACGTCTCCCGAGGTCCACGATCGCTCGGAGGTCCTCACGGGCGCCCTGTACCGGCTCTTCGTCAGCATCTACAACGATCTGAAGCGCGAGAACAACGAGCGGGCCCTCGAGGAGGCCGGAGCGATCCTGGGCACGTTCCTGACGCTCACCACCGACTACACCCCGGAGAACGAAGTGACGCTCGAGGACGTCGCCAAGGCCTACGTCAAGGTCGACAAGGAGCTGTTCGGCGCGCGCTATCGCTCATTCCTCGTGGGCGAGTTCCTCAGGCGAGAGATCTTCGGGACGAACTCGGTCGCCGAGTGGCTGGCCCACGAGGCAGCGATACCTCACCTGCGGCTTCCCTCGGAGCACGGCCCCCAAGGAGTGGACGCATTGATCCAGACGAATCTGGATCGGCTGGGCATCGGCCCCGACTTCGGCCTGATTGTGCAGAGCGTGATCCGAGACCAACGGCGCCGCCAGACGATCGTGCGCGTCCAGCTCACCGTCGGGCGCGGCGCGGACGCCGTGCCGCTGGATAACCACGGCATTCTCGTCTTCCGCGAGAACGGCACGCTCGCCGACTATCACGCGCCGCTACCGTCCGACGTCTTCTCTCATGTGCAGGCGCTGGCCCTCATCGCTCAGGCGCGCCAGCTCGGCCTCGATCGACGCGGTGCTCCACTCTCGATCGTGCGCAAGCCCGGGGGCGCGCTGACGGTGGAGGCGCGCGTCATGCGAGGCAATGGGATGAACGCCTGGATGGAAGCGTTCACGATAGACAGCCCGCACGGCGAACGCCGCGAGGTGATCTCGGGCAGCTTCGGCGGGCCGGCGAAGGGCGCTCTGCTCGAGCGCGCGGGAATCATCCTCAGGGCGGACGAGCTGGCTCGCGAATGACGTCGATGGTCGCCCGGTGATGTGTCGTGGCGTGGACCCTGAATTCCAAGCAGAGAAAGCGAGGGGATCGCTGTGAATCACGCTCAACGCCACGGATTCTGCGTCGCCCTGGTCGCCGTCGTGATCGGCACTGCGATCCCCAGCCCGGCGGCAAGCGTGACCGACGTCATGCGCAGTCGGGTCGCCTTCGAGGCGAATCACGGCCAGACCGACGAGCGCGTGAAGTTCCTCGCCCGGGTCGGCACGTACACCCTCTTTCTCACCCCCACCCAGGCGGTGATGGTCGCCCGCGACCGCGGCGAGGAGCGCGCCACCGTGCGAATGAGCCTCGTCGGGGCCAACGGTGCGTCCGATGTGGTTGGCGTCGACCAGCTTCCCGGGAGGGTCAACTATTTCAAGCGGGACGCTCGGCCGACACGCGTCACCGACGTGCCCATGTACGCCGCGGTCAAGTACGTCGGCGTCTATCCAGGTGTCGACCTCGTCTACTACGCGCGTCAGGGACAGGTCGAATACGACTTCGTGCTGGCGCCAGGCGCCGATCCAAACGTCATCACCCTGGCGTTCGAGGGCGCGGACCGGCTCGAGGTCGACGCGCAGAACGATTTGATCGTGCACACGGCGGCCGGTGAGCTCCGCCAGCTGCGCCCGGCGATCTATCAAGAGGTGGACGGCGTCCGCCGTCAGGTGCCAGGCACATACGTGCTGAGGGGCCCACGCGAAGTCGGCATCGAGGTCGGCACGTATGACCCGTCCCACGCGCTCGTGATCGATCCCGTGCTGGTCTACGCGACCTATCTCGGTGGCAGCAACGACGACGGCGCATCGCGGATCGCGGTGGATGCCGGTGGCAACGCGTACGTGGTCGGCACGACCGCGTCACTCGACTTCCCGACCACGCCGGGGACCGACCGAACGCTCGGCGGAGACCAGGACGCGTTCGTGGCGAAGTTCTCGCCGAGCGGCGCTCTGCTCTATGCGACGTATCTCGGCGGCCCGTGCGACGACGCGGGTCTGGGCATCGCGATCGATGGAGCGGGCAATGCCTACGTGACGGGCCGTACCAACGGCCTCTGTACCTCCAACCTGCCCTCGGGGGTCCTCGTCGCCAAGCTGAACTCGACCGGCGGCCTCATCTATTCCTTCACGTTCGGGGGCAGCCTGGCCGACACCTCGAGAGGCCACGCCATCGCCGTCGATGCCGGCGGCAACGCCTACGTCACCGGCACCGCCCAGGCGTCGACGCGCGACTTTCCCACCACGCCCAACGCCTACCGGACGACCGACTGCAACGGCTTCCTGGCCGACGGCTTCGTGGCCAAGGTCAATCCCAGCGGTACCGGCTTCGTGTATTCGACGTTTCTCTGCGGGACGGCGAACGACTCGCCGAACGCCATCGCCGTCGACGCCGCCGGCAACGCGTACGTCGCCGGCAGCACGGACTCTCACGACTTCCCCGTCGTCAATGCCTTTCAGCCGACGCACAATGGCGGCCCGGCGGGCACGACCGGCTTCGTCGCCAAGCTCGATTCGACCGGCTCCAACCTCGTGTACTCGACGTACCTCGGGGGGACCTTCGGCGACGTCGTCAACGGAATCGCGGTCGACGGCCAGGGCAATGCCTACGTGACCGGCGAAACGACCGGCGGCGACTTTCCGACCACGGCCGGTGTCGTGCAGCCAAAGGCGCCCTTCCCCATCTGCTTCATCGAAATATGTGCCGATGCGTTCGTCGCCAAGTTCAGTCCCACGGGCTCCCGGATCTATTCGACCTTTCTCGCGGGAGGCCTCAACGATTCGGGGGGCGCGATCGCGGTGGACGCGACCGGCAACGTCTACGTCGCCGGATCGACCAACGCGCTGGAGTTTCCGATCCGCGACGCTTTTCAGACGGTCAATCGCGGGCTCGACGACGCGTTCATCGTCAAGCTCAACCCCGACGCGACGCGCATCCTCTTCTCCTCGTACCTGGGCGGCGGCAAGCGGCCCAACTCGACGGCGATCACCGAAGGCTCGGACAGCGCCCACGGGATCGCGATCGATTCGGCCGGCAACGTCTACGTGGCCGGCTACACCACGTCGCTCAACTTCCCCACGACGGCGGGGGCGTTCCAACCAAATCCGGGGGGTGGGACGTGCTTCCTGACGTTCGAGCCGTGCGGCGACGCCTTCGTCGCCAAGATCACCGCCGGCGGCCCTGGCGTCGTCCCTACCATCCACCTGGACGTCACGCCGACCGAGGTGGCGCCGGCGGGGACGATCACCGCCACCTGGGGCGGGATCCCCACGCCGACGACGAGCGACCAGCTGGTCCTCTTCGCGCTCGGCGAAAGGTCCAACGACGTGAATGCGCTCGCGACCTTCGCGACCGGCGGGACTGCGACGGGCACGCTGGCGCTGCCGCTGCCGGCCACGCTCACGCCCGCGACCTACGAGCTGCGACTCATGAGTCCCGATCCAAACTCCCCGGCGATCTTGAGTGTCATCGCTCGCAGTGCGCCCCTGTACGTCGTGAACGGCGGCGGCGGTGGCGCGGTGAGCCTGGTCGTCACCGGCAATCCCGCCACCGGCCCCTACGCGGTGGAAGCCCAGACCTCGCTCGCCGGGCCCCTCACCGTGAAGTTCTTCGTCGACGGCTCCTTCTTCCACCAGGAGAGCGCGGCCGCCTACTGCCTGTTCGGCGGCGATGGGCCCTGCCTGACCGGCACCCTCGGTATGGGCGCGCACGTCATCAAAGCCCAGGTGTTCCAGCAGGGCGGCAGCACCGTGCTCGCCGAAGCCCAAATCTCCGTGACCGAAGGCTCCGCGTCGGCGCCGCTCACTCTCGTGGTGACGGGCAATCCCGCCACCGGCCCCTATGCGGTGGAAGCCCAGACCACACTCGCCGGGCCCCTCACCGTGAAGTTCCTCGTCGACGGTTCCTTCTTCCACCAGGAGAGCGCGGCCGCTTACTGCCTGTTCGGCGGCGATGGGCCCTGCCTGACCGGCACCCTCGGCACGGGCGCGCACGTCATCAAAGCCCAGGTGTTCCAGCAGGGCGGCAGCACCGTGCTCGCCGAAGCCCAGATCTCCGTGACCGAAGGCTCCACGTCGGCGCCGCTCACCCTCGTGGTGACGGGCAATCCCGCCACCGGCCCCTATGCGGTGGAAGCTCAGACCACGCTCGCGGGGTCGCTTACCGTGCAATTCTCCGTCGACGGCTCCTTCTTCCACCAGGAGAGCGTGGCCGCCTACTGCCTGTTCGGCGGCGATGGGCCCTGCCTGACCGGCACCCTCGGCACGGGCGCGCACGTCATCAAAGCCCAGGCGAGCGCCCAGGGGAGCAGCACGATCCTCGCTGAGGCGCAGATCACGGTGAGGGAATGACGTCTGGCCACCACGCCCAATCACCCACCCACACCGCGGCGACGCTCGCGACACTATCGCTCGACGCGATAGCGCGTGAGGGCCTCGGCATCGGAGCCGCCGGCTCAAGCCCGAGGAAGAAGTCATGCCCACGCAGATGATCGCCGGGTCTCAAGCAGTTCGCCGTGCGGGGACACAGCAGTGCCACCGTGCTTGCGCTGGTTGCGGCGTCAAGTCGATAGGTTCTGTGCGCGATGAGCCTTAGGAGGTCGAATATGCGAACGCGCGGTCTCTTCGTCATCTGGTCATTCGTCATCGTCGCGGCGGTCGCGCCGGTCAGAGCGCAGGTCACGCCACCACGACAGAACGAGAGCGGGAGCGTGCCGACGCGGCCGCGGACAGGAACGCAATCCCCTCCGGCGACCACGCCGCCATCGACGACGTCTCCCGCGACGACGCCACCTGCCACGACTCCGCCGGCGACATCACCACCGGCAGCATCGTCACCGCCCGCTGCATCGCCACCAGTGAGCTGTCCGAGCGGAAGCGTCAAGCACTCAAATGGAGCGGGACAGAGCTACTGCAACAACACGGCGCTCGGCGTCCCCGGCAATGCCGCGACCTACAGTTCGACTCTGGCAATTTCTGCCGCAAACGCCTGGCCGGCCGCCGGGTCCGTCAACCAGATCACGTGTCCGGCTCCGGGTGGGATGGCGGCTGCGAAGCAGGCGGCGAACGCGTGTGGCGTGTGGGGCTACAGCGGATCGGTGGCCGGGCACGTCAGCGTCAACACGAGCAACAACACGTGCTACTGCCCACGGGCGACCGACCCCCCGTGGAACTGAGCGGCGTTTTTACCCCGTTCGTTTTTGCCGTTCTATTGGTCCTTGAGTTTCATGTCCTCATACGAAGGCTAGATCGACATGGGGACCAGGTTGATCGTGTGATCCGCCACGCGTGGGCCACGCGCATGCTGCCGATCTACGATTGCGACGATCATCGGCACCCGAGCGATTTGGGCTACCGCGCGATGGGCGACGCGATCGATCTCGCGCTATTCGACTGACGCGAGCGCGAGCTGGGGGCGCAACACGATGTGAGCTCGAGTCTGAATCATGCGACACCCAGACTTCGACGAGCTACGCTGAGCATTTCGGGACCACCTCGGCCACCAGGCGCTCCATCTGCTCGGCCTCGTCGAAGGCTGGATTGAGCAGGATCAGCTCTGCGCCGGCCTGTGACACCTCGCGCAGACCTCGCACGCACGCGTCGGGCGGCCCGTAGACCGGGAATGCCTCCAGGTGGCTCGACGGGAAGAACGGATAGAAGCGCTGCAGCGTCTCGGCGATTCGCCGACGCGCGCGCTGAGCATCGTCGTCGACGACGATGTACACCCGCTTCGCGATCTTGAAGGTCGCCGCGTCGCGCCCCGCCTCGGCGAGCGCCTGCCGCACGATCGGCACCTGCTCGGCGAACTGTTTCGTCGTCGACGATCCAGCACCGAAGAAGCCGTCGCCGTACTTGACGGCGCGCCGCAACGCATCGGGATGGCTCGCACCAAACCAGATCGGCGGATGCGGCTTCTGGAATGGTTTCGGCTCCATGCCGGCGTCCTTCAACTGCCAGAACCGCCCGTCGAAGCTGACCCGCGGCTCGGTCCAGAGTGCCTTCATCAGCCGAAGCCCCTCGTTGAACCGGGCAATCAGGCTGGTGGGATCGACCTGGAACGCGGAGAACATTCGATGCCGCCCGCCCGTACCGACGCCGATCTCGAGTCGACCGCGGCTCAGCTGGTCCAGCGTGCTCAGGTCTTTGGCGAGGTGGACCGGACTGTGTAGCGGGGTGACGAACACGACGCAGCCCAGACGTATCCGCTCGGTGCAGGCGGCCGCGTAGCTCAGCGTCTGCAGCGGGCTCAGAAACGGCATCGTGCCGAGCGGCTGCTCCAGCGTCCAGGCACTCTCGAAGCCGAGCGCCTCGGCGCGGGCCATGTACGCCCGGAAGCGAGTCGGATCGAACTCACCGTCGGAGACGAACTGAGGAATGGAGATCGCAAATCGCATGTCCAGGCTCCTGTCGCTGCGGCCGCGCGATGCCTCTGGGCGTGGCTGTCGCGGTCTCTCACCCCGCGTCGTGTGCGGGCCCGAACGCGGTCGCCAGTTCGTCAAGTCGCTGCCTCGCCCCGGTGGCGCGCCGTTTCCGCAGCCAGCGCCGCCGGCCCTCGACATCCGCGCTCAGAAACTTCACCCACTCTTCCGGCGTGGTCCGTACGACCACGTCAGCCGCTGCTTCCCCGCGCTGTCGTGTCCATCGGGTGCCGTCGAAGCGAATGGTGTAGCTGCGATCGTCGCCGAAGCGGAACACCCATGCCATGCGACGCGCGCCGCGCGCTGGGCGCCGCGCGAGGTATCGCACGGTGGCGTCCATCGCGCGCCCCGGATGGATCGCCTCACCGCGACGCGGTGGTCCCAGCGCATGATCCATCCCCCAGACCAGCAGCGCGTCGAAGACCGGCTCGAGCGCCTGGCCCTTCGGCGTGAGGCGATACCAGACCTCCCGCTCGCCGGCGACGTCGCGGGCAACGATGCCATCCGCCTCGAGCGCACGGAGGCGGGCGCTGAGCCACTTCGGCGTGATCGCCGCAAGCGATCGCCGCAAGTCACTGAAGCGACGCGGACCGGCGAGCAGGTCGCGGACGATCAAGAGCGACCATCGCTCACCGATCGTCTCCAGCGCTCGCGCCGCCGGGCAAAAATGCTGGTAGCTGCGCTTGGAGGGGCGCCGGACGTCCGGGGTCATTGACGCCATGATATACGAAGTATACTATCCGGTATCCAAAAGATACTTGAGCCGCGGAGGAGCCGATGACGGCGGAGACAGCCACCCAGCCCGGAGCCGACTGGAAGCCCACGGCGTGCATCCTCTGCGAGTGCAATTGCGGCATCCTGGTCAAGCTCGGCGGCACGGACGGTCGCCGCTTCGAGCAGATCCGGGGCGACAAGACCCATCCGGCCTCGAAGGGCTACACCTGTCAGAAGGCGCTCCGCCTGGACCATTATCAAAACGGACGCGGTGAGCGGGTGCTCCATCCGCTACGCTGCCGGGCGGACGGCTCCTTCGAGGAGATCGACTGGGACACCGCGTTCGCCGAAGTCGCCGCGCGGCTCGCGGCGGTGCGGGACACGTACGGCGGCGAGAGCATCCTCTATTACGGCGGCGGTGGGCAAGGCAACCACCTCGGTGGGTTCTACGGCACGGCGACCCTGCGCGCGTTCGGCGCGAAGTTCCGCTCGAGCGCGATCGCGCAAGAGAAAACCGGCGAAGCATGGGTCAATGGCCTCATGCTCGGCACGCCGGTGCGGGGCGATTTCGAGCACTGTGAAGTGGCCGTGTTCGTCGGCAAGAATCCCTGGCAGTCGCACAGCTTTCCGCACGCGCGGCTCACGCTGCGCAACATCGCGAAGGACCCCGCCCGCTCGCTCATCGTCATCGATCCACGGCGAACGGAGACCGCCGAGCTCGCCGAGTTTCACCTTCAGGTGAGGCCAGGGCGCGATGCGTGGCTGCTGGCGGCGATGGGCGCCATCCTCGTCGCGGAGCACCTCATCGACACGGCGTGGCTCAGCGTGCATGCATCGGGCCTCGAGGACGTCGTCACGGCGCTCGCCGCCGTACCGATCGCCGACTATTGTCGGATCAGCGGCGTCGAGGAATCGCTCGTGCGCGCGGCGACGCGTCGCATCGCCGCGGCGAAAAGCGTCGCCGTCTTCGAGGATCTGGGCGTCCAGATGAACCGGCACTCCACGCTCGTGAGCTATCTCGAAAAGCTCGTGTGGCTCCTCACCGGCAATCTCGGCCAGCCGGGCGGACAGTATGCACCGGCGACCTTCGTACCGATCGTGCGCGCGAGTCGCAACGAGCTCGATCCGCGCACCGCGCCCCGGAGCCCCGTCGTCGGCGCACGAATCCTGACCGGCTTGATCCCGTGCAACGTCATCCCCGACGAGATCCTCACCGATCATCCGAAGCGGTATCGGGCATTGATCGTGGAGTCCGGCAATCCCGCGCACTCACTGGCGGACAGTCGACGGATGCGCGAAGCAATTGCGGCGCTGGATGTCGTCGTCGCCATCGACGTGTTCATGACGGAAACGGCTCGATTGGCCGACTACGTGCTGCCGGCCGCGACGCAGTTCGAGAAGTACGAAGCCACCTTCTTCAACTTCGAGTTTCCGCGCAACGTGTTCCATCTCCGCCGACCGGTGCTGAGGCCGCCGGAGGGGCCCCTGCCCGAGCCCGAGATCCACGCGCGGCTCGTCGAAGCCGCCGGCGTGTTCAAGGACGCCGAGCTCGAGCCTCTGCGGGCCGCGGCACGTCGTGGGCGCCGCGCTTTCGCTGCGGCCTTCGCCGAGGCGACCAAAGCGAATCCGCGCCTGGGCTCGGTCGCGCCGGTCGTTCTCTACCGCACGCTCGGAGAAACGCTTCCCAACGGCGCCGCCGCCGCAGCGGCCTTGTGGCCCGTCGCGCATCGCTGCGCCAGCATGAGTCCCGACAGCGTTCGGCGTGCCGGTTTTGGCGAAGGCGCCGAGGCCGGCGACAATCTCTTCGACGCCATTCTCACGAGTCCGTCCGGTGTCGTGTTCTCGGTCGACGACTACGACGAGACGCTGCGACGCATCCAGACCGACGACGGCCGGGTGAAGCTCGCCATTCCGGAGCTGCTCGGGGAGCTCGCCGCGCTCCGCACTGAAGCCCCGCCCGGCGATGATCCCGCGTGGCCGTTCATGCTCTCGGCCGGCGAGCGCCGATCGTTCACGGCCAACACGATCATCCGGGATCCCCGCTGGCGCAAGCTCGATGCGGACATTGCGCTGCGCATCTCACCAATCGACGCTGCACGGATCGGCGTCGTCGATGGAGGACAGGCGCGGCTCACGACGAAGCGCGGGAGCGCAATCGTCGCCGTCGCCGTCGATGAGGCCATGGGGGCCGGCCACCTCGCCTTACCGAATGGCCTCGGCCTCGATCATCTCGAGGGCGAGCAGCGCGTTCGCACCGGCGTCGGGCCGAACGAGTTCACGGCGAGCGAAGATCGCGATCCGTGGGTCGGCACGCCGTGGCACAAGAGCGTTCCCGCACGCCTTGAGGCCCTTGCTACTGGTCCTTGAGTTTCATGTCCTCATACGAAGGCCAGATCGACATGGGGACCAGATTGATCGTGTGATCCGCCACGCGTGGGCCAACGCCGATTAACACTCGCGTGCTCCAGATGGGCGCGAACATCACGCGGTCGAGCGTGAGCTGCTGGATGCGGTGCAGGAGGCTCTCGCGCTTCGCGGCATCGCGTTCGCGCGCCTGTTGTAGGAACAATTCGTCGATATCGGGGTAGCCACCATAGGCGTAACTTCCCTTGGAGTAAATGAATGCCTCCACCCGCGTGGCGGCGTTACCCGAATTGCCCGCGGCGGTGAGGAAGAGCCCGCGGAGCTTCTTCTCCTGCCACGCGGCATAGAACGCCGCGCGTTCCATCACCCGAACCCTCGTCCGGATCCCCACGGCCTTCAGATAGTTCACCGCGGCCTCGCCGGCGATGGAGAAACCCGGAAGTGGCGTGAAATCTCCGGCATCGAACCCGTGCGGGTACCCGGCCTGCGAGAGCAGCTGCTTTGCCTTTTGAGGGTCGTACGGAAGCGGTTCCGCCTGCAGCGCGTAGTCCATCACGGGAGGCACGATGATGCCGATCGACGGACAATGTCCAGCGCAGGCCGTTTCACTGATCGCTTTACGATCCAGCGCATGATTGGCGGCCACCCGCACACGACGGTCATGCCACGGCGATTTGGGGTCCCACTGATCGGCGAACTCGATCCACATTGCGGAGGCATGCCGCGTCGCAACGAGCGCGAGGCGCGCGTCACGCGTCACGTTCTCGGCTTCGGGACCCTCGAGGAGAAACGCCATGTCGGCTTCGCCCCTCTTCAGCATCGCCACGCGCGTCGTGCCTTCGGGGACACTCTTCATGACCAGCCGTTTGACGCTCGGCACACGCCGCCAGTAGCCGGGGTCCGCTTCGAGCACGAGCTCGACTCCGGGCGTGTGGCTCACGAATTTATAGGGCCCCACACCGACCGGGTGTCGTCGAAAGCCGTCGTCGCCGACGCGCATCACATATTTCTTCGGCACGACGATCCCGGCGGCGGTGGCCGTCGTCCCGTAGAACGTCATGAAGTCAGGCCACGGCTCCCTCAGAACAAAGCGCACCGTCTGCGAGTTCACGACGTCGACCTGGCGAACGTGGGAATTCAGTTCTTTGGCGCCCGCTCCCTTGTACCGTTCAAAGCTGAACTTCACGTCCTCGGCCGTGACGGCGTCGCCATTGTGAAACTTGAGCCCGGAGCGCAGCTTGAACTCGTAACTCAGTCCGTCCGGGCTCTCCGACCATGACTCCGCCAGACTGTTACCCATCTTCTGTCCGGGCAACGGCCGCATCAGCGCATCGTGAATCGCATACAGGATGCCGAACGGCGTGATCTGCGGCGGCGCTGTGGAAGGATCGAACCAGCTCGGGGCGATCGTGATCGGCCACGCCATCACCGCTTCGCCGGCCGGCGAGGGCGCGCCGACCGCAGCCAACGTTGCGCCCAGCGCCGCGACGACAAGCGTGAGCAGGAGCGCAATAACCTTTATATCCATCGCGTTCTCCTTCGGCTCACACGGCCTCGACTATCGTTCGACGCGATAGCGCTTCAGCGCCTGCCCATCGATCGTCGCACCCAGGCCCGGCGCGTCGACGAGGTGGAGCACGCCGCCGTCGAGCCTGACGGGCTCTGTGACGACGTCGCCGGCCATCTTCAGCGGGCCGACGGCTTCGCAGCCCGCGATGACCGCGTCGCTGGTCGCGGCAACGGCAGCTTCGGCCAGCGTCGAGAGCGTCAGGCCGAATCCGTGTCCGATCACGACGCGCAGGCCGGCGGCGGCCGCGCAGTCGATCATCTGGCGCGTCCGCAGGAGGCCGCCCTGCTTCATCACCTTCACCTTGACGATGTCCGCCGCGCCGCGACTTATGATATCCATCAGCGAGGCCGGCCCCGTCACGCTCTCGTCGGCCATGAGCGGGATGCCGATCGCGCGGCGGATGTCGGCGAGTCCGGCGATGTCGGTCCGTGCAATCGGCTGCTCGACCAGCGTCAGCGCAAACGGCTCCAGCCGCCGGATGTATGACACCGCTTCGGTCGGTGCCAGGCTCTCGTTGAAATCGACGCGCAGCGCGAGGCGGTCGCCGACCGCGGCCCGAACGGCGGCCACTCGCGCGATGCCCTCGTCGCCCGCACCCGAGATCTTGATCTTGGCGGTCGTGAACCCGCGGCGCAGCCACTCGGCCGCTTCGCGCGCCGCCTGCTCCGGCGCCACCGTCCCGATCCACGCGTTCAGCCTCACGTCGTGCGTGAGTGCGCCGCCAAGGAGCGAGTGAACAGGAACATTGAGCGCACGGCCTTTGAGGTCGAACAGCGCCATCTCGATCGCCGCCTTGGCCTCGAAGCCGTCCGCCGTTTCGCGGTCCATGCGCGCCAGCGCGCCATTCAGGTTGAACGAATCGGCGCCGACGAGTGCCGGCGCCAGGCGCGCGATGGCGTCGTGGATGTCGACCACCGACACGAGCGAGTAGCCCGGGGTCGGATCCACGTTGCCCCAGCCCTCGACGCCCTCGTCCGTCGTGACGCGCACCAGCACGCTGCGCTGCACGCTCGTCGTTCCGTGCACACCGTGAACGGGTGCGGCGAGCGGGACCTCCACCAGAACGGGCTCGATCGCGACGATGCGCATGGCGGGTCTCTACGGCTTGAGCCGCACGTCCTCCATCGGCGCGGAGTACGGAAACGCGGGGATCAGCTCGAGGCTGCCTTCTTGTACGCGGGGTCCGACGCCGCGGATGAAGCCGTTCTCCCAGATCGACGCGAAGACCACGCGCTCGAAGAGGATCTTCTGGATCTGGTGCAGCAGCTCTTCGCGCTTCCGGCGATCGAGCTCGCGCGCCTGCCGCTGAAAGAGATCCTCGACTTCGGGGAGCACACCGTACGCGAACATGCCGCCCTTCGTCGCCATGCCTTCGATCCGGGTCGCCGCATTGCCGCCGGCTCCCTGCGCGCCCAGCACAACCCCTTTGAGTTTCTTTTCGCGCCACGCCGTGAGCCACGCCGCCCGCTCCATGGTCCGCAGCTTCACCCGGATGCCGACGGCGCCGAGGTTGCCGGCGATCGCTTCGGCCAGCGTGAAGTACGGCGGATTCGGCGAGATGTCTCCGCCGTCGAACCCATTCGGATACCCGGCCTCGACGAGCAGCTGCTTGGCTCGCTTGGGATCGTAGGGATGGGGATCGATCGGCAACGCGAACTCCATGTGACGCGGCACGATGCTGCCCGTGAGGCCGGAGAATCCGAGCGCTTCCGCCTCGTTGACCGCCTTGCGGTCGATCGCGAGGCTCGCGGCCAGCCGCACGCGCTGATCGTGCCACGGCGATTTCGGATCCCACTGATCGACGAAGTCGAGAAAGAAGGTGGCGTTGGTGCGCGCGGCGCTCAGCTTGAGGCCCGGTGTGCGCCGGACGTCCTCCGCCACCGGCCCGGTCAGGTAGTATGCGATGTCGACCTCGCCGCGCTTGAGGGCGGCGGCGCGCGTCGTCTCGTCCGGCACGCTTTTGAAGACGACACGCTTGACGCTCGGTGCCTTACGCCAATAACCGTCGAAGGCTTCGAGTACGAGCTCGACGCCCGGCGTCTGGCTGACGAAGCGGTAGGGGCCGGCGCCGATCGGCGCCTTCGTGAACCCGTCGTCGCCCACCTTTTCGACGTACTTCTTCGGCACGATCCATCCCGCGCCGGAGGCGGTGGTGCCATAGAAGGTCATGAAGTCCGGCCATGAATCCTTCATGACGAATCTCACGCGCCGCGCGTCGACGAGCTGCACCTCCCTGACTTTGTCTTTGAGCAGCTTCGCGGAGCCACCCCGGTAGCGCTCGAACGAGAACTTCACGTCCTCCGCGGTCACCGGGTCGCCATTGTGAAACTTGATGCCGCTCCTCAGCACGAACTCGTAGGTCTTCCAGTCGGGAGAGGCCGTCCAGGACTCGGCGAGGCTTGGTGTCGTCTGCCCCTTCGGCATCGGTTTCACGAGCGCGTCGTGCAGCGCATAGAGGACCAGGAACGGCGTGATCGCGGTCTCGGTGTCGGCGGGATCGAGCCAGCGCGGTGCGATCGTGACGTGGACGGCCCAATTCATCTGACCGGTGGCGGCCTCGGCCACTCGCGCGATGCTCGCGCCGCCGACCATGGTGGACACGAGCGCGACCACCACGCTGATGCGGATCATGTTGCGCATCACTCACCTCCGCCGCCCGGCTCATTCACCGCGCTCGGCAGACCGGAAGATATAATGCGCGGCACCATGATCACAACGGCTCCTCGAGGCGACCCATGGCACGACTGAGCGACAAAGTCGCCGCCGTTAGCGGCGGAGCGTCCGGCATCGGTGAAGCGACCGTGAGACGGTTCGTCGCGGAGGGCGCGAAGGTCGCGTTCGCCGATCGCGACGTCGATCGGGGCAAGCGTGTCGCGGCAGAGATCGGGGCGAGCGCCCTGTTCGTGGAAGCGCACGTGGAGCGCGAAGCCGAGGCCGCCGCGTTCGTCCGGCACGCCGCCGACCGCTTCGGCCGGCTGGACATCCTCGTCAACAACGCCGGCATTCGCAAATATCACACGGTGGTGGACGCCAGCGCCGAGAGCTGGGACGAGATCCTCGGCGTGAACCTCAAGGGCTACGCGTTCTGCGCGAAGGCGGCGATTCCGCTGATGCGGCAGGGCGGCGGCGGCAACATCGTCAACGTCGCATCGGTGCGGTCGGTGACGAGCGTCGGCAAGACGACCCAATACGACACGACCAAGGCCGCGATCGCCGGGCTCACGCGCGGCATGGCCGTGGACCACGGGCCGGACGGCATCCGCGTGAACGCCGTGTGCCCGGGACCGATCTTCACGCCGTTTCACGAGCGCCGCACGCGCGAGCTCGGGCGCACGCTCGAGCAGTACCGCGAGGACGCCGCGCGCGGCACGATCCTCAGGCGTCCGGGCACACCCGAAGAAGTGGCGGCCTGCATTCTCTTTCTCGCCTCCGACGACGCGACGTTCGTGACGGGCACGCTGCTGTTCGTCGATGGCGGCATGACCGCGATGTGAGGCGCGCCGCGCTCAGGCCCTGCCGATCGTCCGCAGCACCGCCGTGTAGTAGTTGTCGCGATAGCCCGCCGCGACCGTGCGCTCGATGAGGCGCCGCGTCGTGCTCGCCTGCTCGAGCGTCACCCCCGCGGACTCCGCGAGCGCCAGCGCATATGACAGATCCTTGATGATGTAGCTCGTGGGGAACGCGCCCTGGGTCGGATGCGAGTCGGGCAGCAGCGACTTCATTCCGTGGTTGCGTAGCACGAAGCTGTCGGCGGAGCCCTTGGTGAGCGTCTCGAACAGCACGCGAGGATCGACGGCGCCCGACGCGCGCGCCACGGCAAGGGCCTCGGCGAGCGCGACGACCGTCTGCGCCACCACCATGTTGTTCATGAGCTTCACCGCCTGCCCGGCGCCCACGGCCCCGCAGTGCGTGATCTCGGTACCCATGCAGGCCAGGTATGGCTGAAGCCGCGCGAACACCGCGGCGTCGCCGCCCACCATGATCGACAGCGTGCCGTCCTTCGCCGCCTGCGCCGTGCGCGCGACCGGCGCATCGGCGAAGTCCGCGCCGCGCGCCGCGAACGCACGAGCGAGCTCGCGCGCCAACGCCACGGGCGCCGTGCTCATGTCCACCATCGTTTGCCCGGCCCGCGCACGGGCGGCGAGACCGTCGGGCGCAAGCGCGACGGCCCGGACCTGCGGCTCGCCCGGCAGGCACAGGAACACGACGTCGGCGCGCGCTGCCACGTCGGCCGCGGAGGCCGCTCTCCCCACGCCGTCGCGCGCGAGCGCATCGAGCGGCTCCTTGCGCTCGTCGAAGGCCACCACCGCCGCGCCGGCCTTCTTCGCGAGATTGCGGCACATGGGCTCGCCCATCACGCCGAGACCGATGAACCCGAGCGTCGTCGCCATCGTCGTCTTCCTCCGGGCCCCAGGTATCGCGCGGGCGACGCGCCTGTCAAGCCGTCGTGGGCTACACTACGCGCCGTGACACGAATGAACGTCGTCGACGCCGACGGCCACGTCCTGGAGCCGGCCGACACCTGGCTCAAATATCTGGAGCCCTCGTACCGCGATCGCGCGATCCGCATCGCGCGGGACGAGCAGGGCTTGGAAGTGCTCCTCATCGACGGGCAGCCGCTCAAGACACTGCGTGGGCAGCTCGGCGCGCTCGGCGGCATCGACATGGATACCGCCAAGCTGTTGACCCGGGGCCAGATCAGCTATGCGGAAGGCAGTCCACCCGGCTCCTATGATCCGACCGCGCGGCTGCGCGTCATGGATGCCGAGGGCATCGATGCGGTGTTGCTCTATCCCACCATCGGCATCTGCTGGGAGGGACACGTCACCGATGCCGCGCTCGCCACGGCGTACACGCGCGCCTACAACCGGTGGCTCGCCGAATTCTGCCGCACCGATCGCGCGCGGCTCCATCCCGTCGCGCACATCTCGCTGCTCGACCCCGAGGGTGCGGTGGCGGAGACGATCCGCGCGCGCAAGGACGGGTGCGTCGGCATCTATCTGTCGCCGGACCTGGCGGCCCGCGGCGGCCGCCATTTCGACGACCCCGTGTTCGCGCGGTTCTGGGAGACCGCCCAGGATCTCGAGATGCCGGTGGGCTTCCACGTCGTCGTGCGCGACCGGCAATGGTTCCGTCAGTGGCAGCGAAAGGACCCGTCGGACGGCCTGTTCAGCATCGTGTTCCTCGCCATCGACGTGATGGCGGCGTTCACGCAGATGCTGAGCGCGGGCATGTTCGAGCGCTATCCGCGGCTGCGCTGCGTCGTGCTCGAAGCCGGCTCCAACTGGATCGCCGCGTGGCTCGATCGGCTCGATCACAAGTATCGCGTCCTCGCGCATCAGACACCCATCACGATGGCGCCGAGCGCGTACTTCTACCGCCAGTGCCTGATCTCGGCGGATCCCGACGAGTCGGTCACCGCGCAGATGATCGAGCACCTCGGCGCCGACTACTTCGTCTGGGCCTCGGACTATCCCCACATCGACGCCTCGCTCGGCGTCGTGCGTGAGCTCACGCAGCGTCTCGCGCCGCTGCCGAAAGACGCACGTGACAAAGTCCTCGGACTCAACGCGCTGCGGTTCTACCGGCTGGCCGGCTGAGCCGATCGTGCCCCCAGGCCGGAATCCGGTGGCGCTGCCTCAGGCAACGGACACGAATCTGCGCGCATGGCGCGGGCCCGGGATCGCTCCTGGGCCCGCGTGTTTCGCGAAACGGATCGCCCTCGTCCCCGCCTTTCTGCTGACCGCCGCGTGCGCGAGCGCGCCGCCTATTCATTCCCCGACCGGTGAGATGTGGGGCTACATCGCGACGCCCGCGGATGTGCCGAACATCGAGATCGTCGGCTACGCGCCCGATCGACCGTCGTGCGAATTCGGCCGGGCGACGGCACAGACGCGCAGTGGTGTGCCCGTCCCCTCGCAGCGTTCGGCGACGTGCCAGCCGGTCGTGGTACAGCCCTATCGCAACGGCGCCGACTCGGTGTACTGGGTGTACAGCACCGATCCCGAGACGGAGCTCTTCGCGGCCGGCGCCAACGACCGCACCGTCTGTGCGAGGTTCCGCGAAGAAGCCCTCAAGGCCGTCCGGCGCGGCGACCGGCTCGGCGAGTGCGAGCCCATCGTCGTCAAGCGCGCACGATAGAGCGAGCTCAGCTAGCGCTTCGGCGTCTCGCCGCTGGCGTCGACGTCGATCAGCGTTTCCCACTTCGTGTACAGGCGCTCGACCATTTCGCCGTAGCTCTCGCCGCGGATCAGCCGATCGAGCTGCGCCCGGTAGTTGTCAACGAGGCTGACGCCGTCGAGCCACAGGTCGGCCACACGCCAGCTCGTGCCACGGCGCACCATGTCCGCCACGAGGGGAAGGTTCTCGTGTCGGCGCAGCAGCGTCAGGGAAACGGTGGCGCGGTCGCCGTTGACCGACTCGCCGCCAAACGCGATGCGCTCGCGCAGCCGATCCGCGAAGCGCCGCGGCGTGTAGCCGATGCGGGCAACGACGGCCTCGGTGAGAAAGCCGCTCAGCATGCGTGTGATCGCCTGACGCTGCGAACCGGTCAGCCGCTCCCAGTGTGGCCCGAGCGCGCGGGGTGCCGCGCTTGCGAAATCGAACATGCTGTTCACGGCGGCGCGCGCTCGATCGGCACGTTCTTCTGCGCCGAGCGCGGGGTCCTCGGCGATGCGAAGCAGTCCTTCGATGTGCGCGCGCAGGTCGTCGCGCGGGCTCGCCGCCCACGCGGGGGCGACGGAGAGCCCGCAGATGAAAAGCGAGAGAAGCAGAGACAGTATCCGTGCCACGGTTCGCCCCCCGTTCTCCGGGCACGAATCCCCGGGCCCTCTCCGCGGTGCAAATGGCGTGCAGGCCGACGCGGCCAGAGGGTGGGCGCAATTACAATTCCTCGATGGCGCCAATTTCACCCCGGGCTGGATCGAACCGCTAGAATCGTTCATGGCCGTCGGCTATCTCCTGGTCGCGGTGCTCGCCGCGGTGGTGGCCGTCTTTGCGCTTCAGAACGGCGCGCCGGCGACCGTGCGATTCCTTGCCTGGAACCTCGAGGGTGTGCCGTTGGCCGGCCTGATCCTCGGCGCCTTCGCGGCAGGCCTGATGATCGCGGGTCTGCCGCTCGGCATCCAGCGCTGGCGGGCGCGCTCGCAGGCGCGCCGGCTCGAGGCGCACGTGAAGCATCTCGAAACACGGCAGACGACACCGACGCCGTCACCGACCCCGCCGCCGCCGCCGCGCGAAGCCCCCTAGCCGGCGGCGGCGAGCGTGGCTCGCGCGATGACGATTTCCTCGTCGGTGGGCACGACGTAGACGGCGACGCGGCTGTCGGCCATGGAGATCTGTGGGCCGTGGGCGCGGTTGGCCGCAGGGTCGAGCTGCACGCCGAGCCACGCCAGGCGCTGGCAGACGTCGGCGCGCACAGGCGCGGCGTGGGTCCCGATCCCCGCGGTGAAGACGAGACCATCGAGGCCGTCGAGCACGCCGGCGAGCGCGCTCACCTCGCGCGCGACGCGATCGGCGAAGTACTCGAGCGCGAAGCGGGCACGCGGCTCCCGGCTCGCCAAGAGATCGCGCACGTCGCTGCTCACACCCGACAAGCCGAGCAGGCCGGAGCGCTTGTACAGCAGGCCGCCGACGTCGGCCGGACTCATGCGGCGCTCCGTGATCAGGTACAGCACCACGGCCGGGTCCAGATCGCCCACGCGCGTGCCCATCGGCAGACCATCCAGCGCGCTGAAGGACATGGTGCTGTCGACGCTGCGCCGCTCGCGCATGGCACACAGGCTGGCGCCATTGCCGAGGTGGGCCACGACGACGCGGCCGTCGGCGATGCGCGGCGCGATGCCCGGCAGCACGCCGGCGATGTACTCGTACGAAAGACCGTGAAAGCCATAACGCCGCACCCCGCTCTCGAACAGCTCGCGCGGCAGCGCGAAGGCTTGCATCAGCTCCGGGCGCCCATGATGAAACGCCGTGTCGAAGCAGGCGACCTGGCGGATGCCCGACCAGTGATCGCGGACGCCGCGGATCGCGGCGAGCGCCTGAGGCTGATGCAGCGGCGCGAGCGGCGTCAGCGCCTCGAGCGCGGCCAGCACCGCATCGTCCACGACAACCGGACGCGAGAAGCGCATACCGCCGTGGACCACGCGATGGCCGACGGCCACCGGCCGGGCGCCGCCCAGATGCCCGTCGAGCCAGTGGGCCACCACGGCAAACGCGCCGGCGTGATCGCTCGCCTCGACGGGACGAGGCGGCTCGTCTCCGATCATCAGGCGCGGGTGGACGCCGACGCCGTCGACCACGCCGTGGACCGTCACCGGCAGGGCGTCGGCCGCGGAGGCGTCGAACAGCGAGAATTTGAGCGTGGAGGATCCCGCGTTCAGCACGAGCAGCGACCGTTCAGGAGCGCGCGCCGTCATCAGGAGGCAGAATAAGCCATGGCATCACGCGGACCGTTATCGCGGAACGAGCTCACCGGCATCGACGCCTATTGGCGCGCCGCCAACTATCTGTCGGTCGGTCAGATCTACCTCTACGCCAATCCCCTGCTCACCGAGCCGCTGACCACCGCGCACATCAAGCCGCGCCTGCTCGGCCACTTCGGGACGACGCCCGGGCTCAACCTGGTCTACGCCCACCTCAATCGTGTCATCCGCGCCCGCGATCTGAACGTCATCTATATCGCGGGCCCCGGCCACGGCGGCCCCGGCCTCGTGGCCAACGCCTATCTGGAAGGCACGTACAGCGAAGTGTATCCGCACGTCTCGCAGGACGAGCCGGGGATGAAGCGGTTGTTCACGCAGTTCTCGTTTCCCGGTGGCATCCCGAGCCATCACGCGCCCGAGACGCCGGGCTCCATGCACGAAGGCGGCGAGCTGGGCTACGCGTTGTCGCACGCGTACGGCGCCGCGTTCGACAACCCGAGTCTTCTGGTCGCGTGCGTCATCGGCGACGGCGAGGCGGAGACCGGGCCCCTCGCCACGTCGTGGCATTCGAACAAGTTCCTGAATCCGGCGCGCGACGGCGCGGTGCTGCCCATCTTGCACCTCAACGGTTACAAGATCGCGAGCGCCACCGTGCTCGCCCGCATCCCGCCCGAAGAGCTCGACGCGCTCCTGCGGGGCTACGGTCACACGCCGCATGTCGTGGAGGGCGACGATCCCGCCGCCGTACACCAGGATCTCGCGGCCGCGCTCGATGCGTGCTGCGACGAGATCGCACGCATCCAGGCGCGCGCACGAACGCGCGGCTTCGAGTGGCGCGACCGCCCGCGCTGGCCGATGATCGTGCTCCGCACGCCGAAGGGCTGGACGGGGCCGCAGGAAGTCGACGGCAAGCCCATCGAGGGCACGTGGCGCTCGCACCAGGTACCGCTCGCCGGCCTCTTCGAGAACCCCGCGCACGTCACGCTGCTCGAGCACTGGATGAAGAGCTATCGGCCCAAGGAGCTGTTCGACGAGCGCGGTCGCCTGCGCGCGGAGCTGGCGGCCCTGGCGCCGGTGGGGCAGCGGCGCATGAGCGCCAATCCGCACACCAACGGCGGCCTGCTGCTCCGCGACCTCCGCCTGCCCGATTTCCGGACGTATGCGATCGAGGTGTCCCGCCGCGGCGCGGTCACGGCGTCGGCCACGCAGGTCCAAGGCACGTTCATCCGCGACGTGATGAAGGCGAATCTCGAGACGCGGAATTTCCGGGTCTTCGGCCCCGATGAGACGACGTCGAACCGTTGGGGCGCGCTGTTCGAGGTGACGGATCGCATGTCGGTGGCCGAGATCATCAAGAGCGACGAGAGCCTCTCCGTCGACGGGCGCGTGATGGAGATGCTGAGCGAGCACCAGATGCAAGGCTGGCTCGAGGGCTACGTCCTCACCGGACGCCACGGCTTCTTCAACTGCTACGAGGCCTTCATCCACATCGTCGACTCGATGTTCAACCAGCACGCGAAGTGGCTCAAGACGACGCGGCAGATTCCCTGGCGGCGCCCGCTGGCCTCGCTCAACTATCTGCTGTCGTCCCACGTGTGGCGCCAGGACCACAACGGCTTCAGTCACCAGGATCCCGGCTTCATCGATCACGTCGTGAACAAGAAGGCGGAGGTCATCCGGATCTACCTGCCGCCGGACGCCAACACGCTCTTGTCGGTGACCGACCACTGCTTGCGCAGCCGCCATTACGTCAACGTCATCGTGGCCGGCAAGCAGCCGGCGCTGCAGTACCTCACGATGGACGAGGCGGTGAAGCACTGCACGGCCGGGCTCGGGATCTGGGACTGGGCGAGCAGCGACCGGGGTGGCGAGCCCGACGTGGTCATGGCGTGCTGCGGCGACGTGCCCACGCTCGAGACGCTGGCGGCCGTGAAGCTGCTCCGTCAGCACGTCCCCGAGCTGAAAGTTCGGGTCGTGAACGTCGTGGATCTCATGGCGCTGCAGCCGCCGCGCGAGCACCCGCACGGGCTCGCCGACAAGGACTTCGACGACATCTTCACCCGCGACAAGCCGATCATCTTCGCGTTCCACGGCTATCCGTGGCTGATCCACCGCCTGACGTACAAGCGCACCAACCACGACAACCTGCACGTGCGCGGCTACAAGGAAGAGGGTACGACGACCACGCCGTTCGACATGGTGGTTGTCAACGATCTCGATCGATTCCACCTGGTCGGCGACGTCATCGACCGCGTTCCCGGGCTCGGCGCGCGCCTGGCGGACGTCAAGCAGACGCTGCGCGACCGGCTGATCGAGCACAAGGAATACGTCACGACGCACGGCGACGACATGCCGGAGGTCCGCGACTGGACCTGGGAGTGAGGTGCGGGAACGGAGATCAGCGAAAGACGACGATGATCGCGTCCGGACCGGTAAAAGCCGCGCGTTCGATGATCTCGAAGCTCTTCTCGATGATGCCGAGCACCCGCCCGCACTCGTGCTCGCTCGCGGCCATCCGGACGATGAAGACGCTATCGGGGCGGGCGAGGAAGTTGCGATAGCGCTGCAGCATCGGTGTGATCGTTCCGCGCTCGACGTAATAGATCGACTCTCGGAAGAGGATCACGTCGAAGTCCTGCGTCGGTACGTAGTCGACGATGTCGGACTGAAGGTAGCGGCACTTGTCGGCGCGCCCGTGCGCCTGGGCCCGCGTTCGCGCTTTGTCGATCGCCACGTCGGAGATGTCGACGCCGGTGTAGTCACGGTAGCTCTCGGGGTTCAGCTCGTTGGCGGTGTTGCCCGAGCCGCAGCCGAGGTCCAGGATGCTGCCGCCGCACGCATATTTCTCGACGAACGGATAGATGCAGTCGTCGGGCGTGCTGTCCAGGGCGTTCCAGCGGCCTCGCGCGAATTCGCTGTTCCACAGGAATCGCTTGAGGCGCTTCGGTCCGTATACCTGAAGCAGCGACCGCGAGAAGCTGCGGACCTTGCGGGCCAGGAACATGCGATTTCGAGAATACACCGGCTCGTGTCGGGGGAAGCCAGGCCACGGGTGGCCTCCCCTCGAGTCGCCGTGACGCTCGCCTGAGCGGATCCTCGTCCCCAAGCGTGGAATCGATAACGCAAGAACTGCAACACTCCACGCTCGCGTCCACGCGTCTCTCGGTCATCCGGCTCCGATAGCGGCACGAACCGCCGATGCGCGTGCCGACGAAACGGAGTGATCGCGCGATCACTCGCTTTCTCTTCTGTGGCACTTCCGTTGCAGACACAGCGTCTGTCTCGTGCTTGGCGCTTCATTCTCGAGGAGAAGGAGTACTTCGTGGCCATCAACCTTCTGCGTGACACCGGCGTGGCTCTGGACCAGCAGCGCTTCACCTGGCGCGATCTCGTCCAGGTTCCATACAACAAACTCCGCGACGACGCGTTCACGCGCGTCCGCGTCATCCTGATGAACGGCATCGAGTCCGAAGCCCTTCGCTTTTCACACGCGTGCGCGCGAATGAACGCACCGCTGCAGCAGGCGCTGGCGCGGGTGCGTCGCATCGAGCAACACCAGCAGACGACTGTCAATTGGCTCAACCCCGCGGACCAGAACCCGCTCGAGACGACGATCGGCTTCGAGCAGGTGGCCATCGAGGTCACCGCCAGCATCGCCGAAAAGGAGCCCGATCCGTATCTCGCGCAGGTCTACCGTTTTGGTTTGCTCGAAGACTTCGATCACCTGTACCGCTACTCCGCGCTCATGGATCGGCTGTTCGGCATGGATGCCAATACGCTGACTCAGAGCTACACCGACATCGTGCCGGGCCGCCCAACCGCCGTCGAGCATCGGCACCCGCTCGACGATCTTCGGCGCCCGTACGACCGGCGCACGGCGACGCCGCTGACCAAGCTGCACGCCGCGACGCTCATGGCCGGCGAACACCAGACGCACGACTACTACATGACGATCGGGCCGCTGTTCAGTGATCCGACCGCCCGTCAGCTGTATGCCGAGATCGCCTCGATCGAAGAGCAGCACGTGACGCAGTACGAGTCGATCATCGACCCGAACGAGACGTGGCTCGAGAAGTGGCTGCTCCACGAGGCGACCGAGGTCTACAACTACTGGAGCTGTCTCGAGTCCGAGAGCAATCGCCACGTCCGCGCGATCTGGGAGCGGTTTCTCGAATACGAGCTGGGCCACGTGCGATTCGTCGCCGAGCTGTTCGAGAACACCGAAGGCCGTGATGCCGCCGAGATCCTGCCCGACCGGCTGCCGGAGCCGATTCGCTATCAGAGCCACCGGCAGTTCGTCCGCGAGGTCCTGCGCCAGGAGCTGACGCTCAGCGCGAACCGCACCGAGTTCGTGCCGCGCGAGCAGGAGTCGGAGGAGACGCGCGCCTATCGCGAGCAAATGAACTCCGAAGGCTCGCCCACCGAGATCGTCGCGGCTGGCTACGTCTGGCGGCCCGGCACAGAGCTCACAGATCCCGCCACGCGTCTGAGCACGCCCGGCGGCGGGGAACGGAGGGCCGCATGATGCGCCAGTCAGCTCAACAGGGCGACAATCGTACCGGCATCGCGACCGCGGAGGGTCTCGCGGAAGAGATGATTGCGGCAACACGCGAGTTCCCGCCGTCGTCGCCCGGCGACGCCCAGGCCGTGGCGGCGGTGCGCGTCGCGTATGCCGAATCCGGCGACACCTTCGGCGAAGCGCCGCCGCCGGCGGCCATGCTCGACAAAGCGCGGTCGGCGGTGGCCGCCCTCGTGGGCGGTCAGCCGACACTGCTGCTCGACAAGCTCGGCGAGCGGCTGGCGTTCGAGCATGCGGGCGCGCGTCTCTACGAGGCGCTGCTGTCGAAGCATCAGGCCTATGGCTCGTTCACGGGTGGCCCGAGCGCGGATGATCTCATGCACATCCTCGAAGAAGAGTACGAGCACGCCGACGTGCTGCAGGCGGCGATCGTGACGCTCGGCGGCGATCCGACTGCGGTCACCCCATCGGCCAACCTCGCCGTCAACATCTCGGCCGGCCTGCCGCAGGTGCTCGCCGATCCGCGCACGAACCTCCTGCAGTCGCTGGAGGCGATCCTCGTCGCCGAGCTGTCCGACAACGAGTGCTGGACCACGCTCGAAGAGCTGGCGCGGCGAGGCGGTCACGAGGATCTCGCCAGCGACTGTGCCGAGGCGCTCGAGAACGAGCGCGAGCATCTGAGCAAAGTCCGCGCCTGGATCGCCGAAGGCCAGCGTCGCATTGCCGACGGCAGCGCCGGCGCCGAGCCGCCCGGTGCGCCGGGGGCGGCCGACGCTCCCACCGAGTTCACGTTCTCGGCGGACAGCCCGGTGGACCGTCAGGGCTTCGCGGTGAGCGAGGAAGAAGGCGGCGAGAGCAAGCCGTCCCGCAAACGTCGCAGCCGCTGACGACACGTCCGCGCCGAGCCGTTTCGTGTGTCCTCTCGCTCGGCGCGGGCGCGTCGTCGGTGCGATCCGCTCTTGCGCGCCTCAGGCGGCCGCGGCGCGCGACTCCTGCACGCGCCGGACAGTCTGCTCCGCGATCTTCGCTGCCGTCTGCTTCACGTTGCGGTCCAGATCCGAGCCGGACATCACGAACCGCGCGGCCGCCACGTAAGGATTCAGTAAGATGACGGCACCGGGAAGCTTGCCACTCTCGGCGCTCGTCTGCACTTCGTACATCGGCTTCGGCGCGCCCCGAGACAGATCGTCGATCGTGACGACCGCCTGCAGCTCCGTGGCGCCCACGCCGAAGCCGACCACGGCGCGCTGCACCTGGTTGCCCTGCTGCGCGTTCGTGAACACGCCGCGCACGAGCCATCCGCCGGCGGGCGGCTTCTCGCCGTTTCGCAGTCGACGCACCGTGAGCCCCTTGCCCTCGAGCTCTTTCACCAGGGACTTCGACATCAATTCCACCACCTCCCGGGCCCGGACGGCGGGCTCGCGCGAGGCACCGGGCAGCTTCGGCAGCCCCGGCGGTGGAGGCGGCAGCGGCGGCAAGAGCCCGCGCTCCGTGCGGACGTTGGCGGCGTCCAGCTCGAAGTCGGCGACGTAGACGATGGCGGGTGGCGCGGTCGGCGCACCGATCTGACGCTCGGCCGCGACCTTTGCGGTGGCACAGCTGGCAACGGCCGTCGCGAGCGCAGACATGAGCAATGATCCGAGCACTTTCATCGATCTCCCTCCCGTGGTCCGTCTGGATGCGTCGCGGCGGGATAGGGCAATGGGCGGGCCAAACCGCGGGCGGCGGGGACGACGTTCGATGCGGCAGACAGTTAACGCGCACTTCGCGCGCGACCGGGCCCCGATCCTCGACATTGGTGGCTGCTCGATTCCGCGCAGTGCTGCGCGAAATCGAGCAGCTCGGCCGATCACACGGTGGCGGCGCGCGTGCTCAGAGCAGCTTGTCCAGGGTGATGGGCAGGTCGCGGACGCGCTTTCCGGTCGCGTGGTAGACGGCGTTGGCGATGGCCGCCGCGACGCCGACGATGCCGATCTCGCCGAGGCCCTTGACGCCGAGCGGGTTGATGACCGGGTCGTGCTCGTCGACGAAGATCACGTCGATGTCGTGCACGTCGGCGTGGACGGGGACGTGGTAGTCCGCGAGGTTGTGAGTCATGAACCGACCGAGGGCGTGATCCATCACGCTGTCTTCCTGCAGCGCCATGCCGATGCCGAAGACGATCGCGCCGAGGATCTGGCTTCGCGCGGTCTTGGGATTCAGCACGCGGCCGCCCGCGATGGCACTGACCACGCGCGTGACTTTCACCGTGCCAAGCTCCTCGTCGACCTTGACCTCGGCGAATACGGCGGAGTGCGTGTACAGCGAGTACTTCTCGAGCTCCTTCGACGGCGCGACCGTCGCCGTCTCGCTGATCGTCTGCCGTCCGGCACGTTTCATGACGTCAACAACGGCGCCCTCATCGCCGCCGCCGAGCTCGCGAAGCCGCTCACGCACCTTGTCGCACGCGGCCTTGACCGCACACCCCACCGATGACGCCGTGAACGAGCCGCCCTCGACGGGCGCCGCGGGCAGCGTCGAATCACCGAGCTGAAACGTGACCTTCTCGAGCGGCAGCCCGAGCGCGTCGGCGGCGATCTGCGTCATGATCGTGTAGGTCCCGGTGCCGATGTCCGCGGTCGCGCTGGAGACCGTGAGCGTGCCGTCCGCGCTGAGCACCGCCTTCGCAGTGGCTTCCTCCTGCATGGCTTCCCAGATCCCGCTGGCCATGCCCCAGCCGACGAGCGCGCTCCCCTCGCGCATCGAGCGCGGCGCAGGACTGCGTCGCGCCCAACCGAAGCGCTCGGCGCCCTGCCGATAGCACTCGCGCAGCTCCTTGCTCGAGAATGGCTTGTCTTCGCTCGGATCGCGCTCGGCGTAGTTCTTCACGCGCAGCTCGAGCGGATCCATGCGCAGTGCTCCGGCGAGCTCGTCCATGGCGGATTCGAGCGCGTACACGCCCCACGACGCCCCCGGTGCCCGCATGTCGATCGGCGTGTACACGTCCAGCTGCGCCAGCTTGTGATCGAACGCGACGGCATCGCAGCGATAGAGGACCCCCGACCAGTTGACGACGGCCTCGTTGAAGTCCTCGAACTGTGACGTCTCGGCGACCGCCTCGTGCACGATCGCCTGCAGCGTGCCGTCGCGGGCGCTGCCGAGCTTCACGCGCTGCCAGGTGGCCGGCCGGTGACCGAACGTGAACATCTGCTGGCGCGTCAGCGACACGCGGACCGAGCGCTTCAGCTCGCGCGCCGCGAGCACGGCCATGAACACGTGGTACTGCGGGCGCAGCCCCAATCCGAACGCGCCGCCCACGAACGGTGACTCGACGCGCAGCTCGTCGTCGCGGTAGCCGAACACCCGGCACAGATACGCGTGGACGTTCAGCACTCCCTGCGTCTTGTCGTACACCGTGAGCGTGCCGTCGTCGTGCCGGATGACGGTCGCGCCGAACAGCTCCATCGGGTTGTGATGCTCGGCCGGCACGCGATACTCGGCGTCGACCTTCACGGCGGCGGCGGCGAAGGCGCGGGCGGCGTCGCCGCGCGGGTCCGGCGGCGGCGTGCGGTATTCGGGCCTGTACGCGGAGTGACGCTGTCGCTCGAGGTCCGTCTGCGGCGTCTTGCGCGCGTACTGGATGCGGATCAGCGCGGCCGCGTGCCGCGCCAGCTCGGAGGTGTCGGCCACCACCAGCGCGACGGGCTGGCCGCTGAACAGGATCCGATCGTCATACAGCGGGCGGAATGGCGAGCCCACGGGCGCGATCTCGTCGGCATAGCTGCGATCGAACCACGGCATGCCGCGCACGTTCTCGTGGGTGAACACGCGCAGCACGCCCGGCAACGCGAGGGCCGCGCGGGCGTCGATGGACGTGATCGATCCCTTGGCGATCGCGCTCGACACGACGTGACCGTAGACGAGACCGCGAGCGTGGTGCTCGGCGGCGTAGCGGGCATCGCCCGTCACCTTGGCGCGACCGTCCACGCGGTTGACCGACTGTCCGATGTGCCCCGTGCTCATCGCAATGTCACTCCACGCCATCGAGGTGTGCGGCCCGCGCCAGCGCGCGGACCACCGCGCGCTTGGCGAGCGCAATCTTGAACCTGTTCTGACCCTGGCCATGGGCGCCATGCAGCAGCGTCTCGGCGACGGCCTCGAAGGCCACGCGTGACGGGCGCTGGCCGCGCAGCGACGCCTCCACCGCGCGATCACGCCACGGCTTGTGCGCGACGCCGCCGAGGGCCAGACGGGCGTCGGCGATCGTGTCGCCGTCGATGCGCAACGCGGCCGCCACCGACACCAGCGCGAAGGCGTACGACGCGCGATCGCGCACCTTCACGTACGTGGCGTGCTCGCGAAACCCGTCGGGCGGCAGCTCGACGGCTGTGATCAGCTCGTCCGGCTGCTTGGTGGTGTCGAGGTCGGGTCGGTCCGCGGGCAGCCGATGGAACTCCTCGAATGCGATCGCCCGCTCGCCGCCGGGGCCCAGCACGCGTACGACCGCGTCGAGGGCCGCGAGCGCGACGCACATGTCCGAGGGATGCACGGCGATGCAGTGCTCGCTGGCGCCGAGAATCGCGTGGTAGCGCGTGAATCCCCCGATGGCCGAGCATCCGGCGCCCGGCGCGCGCTTGTTGCACGGCGTGGCCGTGTCATAGAAGTAGGCGCAGCGCGTGCGTTGCATGAGGTTGCCGCCGACCGACGCCATGTTGCGCAGCTGCGGCGAGGCGCCGGCGAGGATGGCCTGCGACAGGAGCGGGTAGCGGCGCTCGATCTCCGGGTGATACGCGACGTCGGTGTTCGTCACGAGCGCGCCGAGTCGCATCCCGCCCTCCGCCGTGGGCTCGATGGCTCGCAGCGGCAGCCGCGTGATGTCGATCAGCCGGCCCGGCCGCTCGACGTCCTCCTTCATCAGATCGAGAAGGTTCGTGCCGCCCGCGATGAACCGCGCCGTGCGGTCGGCGGTGACCGCCTGCAGCGCCGCACGGATGTCGTCGGCTCGCGTGTAGGCGAACGCGTTCATCGCGCCCGCCGGGCGCCGGCGGTGTTGGCGACGGCTTCGATGGCGGCGAGGATGTTCGTATACGCGCCGCACCGACAGAGGTTGCCGCTCATCAGCTCACGGATCTCGTCGGCCGTGTTTGCCCGGCCCTCGGACAAGAGCCCGACCGCCGAACAGATCTGACCGGGCGTGCAGTAGCCGCACTGGAACGCGTCGTGGTCGATGAACGCCTGCTGCAACGGGTGCAGGGTACCGTTGGTCGCCAGCCCTTCGATGGTCGTGACCTCCGCGCCGTCGTTCATGACCGCCAGCGTCAGACACGAGAGGATGCGGCGTCCGTCGACGAGCACGGTGCAGGCCCCGCACTGTCCGTGATCGCACCCTTTCTTCGTTCCGGTCAGGTTCAGCGACTCGCGCAGCGCGTCGAGCAGCGTCGTCCACGGCGCAACCTCGAGCTGCCGCGCCGCGCCGTTGAGCTTGAGCATGATCCGCGACTGATCCATACCTCACCTTTCTTCAATTCGGAACGTCGGGACCGACTCTCGAGGGTCGCGTGTCGACGAGGCCGCCGCTCGTCGACGCTACGGGCGGTCGACCAGCGAAGGACATGCCACCGAGGGATGGAGACTTCGGGTGAGCTACCGAGCGCGAGCGGCGGGCGCCTCGCTCAGCGCCTGCCGCACGACCTGCCCGGCGTCGTCCGCGAACACGAACTGCAGCGCGCTGCGAACCTCGGCCGGCACGTCCTCCAGGTCGCGCTCGTTGTGGCGCGGCAGGATCACCGTGCGAATGCCCACGCGATGCGCAGCCAGCACCTTCTCCTTGATGCCGCCGACCGGCAGCACCTTGCCGCGCAGGGTGATCTCCCCCGTCATGGCGACGTCGTTGCGCACGACGCGCTGGGTGGCGTAGGAGGCGAGGGCGGTGACCATGGTCACGCCGGCCGACGGGCCATCCTTCGGGATCGCGCCGGCGGGCACGTGAATGTGAATCGTTCGCCCCTCGAAGAGCTTGGGATCGATGCCGAAGGCGTCGGCACTCGACCAGACATACGAGACGGCGGCTTGGGCGCTTTCACGCATGACGTCGCCGAGCATCCCCGTCAGCACCAGACGTTCTTCGCTGGCCGGCATCATGGTGACCTCGACGAAGAGGACGTCGCCGCCGACGGGTGTCCAGGCCAGGCCCGTGGCGACGCCGGGACGTGACGTTCGCTCGACGACGTCGTCGAAAAAGCGCGGCCGCCCGAGGTACTCGGCCACGTTGTCGATCACGACGCGGAACGGGCCTGCCTGGCCCTCGGCGAGGCGTCGCGCGACTTTTCGCGCGACGGCGGCGAGCTCGCGCTCGAGGCTGCGCACGCCGGCCTCGCGCGTGTAGCCGCGCACGATCGACCGGATGGCGTCGCGCTCGACGACCAGCTCGTCGGCGCGAAGGCCGTGCGCGGCGAGCTGCTTGGGCACCAGGTACCGCGCGGCGATGCCGACCTTCTCGTCGTCCGTGTAGCCCGACAGCGTCAGGATCTCCATCCGATCGCGCAGCGGACCGGGAATCGTGTCGAGCGTGTTTCCGGTCGCGATGAACAGGACCTGCGAGAGGTCGAACGGCACGCCGAGATAGGTATCGACGAACGTGTCGTTCTGCGCCGGGTCGAGCACCTCGAGCAGCGCCGCCGAGGGATCGCCGCGCCAGTCGGCGCCGATCTTGTCGATCTCGTCCAGCATGAAGACCGGATCGCGCGTCTCGGCGCGCCGCAGTCCCTGGATGATGCGTCCGGGCAAGGCACCGATGTAGGTGCGGCGATGGCCGCGGATCTCGGCTTCGTCGCGCACGCCACCCAGCGACATGCGAACGAACTTGCGGCCGAGCGCGCGGGCGATGCTCTGCCCGAGACTGGTCTTGCCCACTCCCGGCGGTCCCACGAAGCACAGAATGGGTTCACGCGCCGGATTGTCGCCCGTGACCTTCGGCGCCGGCGCGGTCTCGCCGCGCTCCTGGCGCAGCTTGCGCACGGCGAGGTATTCGAGGATGCGATCCTTGATCTTGTCGAGGTCGTAATGATCCTCGTCCAATACCTCGCGCGCGCGGCGGATGTCGATCGTGCCGCCGTCGGCCTTGCTCCACGGCAGGCTCGCGATCCACTCCAGATACGTGACGACCATGCCGCGCTCGGGCGACCCGGGCTGCATGCCCGCCAGGCGCTTCAGCTCGCGCTCGGCCTCGCGTCGCGCTTCCTCCGGCAGGCCGGCCTCCTCGATGCGCCGGCGCAGCTCACCGACCTCCGTATCGTCCTCGCCGTCCTCGCCGAGCTCTTTCTGGATGGTCTTGGCCTGCTCGCGCAGGATGAAGTCACGCTGCTTCTTGGACAGCCGCTGCTCGGTGTCGGTGGCGATCTTGCGGCCGATCTCGCGGACCGCGACGTCGCCCTGCACGACGTCCACGAGGCGCCGCAGCTTGTCCGCGACCGAATCCGCCTCGAGCAGCGCCTGCCGCGTGGCCGTGTCCATGCGGACGAGCGAGGCGACGAAGTACACGACCTGACGCGGGTCGGTGAAGCTCTCCGCGACGCCCACCAGCTCGTCGGGGAGGTCGGTGGATACCTCCACGAGCCTGCGGAACAGATCCAACACGGCGCGGCGCAGCCCCTCGAGCTCGGCGCCGGCGCCGACCTGTTCGGGAGCACGCTCGATCCTCGCGACGAGGTACGGGTCCTTGGCGACGAAGTCCAGCAGCCGGACTCGCTCGAGTCCTTGCACCATCGCGCGCACGCTGCCGTCGGGCATGCGCGCCATCTGGTGGATCGCGCCGGCGGTGCCGACGCGGTGGACGTTCTCGGGCGCGACCGGTGCGTCCGGCTTCGCCTCGCGCTGCGCCGCGAAGACGAGCAGGCGGTTGCCACGCATGACGTCGTCGATGACGCGCACGGCGGCGGGGTTGACCACGACGAGCGGTATCGCCGTCAGCGGAAACACCACGCCGTCCGGCAGCGGCAGGACGGGCAAGACGTCGGGAAGCGTGAACTCTGCCTGGCCCGCGCCGGATTGCGTCGTCGCCATCGGTTCGGAGGATCAGGACCGCTTTGGCAGCGTGACGTGCAGCAGCCCGCGCTCGTAGCGGGCCTCGACACGCTCGGGATCGATCCGCGCGGGCAGCGGCAGCTCCACGCGGAACAGGCCTTGCGGGATCCCCGCCGCGTGGTAGACCGCATCCTCGCCGCACGATGGCAGGTGCCGGCGCCCTTCGACGACCAGCCCATTGTCGAAGAGCTGGACCTCGAAGTCGTTTTCGTCCACGCCGGCGAGATCCACGGTCACTTCGACGGATCGCGCCGTCTCCGCGACGTCGGCGGCCGGGCGCCAGCGGGCCTGCACGAGCAGGCGCAGGGTCTCGTGCTCCCACGCCGCGCCGAACGGCCACGACTGCGCCGCGATGCGCAACGTGGTCGAGCGGTAGGTCACGCGCCGGGAACGCATGATGCGCAGTTGATTGTGCGCGCAGCGCCGCGATTGTCAATCGCGCGCGGCCGCGTGCGATCGCGACATCGCGCAGGACGTTGGCGGTGGCGGGATAATCGGCTCATGGCCGAGCTTCGACTCGTGCGGTGTCCCAGCTGTGGCGCCACGAACCGCGTGCCGATCGACCAGCTCGAGGCCGGCCGCCAGCCGAGATGTGGACGGTGCAAGGCTCCGCTGACCGCCGGCGCCGCGGGGGATACGGCGCGACCGCTCACGGTGACCGACGCGACCTTCGCCGCCGACGTCGAGCACTCCCCGCTGCCTGTGTTGCTCGACGCGTGGGCGCCGTGGTGCGGGCCGTGTCGCATCATCGCGCCGGTCGTCGAACAACTGGCCACGGAGCTGGCGGGACGCGCCCGCGTGGCCAAGCTGAACGTCGACCAGAATCCCGTCGTCGCCAGCCGCCTCGACGTGCGCAGCATTCCGATGCTCATCGTCTTCAAGGGCGGCCGGGAGGTCGACCGCATCATCGGCGTGCAGCCAAAGGCGGAGATCCTCCGCCGAATCGAGAGCGCGATCGGCTGAGTGGCCGGCCCCTTGCAGACGCCTCGTGGAAGCCACGTTGCGAAAGCGCTGTGGCGCCACGGAGGACGTTGATGCGAGCCATGGTCTATCGCGGTCCGTATCGGGTGCGCGTCGAAGAGAAAGACATCCCGGCCATCGAGCATCCGAACGATGCGATCGTGCGCGTCACACGCGCGGCGATCTGCGGCTCGGATCTGCACCTCTACCACGGGCTCGTGCCCGACACCCGCGTCGGGATGACGTTCGGCCACGAGTTCACGGGGGTCGTGCACGACATCGGCTCGTCGGTGCAAAACGTCAGACGCGGCGACCGGGTGCTCGTGCCGTTCAACATCTGCTGCGGGTCGTGCTTCTTCTGCGCGCGCGAGCTGTACAGCAATTGTCACAACGTCAACCCGAACGCCACCGCCGTCGGCGGCATCTATGGGTACTCGCACACCGCCGGCGGCTACGACGGCGGGCAAGCCGAATACGTCCGCGTCCCGTTCGCCGACGTGGGCCCGAGCAAGATTCCCGAGTGGATGGACGAAGAGGACGCGGTGATCCTCACCGACGCGTGTCCGACGGGTTATTTCGGCGCCGAGCTCGGGGACATCAAGGAGGGCGACGTCGTGGTCGTCTTCGGCGCCGGCCCGGTGGGGCTGTTCGCGGCGCGGTCGTCATGGCTGATGGGCGCCGGGCGCGTGATCGTGGTCGACCATCTCGACTACCGCCTGGAGATGGCCAAGACGTTCGCCCAGGCGGAGACGATCAACTTCACGGAGATCGACGACATCGTGCTTCATCTCAAGCGGCTCACCGACCATCTCGGCGCGGACGTGTGCATCGAGGCGGTCGGCGCGGAGGCCGACGGCAGCTTCTTCCAGCACGTCGCGACGACCAAGCTCAAGCTGCAAGGCGGCTCACCGGTCGCGCTGAACTGGGCGATCGACTCCGTGCGCAAGGCCGGGAACATCTCGGTGATCGGCGCCTTCGGACCCATGTACAGCGCCGTGAAGTTCGGCGACGCCATGAACAAAGGTCTCACCATCCGCACCAACCAGTGCAGCGTGAAGCGTCACTGGCCGCGCCTGTTCGAGCACGTGCACAACGGCCACCTCAAGCCGAGCGCGGTCGTAACGCATCGCGTGCCGCTCGACGACATCGCCGACGCCTATCACATGTTTTCCAGCAAGCTCGACAACTGCGTCAAGCCGCTCGTCATTCCGCGGGCCGCATAGAGGGAGTACCGCGATGCCGTACACGAAGGACAAGCCGAAGCTCGCACTCGACACGGACGCGCTTCGCGCCCGGATTCCCGGCTGGGGCGTCGACCTGGACCGCACGACGCGTCCCGCGGTGCCCAAAGAGAAGCCCAATGCGACCACCGGCGCCCACTGGGACTTCCCCGAACGTCAGGCGCCGCGCTGGCCGCGGGAGCGCTCGCCCGAGCACAAGTTCCTCACGCCGGTCTTCGGCACGTCGTGCCCGCCGCGCGGCCTCTCGGGCGCCGTTCGTACGTATGCCTATCGCTACAGTGAGGGCCGGGCGAGACACTGGCTGCTGCTGATGCTCGCCGACCGCATCGACGTGATCGAGACCAATCTTCGCGATCTCGTTCGCGGGCGTCCCGACAATCTCGTCACGGAGTACGGCGTGGCCGCCGAGATCGAGCGCGGGGGCATGCGCGCCCGGCTCGGTCGGCGCCGCGCGGACGTGAAGCGGGTGCCGCTCGAGGCGCTGATGTTCGGCGTGCTCGGCCTCGTACTGCTCGCGGCCGCGCGACGGCGCTGATCGCGCGCAACCCGTCGCATAGGATACTCTGACGGGCGTGGCGGTCGTGCGATGGGTCGCGCTCGTCGTTGCCCTGCTCATGCCCCCCGTCTGCACCATGCTCGCGCGCGTCGACCCGCCCGATCCGTCGTGGGTCGGCGGCTATTGGGACGACGACGACTTCGACTCCACCGTCGACGCCATCCTCAAGGTCGCCGCCGTGGTGCCGGAGCCGTGCCCGGGTGCTGCGCCGGTACGCTGGCTGAGCACCGGCCGCATCGAACGCCTCGCGATCACCATGGTCGTGCCGAAAAAGAATCGGACGACCGACTCTCCGCGCAGCCCTCCCGTCCGGTTGCTGTCCTCCTCCGTCTGACGGCCGCTCCGAAGGTGATGGTGTCGGCGCGTGGGTCGCCACGTGCGGGAACCGCGCGCGTGCTCGGAGGATCGCATGCATACGAACTGGATGGCTCGGCTGCGGGCCGCCGTGCTGTCGGCGCCCGTCCTCGTCGCCGGCGTGGCGGCCGGCATGGCGATGTTCGATCTCGGTGCGCTGGTGTTCGCGAACAACGATGAGGCGCGTTTTGCCGTTCTTGCGCGCGACATGCTTGCACGCGGCGATTGGTGGTTTCCTCAACTCAACGGCGTCGTGTACCAGAACAAGCCGCTGTTGTTTGCGTGGCTCATCGCGGCGCTCTCGTGGCCGTTCGGTCACGTCGCCACGCTCACGGCCGTGGCGCCGTCGATCGCGGCCGGCATCGGGCTGGCCCTCGTCGTCTACGCGGCAGGACAGCGGATGTTCGGATCGGAGGGCGGCCGTGTCGCCGGGCTCATCGTCGCCACCTCGCAAGGCTTCGTGATCCATGCCCGGCTTGGCATGCCCGACATGCTCCTGACACTCTTCATTGCCCTCGCGCTCTGGCAGGGATGGCGCCTCGTCCGCGAGCGCCCGTGGGCACGGCTCGGCTTCTACGGCGCAACGGGCCTCGCGTTCTGGACCAAAGGCCCCGCCGGATTGCTGCCACTGCTCATCATGATCATCTGGGCGCTGGCCGGCGATCGCCGACGCCGGCTCGCGCTGCTGCGACTGCGCTCCGGCCTCGCGCTGCTCATCGTCATCGTCGCACCGTGGCCCCTGATCGGCCTCGTCGGGCATCCGGACATCCTGCGCAATGCCGTCATGACCGATCAGCTCGCCTGGTACGCGCGGCGTGACGTTCGGCTGGCGACGATGCTCGCACCCCTGCAGAACGCATTCGGCATCTTGTTCCCGTGGGTGGTGCTCGCACCAGCCGTCGGCGTCCAGGCACTGCGCACTTTGCGAGGGCGCGGCACCGAGCGGGATGCCATCGGTCTGCTCGTCGTGTGGTCGACGGTGACATTCGTCGCCGTCGGTCTCTCCTCTCAGCAGCGCGTGCGCTATTACCTGCCGCTGCTCCCGCCGATGGCGTTGCTGACCGGATGGTGGGTCGCTGGCGTCGTCGTCTGGCGCCGCGCCGTGGTGCGAATGCCGTGGCGCGTGTATGGCGTGGTGTCCGGTGCGCTGCTGGTCGCCGGTGTGCTGACCGTCGCGGCTCGCCGCGACCTCGTCATCGATCTCGTCACGACGTGGCTGAGGTGGCTGAGCCTCGCCCTGCTGGTGTCGACCGTCGGCCTCGCCGCAGTGCTCGCCGTCGTGCTTGCACCGTCGAGACAGCGACGCCGGGTGGCGTTCACGCTGGCGTGCGTGATCGCCGCGCTCGCCGCCGCGGGCGCTTACCGGGCCGATCTGCACCGTCCGACGGGCCAGCAGTTTCGCCGGCTGGCGGCGCGCGTCCAGCCTCTGACCGGCGATAATGGCGCCGTGGTCGCATGGGACGTGGCCGACCTGCCGCTGAGCTTCTATCTCGGGCGTCCGATCGTCAGGGTCCATAGCGGTCTCGCGGTCAGCGACGCGCTCGAGGCTCGGGCGGCTGTCGCCGTCGTCGCGGAGCGCACGATACGCGTCGCCGGCAATCCCGAAGGCACCGCCGTGCTGGCGCGCTCACGGCTCGGCCCTCAGCGGCTGATCGTGTTGACGAACGAGCGCTGACGTCGTGACCATCACCCGCCGGCGGCTACTGTGCGGACTCGCGGCGGCGCTGCTCGCCGCGCCTTATCGCGCCACGCGGGCCGACGGACGAGTCGAGATCGTCTCAGTCGAGACGTGGACCCATCATCGGCTGCACGGTCGAGGCGTGCCCGAAGGCTGGCGAACGTACGAGACGCCGGCCGGCAATCCGGCCTACGACTTCACCATCGTCGAAGACGATGGACGCCGAGCGCTCCTGCTGCGCAGCCAGGGCGATCACTCGACGATCTCGCGCAAGGTGCAGGTGAATCTCAAGACCACGCCGATCCTCGAGTGGCAGTGGAAGCTGACCCAGCTACCCGAGGGCGCCGACCTGCGGCGCCGACAGACGACCGATGCCGCTCCGCACCTGTTCGTCGTCTGGCCTCGGCCTCCGGCGCTGCTTCGGTCTCGGCTCATCGGCTACGTGTGGGATGCGTCGCTCCCGGCCGGCACCGTTCAGCAGAGTCAGAAGACCGGAACCGTCGCCTTCGTGGTCGTGCGATCGGGCCCGTCGGAGATCGGACGATGGGTGAGCGAGCGCCGCAACGTCGTCCAGGACTTCACCGCCGCCTTCGGCACTGAGCCCGACGCGCCAGCGGCGGTCGCGCTGTCGATCGACACCAACGACACGAAATCGAGAGCCGAAGGATTCGTGGGCCCCATCCGCTTCCGCAGCGTGGAGTAGCCCACACGCCCGTGCGATACTTCGCTACGTCGTGAGCATTCTGCGGCTGCTGGTCCTCGTTGTTGCCCTGCTGGTGCCGCCTGTGTCGATGGCGCTGGCGGACATCGACCCGCCGGACCCGACCTGGGCCGGCGGCTACTGGGACGACGACGATTTTGATTTTGCGGTCGACGCGGTCTTCAACTTCGTGGCGGTGGTGCCCGCCTCACCGATCGCGGCCGAGGGGCCATGCTGGATCGCCGTCGGCCGCATCGAGATGCTCGAAGTCGACGGCGGCCCGCCGCACGTGCTCAGTGCCGACGCTCCCCGCGCCCCACCCGCCCGCCCGCTCGCGTAACCACCGATCCGGTCGTCCCCGAGCGCGTTCGTGCGCCGCCGCATCGGCGCGCGCCGCCGCGCCGAGGCTCGCAGTCCGTCTCGAGGTAGAGGAGGGCGCCGTGAAACGCATGCGGGCAGTCTTACTTGGATGCGGCATCGCGCTGTTCGGTGTGCTGGTCGTCCGTCTCGGCGTGCAGCCGGTCGTCGACGCCTTCGCACGCCTGTCCTGGACGGTTCTCCTCGTGCTGTGGTTTCCATTCGTCTTGATCAACCTCTGCGACACGCTCGGCTGGCGATGTGCGTTCCCGCGGCGACCGCCGCCGTTTCACGCGCTGTTCATCGCGCGGCTCGCCGGCGAGGCGTTCAATGCCCCTGGCGGGTCGGTGGCCGGAGAGCCGATCAAAGCCATGCTCATCCGCGGCCACGTCGACTATCACGAGAGTGCCGCGTCGCTCCTCGTGGCAAAGACGACGATCACGATCTCCCAGGTGCTGTTCGTTGCGACGGGTCTCGCGCTCGTGCCCCGCCGCACCGTCGATCCTCGACTCGTCCACGCACTGCTCATCGCACTCGTCGTGCAGGTCGCGGTCACCGGCGCCTTCCTCCTCGCGCAGACGACGCGCGTGCTCCGCGTCGTTCCGACACTGCTCGCGTGGGTGCGGCTGACCGCGCTCGCCAACGGCAGCCTCATCGCCGACGCGGAGGTCAAGGGCTACTACCGTCACCGTCCGGCGGCGCTTGCGCTGTCCGTCGCCATGCATTTTCTCGGCTGGGTCCTCAGCGCCGGCGAAGCGTTGCTCATTCTCACGCTCCTCGGGATCTCGGTGTCGTGGCGGACCGCGCTCGGCATCGAGGCCGCGGCCACGGCCGTCCGATTCGCCACATTTTTCATCCCGAGTCATATCGGCGCCCTCGAGGGAGCCAATGTCGTGACCTTCGCCGCATTCGGCCTCGACCCGGCGATGGGATTGACGTTCACGCTGATTCGCCGGATGCGCGAGCTGACCTGGGTCGCGCTCGGCATCCTGGTCGTCGCCGGCCGCCACACCGCCGCCGTTCCAGCGCCGGCGCCCACCAGGAGCGTGTGACCGTGTGCGGCATTGCGGGGATGGTCGCGCCGCACGGTGAGCGGGCCGAACGCGGAACGGTCGAGCGCATGGTGGCCAGCGTGCGGCATCGCGGGCCGGATGCGGTCGGCGTGTTGGTGGCCGGGCCCGCCGGCCTGGGCGCCGCGCGGCTGCGCGTCATCGACCTGCCCGGAGGCGATCAGCCGGTCGCGAACGAGGACGGCACGATCCACGCCGTGTTGAACGGCGAGATCTACAACTTCCTCGAGCTGCGGGCGGCGCTCGAGGCGGCCGGGCATCGCTTCCGTACGCGGTGCGACACGGAGGTCGTCGTGCACGCGTGGGAAGAACACGGGCCCGCATGCGTCGAGCTCTTCAACGGGATGTTTGCCCTGGCGCTGTGGGACGCGCGTCGACACGCGCTGTTCCTGGCGCGCGACCGCATGGGCGAGAAACCGCTCTACTATAGCGTCGTCGACGGCTGGCTCGTATTCGGTTCGGAGCTTCGTGCCGTGCTCACGCACCCGGCGGTGGCGAGCGAGCTCGACCTGCACGGCGTATCGCGCTATCTCGCGTACGACTTCGTTCCCGATCCGTACACGATCGTTCGAGACGTTCAGAAGCTGCCGCCCGGACACTGGCTCCGCATGGCCGATGGGAAGACGTCGCTGTGTCGATACTGGGACATCCCGTTCGGGTCGGAGATCGGCCTCAGCGAGGCAGCGATGTCGACGTGGCCCGAGCGGATTGCCGCCCACCTCGAGGCGGCCGTGAAGCTACGGTTACGCAGCGACGTTCCGCTTGGAGCCTTCCTCAGCGGCGGCGTCGACTCGACGGCGATCACCGCGCTGGCGAGCGCCCATGTCCCGGGTCTCCGAACGTTTTCGGTCGGCTACGCGGATACGCCACACGACGAACGTCCGTTCGCCCGGGTCGTGGCCGCGCGCCTTGGAACGCGCCACGACGAGCTGGTCGTGTCGCCCGACGACGCGCGCGACGTGGTGCGGCGGCTCGGCAACCTGCTCGATGAGCCGATCGCAGATATGAGCTTCGTCCCGCTCTACTTGCTGGCCCGCGCGGCGCGAGAGACCGTGACGGTGGCGCTGACCGGCGACGGTGGTGACGAGCTGTTCGGCGGGTATCCGACGATGGCCGCCGCGTGGTGGCACGATCGATTCGCGCGCTTGCCGCGCTCAGTGCGCGCAACGCTGCGCGCCCTCGGCGCCAGCGGAGCTGCCCCCGGACCGCTGCGCGCTTTTTTCGCGACGCTCGACTACCAGAGCGACGCGCGCAACCAGGCACTCCTCGGCGGCCTTGCGCCCGTTCTGCAGACGTCGCTGCTGGCGCCGGCCGCGCGGGCCGCCATTGGCCACGTCGACGCGTACAGCCACATCGATGACGTCATGCTCCACTGCCCGTCGCCCGACGTCACCGCGCGTCTCATCTACCGCTACTGCAAGCTCTACCTCGCCGGCCAGAATCTCGCGAACGCCGATCGCGCCAGCATGGCGGTCGGCCTCGAGCTGCGCGCGCCGTTCCTGGATCACACGTTCGTCGAGCTGCTGGGCGCGGCGCCCCTCTCGCTCCGTGCGGCCCGCCTGCGCCGACGTGACTGGAAGCGACTGCTCAAGCGCGCCCTGGCCGATCGGCTGCCTCCGGAAACGCTCCGTCGAGGCAAGCAGGGGTTCGGCGTCCCGTTCGCCGCGTGGTTCCGTGGTCCTCTGATCGAAGTGCTGCGAGACGAGCTCGCGCCCAGTCGACTTCGGCGGGGTGGCATCTTCGATGACGCGATCGTCGCGCGGCTCGTCGACGAGCACGTCGCGGCACGACGCGACCACGCCACGATCTTGTGGGCCATTCTCGTGCTCGAGCTCTGGCGGCGCAGCCAGCTTGGCGACCGCTGATCGGCGCTTCGTCCGCTGGAACAGTCGCTAAAACGGGACATTGGCGGCGCTCCACTCGTCAACTGTTTGGAAACTTTTCCGACAGCGCGGATGCGCGAAATCGTGGAGTTGAGGCGGCTCTGTCGGACGGGGTGGCGCCCACGTGCTGGCCAATCCCTCGCCGAAGGCGTAGTTTGACAGCTGTTAGCCCCTGTTTCCCGCTTCGCCGGATCCCGCCACCGGCCCTCAAAGAATCCGTCAGCGCCGTTGACGTTCGGCCCCCCGCGAGCACCTCGAAGTTCGGGGTAATCGGCGGGGATTCGTCGGCGAGCTTTACGCTCCGGCGGCCTCGAGCGGGATCCGCCTCGTAAGTACTCGAAAGCGTGAGTCTTTAAGTCTGGCATCGGGCATGCTGTGGTACGCGAGCACGCAAACGGGCCTGACCAACAACAGGAGGTCGCTATGATCAAGGCAGCGGTGGTGATGCTCGCGGTTCTTTTGCTGGCGGTTCCGGCCAGCGCCGCTACGATTGTCTGGGACTTCGCCGCCATCGGACCCGCCGGTGAGCAGCCGGCCGGAACGACCTTCACGTCCGGCGGATTCACGGTCTCCGCGGCCAGCATTCAGCCGAACGGGACCCTACCGCCGTTCGGCACAACGCTTGAGCCGATCTACGTGAAGACTGGCGGCGGGGACGAAAACGGCCTCGGCGCGTGCCTGGCCTCCGGCAACTGCGGCCCCGACTTCGAGATCGACAACAGTCCGCGGGATATCCTGCGCATCGATCGCGATACGTTGCCGCTGACGAACTGGACGTTCCAGATGGGCTCGACGACGAACGGTGAGGTCTGGCACGTGTGGGTCAGCGACAGCCCCAATTGCGCCACAGGCTGCCTCAACATCGGAACGGGCGCGGACGAACTCGTCAGCCACAACCTGCCGGATGCCGGTCGCTTCATCTTCTTCGGCACGGACGCTCCCATTAACACTGGCGATACCTTGCTTCACCTGCTCTCGGCGCAGACGGTCCCGGAACCGGCCTCGCTGATCCTGCTCGGCCTCGGTCTTAGCGGGCTGGGCGTGGCGCTTCGCCGACGGAAGGCTGCTCGAGCCTAGCTTCGAGAGTTACGCGAACCGCGGGGTCCGGTTGGGGAGCGAGCTTCCCGCCGGGCCCCGCGTTTTTTTGTCTGCTTCCAAAGCTGCCGACTCGCACGCTTCCACTCGATCGGGCTCTGGCTGGCATCGGCGTTGCTCCGAACAGGCCGCATGGCGAAGAAAAGGCGTTCGACCGGCAAGCGGCAGACCATCCGCACCAAAACCGCCACCCTGTATGGCAAGCGCACCGTCCGAGGGCGCTTCAAGGAAATGGACGAAAAGGGCCGGTCCTTGAAGACGGATCGCCGGCGTAAGGCGACGAAGCGCGTGAAGTCCGGCTATGGTGACCGCGGCGATCGCGCGGCCTGATCGCTGACCCGCGACCGACATGCCACGTCCACTCTGGAAGGGCTCTATCACCTTCGGCCTCGTCACCATTCCGGTGAACCTCTACTCGGCCATCGAGCGCAGCGAGACGCTGTCGTTCAATCTGCTGCACGACAAGGACCATGCGCGGATTCAGAACAAGCGCTTCTGCTCCGCGGAAGGCGTCGAGGTGGCGTGGGGCGACATCGTCAAGGGATATGAGTACGCAAAGGGGCAGTACGTCGTCGTGACCGACGAGGACTTTGAGAAGGCGCGCACGCCCGCGACGCAGACGTTCGACATTCGTGCCTTCGTTCCGGCCGGCGAGGTCGCCGACCTCTATTTCGACGAGCCGTACTATCTCGAGCCGAACGGTCGCGCTGGGGTCAAGGCGTACGCTCTGCTCCGCGACGCTTTGCGGGACACCGGCCGAATCGGCGTTGGCACGGTCGTGCTCCGCCAGCGTGAGCACGTGGCAGGCGTCGAGCCCGCTGACGATGCGCTGGTCCTCTCGCTGATGCGCTTTGCCCACGAGATCCGGTCGCCAAACGATCTCGACCTTCCCAAAGCTGGCGAAGGCTGGACGAAGAAAGAGATGGACCTTGCGCACCGTCTGATCGACACCCTTGCCGATCGGTGGAAGCCCGAAGAGTTCCGCGACACCTACACCGAGGTGTTGCGCAAGACCATCGAGGCCAAGGTCGAAGGCAAAGAGATCCAGCCCGCGCGTGAGGAACGTCCTCGGCCGGTCACGGATCTGATGAAGGCGCTCGAGCAGAGCCTCGCCCGTAAGGAGCCCGCCAAGGCCGCCGGCCGAACAACGAAGGGGTCGCCCAAGCGCCGCGCGGGCAAGCGAGCGGCATGACGCAGGAGATGGAAACCCGCTGGTAGGTCAGCACAGCGGTAAACGCAGCTCGCCCGTCAGGCCGTTCCCGATCCAGTGATCAGGCCCGCTCCGATTGCATCGCGGCATTGCCGCCTCGTACCGTTGTTCGGGGTGCCGACGTATTTCGTGTCGGTGAGCGTGATACGGCCGCCATCGCTTGGAGATCCGGGACTGATGCGTCTGTTTCTCGAGGCGGCCGAGCGCGCCATGTGTGTCGCGGGGGAGATGACCGCGGCCGGGCTGATCGTCGAGGCGCAACCGGTGTCGCTCCCAATCTTCGAGACCGCGCTGCGCGAGCTTCTCCGAGAGCAGGGCGCCGAGCTCGAGAGCGTCACCGTCCGGCGGATTTGACGGCATGCTCCTTGCGAATGGCGGAGGCATGCCGCTCGGCATCGACCTGCGCACCCTGCGCATCGTGTGGACGATTCTCGTCGTCGCCGCGGCGCTCGCCCTCGTCTATGGCCTTCGTCACCTGCTGGTGCTCCTGGCGTTCTCGGTGTTCTTCGCTTACCTCCTGTATCCGCTGGTGCGACACCTCGAGCCACGACTGCCGACTCGGCACCGCCGCGTGGTTGCCTTACTGCTGACGTACGCCTTGCTGGTGGTCGCCATCGCCGGTGCGGCCATGGCCTTCGGTCCACGACTCAGCGCAGACGTCCGTAGCCTGGTGCAGCGCCTGCCGGCCATGGCCGCCGATCTACAGAGCGGCGCCCTGCTGCAGAGCGTGCTCGGGCGGTTCGGCGTGCCCGACGATGTGATCGCGTCCATCGACGGCGCGATCCGCGCGCATGCCGGCGAGTGGATCGGCGCCGCGCAGCGCTTCGGCACCGCCGTCATCGCGTGGCTGGCGAGCGTCTGGGGCATCGTCCTCGTGCCCATCTTCGCGTTCATCCTGCTGGCGAACGGCGAGATCGCGGCCACGGCCGGCAAGTTCTTCGCCGAACGCCGTCACCGCCAGCTCTGGCGTCGCGTCGCGTGCGATCTTCACGAGGCGCTCGGCCATTACGTGCGCGCGCTGCTGTTGCTGTCACTCGCCACGCTGGTGGTGTGGACGATCGTGCTGTCGATCGCGCGTGTCCCGTACGCGCTGGTACTCGCCGCCGTCGCGGCCCTGCTCGAGTTCGTCCCACTCGTCGGGCCGCTCGTGGCCGGCGTCCTCGCCGTGCTCGTCTCGATGACGACGGGCTACGCGCATCCGCTGCTCATTGCCGGCTTCGCCATTGCGTGGCGGCTCGTGCAGGACTACGTGACCAGTCCTCTGGTCATGGGCCACGGGATCGAGCTGCCGCCGGGGCTGGTGATCGTCGCGATCCTCGCGGGCGGTGAGCTCGCGGGGCCGGTCGGGATGTTCCTTGCGGTCCCGGTCCTCGCGGCGGCGCGGATCATCTGGCGCGATTCGCGAGAGGAGGCACAGGCGCCGACCGTAGTATCGCCGCTGGAATCGGTGCCGCGTCGCCGTCCGCGCTGAACCGCGCCATAGCGGTCCAGCATTTGCACGACTGAGCTGACACCGCTGCAGCGGCGGCCGCGCGGCGGCCGCCCACAGGAGTGCTGAGCATGGCCGCGCATGATCTCTGGTACAAGAACGCCATCCTGTACTGCCTCGACGTCGAGAAGTACATGGATACGAACGGCGATGGAACCGGCGATTTCGAGGGACTCCACCGCCGGCTCGAATACCTCGCGGGGCTCGGCGTGACGTGCCTGTGGCTGCAGCCGTTTTATCCCTCGCCCAACCGGGACAACGGGTACGACATCAGCGACTTCTACGGCGTCCATCCCAAGCACGGTACCCCGGGCGATTTCGTGGAGTTCATGAACCACGCCAAGGCGCTGGGACTGCGAGTCATCATCGACTTCGTCGTCAATCACACGTCCGACGCGCACCCGTGGTTTCAGTCGGCATGCTCGGATCCCCGGTCACCGTTCCGGGACTGGTATGTCTGGGCCGACGAACGCCCGAAGGACTACGACAAGGGCATGGTGTTCCCCGGCACGCAGAAGTCGACGTGGACGTTCAGCGATGTGGCCGGTCGGTGGTACTTCCACCGCTTCTACGATCACCAGCCAGACCTCGACACGCACCACCCGTCCGTCCGGCACGAGATCATGAAGATCATGGGCTACTGGCTCGAGCTCGGGATCTCGGGCTTCCGCATGGACGCCGTGCCGTTCATCATCGCGAAGAAGGGCATGGCGATTCCGAACGAGCGCGACTTCGGACTGTTGCACGAGCTGCGGCGGTTCCTGCAGTGGCGATGCCGCGACGCCGTGCTGCTCGCCGAGGCGAACGTGCCGCCCGACGAGAGCCTGGACTACTTCGGCGACGAAGGCGATCGGTTGCAGCTCATGCTCAACTTCCCCGTCAACCAGCGGCTGTTCTATGCGCTCGCCACCGGCGACGTCGGACCGCTCGCGTGGGCGCTGCAGCAGACCTCGAAGAAGCCCGACGCCGCCCAGTGGGTGCATTTCCTGCGCTCGCACGACGAGCTCGACCTCGGCCGCCTGTCGGCCGAACAACGCGCCGCCGTGTTCAAGGAGTTCGCGCCAGACAAGTCGATGCAGCTGTATGACCGCGGCATTCGCCGCCGGCTGGCGCCGATGCTGAAGAACGATCGCCGGCGGCTCGAGCTGGCCTTCAGCCTGCTCTTTTCGCTGCCGGGCACGCCGATGATGCAGTACGGCGACGAGATCGGCATGGGCGACGATCTCACCATGGAGGAACGCGAGTGCGCCCGCTCGCCGATGCAGTGGACGAACGAGCCCCATGGTGGCTTCTCGAAGGGCGAGCGCACGGTGCGGCCGGTGATCAGCGACGACGTCTATGGATTCGAAAAGGTCAACGTCGCCCAGCAGCGCCGCGATCCAGAGTCGCTGCTCAACTGGACGGAGCGGCGCATCCGCATGCGCAAGGAATGTCCCGAGCTTGGCTGGGGCGAGTACGCGGTGCTACGGCTCGATGCGCCGGAGGTGCTGGCCATCCGCTACGACTTCCGCGGCGTCTCCATGCTCACGCTCCACAACTTCTCGGGCCGACGGCAGACGGTCGGCGTCGACCCGAAGACCGACAATAGCGGGCTCCTCGTCGACGTCTTCGACGAGAACCACAGCCGCTCCGAGAGCGGCACGCACGAGATCACGCTGCCGCCGTATGGTCACCGGTGGTATCGCGTGGGCGCGCCCGACAATGCGCTGAACCGCACCAGCTTCTGATCGTCGCTGACGCCCGGGCCCCAAGCGCGGCCGAACCCCAAGCGCGGCCGATCACGTCCGCTGTCGATTCCGCGGCTCCTCGTTCGACTCAAGGATGGCAGCTCGAAAGGAGACGTCACCATGCCAACGAACACCGTGCGGCTTCATCGCGTGCTCCGTGCAACGCCCGAGAAAATCTATCGGGCCTTCCTCGATCCGGCGGCGATGGCCAAATGGCTTCCGCCGAACGGCTTTACGGGCAAGGTCCATCAGATCGATGCGAAAGTCGGCGGCACGTACAGGATGTCCTTCACGAACTTCGGCACCGGCCAGAGTCATTCCTTCGGCGGCACCTATCTCGAGCTGGTGCCGAATGAGCGCATTCGCCACACCGACACCTTCGACGACCCGAACCTGCCGGGAGAAATGCACACGACGGTGTCCTTGAAGAAGGTGTCCGTCGGTACGGAAGTCAACGTCGTGCAGGAGGGGATACCCGCGGCCATCCCGGCCGAGGCGTGCTATCTCGGCTGGCAAGAGTCGTTGACTCTTCTCGCACAGCTCGTCGAGGCCGAGATTCCCTGAGGTAAGGCTCAGGCGTCGCGCTGGACGACGTGCATGAGCACGCCGCCGAGCGCTCGGGGATGCGGAAAGCCGATCAGCGCGCGCCGCGAGCCGGGCCGGCCTTTCGTGTCGATCATCGGCAAGCCGGCGGCGGCCATGCCGCCGAGCAGCGCGTCGGCGTTGCGCGCCTTCACCGCGAAATGGTGAAGGCCGCGTCCGCGCGTGGCGATGTATCGGCTGACCGCGCCCTGGTCCTGCCGCGTGGTGCCGGCACGGCCGTGATCGACGTGCCCCGTCTGCCGCGGATCGAAGTTGGCGAGGAATTCCAGCTCGCAGTCTCCGACGGTGATGAAGGTCACGCGCAGGCCGCCGACCGGCTCCGGCGCGCGCGTGTGATAGACCACGCCGTACTTGTCGGAGGTGAAGCTCTCGACGGCCAGCGACACCTCCATGTCGGTCTGTCGGCTCTCGATCGGAAAGCCGAGCGTGTCCGAGAACAACGCCTCGTCTTCGGCGACGTCGCTGCTCGCCACGCCGATGTGGTCGAGACGTTCCACCGGGCCCGCGCCGTGCGGGGGGAGGCCGAGCCGCTCGGTGAGAACGACCCGTACTCCGTTCATCGCCTCGGGCGGAAGCCGCCGGATGCGTCGACCGCCCAGACCGAGCTCCCGCGTCCCGCCGGCCGGAGCATCGGCCGCGTCGACATCATCGACAGCGAGGGCAATGTGATGCACGCCCGGCCTCGCGTCGCCTTCGACGAGCGGATGCGCCGGTGGAAACACGGCGAGCGCGCTTCGGCCGAGCGGAAAGACGGGCACGGCTCCCGCCGGGCTCGAGAGCTCGGTGCGCGGAAGGCCGAAGTGACGCTCGATCACGCGAGCGGCGTTCGTCGGATCGTTCGAGACGAGCGCGACGTACGCGATCTGATCGGCGAGCATCACGTGCGATAGGCGACGCCGTCGACGCGCTCGAGCTGGCGCAGCAGGGCGGGCCACTCCTTGCCGGTTTCGATGAAGCCGCCCGCGCCATACATTTTGAGCCCCTGCTCGATGGTCTTGGCTTGCGTCGCCTCGGAGATCGGCTGAAGCTCGCTGCCGCCCGACAGCGCGTCGATCTGGATGCGGCACGCCGTTTCGATACGGTACATCCACACGAACGCCTCGCCAACGGTCTTGCCGACGGTCATCAGCCCGTGATTCCGTAAGATCAGGATCCGCCTGTCGCCGAGATCCCGCACGATGCGCGGCCGCTCGCCAGTGTCGAACGCCGCGCCCTCGAAGTCGTGGTAGGCGAGCCAACCGATCAGCGTCAGCGCCTTTTGCGTCACCGGCAGCAGTCCCTGCTTCTGCGTGGCCACCGCCGTGCCGAAGCGGCTGTGCGTGTGGATGACCCAGTTGAGATCCGGCGACGACATGTGGATGGCGCTATGGATCACGAAGCCCGCGGGATTCGACGGGTAGTCCGAGTCGCTCAGGATGTTGCCGCTCTTGTCGAGCTTGATGAGCGACGACGCCGTGATCTCGTCGAAGAGCATCCCGAACGGATTCAGCAGGAACTGCTCGGTGCCCGGGATGCGCGCCGAGAAGTGCGTGTTGTTCAGATCGGTCCAGCCGTAGATGACGGCCAGCCGATACGCCGCCGCCAGATCGACCCGGGTCTGCCACTCCTCGGCTGACATGCCGGCCGGTGCTCGCGACGCCGGCCTCGTGCTCGCGATAGCCATCGTGGTCTCCTTCGGAACGAGTGCCGCCCATTCTGCCACGCCACGCGCCGTGCGTGCGTCGTGACGACCGCGCTACGAGCGCGCGTGCTCGAGCTCGAGCGGACTGCCCGGTCGCCGCAACAGGGCGACGGCGATGCCGAGATTCAGCAGATTCCACAGGATGCCATTGACGAAGGCGGCCTGATACGAGCCGGTCAGGTCAAAGATCACGCCGGACATCCAGCCGCCGAGCGCCATGCCGAAGACCGTCGCCATCAGCACGGTGCCCACCCGGATGCCGGCCTCTTCGGGGGGAAAGAACTCGCGCACGATGACTGCGTAGGCGGGCACGATCCCGCCCTGGAAGAGGCCGAACAGCGCCGACAGGATATAGAGGGACGCGAGGCCATCGAACGGCAGGAAGAGGACGAGCGCCAGCGCCTGGAGGCTCGAGCCCAGGAGCAGCGTCCGGCGGCCGCCGATACGGTCGCAGATCCAGCCCGACACGAGGCGACTCACGACGCCCGCGCCCAGCATGAGCGAGAGCATCTCCGCGCCCCGCGCCGCGCCGTGGCCCAGGTCACTGCAGTACGCAACGATGTGAACCTGCGGCATCGACATCGCGACGCAGCAGCTGAGCCCGGCGATGATCAAGAGCGTCTGCAACGCCGCCGGCGACATTCCGAGCGGCCGCGAGATGTACGACGCGAACGGCCGCCGCGCGGGCATCTCCGTCAGTGGCGATCGGCGCCGGAGGACGAGCGCGAGCGGCGGCATGGCGACGACGCAGAAGAGGGCGATGGCGAGGTACGTGCGTCGCCACCCCACGGCGGCGATCAACTGCTGCACGATCGGCGGCCACACTGTGCCCGCGAAATAACTGCCGCTTGCGATGATCGACACGGCCATGCCGCGATGGCGGGTGAACCAGAACGAGGTGTCGGCCATCAGCGGCGCGAACGTGGCCGAGCTCGCAACGCCGACGAGCAACCCTTGAGCGAGAACGAACTGCCAGAGCGTCGTCGCCTGGCTGGCGACGGCATAGCCCAGTCCGAGCGCGACGGCACCGCCGAGAACAGGCGCGATGATACCGAACCGGTCGGAGATCCGTCCCAGCACGATGCCGCCGAACCCGAAGCAGATCATCGAGACCGTGTAGGGCAACGAGGCCGCCGAACGTGCGACGCCGAACTCCGCCTGCACCGCCGGCAGCGCCACGATGACCGACCACATGCCGACACCGCCGATGGTCGACAGCAGCAGCGCAGAAAAGAGTCGAGTCCACGCGTAGAGCGATTCGGGCGCGCCGCACGCGGCGCTGTCGATGGAACTTCCGAGCGCTGACTCGGGCATGACGAGCGCCGCTCAGTATCCGGGCCCGCCAGCCGTTTGTCGCGGTCCAATCGGACCCGCCTCGGCGTCGATTGGCTCACGAGTTCCTGTCCGCGGCTACTCCTTCGAGTTCTTCTTGAGCCCCATCACGATCGACGTTCCGATCACCAGGGCGGACGTGATGCCGGCCACCGCCAGCAGGCGACCGGCACGCATGACCGCGCGCTCGATCCGATCGAATTGGCTCAGCTCGACGCGAAGCTTGAAGTTGCCGCTTCGCGCCGTGTAGAGACCTCGGCGGATTTCCTTCGGCAGATCGGCGAAGAGCTCCAGATACTGCGTGAACAGCTTGAGCCCGCGTCTGCCGAGGGCCTGCGGTGAGAGGTGGTCGATCACGGCATCATGAAGTGTCGGTTGCATGGCGACCATCATGTCGAAGTCCGGATCGAGCTTCTTGAATGCGCCCTCGAGCGAGACGAAGACTTTCAGCAGCATGGCCTGATCCGGCGGCATCGTGAGCTTGTTGTCTCGGACCAGGGCTAGCAAATCGCCGACCATGGCCGACAGATCGGTGAGGCCCATCGCTTGCCCGGCATACTTGCTGAGAAATTCCTCCACGGACCCCGACAGCTCGCCCGGATCGTCGCCCTCGCGCTCGGCCCACTGCAGCAGGATCGTGCACAGCCCGTCGGCGTCATTCTGCAGCAGCGCCTGCAGCAGCTTCATGATCTGCTGCCGCCGCACCTCGGACACGCGTCCGATCATGCCGAAGTCGATGAAGGCGATGCGCTCGCCGGGCAAGATGAAGAAATTCCCCGGGTGCGGATCGGCGTGGAACAGTCCATCCATCATGATCATCTTCAGGACCGCGCTGGCGCCCGTCTGGGCGATGCGCTTGCGGTCCATGCCGGCCGCATCGATGGCGTGAATGTCCACGCCTGGGATCCCATCGATGAATTCCTGGACGTTGAGACGTTGCCGCGTCCATTCCCAGTAGATCCGGGGCACGACGATCTGCGCGTCGCCTTCGAAATTCGCGGCGACGTGCTCGGCGTTGTGGCCCTCCGTCATGAAGTTGAGCTCGTTCTGCAGCGACTTCACGAACTGCTCCACGACCTTCCCAGGCCGATAGGGCGCGAGCTGAGGCACCCGCCGTTCCGCCAGCGACGCCAGATAGGCCAACATGCGCATATCCGACTCGATCTTGGGTCGGATCCCGGGACGCTGGATCTTGAGCACCACGTGCGTTCCGTCCTTCAAGGTCGCGCGATGCACCTGGGCGACTGACGCAGCGGCGAGCGGTCTGGGGTCGACGTCTTCGAAGATCTCTTCGAGCGGCCCTCCCAGATCTTCTTCGAGCTGAGGACGAAGCTCTTTGAAGTCCAGCGGCGGCGCCTGCGTCTGGAGCTTTTCGAACTCTGCGATCCACTCGGGGCCGAACAGATCGGGACGGGTCGCCAGAATCTGGCCGAGCTTGATGAACGTCGGCCCGAGGATCTCGAGAACCCGGCGCACGCGCTGCGGACGCTCGAGGTGCGCCATCTCATCGGCATGCTTCCACCCCATGATCCTGCCGGCGCGTTCGGCCGCGTCTTCGAGGCCCATTTGTTTGAAGATGTCCCCGAAGCCCGCAACGGTGAAGACCGAGATGATTTCGTGCAGTCGATTCAGGTCGGCAATCGTTTGAAACGTCATCGTCTACCGCCTCCCTGCCGACCGTGAGGATAGCTCGGTTCAGTGGCTTGGCAAGGGGCCGCAGGCCTGGAACGCCTCTTGCGTCCCCCCCCCGGCAGCTTACACTTCGCTGGCAAGAGGACTCAGAATGACGACCGCCGAGACCGTGCGTCGTCTCCTCATGGACGCCGCAGGGGAAGCGCTCTGCGACTCCTGCCTGGCATTCGCTTGCTCCGTGAGCCTCGCCGAGATGCGCGAGGCGACCAACGCACTGTTGAGCAATGTCAGCTTTCATCGCCGCGACGCGTGCATCAGCTGTCGTCGGACGGTCGCCGCGATTGCGTACGCGGCGAAGTGCTCGCATTGCAGCCGTCCCGTGCTCAGCGGCGACAATGCGTTGGTGGCTCAGGGCGACTTCCTTCACGCCGGGTGCTTCAGGGTTCTCAGCTCGGACGAGAGCATCCGCATTTCGCGCACGCTGAACCGGGAATCACGACGACTCATTGAGGACGCGCGGCGTCAGCTACGACAGCAGCGCACGCGACTCGGTGCGTCGATGAGGCGACCTGATGCGCAGCAGGACGAGTAGACCCGACACCCTCATTGCCGAGAGTCACCGGCTCCTGCGGCGGAACGGGACGATGTCGCCAGAGCCGAGCTCAGCGGCGTTGTGGAACCATACCGATGCCGACTGAAACGGTCACACAGACGATCGAATGCACGCGACGCCTTCGCGATCAGGCGCGGCGCGCTCGTGACGAGGCGAATCGGATCGCCGACGACACGCGTGTGATGTGGGGCCGTCTGCAGCGGCTGCGTGACCAGAATCGCGATGCGCTGCTCGGGCACGAGTCAACAGAGCGGCGCCCACCATGCCCGACGCGCGCGACGGCTGCTGACGGTCGGGCGCACACCCATCGACGCTCCGGCCTTGGCGTCTCGAGCTCTGAGCCGGGGTCCTCCGTCGACTCGTCACGCGATTGCGCGCTCGGCTTCGCGCAAGCCGGTGAAGCGAGCTTTGTAGCGCCTGGGCGACGTTATGATTCCGCCCGCCGAGGCGTTTCGATATACACGGGGCTCATCGAGTTGGCAGAAGACGCGCTGGGCGACAATCAGCGGGTGCGCGTGGAAGCGGCGGAGTTGCGGACCGAGACCAGGACGTTGCGACTGCGAAGCTTTGCCGTCGCGTGCCACCACTATTGGCGGATGCGTAGCCCGCCTGACATCGATAGGGTCCGTGAGGTGCTGTGCGATTTCGTGTGTGACACCGCCACGATCGTGGCGTACGTCCGGCACAGCCGCGGATCGTCGTGCCATGCGTGCGGACATGGGATCGATGCAGACGAACCCGAGTTTTACATCGGCGTCACAGTGCCGGAGCTGCGTCTCGATGCCGTCTGCTACGCAATCTTGACCGATCTGCGTGAGGTCCGGGGCGCGGCTGCGCCGGACGCGACGACGGCCGCTACCTCCGACCCGGGGTGACCACCAACGCGTTTGGGACCCCCCACCGGCCCGCCGCCGACAACGCCAGGGACGGAAGCCTCACCATGAGTTGTGTCGACGGTCCGCCGTCCAGATTCAGGGCATCCAAGCAGCCGAGCCCGCCGCTTTCAGGCCGCTCCGCGAGGAACCGTGCGAACGGCGTCGCTTCCGCTCGGGTCGTGACCACCAGAATGACCATGGTCGCCTCCGCGCACACGGCGGTTCGCTCGGCGATTTGCGGCTTGAGCTGTGTGATCTGTCCGGCGATGACGAGCCGAGGGACGCCCTGCACGATGAGGCGATGGGCCAGAGGCTCTTGCAGGTCGGCGCCCAACACGATCCGCGCCCTGTCGCTGACCGCGAGAGCGCCCCAGTTTCTGAGCTTGCTGCCGCCCGCGGCGCCTCCTTCGTAGACGGTCAGTCCCATGGCGCGGCCGTCTCTGTCGAAGAAACTCGCATTGATCGCGACGACGGCGGGATAGGGTGCCGCAATCTCTTCTATAGTTCTCCGCGCCATCGGTTCGCCCGCGGGAACCAGACGGAGGTTCGCCGCCTCGAGATCGATCTTGAAGGCGTGCCCGGAAAACGGCTCGGAGTCCCGCGGATAGACCTCAAATGTTGCGTATTCGATGCCCGCGGCCACCCGCCGAAACCGCGGCCCGCCTCCCGCCCGCGCGCCGTCTCCCCACCCCGACGTTCCGAAAGCGGCGCCGACCGCGACCAGCATCCCAAGTACGCATAGGGCGACATTGCGTCGACGCATCAGCTGTGATCTTGCACGCGACGAGGGCCATTCTCAAAGCTCGACCACGACGGTATCGGGGTCACACTCGTCGGCTTGCGGCTGCAGCGCTGACCGCCGCCCGCTCCGGCCTTCAGCGGGCCGGGTGCGTCACCGCCTGGCGAATGTCGTGCAAGTGGTCCTCGATGCGATTGAGCCGGGCGGCGAGCTGCGTGATCTCGAGCTCGGCCTTGCGGTTGACGGCGAAGTCGAGCTCGCTGCGCAGCCGATCCTTCGCGTCCTGCCGGTTCTGGCTCATCATGATGACAGGCGCCTGGACGGCGGCCAGCATCGACAGGAACAAGTTGAGCAGGATGAACGGATAGGGATCCCACGCGCGCGCCGCGAGGGCCACGTTGATTCCCGCATAGGCGACGAGCACGACGGCGAACGAGATGATGAACGCCCAGGAGCCTCCGAATCGGGCCACCCTGTCGGCGACCTCGTCGCCCAGCGACAGCTGCTCGTCGATGACCTCGTTGGGATTCCGGCCCGCACGCATCCGCACGAGGTCCTGCGCCGCCCGGAATTGACGACCGACCATCGTCAACATGTCGAGGCCGGCCATCGGCTTGCGCTGCAGGAGCTGTGCGATGTCCGTGCGGTCGATCTCGATGGCCGCGGTGTCGTCGAGCGCCATTGCCGTCGTCTGATGCGGTGACGCCGACAACATCGACGCCAGCCCGAAGATCTCTCCCGGTCCGGGACGGTCGATGACGACTTCCTGGTTGTCGACGTCGAGCATGATGACGTCGACCTTGCCGCGCACCATGACGTACGCGCGCTCGCCCGGATCGCCGGTCTTGTAGATGCGCGTTCGAGCGCTGAATCGCTTCAGCTCGACGTGCTCGGCGAGCACAGCCCGCTCGTCGGCGTCGAGCAGCGAGAAGATCGGGATGTCGGCAAAGACTGTCGCATCGCAGGCCATGGACCGGCCCTCCCGTCCCGATCATAGACTGGCCGTGGCTCGCGGCTGAAGCGATGGCGCAGCAGGACGGCTACCGTCCGGCTCCCGTCACGGCGAGCTCGGACGGTAGCGCCCGACTGGGACTACCTGCAGATCCCCGACGCCGAATCCCAGACGTAGCCGGCACGCTCGCAGGCGGACTTCGATGTGTACGACCCCGGCGAGGCGCTCGGCGACGACGTATGTCGCGAACACCCGGCCGCAAGCGCCAAGAGCATGAATGCAACTGCAGCAGCTTTCATAGGACTCCCTCCTTTGGGGAGGGGCAGTCAGCAAGTCCCGCGCCCTCGAGCAGGGGTGGGGTCGCGTCCCTCGCGTGGAATTTCTTCATGGCGAGGGCCGCCAGTCCGCCGCCCGTGGACGCCGCGCCACCGACGATCAGCAGTGCCGTCGCCAGGCACACAGGGCACATGTCACCGCTCCTTGCGCTCGTACTCGTCGTGGCGGCGAAACCAGAGGCCCGTCTCGTTGCGGCCTTTGGGGGCGCGATCGAGCCACTGGTACATGCCCCAGAGGCCGTCGACTCCGCGCGCGTAGGCCGAATAGGTGTGGTAGACGACGCCATCGTCGAGCGCGAAGGCGCTGAGGCCGGGCCGGTCGCGATGGTAGGTGGGCGCGTCCGTTCCGCACATCGCCGCGAACTCGTCTTCGACCTCCGGGCCTCCGCCCTCCTGCCCCGCGCGCCACGCGAAGACCGGCTCGCGCCGGTAGTTGTATTCGACGCCTCCATGGCGCTGCTGTTCCTCGGTGAACCAGACGTTGAAGTCGGCGTTGAAGTCGCTGCCCGCCGAGGACGCCCACGGAAAGGTCCAGCCCATGCGCCGCTTGTATGCCTGCAGCGTCGCGAGTGGCGCCCGCGACACCGCCCACAGCATCACGTCGTGGTTGGCCAGATGCACGGCGATTCCATTGAAGCCGTCCGCGATCGCCGAGCAGGATGGGCAACCGGCGGTGTAGTCCGGCCCGAACATGAAGTGGTAGACGAGGAGCTGCGAGCGGCCGCGGAAGAGGTCCGTCAGCGAAGCACTGCCTTCGTCGGTCGCGAATCGATAGGCCTTGTCGATCCGTACCCACGGCAGCTCCTGCCGCCGCCGCGCCAGCTCGTCGCTGCGCCGCGTGAGCTCCTTCTCCGACTCGAGCAGCGCGAGCCGCGCCGCGAGCCACTCGTTCCGTGTCCCAGTCTTGTGCGTGGTCATCGCCCTTGTCTCCTCCTTGAGGCTTCCTCGATCCGTCGCTCGTCGCTGCTCACGAGATAGACTTACCGCCGATGTCGACAGCGTGGGAGTGACAAGTGTGACGGGATTCGAATGGACTCGCTGATCACGGCCGCAGCGCGTGCGCTCGCCGTCGGCGATCCCCTCGGCGCCTTGAACCGCGTGGCCCTGCGCGACGACGCGGCCGCGCTCGCGCTTCGGGGCATCGCCATGGCACAGCTCGGCGATCTCGTTGCCGCGAAGTCGCTCCTGCGCCGCGCGGCTCGTCGCTTCGGTCCGAACGAGGCGATGGCCCGCGCCAGGTGCGTCGTGGCCGAGGCCGAGATCGCGCTCGCCTCCCGCGACCTGGGCTGGCCCGCGAAGGTGCTGGACGCGGCGCGGGCCACCCTCGAAGAGCACGGCGACCGCGCGAACGCGGCGTATGCGCGCTATCTCGAGGTGCGACGTCTCCTCCTGATCGGGCGCATTGACGACGCCGAGCGTACGCTCGCCACGCTCGATCCCTCGCCGTTCCGCCCGGCGTCGAGAGCGGCCTACGAGCTGGTGGTGGCAGGGATTGCGATGCGACGGTTGCAGACGAACGCGGCGCGCGCTGCGCTCGCCCGGGCCGAGCGCGCCGCCTCCGAGGCCCGGATCCCGGCGCTCACGGCCGAAGTCGAAACCGCGTCGGGGGTCCTGAGCACACCCGCAGCACGGCTGGTCGCGAATGGCCAGGAGCGAGTGCTCCTGCTCGAGGACGTCGAAACGCTGGTCACGTCGAGCGCCCTCATCGTCGATGCGTGCCGCCATGTCGTTCGCGACGCCCGCACCGTCGTCTCGCTCGCACGGCGCCCGGTGCTGTTCGCGCTCGCACGGGCGCTGGGCGAGGCGTGGCCGGCCGACGTGCCGCGGGATACGCTGGTCGCGCGCGCATTCGGCGCGAAGGTCGCCGATGAGTCGCAGCGTGTGCGGTTGCGCGTCGAGCTCGGACGGCTTCGCCGGGCGCTTCGGATGCTGGCCGAGGTGAGCGCGACGAAGCGAGGGTTCGCGCTGGCGCCGCGGCGCAGACGCGAGGTCGTGGTGCTCGCGCCGCCCGTCGAAGGCGAGCATGCGGCGGTGGTCGCCTTTCTCTCCGATGGTGAGTCGTGGTCGAGCTCGGCCCTGGCGATGGCGCTTGGAGCCAGCCAGCGTACCGTGCAGCGGGCGCTCGACGCGCTGGCGGCCGCCGGCACCGTGCACTCACACGGGCGCGGGCGAGCGCGTCGGTGGATGACCGCGCCCGTGCCGGGATTCACGACGACGTTGTTACTCCCCGCTCCACTGCCGAGCGACTAGGATCGAGGTATGAGTCGATCAGCGGCCGAGATCGTCCGAGAGTATGCGTTCGACGGTGTCGAGCAGGTGCACGGCGTGACCTATGATGGTCAGCTCGTCTGGTTTGCCGCCGGAGACAAGCTGCACGCGTTCGATCCCGCGAGCGGCGAGACGGTGCGCTCGCTCGATGTGGCGGGCCACGCAGGAACGGCGTTCGACGGCCAGCACCTGTATCAGCTCGCCGAGGACCGCATCCAGAAAATCGATCCGAAGACCGGCCACGTGCTCGCCACCATTCCCGCGCCCGGCGGCGGCCGTGACTCGGGGCTCACGTGGGCCGAAGGGACGCTCTGGGTCGGGCAGTATCGGGACCGGAAGATCTATCAAATCGATCCGCAGACCGGGAAGATTCTTCGTACGATCGAGTGCAAGCGTTTCGTCACCGGCGTGACCTGGGTCGACGGAGAGCTGTGGCACGGCACGTGGGAGGGTGACGAAAGCGATCTGCGGCGAATCGATCGCCGAACGGGAGATGTCCTGGAGACACTCGCGCTGCCGCGCGGAGTCGGCGTTTCGGGTCTCGAATCGGATGGCGGCGATTTGTTTTTCTGCGGCGGCGGACCGAGCGGTAAGGTGAGAGCCGTGCGACGGCCCAAGCGACGATGAGTCGGCTGCTGCTCGTCGGTCTGTTGGGTTGGGCCGCGACGTTTGCGCTCAGCACGCCCGGCAATCCGGTCGTCGATCTCACCCTGCGACGCCATCAGCTGGCCGGCATGCTCGTGTCGCATCTCAGTGTCGCGGCCGTCATCGCGGTCGCCATCGTCGTCTCGTGGATCG